>Ga0307994_1000025_pt1 | contig 156762 bp, 144 predicted proteins | sample EllFjometagen261_FD_203171 | JGI IMG/M metagenome (GOLD analysis project Ga0307994, IMG submission 203171) | Marine microbial communities from Ellis Fjord, Antarctic Ocean - #261 | ecosystem: Environmental > Aquatic > Marine > Unclassified | place: Southern Ocean | collected 2014-11-02
TGGCTGCAATCATTTTGGCGGCGGGCCAGGGCACACGGATGAAGTCCGATCTGCACAAGGTGCTACACCCTGTTGCCGGGCTGCCGATGCTGCATCACCTGCTGGAAAGCCTGAGCGCGGCGGGGGCTGCGCGCCAGGTCGTCGTTGTGGGAGCACGACGCGAGCAGGTGGAGGCATCGGTCGCGCCGCGCGGCGTCGCCATCGCCCACCAGGCCGAACAACTGGGCACCGCGCATGCCGCACTGCAGGCGCGGGACGCGCTGGCCGATTTCGATGGTATCGCGATTGTGTGCTTCGGCGATACGCCATTCCTGCAACCCGACACCATTCGTCGCCTGACCGATCGGCTTTCCGCAGCGGACGGCCCACGCGTTGCGGTGCTGGGCTTCACGCCCGATGACACCAAGGCCTATGGCCGGATCATCGCCGATGCTTCGGGCAATATCGCCAAGATGGTCGAGTTCAAGGACGCGAGCGATCACGAGCGCGGCGTCAAGCTTTGCAATTCCGGCGTCACCGCGGTGCGCACCGCCGACCTCTGGTCGCTGCTCGACCGCGTCGGTAATAACAATGCGGCAGGCGAGTATTATCTCCCGGATATCGTGATGCTGGCGATCCAGGACGGCGACCGCGCGGTGGTGGTCGAGACCGACCCCGACGAGCTGATCGGGATCAACAGCCGCGCCGAGCTCGCCGAAGCAGAGGCCATCTGGCAGGCGCGCCGCCGCGCGCAGGCGATGGCCGATGGCGCGAGCCTGGTTGCGCCCGAAACGGTGTGGTTCGCTCACGATACGCTTGTGGGCCGCGACGTCGTCATCGAGCCCAACGTCGTGTTCGGCCCCGGTGTCACCATCGCCGACAATGTCGTGATCCACGCCTTCAGCCATCTCGAAGGCGCGACCATCGCCAGCGGCTGCTCGGTCGGTCCGTTCGCGCGGCTGCGCCCCGGTGCACAGATGCAGGAGGGGGCGAAGGTCGGCAATTTCGTCGAGATGAAGAAGGCGGTGCTGGGTCCCGGTGCCAAGGCCAGCCACCTGACGTACCTGGGCGATGCGACCGTCGGCGCGAACGCGAATATCGGCGCAGGCACGATCACCTGCAATTACGACGGATATTTCAAATACCAGACCGTAATCGGCGAGAACGCCTTCATCGGATCGAACAGCTCGCTGATCGCCCCGGTCAAGATCGGCCGTGATGCGATAGTCGCTGCAGGCAGCGCGGTGTCGCGCGACGTCGCCGATGGCGAATTGCGGCTGGTCCGCGCCGAGCAACTGGTCAAGCCCGGATGGGCCGACCGCTTCCATGACGCGATGCGCAGGAAGAAGCGCGAGGGCAAGTGAGGCGGCATTCGCTTCTCCCCATATTTGTGCTGTGCGCGCTATTGATTGCCGGGATTGCCTTTACTGTCTGGCGCGCGATTGAATGCGAGGCGTCCGGAGGCGTGCTGACATCGGTGACAAGGTTTGGCATCTGCGCGAAGCTTGACATGATATCATGATATGATATCAGTATATCATCATGCCCCGCATCCTTGCTGACCTTCCCGAAGATGATATCAAGCGGCTCGATCAGTTGGCCGCCGAGCAGGGCAAGTCGCGCGCAGCGGTTCTGCGTGACGCCGTTGCGGCCTATCGTCCTCAACCCGCAGAAGGCGACACCAGCTGGATCGATCAGGCTTTCGGGATATGGGCAGACGCCGGAATCGGCTGCGACCCTCTCGACTACGACCGGATCAAGCGGGCCGAATGGACCCGCTACTGGGACGATGATTATGAGGAGGTCCGAGCCGAATCGCCCGAGATGTTTGATGCAGAAGATGACCGGCAACGGCAAATCTACCTGGATATGATAGCAGGCAAGATGCCGCCAGTCAGAATGCCGGGGTCCAAGTGAGCGGCTATGCGTTCGACGCCAACATTCTGATCGATGCTCTCGCCGGGTTTCCTCCGGCCCGGGCAGAAATACGGCGGGCAGTCGAACTCGGTGCGCGCCCATGGATCAGCCGCATGGCATGGATTGAGGTGCTCTCGAAAGGCGACGATAAAGTCGTGCGCGTGACGACAAACTTCCTGTCCCGCTTCGGCCTCGATGAGATCGACGAGGAAATTTCGCGCAGGGCTGCAGCCCTGCGTCGCGAAAGGCCCCGGCTCAAATCACCCGACGCCATCATCCTCGCCACCGCCCAGATACGCGGACGCGTCCTGATTACACGAAATACCAAGGATTTTCCGGCAGAGATGCCGGGCATCCGAGTCCCCTACCAGCTTTGAAAGGCACCTTCCTCAATGTGCGGTATCGTTGGAATCCTCGCCCGGCGCGATGTCGTTGGCGATCTGGTCGATGGCCTGAAGCGAATGGAATACCGCGGATATGACTCCGCGGGGGTCTGCACGGTAAACGACGGCCAGCTGGTGCGCCGACGCGCGCAGGGCAAGTTGCGCAATCTGGTCGATGTGCTGGCGAAGGATCCTGCGCCCGGCCATGTCGGCATCGCGCACACCCGCTGGGCGACGCACGGCGCGCCGACGACATCGAACGCGCACCCGCATGCCACGGACGAAGTGGCGCTGGTGCACAACGGCATCATCGAGAACTTCAAGCAGCTGCGCGATGCGCTGATCGCGCGCGGTCGCCGTTTCGAGAGCGAGACCGACTCCGAGGTCGTCGCGCATCTGCTGAGCGAGCGGATCGAGGCCGGCGACAGCCCGCAGGACGCGGTCAAGGCCGTACTGCCGCAGCTGCGCGGCGCCTTCGCGCTCGCCATCGCGTTCCGCCAGTATCCGGATATGCTGATCGGCGCGCGGCTGGGTTCGCCTCTGGTGCTCGGCTATGGCGAGGGCGAGACCTATCTGGGTTCGGACGCGCTGGCGCTTGCTCCACTGACCCAGCGCATCGCCTATCTCGAAGAGGGCGACTGGGTGGTGCTGACCCGCGAGGGCGCGCAGGTCTTTGACGCCGACAACGCTCCTGTAGAGCGCGAGGTCACGCTGTCGGGTGTGACAGGCGCGCTGATCGACAAAGGCAACCACCGCCATTTCATGCAGAAGGAGATCTTCGAGCAGCCGGTGGTCGTGGCGCAGACGCTGCAAAGCTATATCCGCTCGGTGGAACAGCAGGTGGCGCTGCCGCAGATGGACTTCGAGCTTTCGGACATCGACCGGGTGACGATCATCGCCTGCGGCACCGCATCCTATGTCGGCATGATCGGCAAATACTGGATCGAGCAATTGGCGCGCGTCCCCGTCGAAGTCGATGTCGCGTCGGAATACCGCTATCGCGATCCCGTGCTGTCACCGGGCATGCTCGGCGTCGTCGTATCGCAGTCCGGCGAGACCGCCGATACGCTGGCGGCCCTGCGTCACATGAAGGCGGGCGGGGTGACCACCGCAGGCATCATCAACGTTCCGACCAGTTCGATGGCGCGCGAGGTCGATCTGCTGCTTCCGACGCACGCGGGCCCCGAGATCGGGGTGGCATCGACCAAGGCGTTCACCTGCCAGCTGGCGGTGATGGCGGCGCTTGCGGTCAATCTCGCGCGCGCCAAGGGGCGCCTCAGCCAGGCTGAAGAGGCCGAGATCGTGCGCCATCTGATCGAGGCGCCCGCTGCGATCAACGCGGCGCTGGCGCATGATGCCGAGATCGAGGCAATGGCGCACACCATCGCACAGGCGCGCGACGTGCTGTATCTGGGGCGTGGGCCGGACTATGCGCTGGCGCTCGAAGGCGCGCTCAAGCTCAAGGAAATCAGCTACATCCACGCCGAAGGCTATGCCGCAGGCGAGATGAAGCACGGCCCCATCGCGCTGATCGACGAGGCGGTGCCGATCATCGTCATCGCGCCCTCGGGGCCGCTGTTCGAAAAGACGGTGAGCAACATGCAGGAAGTGCGCGCGCGCGGTGGCAAGGTGGTGCTGATCTCGGATGCCGAAGGCCTCGCCGAAGCAGGCGAGGGGTGTCTTGCCACGATCGAGATGCCCAAGGTCCACCCGCTGATCGCGCCGCTCGTCTATGCCGTGCCGGTCCAGCTGCTCGCCTATCACGTCGCGGTCGCCAAGGGCACCGATGTCGATCAGCCGCGCAACTTGGCAAAATCGGTGACGGTGGAGTGACCGCAGGTGTCGCGTGCGATGCGCGCTGACGAGCAGGTCACGGTCACCGGCGGCTGTCACTGCGGGGCGGTGCGATTCGAGGCGGACGTCGCGCCGCAAGTGCGGCTGCTGGCGTGCAATTGCTCGATGTGTGCCAAGACCGGGTTCCTGCATCTGATCGTGCCCCACCGCGATTTTCGGATGCTGCAGGGGCAGGGGGAGCTTTCCAGCTATCGCTTCGGTACCGGTGCTGCCGAGCATCTGTTCTGTCGCACCTGCGGGGTCCGCAGCTTTTATCAGCCGCGATCGCATCCCCAGGCCTGGTCGGTCGATTTCCGCTGCCTGGATGACGACCATGGCCTGTCCGCCGACGTGGAAGCGTTTGATGGCCGGAACTGGGAAGCGGCCAGAGCGAGCCTCACCGACGACGAATGACATGCAAAAAACACAAGTGCATGGAAAACAATTGCACTTGTATGACAGAAGTTATGACCTATTTCCCGCTTCAGAGAGCAGGATGTCTGCACGGCAAATTCCAACCGTTCATCAGGAGTTCGTCATGCGTATCGCATTCAACCTGGCCGCTGCATTCGTCAGCAGCGCCGTCATCATGCTGGCCGTCATCTGAACCACGTCCGTCGATCAATCGACGGAGCGGCCGGTTTTCCCTTTGCCTGCAGCGCGCGCCTTCACGCGGCTGCAGGCGAAGTGGACATCTCTCTCTCATCACGCCATCGCGCGTCCCGACGCATTTACAAATCTGCCGGTTACGCTTCGCTAACTTTGTTTGGCTAAAACCGATGCGTGAGCACCACCAAACATAACCCGTCCACGGCACGCAATTTGCCCGTGATGGCCATTCTTGGCCTGCGCGATCCTGCCGAGGGGGATTGGGACCACTTCCGTGCGATCCAGTATACCGGGCTTGCCCGCTATGCGATTTTGCGGGTGGTGACCAATCTGGTTCTGGGATTGATGGTGTGCCAGCTTTTCGCCGGTTTCGTGCCGCTCTGGCAGCTTGCCGGGTGGATGGCGATGCTGGGAGGGGCACTGTATTTTCCCGCCATCGTCTATCGGCAGAGCGGCATGGTCAATCACGATCATGTCGCCCGCCGCTTCGTGCTGCAACTGGTTGCGGCCACCAGCCTCATCGCCTTCGTCTGGGCCATCCCGATATTGCTGTTCGCGCCGCAGGCCGGACCGATGGAGCTCGCCACGGTGTGGACCATACTGGCTGCATTGGTAGTCGGCGGCACCTTGCTGCTCAACGCGCTGCCACTGGGCGCTGTGTTGTTCAACCTGGTGCTGATGGTGGCATCGATCATCGCCTTCGCGCGCGTCGGCGACATCGTGACCATCGGCGCGATCGTGTGCTTCTCGATCATGCTGGCGCTGTCCGGGTTCGAGAATGCCCGCGCCTTTCTGATGTTCAAGCTGTCCGAAGTCGGCCTGGCCGAAAAGGATGAGGTCGTCAGCCTGTTGCTGCGCGAGTTCGAGGAAGGCGATGCCGACTGGCTGTGGCAGATCGACGCCTCGCGCCGGATCGTCGCGGCCAGCCCGCGCTTTGCCTTTGCCGCCGGGCGCGAGGCCAAGGATATCGAAGGCATGCCGCTGACCCAGCTGATCGCGGGCAAGGCATGGGAAAGCGGCAATCTGCCGCCCAGCCTTCATGTGCTATCGGACAAGCTGACCAAGCGCGAGAGCTTCTCCAATCTGGTGGTCAAGGTGCAGGGAGAGGACAAGACCTTCTGGTGGGAATTGTCCGCTTCGCCGCGTTATGACGACAATGGCGCGTTCATCGGATTTCGCGGGGTCGGCTCCGATGTGACCGAAAGCCGCGAAAGCGCCGAGAAGATCGCCCGGCTGGCGCGCTATGACACGCTGACGGGCCTGCCCAACCGCCTGCAACTGACCGAAGCGCTCGACCGCGCGTTGGACGAGTGCGAGCAATGGAAGACGCGCTGCGGGTTCCTGATGATCGATCTCGACCGGTTCAAGTCGGTCAACGACACGCTCGGCCATCTCGTCGGCGACCGCTTGCTGGCGCAGGTGTCGCTGCGGCTGCGCTCGCTGATGGGCAAGGACGAGATGTGCGGCCGGCTGGGGGGCGACGAATTCGCCGTGGTGATGCGCGATACCGGCGATGGCCAGCGGATCGGCGACCTCGCCCATCGCATCATCGACGTGCTGTCGCGGCCCTATGAGGTGGACGAACACACGCTGTTCATCGGCGCCAGCATCGGATCGGCTCACGGGGTCCGCGACGGGCGCACCGTCGAGACGCTGATGCGCAGCGCCGATCTCGCGCTCTACCGGTCCAAGGACGAGGGCGGCGGCCGCCACAATGTCTACGAGCCCAAGCTGCACAGCCATGCCGAAGAGCGCCGCGTGATGGAAATGGCGCTGCGCAAGGCGCTCGAAAAGGACGAGTTCACGCTGGCCTATCAGCCGGTCGTCGATGCCGCGAGCGAATCTTTGGTCGGCTTCGAAGCCTTGCTGCGCTGGCACAACCCGGAATTCGGCCAGGTGTCGCCTGCGCGCTTCATCCCGCTGGCGGAGGACGCGCGGCTGGTGGTGCCGATCGGCAACTGGGTGCTGCACCGCGCCTGTCGCGAGGCGGTGTCCTGGCCGGCCGATGTGCGCGTTGCGGTCAATGTTTCGGCCGAGCAGCTTTACGAGCCTGACTTTGTCGAAACCGTGGTCGAGGCGCTGTCCGAAACGGGGCTCGCCCCGCAGCGGCTCGAACTCGAGGTTACCGAGAGCGTGTTCCTGCGCGAGGGATCACGCGCGGGCGAAACGCTCGACCGCATCCTGGCGCTGGGCGTCGGGCTGTCGCTCGACGATTTCGGCACGGGCTATTCGGCGCTTGGCTATCTCAGCAAGACCCGGTTCACCACGATCAAGGTCGATCGCAGCTTCGTCCAGGGCGCAGCACGCGGGATGCAGGAAAGCATCGCGATCATCCGCGCGGTCGTCGCCATGGCGGACAGCCTGGGGATGGCCACCACCGCCGAGGGGGCGGAAACCGAAAACGAGGTCCGCGTCATCCGCGAGCTGGGGTGCAAGAAAATCCAGGGCTATTATTACGGCCGCCCGATGGGCGCCGAGGATGTGGCCGAGCTGTTCGCCGATCACCGCGCCGCTTTGTTCGGCTGACGCGGGCGGTTGAGGTCAGGCGCGCTCGAGCACCGATTGCGCCAGCGCCTCGAACAGCCTTGCGCCATCGGTCCCGCCCTGCAGCGGCTCGACCATGCGTTCGGGGTGCGGCATCATGCCCAGTACGTTGCCCCTGGCGTTGAGCACGCCTGCAATATCGCGCGATGATCCGTTGACCGGCTCGGCATAGCGGAACGCCACCTGGCCTTCGCCCTCGATCCTGTCGAGCGTGGCATCATCGGCGAAGTAGTTGCCATCATGATGCGCCACCGGAATCCGGATCGTCTCGCCCGCCTGGTACAGGCTGGTGAAGCGGCTGCTTGCATTCTCGACCGTCAGTCCGACCGTACGGCAGACAAAGCGGATGCCGGCATTGCGCATCAGCGCGCCGGGCAGCAGGCCGGCTTCGGTAAGGATCTGGAAGCCGTTGCAGATGCCCAGCACCGCGACGCCGCGCTCTGCGGCCTCGACCACAGCGCCAACCACCGGCGAACGCGCGGCCATCGCGCCCGAACGCAGATAATCGCCATAGGAAAACCCGCCGGGAACCCCGATCAGGTCAAGCCCCTCGGGCAGCGTCTGTTCGCCATGCCATAGCCGGATCGGCGCGTGGCCGGTTACTCGCTCGATCGCCACGGCCAGGTCGCGGTCGCAGTTCGATCCCGGGAAGGTGATGACCGCCGATTTCATCAGACCAGCTCGACGCGGTAGTTTTCGATCACCATGTTGGCGAGCAGCTTGCGGCACATCGCGTCGATATCGGCATCGCTGGTGCCATCGGCGAGGGTCAGTTCGATCAGGCGGCCGGCGCGGACGTCTTCCACGCCGCCAAAGCCCAGACCTTCCAGCGCATGGTGGATGGCGCGGCCCTGCGGGTCGAGCACGCCGTCTTTCAGGGTCACATGGATGCGGGCCTTCATCGGCGTCCTCCTGGCAGAATGAATGGCCTGCCCTATACCGTGCGCCAGCAAAGGGGCAAGGGGGCTCGGCGCAATATCGCGTGTTCACCGCTGCCGGGCGCGCGTTAACCTTCGTTAACAAGCCTGCGGAAAGGAGTGCGGCATAGCCTTCCCTTCGAAATGGGGGAAATATGGCTGGATTGGCACTCGCAATGTTCGTCGGACTGTTCGGCTTCGGTCATGAACTCGTCGGCTGGAACGATCCCAACGGCCATGTGCAGCTCGCGCTGTTCATGGCGTTCATCTTCGGGATCATCAGCGGCTATCGCACCCGAGGGTGATAGCGGCGGGTCTCAGCGGGGCGCTGCGTTGGTGGTGACCGGCGCGGTGCGCGATGCGAGCTGGCCCTTGTCGCCGGCTTCGTCGTACAGCGACTGCACCAGCAACGCGCGCTCGGGCGGAAGATAAGTTCGCGCCAGATCGAGCAGGTCTTCCGCGCTCACCTTGCCAAAGGCGGTGCCGCCGCTGCGGAAGCGTTCGAGCTTGGCAGGCTTGCTTTGTGCGGCATCGACGATCCCCAGCCATGCGGTGTTGGTCTTCACGCTGTTGGCGATGTTCTCCAGGATCGGCGTGCGCGCGCGGGCCAGTTCGTCAGCCGCGATGGGGGAGGGCGGGATTGCAGCGCCCGCCATCGGGGCGGGTGCGGAGAGCTCCGCCGCGATCTGCCGGATGGCCTGGGCGACGCGCTCGACATCGCCCGTCGCCACATTGGTGCTGATCTGGATATAGCCATAGCCCGGATAGATCGAGGAGGTGAACGAGCGCGCGACCGGCGAATAGCTCGCGCCCAGCTTCTCGCGCAGCTCGTCGGTGACCTTGATCTGCAGCAGTTCGGCCAGTAGCCGCAGCCGCACGTCCTCGCGATAGTCGTGGTCGTCGGTGGTCGGCCAGTAGAATTCGACGATCGCCTGATCGGCCTCGCCCTTGTGGTGGAGCACCCGCGGCGCGCGGTTGTCGGTGAAGCGGCGGGCGCGCGCCTCGTCATAGTCGCGGAACTCTGCCTCGCGCTCGGGCAGCGCGCCAAAGGTGGCCGCGACCGCCGCGATCGCCTCGTCCTCGTCGAAATCGCCGACCAGTCCGATCTCGATCGCGCCCTGCTGCAACCGGTCGCTGATCGCGGACTTCAAGTCGTCGAAGGTGAGCTTCTCGAAAACCTCGCGCTCGGCGAGCGAGAAGCGCGGGTCGTTGTCCGACAGGATCGCGCCGATCTGGCTGCCGATCGCGCCTTCCGGCGTGGCGTTGAGCCGCGCATAGAAATTGGGCAGATAGCTGCGATACTGGTTGATCGCCTCGCTGCGATAGCCGGGATGCTGGGTGAACGCGGTGAGCACCTGCATCTGCAGCGCCAGGTCATCGGGGGTGGTGGCGAGATAGCCGCCCAGATAATCCTCGCCCGAGCCGAAGTTGAGCGAGACCGCGCGGCCGGCGAAGATGGTGTACAGATCATCCAGGCTGTGCGCCTCCAGCCCGCCGCGCACAAAGATGTTCATCAGGCTGGTGGCTTCGGGCTTGTCGCGCGATGCCAGCAGATCGCCGCCATCGATGCGCAGCGAGACCAGCACCCGGTTCTTGTCGAAATCGGTCTTCTTGAGGTTGAGCCGGACGTTGTTGGCAAAGCGGATGGTGCGGATGCCCAGGTCCTCGATGGTCGCATCCGCCACCACCGCGCCGGGCGCTCCGAAGTCCTGATAGGCAAAGGCTTGCGCATCGCGCGCCTTGGGCTTGGTCACCCTGGTCTTGCGCGCATCGGCAAAGGCGGTGCGGATCGCCTGTGCGCCGCCTTCGGGATCGACCTTGGTGGACAGATGGATCAGCGGCTTGTCCAGCGTGCCGAAGTCCTCGCGCACCGCCTTGAGCAGCATCTTGGGTGTCAGGCTGTCGCGCAGCGCGACGAACCGCTCAAGCTGGCTTTCGGGCGTGGTGACGATCATGCCGTCCTTGGCCATCGCCAGGATCTGGTCGGCAAGCTGGTCGTTGGGGCGGGTCTGGTTTCCGCGCACCGCATTTTCATAGCCGGTGGTGAAGTTGGCGAGCTGCTCGGCAAGCTCCGCGTCGGTAAAGCCATAGCGCAGCGCCGCGCGGACCTCGCGCTCGGCAGCGGCAAGGCCGCGCTGCCATTCGCCGTCGCGGACGGCGACGTTGAGGACCGACTGGTTGGCGATCTTGTAGACATCCGAACGGCCGATCGAGGCGCCGACATAGGGTGCATTTTCCTGCCGCGCGATCCGGCCCAGGCGGCGCCCGATGATGTTGTAGCCGATCGCGCGGGTCAGCTTGGCGCCGCGCGCGGCGCGGCTGTCGGCCTCCTCGACATAGGGCGAGAAGCGCACCACCGTGGCGACCTCGTCGATCGCGGGATGGGCAAAGATGTTGGCCTGGTCGGTACGGGTGACGTCGATCCGGCCCAGCGGAACGTCGGGCGCCTCGCCATGCCTTGCCTGCCAGTTGCCGAAAGCGGCGATGATCTTGGCCTCCATGGCATCGACATCGAGATCGCCCACCACGACGAGCGTGGAGCGGCCGGGGGTGTAATAGCGCTCGTAGAAGCTGCGGAACCGTTCGGCCGGCGCGGTCTCGATGACGGTCTTGTCGCCGATCGGCGATCGCGTCGCGAGCCGGGTCTCGGGCACCGAAAATTCGAACAGCGATTCGCGGTTGCGCTGCGCGTAGTTGGCGCGGGTGCGCAGCTCGGACAGGATCACGCCGCGTTCCCGCTCGATCGCCTCCGGCGCAAAGCTGATCTCGCTCGCGGTCTCGCGCAGCAGATAGAGCGCGGTGTCGACCGTCTCGGCGTTCACATTGGGCAGGTCGAGCAGATAGCCGGTCTGGTCATAGGTGGTGAACGCATTGGTATCCGCCCCGAACGCCAGCCCCAGCCGCTCTAGGATCTTGATCATCTCGCCTTCGGGCACGTTGGTGGTGCCGTTGAACGCCATATGCTCGATGAAATGGGCAAGGCCGCGCTCGTCCTCCGCCTCGGCGGTGGAGCCGACATCGATCATCAGCCGCATCACCGCGGTGGTCGCGGGGGTGGAATTGTGGCGGATGGCATAGCGCATGCCGTTGGGCAGCACGCCGAAGCGGATCGCGGGATCGGCCGTCAGATCGCTGCCGGCATAGTGCCAGGCCGCAGCAATCGCGGCCTCGTCTCGCACCGCCGGGGCAGATGCCGTCTCGACCGGCGGCGATGTGTCAGGACTGGCGAGCGAGGGCGCCGGACAAAGCGAAAAGGCGGCAATGGCCAGGGAGGCCAACACCATGCGTCCGGTCACATATGACAGCCTCTCGCCTCGATCCATCTCCGCCCGCTTGTTGCTTGCTTGGGCGGAAAATGTTGCATGGGCGCAGGGCCCACGCAAGATGACGGAAACGTAAAGCGGTCAGGCGCGTGTGGCGCGCTTATTTGCCCTTGCGGCGACGGTGGCTGTCGAGGTCGAGAACCTCGTTTTCGCCGCCCTCGTTCAGCAGGCCCAGACGCCGTGCGACCTCCTGATAGGCCTCGACTTCGCCGCCCAGATCGCGCCGGAAGCGGTCCTTGTCGAGCTTCTCGCCGGTCTCGAGATCCCACAGGCGGCAGCCATCGGGGCTGATCTCGTCGGCCAGGATGATGCGCGAGAAATCGCCGTCGAACTGGCGGCCGAACTCGAGCTTGAAGTCGATCAGGCGGATGCCGATCGCCGCGAACATGCCGCACATGAAATCGTTGATGCGGATCGCCATAGACGAGATGTCCTGCATCTCTTCCTGCGTCGCCCAGCCGAAGCACGCAATGTGCTCTTCTGCGACCAGAGGATCGCCCAGCGCATCGTCCTTGTAGCAATATTCGATCAGGGTGTGCGGCAGCGGCTGACCTTCTTCAAGGCCCAGCCGGGTGCAGATCGAGCCAGCGGCGACATTGCGCACGATCACCTCGATCGGCACGATCTCGACCTGGCGGATCAGCTGCTCGCGCATGTTGAGGCGGCGGATGAAGTGAGTGGGGATGCCGATATGCGCGAGGCGCGTGAACACATACTCGCTGATGCGGTTGTTGATCACGCCCTTGCCGTTGATCGTGCCCTTTTTCTGGGCGTTGAACGCGGTGGCATCATCCTTGAAGTACTGGATCAGCGTGCCGGGCTCCGGTCCTTCATAGAGGATCTTGGCCTTGCCTTCGTAAATCTGGCGGCGGCGGGTCATGGGCACTGGTCTCCGATAAAAAGCATAAAGCCCCGGTGCGGCGGCCAAAGCGCGCAGTGCCGGGGCATTGTTCAGCGCTCCTATAGCCGCTTGGGTGCCGCCACGCAATTGTGCTGTCTGCGCGTGTATGTGGCCTGTCATGAAACTGGAAAGGGAGGTGGTTTCGGCACCGGTGGCGATGTCCGCTGTTGGGCGGCGCTTCAAACAGTGCGGATGGCCGATTTTGGGTGGTGAGCTGCCTTAAGGGCAAGTATAAAAAAGCCTATGACAACTGACAAGAAAGCAACTCGGAAGCGCGTCAAGCTAACTGAAGGTGACGTATTTGAATTTGTCGTGCCTGATGGACGGCTTGGGTACGGGATCATAGTTAAGCGCGGAGGTTTGAAGCATGGCGGAACTCCTTACATCGCGGTATTTGCCTCACTTTATGATGAGCGTCCGGAAGTAACCGAACTTGTCCGTGATGAAGTGGCTTTCGCAGGCTGGACGATGGATGCGCTTGTTTATCATCGCCGATGGATTGTGATCGCGCACGATCTACCACTCCCACGCGTCCCGTTTCCAAACTTCAAATGCGGGCGAGAGGGGAAAATCTATGTCACTGACGTAAACGGAGTTTTTATCGACGAGGCTACCGCAATAGAGGGGGATCTACTTGATTACAAGTTCAGTAAATCCCCGATTACCTTTCAAGATGCTTTTGAATCGATACACGGATTCCAAGTGTGGCGAGACCATTACGAGAAGCTTACGCCAGCATACTCTAAAGCGCGAATTACTCGCTCAGCCGAATAGCTGCCAATGTCCGGAATGGGGTCAATTAAAGAACAGCAGCTTCAGTTCGCCCGAACGTGGAAAGCTGACGTAGAACTTTGGCGAGTTCGCTCTTCCCGCTTGCCTGCGAAGGCAGGCATCCATCTCCTGCCGTCGCGCCGGGGGCGACGGTCGGGTGATGGGCCCCTGCCTTCGCAGGGGACCGGAATATAGCGGCCATGTCGCTACACGCTCTGACCGCAAATTTTCCCCAGAAAACCGGGCTGCCCCTCTCGCCTTGCCGCATCTGCGCTGCTACGCGGCTGAGATATGGCTAAAGACGCGAGCGCCGGGTCTGGCGACGATATTCCCGAGATCGAGAACACCTCGTTCGACCGCGCGCTGTCGGAGCGTTATCTCGTCTATGCGCTCTCGACCATCACCGCGCGGTCGCTGCCCGATCTGCGCGATGGTCTGAAGCCCGTTCACCGCCGCCTGCTCTGGGCGATGCGGCAGCTCAAGCTCGATCCGGCGAGCGGCTACAAGAAGAGCGCGCGCGTCGTCGGCGACGTCATCGGCAAATACCATCCGCACGGCGACGCCTCGGTGTACGACGCGATGGTCCGCCTCGCGCAGGATTTCGTGCTGCGCTATCCGCTGGTCGATGGCCAAGGCAATTTCGGCAATGTCGATGGCGATAACGCTGCGGCCTATCGCTATACCGAAGCGCGGCTGACGCGCACCGCGATCGAGCTGATGGCTGGGCTCGATGAGGGTACGGTTACCTTCAAGCCGACGTACAATGGCGAGGAGGAAGAGCCCGAGATCTTCCCCGGCCTGTTCCCCAATCTGCTCGCCAACGGCGCCAGCGGTATCGCGGTGGGCATGGCGACCTCGATCCCGTCGCACAATGTCGCCGAGGTGATCGACGCGGCCGACATGCTGATCGACAATCCGGAAACCACGCACGAGCAGATCATGCAGGTGTTCCGCGGGCCCGATTTTGCCACCGGCGGGCTGCTGGTCGATAATGCCGAAACGATCAGCCATGCCTATCGCACCGGGCGCGGCGCCTTCCGGCTTCGCGCGCGCTATTCGACCGGCAAGGATGCCGACGGCAACTGGGAGCAGACCGGCATCGAGAAGCTGCCCGGCGGCACATGGCAGCTGGTGCTCAGCGAAATCCCCTATCAGGTGCAGAAGGGCAAATTGATCGAGCAGATCGCGACGCTGATCGCGGAGAAGAAGCTTCCGATCCTCGCCGATATCCGCGATGAATCGGACGAGACGATCCGCATCGTGCTCGAGCCCAAGAGCCGCAATGTCGATCCCGATGTGCTCAAGGACAGCCTGTATCGGTTGAGCGATCTGGAGGTCCGCTTTCCGCTCAACCTCAACGTGCTCGACGAGACCCGCACGCCAGGCGTGATGGGGATCAAGCCGCTGCTCGAATCCTGGCTGCGGCACCAGATCCTCATCCTCACCAACCGCAGCCGCCACCGGCTCGACAAGATCGCGGCAAGGCTCGAGCTGCTGCGCGGCTATATCATCGCCTATCTCAACCTCGACCGGGTGATCGAGATCATCCGCACCCAGGATGAGCCCAAGCCGGTGATGATGGCCGAGTTCGAGCTGACCGACCGCCAGGCCGAGGCGATCCTCAACATGCGGCTGCGCTCCTTGCGCAAGCTCGAGGAGATGGAACTGCGGCGCGAGCACGACGCTCTGGTCAAGGAAGCCGAGGGGCTGGAAAAGCTGCTCGCCGATCCGAAGCTGCAGAAAAAGCGGCTCAAGAAGGATCTGGCGACGCTGCGCGCGCTGTATGCCGAGACCACCGAGCTGGGCCGCCGCCGGACCGACCTGCGCGAAGCCGCCCCCGCGCGCGAAATTCCGCTCGAAGCGATGATCGAGCGCGAGCCGGTGACGGTGATCATGTCACGGCGCGGGTGGATCAAGGCGATGAAGGGGCACGCGGACCTCGCTGTCCCTGAAATCACCAAGTTCAAGGAAGGCGACGGCCCCGCCTTTGCCTTCCACGCGCAATCGACCGACAAATTGCTGATCGCGCTCGACAATGGCAGGTTCTACACGCTGGGCGCGCAGAACCTGCCCGGTGCCCGCGGATTTGGCGAGCCGGTGCGCAACATGCTCGACATGGAGAACGAGGCGCAGATCATCGCGCTGATGCCTTATGATCCGGCAGGCAAGCTGCTGCTCGCCGCATCCAACGGTCGCGGTTTCCTGGCCGAAATGGCCGAGCTGATCGCGGAAACGCGCAAGGGCCGCCAGGTCGTCAACCTGAAGCCCGGGGTGCGGCTGATGGTGATCCGCAATGTGCCTGCCAGCGCCGATCACGTCGCTGTGGTGGGTGAGAACCGCAAGCTCGTGGTGTTCCCGCTCGGCGAACTGCCGGTGATGGCGCGCGGGCAGGGGGTGCAGCTGCAGCGCTATCGCGACGGATCGCTGGCAGATGCCACCACCTTCCGGCTCGAAGAGGGGCTGAGCTGGACGATGGGCGGCGACAGCGGGCGGACGCGGACCGAGAAGGACATGGGGCTGTGGCGGGTCGCGCGCGGCGCGGCCGGGCGGCTGCCGCCCAATGGCTTCCCACGCAACAACCGCTTCGATGGCTAGAAAAACCTTTGTTTGGCCGCGACTTTTTCACCGACGTTTAAGTTAATTTTACATTTTCGCGGCTAGGCGTTGATACATATGGCCAGCCCAACTCCGCCCCCCAGAACGCGCGCCAAGCCGTTGCCGGATTCGCTTGTATCGGATGCGTTCTCCGGCGGGCATCCCGGCTTTGCGGCGGTGCTCGATCCGCTGCCGATCCCCGCAGCGGTGGTGACGCGGGTCGATGGGGCTCCGCAGATCGTGATGGCCAACCCCGCATTCGTCGATCGCCAGCTGATGCCTGGCGCCGTATCGGCCATCGATGTGGCGCTGTTGACCGAGCTGGTGTCGGTCGCCAGCCGCAACGACAGTGGCAAGGCCAACCGCCCCTGGACCTCCGAGGATCCGGTCAAGACCCGCCGCTATGACGTGACCGCGGCGCGGATCGAGATGCCCGGGCTGGACTGGCCGCATTTTCTGGTGAGCCTGATCGACCGCACCAGCGAGATCGAGACGCACGACAGCTTCCGCCGCGAAACGATGCGCGACAGCCTGACCGGCCTGCCCAACCGGGCCGGGTTCGAGGACGCGGTCGAAAGCAGGCTGGCAGAGCAGGGCAGCGACGGCCGCGTGACCACGTCGGGCTTTGCGATCATCACGCTCGATATCGCGCGCTTCAGCCAGATCAACGAATGCGCCGGCAGCGTGGTCGGCGACGAGCTGATCATCACCGTCGCGCGCCGCCTGATGGGCCGGGTGCGCAAGACCGATGTCGTCGCGCGGATCGGCGGCAACGAGTTCGCACTGTTCGTTCCGCTGCGCGGGTCCAACCCGCGCGAGCTTTCGCGGATCACCAGCCGCATCCGCGACATCTTCCTCAACCCCTATCGGCTGTCGGATCTCGAGATCCAGATCGACGGGGCGATCGGCATCGCGCTCAGCAAGCCCGGCCAGACCGATTGCGCCAACTACATCCGCCAGTCGCAGATCGCGCTCAAGCGCGCCAAGCGCACCCGCCAGGCGGAAATCTACACACCCGAGGAACTCGACAAGGCCCGCCGCCGCTTCACGCTGGAAACCGAGTTGCGCAAGGCGATCGAGCTGGACCGGCTCGAGCTGTATTTCCAGCCGCTGATCGACATGAGCAACGGCTTCGTTACCGGATTCGAAGCGCTGGCGCGCTGGAAGGACCCGGATTACGGCATGATCTCGCCGGTCGAGTTCATCCCCGTTGCCGAGGAATGCGGTCTGATCCTGCCATTGGGGCGCTGGGCGCTGGACCGCGCCTGCCAAGTGCTCAACGAATGGGATGCCAAGGCGGGCGAGGTGCTGCCGCTCAAGGTCAGCGTCAACGTCTCCGCCGCGCAATTCGCCCGCGACGACATTCCCAGCATGGTCGCCAACATCCTGCGCGCCAACAAGACAAAGCCCGAGCGGCTGTGCCTGGAGCTGACCGAATCGGTGGTGGTGAGCGATCCCGCGCGCGCCGCCAAGGTGATGAGCGCCCTGCGCGCGCTCAACGTCTCGCTGGCGATGGACGATTTCGGCACCGGCTATTCCAACCTCGCCTATCTTCAGCAGCTGCCGATCGACGTGCTCAAGATCGACCGCAGCTTCATCTCGGACATGCTCAAGGAGCGCGACAAGGTGGCCATCGTGCGCGCCATCCTGTCGCTGGCGAGCGCGCTGGGCATGGAGACCACCGCCGAGGGCATCGAGACATTGGAAATCTCGCAGACCCTGGCTGCGCTCGGCTGTTCGTTCGGCCAGGGCTATTTCTATTCGCCGCCGGTCCCCGCCGACGAGGCCTATGCGTACATGATCACCCGCATGGGTTGATCGGCACCCGGGATCGTCAGGCCGCCGCCACCTGTGCAGCGATCTGGCGCACACGCTCGGGCTCAGGAAAATCCTCAGCAATCCAGCGGCGCCGCGTTTCGCCCAACACCCGCGCGACATCCGGCCCGGCATGCACGCCCAGCGCCAGGATATCGCGCCCGCCCAGCGGGAATTCGGGAACCGACCAGCCCTTGAGGCTGTGCCAGCCATGCGCCAGCGTATCGTCCGGGCCGCGCAGCAGCAGCCAGTTCGAAACCGTATCGGCAGGCTGCACCGCGGCTGCCACCTGCCGCGCAGTCCCGCTGTCGGGCCAGCGCGCGGCATAGCGCGCGAGCGTTGCCCGCTGCGCCTTGGACAGCCGCAACCGCGCCGCCACGGCCTCGGCAACGAGCGGGTCCGCTGGCAGCAACGCCGCCAGCCGCACCAAGGGATCGGCCTTGGCGCCGAGCTGCGCCTCGCGGGCGAGCAGCATTGCCAGAGTCTCCAGCCCGTCGCCCGCCATTTCGGGCAGGACCACCGGCCAGATTGCGCTCTGCGCCATCAGCAGCGCCGCATTTGCAGGGTTGGCGCTGCCCAGCAGCAGCAGCAGTTCGCGCGCGATCCGCTCGCGCGACAGCGCCTTCAACCGGTCCGCGTGCCGGGCACAGGCCGCGAGCGCATCGGGATCGGCCGGGCCGCCGAAGCGCGCGTGAAAGCGGAACAGCCGCAGGATACGCAAATGGTCTTCCAGGATGCGCGCATCGGCATCGCCGATGAACCGCACCAGCCGCGCGGCCAGGTCCGCCTCGCCGCCGAAATAATCGGTGACCTCGAGCGTGCGTGGGTCGGCGAACAGCGCGTTGATCGTGAAATCGCGCCGCGCGGCATCCTCGCGCCAGTCGTCGGTGAAGGCGACCTCGGCATGGCGGCCATCGGTGGTGACATCGCGGCGCAGCGTGGTGATCTCGACCGGCCCTGCGGGCAGTACCGCGGTCACGGTGCCGTGCTCGATCCCGGTCGGCACCGCCTTGATCCCGGCATCGGCCAGCGCGGCCATCACCTGCTCGGGCAACAGCCGGGTGGCGATATCGACATCGACCGCGTCTACGCCCAGCAGCGCATCGCGCACCGCGCCACCGACATAGCGACACTGGTCTGCGTCGGGGTCAAGCGCGGCCAGCATCGCGGCAAGGTCCGCGCGCTGCGTCCAGGCGGCGCTGATCCGGGTCATGCCATGATCCCTTCCAGCCTGCGCGAGAGGTTCGCGATGATCCCTGCGGTCACCCCCCAGATGCGCCGGCGGCCCCACATGATCTCGATATAGCGGCGTTCGGCGCCCTTCCAGTGGGTGCTGTGATGGGCATGGTTGGCAGGGTCCAGCACGAAAGCGAGAGGAACTTCGAACCAGTCGGCCACCTCGCCCGGATTGGGGGTGTAGCTGAGGTCGGGCGGGATCACGCCCAGCACCGGGGTGATCGCAAAGCCGCTGCCGCTGCGATAGACATCCGCCTCGCCGATCACGCGGACATGATGCGGGGCAAGCCCCAGCTCCTCATCCGCCTCGCGCAGAGCGGCGGCAACGGCATGCGCGTCCGTGGGGTCTATCTTGCCGCCGGGAAACGCGATCTGGCCGGGATGGCTGCGCAGATAATCGGGGCGCTGGGTGAGGATGACACCCGGTTCGGGCCGGTCGGTCACCGCGATCAGCACCGCAGCGGGGATGTGCCGGCCGCCATCGGGGTCGATATGCTGCTCGTCCTCGACGGCAAGCCCCGCATCGGCGCTCGCGGCCAGCGCATCGGAAAGCCTGGCAAACAGGCTCATGCAGCAGCGATCCTGTCCAGCCGGAAGCAGGTGCCGTCGCTCCAGATCGGAAGGCCGGCAGCGTCTGCGGCATCATCGCCCTGATCGGCCAGCGCCAGTTCGACGAGGTCGTAATAGACGCTGCGCTCGATCCGCGCCTCCAGCCCGCGCCACAGGCCCAGATAAGGCCGCGGCTCTTCCGGGGTGCCGCGCAGGATCAGCGGGCGGTCCGCGCCGCACACCGCAAGCTCGTCTGTGTTGAGCCGGAACGCCAGCCGCCGCTGCTTGCCGCTGCCTTCGGACTTCACCTCGACCGCCAGCAGCGGGGCATCCTCCACCTCGATCCACTGCTTTTCGAACGGCGTGACCAGCGCATGGCGCCCGTCCTCCTCGCGGCGCAGCACGCTGGCGAACAGGCGGACCATCGCCGGGCGCGAAATCAGCCCGCCCTGATGATACCAGCGGCCATCTGCGGCGATGCGCATATGGCTGTCGCTCTCGGCCGCAGGCGACCATTGCTCGACCGGGGGCAGCTTGCGCGCGGCGACCAATCCCGCAATCTCGGCGAGCGACAGGTCCTGCATTTCGGGGGGCGGATCATAGGGCATGGGGGATCAGATAAGCACGGTGGCCGCGCGATGCAAAGCCCGGCGCCCCCGATCAGCCGTCACGTCAGGCGCCAGGGGCCCAGAATGCCTTTGGGCGGCATCACCGAATCGGGCCGTGCCAGCGCCAGCAGCCGGTGCTGCTCATAAGGGCCGGGCAGCGACCAGCCACCGGTCTGATCGGCGGAAAAGCCGAAGCGGGTGCCGTAATATTCCGGATCGCCGAGCAGCACGAGCGGCATCTTTTCGCCCACGCCCATCGCGCCGAACACCGCGGCCATCAGCGCGCGGCCGATGCCCTGGTCCTGATGATCGGGGGCAACGCCGACCGGGCCCACCAGAATCATAGGATAGGCAAGGCCGTCGGGATCGGTCAGCGCCACCGGCCAGCACTGGATGGTGCCGACCAGATAGCCATCGGCATCGATCGCGGCAAAGCTGAGCGCGGGAAGCGCCTCAAGACCATCGCGCACGCGATAGATGGTGCGCCCGGATCGCTCGGGTCCGAAGACCTGGTCGAGAAGGTCGTCAACCCAGGCCGTATCGACCTGATCCAGCGGGATGATAGTGAATTCGGTCATCGTTCCAGACGGGTTAGCAAGAGGTCACAGAGCCTGCGCCCTTAGGCAGGTGGCATCCCCAAGTCGAGCGGCATTTCCCGCAGTGGCACAGCAACCCTAATCGAATTGCCAAAGCCGCCCGCCTTTCCTATGTGTGTCATACGGGCAACAGGGGGATTATATGCAGGCCATGGAAAAACCGCACGGATCGATCTGGCTGGCACGGCTGTGCCTGTTGCTGGGCGCGGGTTCTGTGGTGATGGCCCTGGTCGGCGCCATCGGTGCCGGGCAGGACTGGTGGGGCAAGCTTGAAGGCCTCAGCGTCGTCATGGCCGCTGTCGTCGTCGCTCTGGTCGCCTTGCTGTTCTCGCTCATCGTGCTGCTGCTCTATCGCAAGAAGGGCACGGCGATCCGCAACATGACGCTCATCGGCCTGGTGTGTTCGCTCGGTTTCCTGGGGGTCATCGGATACTGGGTCAATGTCGGCAGGAGCGTGCCGCAGATCCACGACATCACCACCAATCTCGACAATCCGCCCGAATTCCGGGTGCTCAAGCTGCGGCCCGACGATTTTGCCGATGTGCCCGGACGGGGCGAGGCGAAATATGCCGGAATGGATGCGATGGAGCGCTGGAAGCTGCTGCATGGCGCGGCCTATGGCGACCTGCGCACGGTCACCGTGGCGCTGCCGGTCGACAAGGCAGTGGCGCTGGCCGAGCAGGTCGCGCGCAAGCGCGGCTGGGAGATCGCAGCGGTGCGCCCCGACGAAGGTCGGCTGGAGGCGGTGGACACCGTGTCGCTGTTCCGGTTCAAGGACGATGTCGTGGTGCGGGTGCAACCTGGCCCCGGCGGGCTCACCAGCCAGATCGATGTGCGATCCGTTTCGCGGGTGGGGCGCAGCGATCTGGGCGTCAATGCCAAGCGGATCCGCGGCTTCCTGAAAGACCTGAAGGCTGCAGCGCCCAAGCGCTGATGGGCGGCGGCTAGCCCGCGCCCGCCACTGCCTTGCTGGAGGCTTGCTCGACACGGCTGCGCTCGGCAAGCATCAGCGTCGAACTCGCCTTGGCGAGCACCTTGCCTGAAGCATCGAGCAACTGGCCTTCGAAAAAGCAGGTGCTGCGCCCGCGCCGCTCGACCCACGCCTTGGCGATCACCACCCCGGGGCGAGCGGGCGCGAAGAAGCTGACCTTGAGCTCGAGCGACATCGGCACGACGTCGGGGCCGGTCATCGCCATCGCGGCATGCGCCATCGCGGCATCGATCCAGCCGGTGACGAAGCCGCCCTGCACGACTCCGCCCGAATGGCACATGTGCTGCCCCGCCTGATATTCGATCGTCGCACGGCCTTGCGGGTCGATCTCGACAATGCGGACGAACCCCATGGCGGTGTTGAGGTCATGGGCGGCTTCGGGGGGTGTTGCGGTCATGGGGCTCCGTTCGATTGCGGTTTTTGCAAAGCCCAGCCAATCGCCAAACGCCGCGCATGTCAAACGCACAATGTCGCGCTGTTGGCGGAACCATGGCGAGACTGCCCTGTATTTACAGCATAGATAAGAGGAGCTTGTCCGATGATCCCGATCCGTTTTTCCCTCAGCGCGTCCGTGCTGGCCGGCGCCCTGGCGCTCGGCGCGTGCGGCAGCGAGACGCCAGCCCCGGCACCCGAGACCGCCGAGAGCGGCGATGGCACGCTCGCGATGGCAGATCCGGTGGCGCCCGCGATCGCCACCGCCAGCCTCAAGACCGCCGATGGGCGCGATGCCGGAACGGTGACCGCGACCGAGCGCGAAGGCGGCATCCTGATCGCAGTGTCGGCAACGGGCATCGCGCCGGGCGAGCATGGCATCCATGTGCACATGACCGGCAAATGCGATGGTCCCAAGTTCGAGACCGCAGGCGGCCACTGGAACCCCGTGGGCGCCAAGCATGGCCTCAGCAATCCGCAGGGATCGCATCAAGGCGACATGCCCAATCTGACGATTGCCAGCGATGGCAGCGGCAAGATGGACTACACCGTCAAGGAATCGGCGCTTTCCGAGATGCTCGATGCCGATGGCGCGGCGCTGGTGATCCACGCCAAGGCGGATGACCAGATGACCGACCCGTCGGGCGACAGCGGCGATCGCATCGCCTGCGGCGTGTTCGGCCGAGGCTGAGCTAACGTTTGGCGGGGTGCGCGCTCAGGGCTTGCTGGTATAGTCGATCCGGATGCGCACCCACTCGCCGACCTTGGAAACGCCGCCGACCCTTGGCGGCCTCACCCGGAACTGCCAGGCCGCCGAGATGACCGCGCGGGCGATCCCCGATCCTTGCGGTGATTCGCCAAGCTGCACGCAATCTTCCACCCGGAAATCCTCGACCGTGCGGCAGGCGATCAAGCCCCAGCCGGGGCCGCGCGCCGTTGACAGATAGCCTGCCAGTTCATCCGCATAGGGTTCGCGATACCAGGCGGCGGCATATAGCGGCTCGCCATTGGGTCCCGACCCGCTGACCCGTGCGCTGTCGCCGGGCACGCCCTTGTCGGGCGGCCCATAGACGCGTCCGGGATTGGCCTTTGGCTTGGCGATCTGCGGCGCGGCCTGCGGGCGGGCAGGTTGCGCGGACGGCATCGGGACGATGGCAGGAGGTACGACCGATGGCTGGGGTGCGACCACCGGGCTTGGCACTTGGGTGGGCGCGGCTTCGGTCTCCTGCGGCTGGGGCGATTGCGCGGCCTCCTGCTCGGCGGCAGGGCTTTCTTCCTCGACCTTTTCCTCCGATGGCTCGGGGCTCACCCCAAACACCGTCAGCTTCTCCTCTTCCTGCCGCGTTGCCGGCGGCGCGATCGAGAGCGACAGCAGCGCGAGGATGATCAGGATTTCGGCGAGCAGTGCAAAGATCACCCCGCCGGTGCGCTCACCCAGCCGGGAGCGCAGCCACGAGCGGGCGCGCAGATGCCAGGGCAGGGCTTCGGCAGGAGGGATCATCTTGGTCTGGGGCATGTCCATCAGCGGGCTTGTTCTCGTACGGTTACGGCCCCCCAGCCCCTGATCCCGCGCTTATGGTGCCGCTTGTCGGAATCGAACCAACGACCTACCGCTTACAAGGCGGTTGCTCTACCAGCTGAGCTAAAGCGGCGCTAAAGGCGCGTTTGCGCCGCGTCCAATGCTCTATTTGACGCCAAAGGTCCAGCCTTCAGTGACGCGGATGGCATCATCGAGTGCGGGCGGGCTCCAGAAGCTTTGCCACAGCGCATCATCGCGAGCGGCATTGCGCAGCCACGCTGCGGTCATCAGCGCATCGGTGCTGTGGTCGTCATGCGCGATCAACGGGGCAGGGGGCGCAGCGCCCAGCTGGGCCAGCGCCTGATGCAGCCCGTCGGCATCGCGCACCTTGCTGCGCGACAGTCCGCGACCGGCTGCACGCGCGGCAATGCTGGTGTAGATTTCGACGATCACCGGGCCCCGTTCGGGCAGCGGATCGAACGGCCACACGGGGATGCGCCCCGCCAGCCGGTGCAGCACGCGCATCCCGGTGAGGCTCGACTTGCCCACCTGCGCTGCGCCGACCAGGTTGAAGCAGCTTGCGCTGTTGGCCTGGCGGGTGGCGCGCTGATGATGCTCGACCGCGCGCAGCCGTCCGGTGCCTGCCGTGCCGAAGCGGTCGCCGGTATCGCCCTTGCCGTGGCGAAAATAGCGCCGCGCCTCTGCGTGCCCGACAAAGCCGCCCGCCGCCAGATGATCGTCGTCATCGCACAGCCGGTCGACCAGCGCCCACAGGCTGCGCGCATCGGGCGGGCTTTCATCCCAGCCGGGAAAATAGCCGCCCGCATCGACAAAGGGAAAGGTGGGCGACAGGTCCATCCCGATCAGCATATCGGTCCCCGCCTCAGCATGCGCCAGCAACCAGTCCAGCGCCGCGCCGCGCGACCAGCCCCCTTGCGGGCGCAGCAACACCGGGCGTGCGTCCTCTTCCGCCGCGATGGTCGCGAGCGCTAGGCCCCTTGGACGTGCCACCGCCTGTCCCGACCAGTCGAAACAGGCATAATGCTGGAAACGGCGCATTGCGGTCAGCGGATCTGCTTGAGCACCTCGGCGGTGAATTTGGCGATGTCGAACTGGTCGCTGGCCGGGTCATAGCCACGCCGCACGATCACCAGATCGCGGCTGGGGATCATCACCAGATACTGGCCGCGATTGCCGAACGCTGCGAACGCATCGGCAGGAACGCCCTCGCTCTTGCTCATCAGCCAGAAGCTCGCGCCATAGCCGAATGGGCCTTCCGGTTGCGGGCCGCTGGGCCTGGTCACATAGTCGCGCCAGCCTTCGGGCACGATGCGCTGACCGTTCCAGCTGCCATCGTTCAGATACAAGAGCCCCATCCGCGCCATGTCGCGCGCGGTGGTCCACACCTGGCTGGAGAGGATGTAATTGCCCTGCCAGTCGGTCTCAGCCCAAGTGCGCGTCATGCCGAGTGCATCGAACATCTGGTGCGGATGCAGATCGGGCGCGGCATCGCGCGCCGCCAGGGTGGCGAGCAGGATGTCGTTGTTAGAATAGCGAAAGCTGCTTCCCGGCTGGTGCAGCATCGGCCACAATGTCGTCCACTGCCGCACCTCGCCCGCGCCCATATAGACTGCATCGGTGCGGTTGCCTGGCGAGTCGCTCACAAGGCCGCTGCCCATCCGCAGCAGATGATCGAGGGTGATGCTCTTGCGCGGATCGCCCGCGACGTTCCACTCGCGCACCGGCGTATCGGGAATGTTGAAACCCTTCTGGCGGACGAAGCCGACATAGGTTCCAGCGATCGACTTGGCGACCGACCAGGTGCGCTGCGCGGTGTGCATGTCGTGCCCGGGCTTGTAACGCTCCTGCACGATCCGGCCCTTGTGGACGATCACGACACCGCTGGTCTTGCCACCGAAGGCTTTCGCCTCGAGCGCACTTTCCACCAGCGTGTCGAATGGCGTGATCATCATGATCCGCGGATCGCTCGCATCGGCATCGCCCATCGGCCAGGCGAGCGCGTCGGCGCTGCCGGGGGTCGCGCGTTCCAGCGCTTCGGCGGGAAGGCGGGTGCCGTCGCTGGTCCAGCCGATCGGCATCGATGTGCAGCCGGTCACCGGATTGTGCCGGGCAACGCGCGGCGGCATGTCCTCGGCAAAGGCGACGCTCACCTGATGCGCGGGTTCGTCGATGTCCGCCTTCAATGTCGGCACGATCGCGGCGACGTGCGGATAGATTCCGGTGAGTTCATCCGCCTCGATATCGGCAAGCGTCTTGTTGCCGTTCCACAAGCCGGAACACACGAACTGCGCCTTGTAGCCAGCAGCCTGCGCGCGATCCATCCGGGTGGGTTCGGCGGGTGTTATCAGCTGCGCCCTGAGTGGTGTGCTAATGAGCCCTAGAGTCAGTGACAGGCCTGCCATAGCTTTCAAAACATGGGCAGAGCAGAAAAGCTTCGGCATGATCGGGACTCCAAATGGGGCAGGGCGTTATGGAATTTGAATGGGACGAAGCCAAGCGCTTGATCAATCTTGAAAAGCACAAGATCGATTTTATCGATGTGGGCGAGGTTTGGGCGAGGCCGAGACTCGATCGCTACGTCATCGAATCCCGACATGGCGAGCGCCGTGTGACGGCCATTGGAACGATAAACCATGACGATCGCATCGTCGCTGTGGTATACACCATGCGCAACGGCGTAACCCGGATCATCTCGTTGAGGCGAGCAAGGCGATATGAGCGAAAAGATTACCAGAATGCGTTTGGACGAGGCACCTAGAGAGTCGCTGACCGATTGGGCACGGCTGGATGCGATGACTGAGGACGATATCGAGCGCGCAATCGAGGATGATCCTGAGTGGGCGGCATCCAACGATGTTTCGGAACTTCAAAAGCGGGCAGGCTTTTCGCTGTTTCGCGGCCCCGACGACCAATGGCGCTGGCTTCTGAGCGACAAGTCGGGCGCGGTGATCGGCCAGAGCACAGTCGCCTACCGGTACAAGGGCGATGCCATTGGAGCGGTTAAAGACCTGTTCGAGAACATCTCCAAAGCCGCTTAGCCCTTACCCTTCCGCAAATCCTCCCAGTGGCGCATCCGCTCGGCGATGCGCGCCTCGTATCCGCGTTCCACCGGCTGATAGAAGCGCTGCGCGTCCATCTCCTCGGGCCAGTAATCCGCGCCGGAAAAGCCCTCGGCTTGGTCATGGTCATAGGCATAGCCCTTGCCATAGCCGATGTCCTTCATCAGCTTGGTCGGGGCGTTGAGGATGTTGGGCGGCGGCATCAGCGATCCGGTGGCACGCGCGCTTTTCCAGGCGGCCTTTTGCGCGGCGTAGATCGCGTTCGATTTGGGCGCGGTGGCGCAATAGAGGCACGCCTGCACGATCGCCAGTTCGCCCTCGGGTGAGCCCAGGAACGCATAGGCATCCTTGGCGGCGAGGCATTGCACCAGCGCCTGTGGGTCGGCCATGCCGATATCCTCGCTGGCAAAGCGCGTGATCCGGCGCAGCACGTACAGCGGCTCTTCGCCCGCCACCAGCATGCGCGCAAGATAATAGAGCGACGCCTGCGGGTCGGAGCCGCGCATCGCCTTGTGCAGCGCCGAGATGAGGTTGTAGTGCCCCTCGCGGTCCTTGTCGTAGACCGGCATCCGGCGGTGCAGCAGCGCGGCCAGCCCCGCCGGGTCGAGCGGCGCATCGATCCGCACCGTCAGCAAAGTCTCGACCTGGTTAAGCAGAAATCTCCCATCGCCGTCTGCTGAAGCGATCAGCGCGGCGCGGGCGTCGTCGGTCAAGGGGAGGGCGCGGCCCGTCAGCGCTTCTGCCCGCGCGATCAGCGTACCCAGCGCCGCCTCGTCGAGCCGCCGCAGGATCAGCACTTGGGCCCGGCTGAGCAAAGCGGCGTTGAGTTCGAACGAGGGGTTTTCGGTCGTTGCCCCCACCAGCACCACCGTCCCGCGCTCGACGAAGGGCAGGAAACCATCCTGTTGCGCGCGGTTGAAACGGTGGATCTCGTCCACGAACAGCAAGGTGCGCTGCCCTGCGCCTGCCATCTTCTCGGCCTCGGCAAAGGCTTTCTTGAGGTCCGCGACGCCGGAGAACACCGCCGAGATCGCGACAAAGCGCATCCCCGTCGCCTCGCCCAGCAACCGCGCCATGCTGGTCTTGCCGGTGCCGGGCGGTCCCCACAGGATCATGGAAGACAGCTTACCGGCCGAGACCATCCGTCCGATCGCACCTTCAGGACCGGTCAGGTGATCCTGGCCGATGATCTCGCCCAGGTTCGCCGGGCGCAGCCGGTCGGCCAGCGGCGCATCGGCGGCGGGCCGGCTGTTGCTGGTGGCGGGGGGAAGGGCTTCGAACAGGTCGCTCATCATAGGAACGCTAGCGGCTGGCGGGGGCAGGGGGAAGGGGATGAAAAATGCACCCGTCGCAGATAAGCTCTTGTCAAACTGCATCTAAGATATATCTTAGAGCCATCGAGACACACAGGAGATAGATTCGATATGAGTATGCGTTTCAAAATGGGCGGCGGTCCGCGCGGATCGGGCAACCCCTTTATCGCAATGAGCTTCGGACGCGGCGGTGGCCGTGGCTGGGGCGGAGACTGGGACTTCGGCAACTGGAGCTTTGATGGTGGCGGCCGGGGTGGCCGTGGCGGCGGCGGCGGCGGCGGAGGCCGCGGTGGCCGGGGCCGCCGGCGGATGTTCGACAGCGGAGAGCTCCGCATCGTGCTGCTCGCGCTGATCGAGAAGGAGCCGCGTCATGGCTATGACCTGATCAAGGCCATCGAGGAGATGACCGGCGGCGACTATGCGCCCAGCCCCGGCGTGGTTTACCCCACGCTCAGTCTGCTGGAAGATGCAGGGCTGATCGCCTCTGTCGAAACCGATGGCGCGCGCAAGGCGTTCCGCATCACCGATGCCGGGATTGCCGAGCTGTCCGACAAGCGCGACGAGGCCGATGCACTGCTGGCACGGTTGTCCGAGGCGGGCGAAGAGCGCGAGCAGCGCGCAGGTGGCCCGCAGATCGGCCGCGCGGTAGGCAACCTGATGGCCGCGATGGCGCATCGCCTTGCCAGCGGCGAGACCGACGCCGAATTCAAGCACCGCGTCGCCGAGATCCTCGACGAAGCCGCACAGAAGATCGAGCGGCTGTAGGTATCTCCACTCCCGCTTGCGGGAGGGGCAGGTTCAGCTTGCTGAACCGGGGTGGGCCTGAACTGGTGTAAATTTCAGGCCCACCCCGGCTTCGCCTTCGGCTCAGCCACCCCTCCCGCAGGCGGGAGGGGAGAGTGTTTTAAGCCAGCAGCGAAACGTTCCCGCCGGCCGCTGTCGTGTCGATGCAGACATGCCGTTCGTGCACGCATCGGGCGGCGTAATGTTCTTCGGTGAACAGCGGCAGGATCGCGCCGTCGCGTGCGGCGAGCGCGATGCGGATGGCGCGCTGATCATCGGGTGTGCTCCAGGCTGCCACCGCGTCGAAGCCGCTGATCAGCGCCAGATCGCCGCGTTCGATGAACCCGTCGATCGCGTGCGGCCCCCTCGCGCCCGGCACCACGATCAGCGCAGCACAACCTTCCGACTGCGCCGCCTGCGCCTGCTGCATCGCGGCCTCGACCGTCGGCCCCAGGCACAGGATGCGGCCTCGCGCATAGGTCGACAGCACGTTCGATTCGCCTGTGGGCCCGGGCATCGTCATGCTGTCCAGCGGCAGCTCGGTGACACGCGGCAGGGCGGTCAGCGCCGCTTCGACCTCGGCACGCGATGCGATCCGGGTCAGCGGCGGGAGCGCATTGTGCGGACCTGAAGCCTCGGCGAAGCGCGGCAGATAACGCGGCCCGCCCGCTTTGGGTCCGGTGCCCGACATCCCTTCGCCACCGAAAGGCTGCGCACCGACCACTGCGCCGATCTGGTTGCGGTTGACGTACATGTTGCCCGCATGAATCCGCGACGTGACATGATCGACACGGCCATCGATGCGGGTCTGCAGCCCGAAGGTGAGGCCGTATCCGCGCGCGTTGATCCGGTCGATCAGCGAGTCGATCTCGCCGGCCTCGAAGGTCGCGATGTGCAGCACCGGGCCGAAGATTTCCTCGGCCAGGTCGTCGATTCCACCGACGGCAATCGCTGCGGGGCCGATGAACCAGCCGTTCGCCGGAGCCTCGAGCTGCTTGAGCAGCCGCCCGTCACGCTGCGCCTGCTCGATGTGCGCGGCGATCTTGTCGCGGGCCTGCGGATCGATCACGGGTCCGACGTCATTGGCAAGCCACCACGGGTCGCCCAGCGACAGCGCGTCCATCGCGCCGAACAGCATTTCCTTGAGCGGCTCGGCAATATCGCGCTGCACATACAGCATGCGCAGCGCCGAACAGCGCTGGCCCGCCGACTGGAAGGCGGAGGCAACGATATCGCGCACCGCCTGTTCGGGCAAAGCGGTCGAATCGACGATCATCGCGTTGAGGCCGCCGGTCTCGGCGATCAGCATCGCATCGGGCGCGCAATGCTCGGCCATGTTCCGGTTGATCGCCTGCGCGGTGGCGGTCGATCCGGTAAAACAGGTGCCCGCGATTGCGCCATCGCCGGTCAGCGCGGAGCCCACCACCCGGCCCTGTCCGGGCAGCAGCTGCAGCGCATGGTCGGGCACGCCCGCCTGATGCAGCAGCCGAGTCGCCAGATGCGCGATCAGCGGGGTCTGTTCGGCGGGTTTGGCGAGCACGGCATTGCCCGCCGCAAGCGCCGCTGCGATCTGGCCGGTGAAGATTGCCAGCGGAAAATTCCATGGCGAGATGCAGCTGATGATGCCGCGGGGTGCGAGCGTCGGATTGGCCAGCGCCTCGGCCGCGTAATAGCGCAGGAAATCGACCGCCTCGCGCAGCTCCGCGATCGCATCGAGCGCGGTCTTGCCTGCTTCGCGCGCCAGCAGCGCGAATATCTCGCCATGGTGCTCTTCGAGCAGGTCGGCGGCGCGGTTCAGGATCGCGGCGCGAGTCGCCACCGGTGCATTCCACGGGCGGGCAGCCGCAATGGCGGATGCGGCCTGGTCCGCGGTCGCATCGCGCACAGTGCCGATCTGCGTGTCCGGGCTTGCCGGGCTGAACACCTCGCGGGCGTGGGTGGCGGCGCTGGGCGCTCCCACGATCAGCGGCGCGGCGTGCCATTGGGTCTGCGCAAAGGCGCTGCGCGATTCGAGGAACGCGTTGAGATCGGCGCGGTTGGCCAGATCCCAGCCGCGCGAATTGATCCGCGCCGGGGCATAAAGCGCCTGCGGGCGGATGATCCTGGCATCGGCCTCGGCGCGCGCGGCCTCTAGCTGCTCGAACGGGTCGGCAGCGATCGCCTCGGCGGGCACGGCGTGGTTGGCGAGCTGGTTGACGAACGACGAGTTTGCGCCGTTCTCCAGAAGGCGGCGCACCAGATAGGCGAGCAGTTCGCGGTGCTTGCCGACAGGCGCATAGATCCGCGAGCGGACCTTCTCGTTGCGCAGCAGCGCGCCGTGCAGCGGCTCGCCCATGCCGTGCAGCCGCTGGAACTCGAAATCGTCGCGGTTGCCCGCCATCTCGAGGATCGCTGCGACGCTGTGCGCATTGTGCGTGGCGAACTGCGGATAGATGCGGTCGGTCAGCTTGAGCAATTGCGCCGCGCAGCAGATGTACGAGATATCGGTCGCAGCCTTGCTGGTGAAGACCGGGAAATCGGGCACGCCATCGACCTGCGCGCGCTTGATCTCGCTGTCCCAATATGCGCCCTTGACCAGCCGGACCATGATCTTTCGATCGAGCGACTCGGCAAGGCCGTAGAGCCAGTCGATGACGAAGCTCGCGCGCTTGCCGAACGCCTGGACGACGACGCCAAGCCCGTCCCAACCGGCCAGCGAGGAATCGTTCAGCACCAGCTTGATGATGTCGAGCGACATGCCCAGGCGATAGGCTTCCTCGGCGTCTATATTGAGCCCGATGCGCGCATCGCGCGCGGCGCGGGCGAGCTCGAGCACGCGGTCGGCGAGCGCGGGAACGCACTCGTCCGCCTTGCTCATCTCGTAGCGCGGATACAGCGCGGAAAGCTTGATCGACAGCCCCGGATTGGTGCGCATGTCGTCGGTTTTGGCGGCAGCTGCGATCGCGCGGATCGCGTCCATATAGGCGGCGAAATAGCGGTCGGCATCGGGGAAGGTCAAAGCCGCCTCGCCCAGCATGTCGTAGCTGAAGGTCGCGCCCTCGTCCGCCCATTTGCGCGAGCGCTTGAGCGCTTCATCCATGTCCTCGCCGAGCACGAACTGGTTGCCCAGCTCCTTCATAGCCCGGCGCACGGCGGCGCGGATGACCGGCTCGCCCAATCGCTTGATTGCCCCGCGCAGCGCGTCGAGCGGTCCCTTGCTGACCGATCCTTCGAGCACCGACTGGGTCATCGAGAGCGCGAAAGTGCTGGCGTTGACCAGCGAATGTTCGGACTTGCCGAAATGCTCGCGCCAGTTGGCTGGCGAAATCTTGTCCTCGATCAGGTCGTCGATCGTCTCGGCGTCGGGCACGCGCAGCAGCGCCTCGGCCAGCGTCATCAGCGCCAGCCCCTCGTCGCTCGACAGGCCGTATTGGCCCAGGAAGCTCTCCATCAGCGTGGGGCCGGACGCTGCGCGGACATCCTCGACCACGCGCACCGCGCGCGCACGGATACGGGCGCGCAGCTCGGGAGAGGGGGCATAGTTGGCGATCAGGTGGTCGAGCACCGCGCCTTCATCGGCCCGGTGATGAGCGCGCACGGCATCGCGCAATGCAAGCAGTTCGGTCATGGCTAAAGCCTTGTCTGGGGAGGACGTTGTGGGTTCGCCCATACAGCAATTTCAGGGGTTTTGAAGGGGTGTGATTGCCTGCGCCTCTCCCCTCCCGCATGCGGGAGGGGCAGGTCCGGCCTGCCGGACCGGGGTGGGCTTGGGAGCACCACCTTGGCGTTCAGGCCCACCCCGGCCTGCGGCCACCCCTCCCGCAAGCGGGAGGGGAGAGGGATATCTCAGATAACCCCGACCTGCTTGCCGGCCGCTTCGAAAATCCCGAGGATCTGCGTCACCTGCTCAGCCGAATGTTCGGCGCATAGCGAGCAGCGCAGCAGCGTCATGCCCGCAGGGGTTGCGGGCGGGCGGGCGAGGTTGACGTACAGCCCGCGGTCGAGCAGCGCCTCCCACATCTGGGCACCCTTCAGCATGTCGGTCATGATCACCGCGATGATGCCGCTCTGCGCTTCGGGTGTGCCGAGCGAAAAGCCGAGATCGCGCAGGCCCTGGTGCAGCCGCTTGGAGTTTTCCCAGAGGTGCGCGCGCTTGTTGCCCGCGTGCATCAGCTTGCGGATGCTGGTCGCGGCGGTGGCGACCACCGACGGCGGCAGGCTGGCGGTGAACACATAGGGGCGGCAGACGAGCCGCAGCACCTCGAACTTGGGATGGTTGGAGACACAGAAGCCGCCTACGGTGCCCACCGACTTGCTGAAGGTGCCGATGATGAAATCGACATCATCCATCACGCCCGCTGCTTCGGCAACGCCGCGGCCGTTCTCGCCGATAAAGCCCATTGAATGGGCTTCATCGACCAGCACCATCGCGCCGGCGGCCTTGGAGATGGCGACCATTTCCTTAAGCGGGGCGATATCGCCGAGCATCGAATAGACGCCTTCGAGCACAACCAGCTTGCCCGCCTCGGGGGGAAGCCGCTTGAGGCGCTTTTCGAGCGCCTCGACGTCGTTGTGGCGGAAGGCGACGATCTGGGCATTGCCCAGCGCACAGCCGTCATAGATCGAGGCATGGCTGTCGATATCGAGGATGATGTAATCCTCCTTGCCCGCCATGGTCGAGATGATGCCGAGGTTCGCCTGGTATCCGGTGGAAAAGACCATCGCATGGTCCATCCCGTAGAATTCCTTGAGCGCCTCTTCGCAGTCGCGGTGTCCGGCATAGGTGCCGTTGAGCACGCGGCTGCCGGTGGTGCCCGATCCGAAATTGTCGAGCGCGGTCTTGCCGGCTTCGAGCACGTCGGGATCGAAGGTCATGCCCATGTAATTGTAGGTGCCCAGCAGGATCGTCTCCTTGCCGTTGCACATCGCCACAGTGGGCGATTTGACCGATTCCATGACCAGCGCATAGGGATCGCGCACGCCATGCGAGAGCAAAGCCTCGCGCTCGCCGATCAGGGCGTCGAACTTGGAAAACAGGTCGGTCATGGGGTCATTCTCTGTTGGGGGCAGGCAGGCGAGAAACAGCAGATGGGGTCAGGCGGTGAGTTTTTCCACCGCGGCGACCAGCTGGCCGACGGTTTCGATCTCCGCCTGCATGTTCATGGTGATGATGATGTCGAATTCATCCTCGATCGCGGCGACGAAATCCATGACGGTCAGGCTGTCCCACTCCAGATCACCGGCAAAGGTGGTGCCATCGGTCAGCGCGACGCCCTTCTTGTTGAACGGCTCGATCTGCGCGGCAATGCGCTCATAGGTGGCGGTGCTGTCGGTCATGGGTGTCTTTCGTCGATCAAGTGTGGGCACCGCCTTGCCCCGCGATTGCGGCATAAACGCGGCAGTATGTGGAAGCCTGAAGGGCAGTGCGGCGGCGCTTGTCAAGCACGGCGCGTCTATGTCATTAATCTGTAATGGAAGAGGGGGCCAAAGCAGCGCGAGTCGAAACGCCGAGACCGGCGATTCCCACCCCATGGCTGCAGACCCCGCACACCTTCTCGCCGCATGCCATCCACCTGATCCGCACATCGGTGCAGACCAACCTCGCATTGAGCCAGATGGCCGACCAGAAGGCGAGCATCCTGATGGGTGCGACCTTCGTGGTGTTCACCATTTCGGTAGGCCAGGCGCGCAGCGGCAACTTCACGCTGCCGCTGATCGTGCTCGCGCTGTTCGCGTTCCTCTCGGCTATGTGCGCGGTGTTCGCCATCCTGCCCTCGGTACGCGGCACGCCCGCGCCCAAGGCCAATGTTCCGCCCGGATCGACCAACTTCATGTTCTTCGGCAATTTTTCTGCGATGGCGGAAGATGACTTTGCCGATCTGGTGATCGACCAGCTGCACACCGACGAGACGATCTTCCGCACCATGCTGCGCGATGTCCACCAGAACGGCATGGTGCTGCAGCACAAGAAGTACCGCTATCTGGGCCATGCCTATCGCATCTTCCTGATCGGCCTGTCGCTGACCTTCGCGCTGTTCCTGGTCGAGCTGGCGCTGGGCCGCTCGCTTATTTGAGCCAGCCCTGGGCACGATACCAGCGTGCGGTGTCTGCCAGTCCCTGACGTGTCGGTATCTTGGCACTCCACAGTTGCGACGGGGGTTTCCGGTCCGGATCGGCGGTCCAGTCGCTGTGCGCGATGTAGCGCGCCCGGTCGGGGGTCAGCTTCGCCGCCTTGCCGCGCAGCAGCCGGTCGCCCTGCGCGGCCAGATGCAGCGCTAGCTTGGGCGTGCTGAACGCGCGCACCTTGCGTCCCACCGCATCGCCCAGCGCATCGGCGAAATCCTTGTGGCTCCAGCCGCGCGGGGCGCCGTCATCGACCTCGTGGATAGCGTTCGCATCACCTGCGCCGCCCGCAAGCCGCACCAGCAGCGCGGCCAGATCAGCGACATGCACGACCGACATCCGCCCGCCCGGCGGCAACATCACCACGCCGCGCGCCGCCATCCGGAACAGGTCGAGCATCTCGGTATCGCCCGGGCCATAGACCGCAGGCGGGCGCACCATCTGCCAGTCGAGCCCGGATGCAATGACCCGCGCCTCGGCCTCCGCCTTCGACCAGCAATAGTTCGACAGGGCAGGCTCGCGCGCGGCGAGCGACGAGACGTGAATGAACCGCGCAACCCCAGCCGCCTTCGCCGCCGCCAGCATATTCTCGGTGCCGGTGATGTTGCCCGCGATGAAACCCGCGCGGTCGGGCGCGTTGACCACGCCCGCGATGTGCAGCACGCAATCGGCGCCGATGCACAGCTCGGAGAGGCTATGAGGGTCGTCGAGCGCGCCTGGTACCCATGTCACGCCTTCGCGTTCCGGCTGCGGACGGCGGGTCAGCGCGCGGACCTGGTGACCGCTGGCCAGAGCCGCATCGATGCTCGCACCGCCGACAAAGCCGGTGCCGCCGGTCATCGCGATCACGCTCACAGCATCACCATCTGATCGCGGTGGACCAGCGAACTGCGCGGCGCATAGCCGAGCACCTCGGCGATCGCATCGCTGCGCAGTCCCATGATCCGCGCCACATCGGCAGCATCATATTCGGCCAGCCCCCGCGCGATCGTCTCTCCGCCCGCGTTCAGGATCTCGATCACATCCCCGCGGACGAACTTGCCGTCCACGGCGGTGGCTCCGGCTGCGAGCAGGCTCGATCCCTTGACCAAAGCCGCCTCGGCGCCTGGGTCCACGGTGATCCGCCCGCGCGCGGTCATGCGGCCCGCCAGCCACAATTTGCGGCCCTTGCCCTGCGGCCCGGCGGTGAACACCGTGGCTCGCCCGCCCGCCGCGAGCCGTGCGAGCGGGTGGTCGTGCGTGCCGTTGGCGATGGCGAGGTGCGCGCCCGCGCTGGTCGCGATTCGCGCCGCCTCGAGCTTGGAGAGCATGCCGCCCGATCCCATCCCCGATGCAGAGCCGCCATCGGCCATGGCGCGGATCCGCGCATCGATCCGCGCGACGCTCTCGACCAGCTTGGCGTCGGGATCGTTTTTCGGGTTGGCGGTGTAGAGCCCGTCGACGTCGGAGAGCAGCACCACACCGCCAGCGCCTGCCGCCTGAGCGATGCGCGCGGCGAGCCGGTCGTTGTCGCCGAAGCGGATTTCCTCGGTCGCGACCGAATCGTTCTCGTTGATCACCGGCACCACGCCCAGCGCGATCAACCGGCGCAAGGTCGCCGACGCGTTGAGGAAGCGCCTGCGATCTTCCAGATCATCGAGCGTGACCAGCATCTGCGCGGCGGTGATGGCATGATCACCCAGCAGTTCGGCCCAGCACTGGCTGAGCGCAATCTGCCCGGTGGCGGCGGCTGCCTGCGCATCCTCAAGGCTGGCGCGGCCCCCTTTGGGCAGTCCCAGTCGCCGCGCGCCCAGCGCGATCGCGCCCGAGGAGACGATGACGATGCGCTGCCCGGCCGAGGTCCGCGCGGCGATATCGTCGACCAAGGACGCCAGCCATTCGCGCCGGACGGTCCCGTCGGGCGCCACCAGCAGCGCCGAGCCGACCTTGACCACCAGCACTGGACAGGCGGCGGCAGACAGCAAGCTGGCGGGGGAGGGGCTTTGGGTCATCATTCAAATCCCGTTTTCCGGCGTGCACCGGAATCCAGAGCGTCTACAAAACTATCGATCCGAGTTCCCGAGCGAAGTCGAGGGACTTATGCGCGAACGGTGGCGCGCACGTCCCTCGACTTCGCTCGGGACAGACGGGAGAGGGGAGGGAACCGCTCAAACCGGGGACCAGACCCCAGGCTCGCTGTCGGCATTCGGATCGACCCCTTCGGGCTTTTCGGTCGCGGTGTCGCGCGGCAGATACTCGAGCAGTGCGTCGAACAGCGCCTCGATCCCCGCGCCGGTCGCCGCAGAAATCGGGAACACGCGTTCCGCACCCGCTGCCAGCACCTCGTCGGAGAAATGCTGCATCAGCTCGTCGTCGAGCAGATCGCCCTTGTTGAGCGCCACCAGCCTCGGCTTTTCGTCGAGCCCGGCGCCGTAGTTGGTCAGCTCGCCATTGACGATCCGCATCGCCTCGAGCGGATCGTCGCCATTGGCGTCGATCAGGTGGATCAGCACCTGGCAGCGTTCGATATGACCCAGGAACCGGTCGCCGATCCCTGCGCCTTCGGCCGCGCCCTCGATCAGCCCGGGGATGTCGGCGAGCACGAACTCGCGGTTCTTGTGCTGGACGACGCCCAATTGCGGACGCAGCGTCGTGAAGGGATAATCGCCGACCTTGGCGTGGGTGTTGGTCACTTGGTTGATGAAGGTGGACTTGCCCGCATTGGGCAGGCCGACAAGCCCTGCATCCGCCATCAGCTTCAGCCGCAGCCAGACATACATTTCCGCGCCTGGCCAGCCCGGGCCGTGCTGGCGCGGGGTGCGGTTGGTGCTGGTCTTGTAGCTGAGATTGCCGCGCCCGCCATCGCCACCGCGCAGCAGCGTGATCCGCTGGCCTGCATGGGTGAAGTCGGCGAGCACCTCTTCCTTGTCCTCGCTCAGCACCTGGGTGCCGACGGGAACCTTGATCACAAGATCCTCGCCGCCCGCGCCGGTGCGGTTGCGGCCCATGCCGCCGGTTCCGCGCCGCGCCTTGAAGTGCTGGGTGTAGCGAAAGTCGATCAGCGTGTTGAGGCCGCTGACCGCTTCGAAGATGATGTCGCCGCCCTTGCCGCCGTTGCCGCCGTCCGGACCGCCATATTCGACGTACTTTTCGCGGCGAAAGGACACCGCGCCCTGTCCGCCGGTACCCGAGCGGATGAAAATCTTGGCTTGATCGAGAAAATGCATGGGGCCGCCCCTAAAGGAAAGGCATGCAAAACGCCAGAGCCAGCGATCACAGGGGCCGGGCGTGCGTCTGCTCGCGGCGCCGGATCGCCTCAAATTGCATGCGACCCCTTGCCTGCGGCCAGCGAAATACGATATTCGCAATCATCTATGCATCCTCAGACCCCCACCCTTGCGCCGCGCCTGGCGCCCCTGACCCTTTCTGCGGTGGGTGACGGGTTTGCCGTGCACGCAGGCCCGGACCGCGAGGACGGGAATGACGATGGCCCGCCCGATATCGGCATCGCGGTCAAGACCCGCGCCAAGTCGAAGAAGCCCAGCCAGTACAAGGTGCTGATGCTCAACGACGATTACACTCCGATGGAATTCGTGGTGCTGGTGCTCAAGCGCTTCTTCAGCATGAACATGGACGAGGCGACCCGGGTGATGCTCCACGTGCACCAGAAGGGCGTCGGCGTGTGCGGCATCTTCACCTACGAGGTCGCCGAGACCAAGGTGAACCAGGTGATGGACTTCGCCCGCGAAAACCAGCACCCGCTGCAGTGCACGCTCGAGAAGGTTTGACATCGCAAGCTGGGTTGCCGCCCCTTGCACCCCAGCCCTCTTGCACCTCGTGCCGCAGGCGCTAAACAGCGGCGATGGACAAGATCATCATTCGCGGCGGCAAGCCGCTCTCGGGCCGTATTCCCATCTCCGGAGCCAAGAACAGCGCGCTGACGCTGTTGCCGTGCGCGTTGCTCACCGATGAGCCGCTGACGCTGCGCAACCTGCCGCGGCTCGCCGATGTCGACAGCTTCGGCCATCTGCTCAACCAGCTCGGCGTCTCGACGATGATCGAAGGCGCGCGGCCCGAGGATTTCGGCCGGGTGATGACGCTGCGCGCGGGCCGCGTCACCGCAACGGTCGCGCCCTATGACATCGTGCGCAAGATGCGCGCCTCGATCCTGGTGCTGGGCCCCTTGCTGGCGCGCGCGGGCGAGGCGACGGTCTCGCTTCCCGGCGGCTGCGCGATCGGCAACCGCCCGATCGACCTGCACTTGAAGGCGCTGGAGGCGCTGGGCGCGGAGATCGAGATCGCGGCGGGATACGTCACCGCGCGCGCGCCCAAGGGCGGTCTTCCCGGCGGCGACTTCGGCTTTCCGGTGGTTTCCGTCGGCGCGACCGAAAATGCGCTGATGGCCGCGGTGCTCGCCAAGGGCACATCGACGCTGCGCAATGCCGCGCGTGAACCCGAGATCGTCGATCTGTGCAACCTGCTGGTGGCGATGGGCGCGGTGATCGAGGGCATCGGCGGATCGACTTTGGTCATCCATGGCAAGGACCGGCTGCACGGCGCGACCTATCGCGTGATGGCCGACCGGATCGAGGCAGGCAGCTATGCCTGCGCCGCCGCGATCACCGGCAGCCCGCTCGACCTGATCGGCGCGAAGCTGGACGAGATGGAAGCCACCATCGCCGCGCTGCGCCAGGCCGGCGTGCATGTCGAGGAAATCGCCGACGGCATTGCGGTGCGGCCCAATGGCAAATTGCAGGCGCTAACCCTGTCGACCGCGCCGTTCCCGGGCTTTGCCACCGACATGCAGGCACAGTTCATGGCGATGCTGTGCATGGCCGAAGGCACCAGCATGCTCACCGAGACGATCTTCGAGAACCGCTACATGCACGTTCCCGAACTGAACCGCATGGGCGCGCATATCGACGTCAAGGGCCGCACGGCTGTTGTCCATGGCGTCAACCGCATGGTCGGAGCGCCGGTGATGGCGACCGATCTTCGCGCTTCGATGAGCCTGATCATCGCAGGGCTTGCCGCCGAGGGAGAGACCGAGGTCAACCGCGTGTACCATCTCGACCGCGGCTATGAGCGGCTGGAAGAGAAACTGCAGGCAGTCGGCGCGGATATCGAGCGCGTCGGCGGCGATTGACGGGCGGGCTGGTGCATCCCGCTCTCCCCTCCCGCATGCGGGAGAGGCAGGTCCGGCTTGCCGGACCGGGGTGGGCCTGAAACGTTCCGAATCTCAGGCCCACCCCGGCCTCGGCTGCGCCTCAGCCACCCCTCCCGCCAGCGGGAGGGGAGAGGGTTTCGACCAGATCCCTCACCAGCCACAGCCGGATCGCGCTCGCGAGGTTCGGCGGGTCGTCCGCCTCGATCCGTTCGACATCGATCCGGGCCACCAGCGCGTTGAGCGGCAGCGTGCGCGCCTCGGCGGCAGCCTTGAGCATGTCCCAGAACAGGGGCTCCAGGCTGATCGAGGTCAGATGCCCCGCAATCTGGATGCTGCGCTTGACCGGGCCGCGATACAGAGTGTCGGAGGCAATCACTTCGGCGGGTAGCGCCGGTTCATCTCGGCGACATTGTCCGTGATGATCTGCTCGAGCACGGCCATGTCGATCTGGTCCAGTCGATTCACATAGAGGCAGGACTTTTCCATCTTGTGCTTGCCAAGCTTCGCCAGCCGCGCCTCGAACTGCGCCGCGGAAGCCTGATCGAGATCGCTGCACATCAGGTAGAGGCTGTGCTTGCCCTTGCGCGGGGCAAAGCCCGATCGCATCGATGTGCCGCTGCGCCCGCTGTCATAAGTATAATGATATTCGCCAAAGCCGATCATGCTCGGCCCCCACATCTTCGCAGGCTCGCCGGTCACACGCTGGTACAGTTCCAGCAGGGCCTGCGCCTCCTCGCGCCGCCGGTCTGGTTCAAGCGCGGCGATATAGGCTTTCACATCGGCATCGGTGGCCACGGTCTTGTTGGCTGCATCCGCCATCTTGCATCCCCCATGATCAAGGCCTAAAGGCTAGCACGTCTGATGGGGAGTAGCCAACCGGTGCGGTGCACCGGTCCGCGCGTCAACACACTTGGCCGAGAGGCCATGGTGCGCGGGTTTCCGGAACCGAGGTTCCGGCTTCCGGCAAGACCGACGACACCAGAACCTTTTGTCCGGCCGGGCAGGGGTGATGCGTGTTGTTGCGTTTTGCTGAACCTGCTGCCCGGCCCCGGAAGTGACCCTGCTTATGGAAGCCTTTCTCGCCTCGTTGTCACTCGTTGCGCTCGCCGAAATGGGGGACAAGACGCAGCTGCTCGCCATCCTGCTCGCCGCCCGGCTGCGCAAGCCGGTGCCGATCATCGCCGGCATTCTGGTCGCAACACTCGCCAACCATTTCCTCGCGGCCTTGCTCGGTCAGCAGATCGCGGGCCTGCTCGATAGCCCCGCTTTCCGCTATGCCATTGCGGCGGGTTTTGTCGGCATGGCGTTGTGGGCGCTGATCCCCGACACGTTCGACGAGGACGACCAGCCCAAGGCACGCAGTGCAGGCGTGTTCGTCACCACGCTGATTGCGTTCTTCCTGGTCGAGATGGGCGACAAGACCCAGATCGCCACCGTCGCGATGGGCGCGCATTACCAGAACGTGCTCGCAGTCACCGCAGGCACTACCCTGGGCATGATGGTCGCCAATGTGCCTGCGGTGCTGCTGGGCCACAGGATCGAGCGCATCCTGCCGATCCGCGCGCTGCAGATCGGTGCGGCTGTGCTGTTTGCCGCACTCGGGCTTTGGGTCGCGGCGCAGACGGCGGGCTGGGTCGGATAACCGGCGGTTCAGCCGTCGCAGTCGTTCCAGTAATCCTTGTTGGTGGTGCAACTGCGCAGTCCGCTATAATGGTTGACGGTACACACCGTCTTCATCGGGCAGGCCTTGAACGGGCGAGGGCGATAATCGCGCGGCGGCGCTGCGGGACGGCTGTAGATCGCGGCGGCCTGGGTGCGCAGCGGGGTCATCTGCGACTTGATCGAGTCGTCGCCGTTCCGGATCGCATAATCCATCCAGTACAGCACCTCGGTCTCGTACTTCATCGCGTCCTTCGATTGCAGCAGCGATGATGCCGCCATCACCGCGCCATAGACCTCGCCCTGTTCGGCCATGCTGCGCGACAGCCGATAGGCGAGGTCGAAATCCTTCTTCGTTCCGCGTCCCTCGCTGATCATCGTGAAGGCCATGATCGTGGAATAGACATGACCGCGCTCGGCTGCCTGGCGGAACAGGTCGAACGCCCTCTTCTCGTCCTTCTTAACGCCCAGGCCTTCGTGATAATAGATACCCGCCCGGTGCATCGCGTCGACATGGCCGGCCGCGGCGGCCTGCTCCATCATCCTGACACCGCCCTTGATGTCTTTCGTCCCATAGCCGCCCTGCGCCAGCAATGTGCCGTAGATGTACATGCCCATCGGGTCGCCCCCGGTGGCCGAGGCGCGGATCAGGTCGAGCCCCTGCGACTTGGGAAGGTCGCTGAAGAAGCCCGAATACACCGACAGCCCCACCTCCAGCATCGCGCTGGCGTCCTTCTGCCTGTCGATAAAGCGCCGCGCGATCTTCAACCCTTCCGGGGTCGAGATGACATGGTTCACCGCCTTGTCGAGCAGCGGCTGCGGAGGGGCGGGGCAGGGGGCGGGGGCGTTGGAGGCGTTCTCGTGCGCCCGCGCCCAGGCCTCCTCTTCCGCCGAGACCGGACTGCCCTTGTCGAGATCGTTGATCAGCCGGTCATAGGCGACATGGCAATCGGTGCGCGGCTGGTGCAGCCGTTGCGGATCGGGGGCGGATCCGGCGGTCAGCGTTGCGGGCTGCGCGGCCACCAGCAGGGCGATGCCGGCGCTTGCGGCAATTCGGGTGAGACGGGAGAGCATGGTCGAGGCATCCTTGGAACCAGCCTTGTGGCTGGAAGGTGGCTTGCGACCTTGAGGCCAAGGCTAGAATCGCGCCGTGCCCAAGTCAACATCACCGGCATGGCGCACTGTACACTTGCCCCTGCTCTGCCGCGCTGATAGTCGGCGCGCGAGCACCTACATCAGCAGAAAGTCCGCTTGCATGACCCAATCCGTCAACCGCGTCGTTCTGGCCTTTTCGGGCGGGCTGGATACCAGCGTCATCCTCAAGTGGCTGCAGCAGACCTATAATTGCGAGGTCGTGACCTTCACCGCCGATCTCGGCCAGGGCGAGGAGCTGGAGCCTGCGCGCGCCAAGGCGCAGATGATGGGCGTGAAGCCTGAGCACATCTTCATCGACGACCTGCGCGAGGAGTTCGTCAAGGATTACGTGTTCCCGATGATGCGCGCCAATGCGGTCTACGAAGGCACCTATCTGCTGGGCACCTCGATCGCGCGGCCGCTGATCGCCAAGCGCCAGATCGAGATCGCCAAAATGGTCGGCGCAGATGCGGTCAGCCACGGCGCGACCGGCAAGGGCAACGATCAGGTGCGCTTCGAACTCGGCTATTACGCGCTCGATCCCGACGTGAAGGTGATCGCTCCGTGGCGCGAATGGGACCTGACCAGCCGCACCAAGCTGATCGAGTTCGCCGAGACGCACCAGATTCCGGTGAGCAAGGACAAGCGCGGCGAAGCGCCGTTCTCGACCGACGCCAACATGCTGCACACCTCGTCCGAGGGGAAGGTGCTCGAGGACCCGTGGGATGAAGTCCCCGATTATGTCTATTCGCGCACCAACCACCCCGAGGATGCGCCCGACACGCCCGAATATATCACGATTGATTTCGAGCGCGGCGACGGCGTCGCGATCAACGGCGAGGGCATGAGTCCGGCGACCCTCCTCGAAAAGCTCAACGAGTATGGCAAGACCCACGGCATCGGACGGCTGGATCTGGTCGAGAACCGCTTCGTCGGGATGAAGTCGCGCGGCATGTACGAAACACCGGGCGGCACGATCTATCACATCGCGCACCGCGGCATCGAACAGCTGACGCTCGATCGCGGCGCTGCGCACCTCAAGGACGAGCTTGCACCGCGCTATGCCGAGCTGATCTACAACGGCCTGTGGTTCAGCCCCGAGCGCGAGATGCTCCAGGCGGCGATCGACCACAGCCAGGCGCATGTCACCGGCACCGTGCGGCTGAAGCTTTACAAGGGCAACGCCTGGGTCGTCGGGCGCAAGTCGCCGTTCTCGCTGTACAGCGAGAAGGTGGTGACGTTCGAGGACGATGCCGGCGCCTATGACCAGAAGGATGCCGAAGGCTTCATCAAGCTGAACGCGCTGCGGCTGCGCCTGCTGGGCCGCCGGGGGGCCTGAGCGCGCTTATGGAGCGGGCAGAGGGCACGAACCGCACTCTGATGCAGGTGCTGACCTATGCAGGGGCGCTGCCGTTCCTTGCGGGCGCGTCGTGCCACATCACCGGCTATGGCGATGTCAACGCGGCGAACCTCACCTGCTACTGGGCGTTCACCATCCTGATGTTCATGGCAGGCACGCTGTGGGGCATCCAGGTGGTGGCGCCGCAGAAGGTCAGCCCCAATCTGCTGATCGCCAGCAACGTCGTGGTGCTGGGCACCTGCGCTGCCTTGTGGTTCGTGCCGTTCAACGAGGCGGCTTTGCTGTTTGCGATCGGCTTCGGCGTGCTGCTGTGGCTCGACCGCCGCGCGATGGAGGTGGGGGCGACCGACATGGCCTATGGCACGATGCGCGCCCGCGTCTCGGCAATCGTGATTGCGTGCCTGGTGCTGATCGCGGTCGTGCCGATGGGGACGATCGGCTGACCGGATCCGGGCCGCGCTGGGCGAATCGCCCGTCCGAGTCCTGCTCGCTAACCCTGTTTGTTACACGTGAGTGAAACAAACCATCAGCCCGACTTTAATCCATTGTTGTCCACCATTTTATCCACAGCGAAGCTTGGTCCGCTGTGGATAACTTGCGCAAATTTGCTGGCTGCGACTCGGATGTCGTGACACCTTTGTGAAGTCGGAAGGACAGACGGAAAGCGAACTGAAGACCAAGAAAAGCGTTGAAATACAGCAATGTAGATCGTGCTTTGAGGGTCGGAGAGTACGCCCGCCAGGCAAGCCAGCGATGGCAGGTCAGGCGCGAGAGACGGCAGGTGTTATGCACAGGCCAGACATAGGCGGAAAAAGCCGCCCCGCAGCAGAAATGGTGCAGGGATGGGCAGTCCACCGAAGGTCCGAATGAAGAACCGATGATCGGCAGGCAGGCGAAATGCGGGACGCAAGTCCGGGATGGAGCAGCAGGCCGGTGCGATGCCCCGGGCTTTGCAAAATGCGGGTCAGGACAACCGGTTAACGCGCATGATCCTTCGGGATGGTGCTGCCGGGCCGGATGACTTGAAACGGATGCGCGAAAATGGGGTGTCAGGCAGAGCGCGGACCCGGGTCCATCGGTCTTCGGACCACATGGCACCGGGCCTCGCGCGAAGCCGGACGCTTGGGAAGGATCATCAGGAACGAAGCGGCATCCGCAGCAATGCAGCTGTCGCAACCGCAAACCTGAAAAAGGATACGTCGGCCCAGCCGCTCGCGGCGCAGCAGACGGACCATTTTGAGGCGGGAAACCGCCTTCGGGGCTTCGGCCAAAAGGACCGGTTGATCAGATCAGGCGCAGTGGGGGCCGACAGCAATGTCGGCCCCCGTTTTGCGTTTGGGCCCTAGGCAGCCCCGATCGCCTCGGCTACCCAGCACCCAGGGCCGTGGTCGTGCATGCCGGACGGTGCGCGGCACCGGCAACGGGCCAAGGGGAGCGGCAAGAGGTGCGGTCGCAATGATCAGTCGATTGGGATCGGGCGGCGGCGCTCTGGTGGCCGTGGCGCTGGCCGGGGTCGTCGCTGCGACCCTGATCGCCAACCACCCGGTCCGCTTTCCGCTCGACGATGCCTATATCACCATTGCCAATGCCCAGCAGATCGTCACCGGCGCGGTGGACAGCTATGGCTACACCCGCCCGACCGGCGCGACCAGCCTGGTGCATATGCTGCTGCTGGTGCCGCTGGGTCTGGTGATGGCCTGGCCTGCCGCCTCGCTTACCCTGGCGATGCTCGCGGCGTCGGCTTATGTCCTTGGCCTGTACCGGGCGCTGCTGACAATCAGCGGCCATCGCGGCGTCGCGATCCTCGGCAGTATCGCCGGGTTCGCAGGAATCAAGCTGTGGTACCAGCTGATGAACGGGCTGGAGACCGGGCTTGCCATGGCGGCAGTGGTCTGGACCGTTTATCTCGCGCAGTTTCCGGACGATCCGGCGCGGCGGCGATGGCTCGCAGGGCTGATCGGGGTGCTGCCCTTCATCCGGCCCGAACTTGCGCTGCTGACCGCCGTGCTGGCGATTGCCGCAGCAGCCAGACTTTACCGCCAGCCGATGCAGTTGCTGCGGCTTGCCGCGCTGACGCTGGCCGTCGCGGCGCTGCTGGCAGCGCTGGCCTGGGCGGCGACGGGCGAGCTGGTTCCGCAGACCGCGGGCGCCAAGGTCGCGTTCTTCGGCGATGGCGGGCTGTCGCTGCCGGACCGGCTGCTGATCGTGCTGCTGTCGGTCGCCACGGCGCCGCTGGGATGGGTGCTGCTCGGCCTCGCCGCGCTGCCCATGGTCCGCGACGGCTGGGCGCTGCTGGCCTTCGTAGGCGCCTATCTGCTCGCCAGCGCGCTGTCGCTGCCCAGCGGGCTGATGCACAACGAGCAGCGCTATCTGTTCATCTTCGTGCCGCTGGCGCTGGCGGGCTGGGCGGCGCTTGCCGCGCGCGCGGACGTCATGCGCGGCAGGGCCCCGATGATCGTCTCGGCCGGCGCCGCGCTGATGATCGCCAGCTTCTTCCTTGGCAGCTGGAGTTTCTATCGCGACAGTCTGCGCATCACTGCGGATCAGGAGCAGCTCGCAGCCTGGGCGAAGCGCAACCTGCCGCGCGATGCGCGGGTGCTGATCCATGACGCGGGCTATTTCGGCTGGCAGACCGACTTCGCGCTGGTCGACGTGGTGGGGCTCAAATCCCCCGACTCGATCGCCGCGCACCGCCGCTGGACGCTGCCGTCGGCGGGCAAGGATCGCGGCCGCGCGGTCGACGAGATCGCGCGCAACGCGAAGGTCACGCATGCGGTGATCCTCGACCGGCCGTTTTGGGGCGATATCGCCGGCCACCTGCGCAAGGCGGGCTGGCAGCTCGAACCGCTGCGCGCGGGGCCTGACGCCGACTATCACGTCTACCGCCTCACCCCGCCGCAGCAGCGCGCGGGAAGGCCGGACTGACGGACGATGCGATCAGAAAGGGGGCTGGAATGAAACTGCTCATGGGACTTTCACGGGCGATGGTGCTCGCCGGGGTCGCTGTTGTGGCTGCGCCAACGGCATTTGCGGCATCGCCAGCCGAGCTTGGCGCGGCCAGGCGCTATGTCGAGAGCATCTATCAAAGGCTCCCGGGCGATTTCGACTATCGCTCGGTCCGCTACACGCCCGCGCTCAAGGCGCTGATCGCCCGGGACGACGCCTGCGCCGCTGCGGGCGGCGGCTACTGCGTGATCGATGCCGTGCCGTTTTGCGACTGCCAGGACACCGGCACCGACTACAGGATCGTCGGCAGCACGGTGACCGCGATCGGCAGGTCGGGCGCGCGTGTCACCGTCAACATGCGCAACGGCGGCAAGGTGCGCTACTCGGTCGATCTGACATTGGCCAAGGGCGTGTGGTACGTCGCGGATATCGCCACCCCGGCCATCCCCAGCTTCGCCGCCAAGCTGAAACAGGGGCTGCGCTGATCGCGCAGCGCGCGTCCGCGCCGCAACGGTTCGTCACATTTCGGGCGGGCGCATGCAGCCCCGGCAACGCGCGGGCTTGCGCATTTGCGGCGGACCGGTAGGACGCTGATTGAAGCAGCAGGGGCAGGATCATGGACCGCAAACTCACCTGGTATATTTTCGCAGGCATGCTGCTGGGCGTTGCTGTCGGCTACGGCGTGCATATCGGCATTCCCGTGGACAATCCCTGGTTCGATTACACGACCAAGACCTTCAAGCTGCTGTCGGACATCTTCCTCAACCTGATCAAGCTGCTGGTGGCCCCGCTTGTGCTGTCGACCATCGTGGTGGGCATCGCGCATATGGGGGACAGCAGCGCGCTCGGGCGCATCGGCGTACGCGCGCTGACCTGGTTCATTACCGCGAGCTTCATCTCGATCGGCCTCGGGCTGTTGATGGTCAACCTGTTCCAGCCGGGTGTCGGCGCGCCGATCCCCGATGCTGCGGAAGCTGCCAAGATGGTCGGCGAGGTCAAGAAGCTCGATGCCTGGGAATTCACCCTGTCGATCTTCCCCAAGAACGCGCTCGAGGCGCTGGCCACCAACAACATCCTGCAGATCCTGGTGTTCGCCATCTTTGCCGGGGTCGCCCTGTCGGCGATCGGTGAAAAGGGTGCGGCGCTGGTGCGCGGATCCGAAGCGCTGGCTGAAATGATGCTGCAGATCACCGGCTATGTGATGCGCTTTGCTCCCTTTGCGGTGTTCGGCGCGATTGCCAAGGTGGTGGCGGTCAGCGGGCTTGCCATCCTGGGCACCTATTTCGAGCTGCTCGTTGAATTCTACGCCTCGCTGCTGCTGCTGTGGGTGCTGTTGCTGACCATGGGCTGGATCTTCCTCCGCGAAAAGATCTGGCAGCTGATCCGCTATATTCGCGAGCCGCTGCTGATCGCGTTCTCGACGGCCTCGTCCGAGGCCGCTTTGCCCAAGATGTTCGAACAGCTCGACCGTTTCGGCGTCCCGCGCCGCATTTCCGGGTTCATGCTGCCGCTGGGGTACAGCTTCAACCTCGATGGATCGATGATGTACATGAGCTTTGCGACGATCTTCATCGCGCAGGCCTATGGCATCGATCTGTCGATCAGCTCGCAGATCCTGATCCTGCTGACGCTGATGATCAGCTCCAAGGGGATCGCCGCGGTTCCGCGCGCCAGCCTGGTGGTGATCACCGGGACGCTGGCCCAGTTCGGCCTGCCGGTGGAAGGCGTGGCGATCATCCTGGCGATCGACCAGTTCCTCGACATGGGACGGACCGCCACCAATGTCGTCGGCAATGCCGTGGCGACCAGCGTGATCACCAAATGGGAAGGCATGCTGGAGCGCCCGGAGCCTGCCGAGATGGAACTGCCCCACGCCCCGGCGGACACCCCGCACCACGGTACGCGCGGGCTCGATCTGCCCGAAGACGCCTAACTGCCCATCAGATCGGCGCGGCCTTGGCCGCTGCACGCAAAAAGGGCCAGCCGTTCCGGACGGCTGGCCCTTTTTGGTTCAAGCGATCGCGTCGCTGCTCAGTCGATCGTGACCGTGACAGCGCGGCGGTTCTGGGCCCAGGAGCTTTCGTCCGATCCCATCGCGGCGGGGCGTTCCTTGCCATAGCTGACCACGCGCAGCCGCTGCTCGCTGACGCCCAGCGAGACCAGATAGTTCTTCGCGGCGTTGGCGCGGCGTTCGCCCAGCGCGATGTTGTAGTCGCGGGTGCCGCGTTCGTCGGCATGGCCTTCGATGATCGCCTGCTTGTTGGGGTACTGCGCCAGCCACTGCGCCTGGCTCTGCAGCGTGACCTGATCGTCGGAATCGACGTTGTAGCGATCCAGATCGAACAGGATGCGGTCGGAGCGCACCTTGGCGAGGAAATCGCGCTGGCTACCGGGGACCACGGCATCGCCGACGCCCGAATTGTCCTGACCCATGGAATTGTCGACTGCCGGACCCGGTGCGGGCGGCAGCTCGGGGGGTGCCTTCTTGGCGCATGCACCCAGGGCAATCACGGCGGTCGCCATGATCAGCGTGTTACGGACAGTTCTCATCGAGCGTCTCCTTCTTTCAAGGGGAGGAACAACGCCGCCGGGGATTTCCCGTTACAGCGCATGCTCCATGGGGGAATGGATATGCTGGACCGGTGCGACGCGGTCCGTGACGACAATACAACCCGTAACTGCGACGAAGCGTGACTCGGTTTGACGCCGAGGTAAACCCCTTTGCCGCAAAAAGCGGCATGCAGCGCAGGTTTGGCACGGGTCACGGCAGGATCGGACCCCAGGAGGGATCGGATCCATCGACCGGGGTGGGCAGTCGCCGCTCGTTCGAGCCGGTCAGGTCGACCTGCCACACGGTTGAACTGACCGCGCCGCGTCCGGTGCGGAAGAACTGGATCACACGTCCGTTGGGAGCCCAGGTCGGGGCTTCGTCCTGCCAGCTGTTGGTCAGCAGCCGCTCGCCGCCGCCCGATGGGCTCATCACGCCGATGCGGAAATTGCCCTGCATCTTGGTGAACGCGATGAGGTCGCCGCGTGGGCTCCATTCGGGCGTTGCATAGCGGCCGCCGCCAAAGCTGATCCTGCGCTGGTTCGAACCATCGGCGTTCATCACATACAGCTGCTGGCCGCCGCCGCGATCGCTCTCGAACACGATCTGGCTGCCATCGGGCGAGAAGCTGCCGCCGACATCGATTCCCGGGCCGTCGGTGAGGCGCACCGGGGTGCCACCCTGGACCGGGATCTTGTAGATGTCGGTGTTGCCGCCGATCGCCATCGAATACAGCAGGAAGCGGCCATCGGGCGACCAGCGCGGCGCGAATGTGGGGTTGCGGCTTTGCGTGACCAGCCGCTGCCGCCCGGTGCCGACATCATAGACATAGATGCGCGGGTTGCCGTCGAGATAGCTCAGATAGGCGATCTGCTTGTAGTCGGGCGAAAAGCGCGGGGTCAGCGCGGTCGACTGGCCGTTGGTGATAAAACGGTGGTTGGCGCCGTCCGAATCCATGATCGCCAGCCGCTTGGTGCGGTTCCCCTTGGGTCCGGTCTCCGCGATATATGCGATGCGGCTGTCGAAGAACGGGCTTTCACCCGACAGGCGCGAATAGATGGCGTCGGCGCATTTGTGCGCGGCGCGGCGCCAGTCTGCCGGTTCGACGACGAAGCCCTGCCGCGTCAGTTCGCTGCCCAGCGCGACGTCATAGAGATAGCAGCCCACGGTGATCTTGCCGTCGCCGTTCGAGCGGACGAAGCCCTGGATCAGCGCGGCGGCGCTGCGGCCCTGCCAATAGGGGAAGGTCGGCGCGGTGACCTCGTCGACGGTGATGCGTTTGACCGCGCTGCGGCCGATCGGCTTGAACAGGCCCGATCGGTCGAGATCGGAGGCAATCACGTCGCTGATGCGGTTGCCCAGATCCTCGGTGGTGCCCGCCAGCGTGGAATCGCTGCGCGGGGTGGGCAGCGCAGGGACCGCGATGATCAGGTCGGCATTGCCCGCATTGTCCACATCCACCGCCAGCTGCGCATGAGCGGGGGTGGTGAGCAAGGTCAGGCCGGTGGTGAGCACGAGGCCGAGTTTGGTGAGCGAGGTCATTCGCATGGTTTACAATCCCAGATAGAAAGTTGGTTCGATGGTCTGCCACTCGGAATAGAATTGCGGCGGGAATTTGAACGGGGCGGCGCGGCGGACTGCGGCGATGGCGCGTTCCTTGTGCAGCGCTTCCTGTGCGCGGTTGCTGGCGGTCACGCCGGTGGTGACCGCGCTGGGGCTGCCGACGATGTTGCCCGATTCGTCAAGCCGCACGCTGACCTTGGTGCGCAGCTGGTCGGCATCCGCGCCGGTGGGCGGCACCCAGTGCGGCTTAACCTGGCGGAGCAATTCGCGCTGCAGCGATGCGACCACCGCGGGCCCTGCGACCGATGCGGGCGGCGTCTGCGACCGGCTGGTCGAGGCCTTGTCGGTCACCCCTTCCAGAAAATCGCTGCCGATGCGCGGCGCGCGCGGCGCCTTGGCCGCAGGCTTGGCGGCGGGGCGATCTGGACGCCTGCGATCGGAGGTATCGGCGGGCGCGGCAGGCTTGGGCTTTTCGGCCGCCTTGGGTTGAGGCTTGGCGGGCGGCGGCGGGGTGCTGCGCGCAGGCTTGGGCACCGGCGCAGGGCGCGGCTTTTCTGCGGCCTTGGGCTTGGGCGGGGAGGGACGCTCGATCGCCTTGGGCGCGGGCGGCTCGGGGCGCTTGACAGCAGGCGCAGGGGTCGGTTCGGGCTCGGGGGCAGGCTCGGCCTTTTCGATCTCGGGGGCAAGCTCGGGCGCGGTGGCGGTGGCCGCCTCGCGCGTCGGGTTGGGCGCGGTCGAGACCAGTCCCACCTCGTCGGTCAGCTGCACGGAAATCGGCTCGGTGGGCATCTTCAGCTCGCTGCGGCTGGCGATGCCCAGCGACAGCGCGCCGAACAGCGCGACATGGCCGATGACCGCAACCGATAGTCCCAGGCGTTCGCTTTTCTCCATCCCTGCCTGTTTCCAGCCTTTCGTCGCAAAAATGCCTATGGGCGTTCGGATGAACCCGTGGTGACCAAGGATACGCGGTTGAGGCCCGCGCGGTTCAACTCGCCCATCACCAGCATCACCTTGCCATAATCGAGCGATCGGTCGGCGCGCAGCATTACCTGCGGCGCATCGCCATTGTCGTCGCCGCGTTCGGCGCGGATCGCTTCCAGCGCGGCGGGCAGGTCCGCCATCGCAACCTGGGCGTCATCGATGAACGGCTGGCCCTCGGCATCGAGCGAGACCTGTACCGGTTCCTTCTCCTGCTCAAGCGCGGCGGCGCGGCTGTCTGGCAGGTCGATCGGTACGCCTGCGACCAGCAAAGGCGCGGTGACCATGAAGATGATCAGCAGCACCAGCATCACGTCGACGAACGGGGTGACGTTGATTTCCGCGATCGGCGCGCGCGAACGGCGCCCCCGTCCGCCGCCTGATGGGCCCAGAGACATCGCCATCAGATCGGGTCCTTCTCGAGTTCGCGGCTGAGCTCGCCATGAAACGCATCGGCAAAGCGGAACAGCCGCCCTTCGAGCTTGTTCAGACGGTGCGAGAAGCGGTTATAGGCGATGACCGCAGGGATTGCCGCGAACAGCCCGATGGCGGTCGCGAACAGGGCTTCGGCGATGCCCGGCGCGACCACCGCGAGCGAGCTGTTCTGTTCGGCGGCAATCGCGGTGAAGCTGCGCATGATCCCCCAGACGGTGCCGAACAGCCCGACGAACGGCGCGACCGATCCGACCGTCGCGAGGAAGTTCAGCCGATCGGCCATGGTGTCGATCTCCTGCCCCACGGTGGAGTGCATCGCGGTCGAAAGCCGCTGGCGGGCGCCATCCAGATCGGTAATCCGGCTCTTGGTGGTCCGCCGCCATTCGCCGACGCCCGATGCCAGCACCCGGGCGCTGGGCAGCTTTTCGTGGCCGCGCGCCTTGTAGAACGCATCGATATCGCCCGCCTTCCAGAAATCCTGCTCGAACCCGGTGTTGTCGCGCACGATCTTGCCGATCTTGAGGCCGAAGCTGATGATGATCGTCCAGGTCCAGATGCTGGCGAGTGCGAGGCCGATCATCACCGCCTTGACGACAAGATCCGCCTCCATGAACAGCTTGAGCGGCGACAGGGTGACGGCATCCGGGGTGAGGCCCATGGTATCGATCATAAGCGGGGTCTGTCTTTCTGGTCGGGATCGAGAATGGCGGAAAAAGCGTCCACCCAGGCGCGCGGCTGACGGATGGGGCGCCCTTCGGGATTGATGAATGCTGCGGTAACGTCTGCCTCCAGCAGTGTCTCGATAGAATCGGTGACAGATTGGCCGCGTCGGATGACTCGTTGATGAATGATGCAGGCTGCGGCGCGCAAACGTGTGATCTGGCTCATCACGACAAGGTCATCGTCCATCTTGGCGGGACGCACGAAGCGCAGGTGCATGTCGGCCACCGCATAGACCCCGCCACCTGCATCATGCGTTCCGCGCTGGTCGACGCCCAGGCAGCGCAGCATGTCCGACCGCGCGCGCTCCATGTAGCGCAGATAGTTGGCGTGGTAGACGATGCCCGAAAAATCGGTGTCCTCGAAATAGACCCGGCAGGCGAAATAATGCGTCTGGCCCTCGAACCGGCCATTGAAGGGAATGATATCGGGCGGGATCATGACCATGGCCTTCGCTTAGAGTCTTTGCGACATCAAAGGCAAGGCTCGCGAGCCCGTGGCGACCGGAAATGCCATTTGGATGCTGCTTTTTGCGCGCGACATTGCTATGGGGCGCGGCCCGGCCTAGATTGGTCGGCCTGATTTTTTCGATACCGTTTGGAGTGATGGACGTGGCGGCAAAATGGACACCGGATAGCTGGCGGACCCAAGAGGCGCGGCATATCCCGGACTATCGCGATGCCGCGGCCCTTGCCGATGCAGAAGCGACGCTGCGCAACTATCCGCCTCTGGTGTTTGCAGGCGAAGCGCGAAACCTGGAAAAGGAACTCGCACGCGTCGCTGCCGGCGAAGCCTTCCTGCTGCAGGGCGGCGATTGCGCCGAGAGCTTTGCCGAGTTCCACCCCAACAACATCCGCGACACCTTCCGTGTCCTGCTGCAGATGGCGGTGGTGCTGACCTTCGCCTCCAAGCGCCCCGTGGTGAAATTGGGCCGGATGGCGGGCCAGTTCGCCAAGCCGCGCTCGGCACCGACCGAGCGGCAGGGCGATATCGAGATGCCGAGCTATTTCGGCGACAACATCAACGGCATCGAGTTCGATGCAGCGGTGCGCGAGCCCGATCCGCAGCGCATGGTCCGCGCCTATTCGCAGAGCGCAGCGACGCTCAACCTGCTGCGCGCCTTTGCAAGCGGCGGCTATGCCAGTCTGCAGCAGGTGCAGGGCTGGATGCACGATTTCATGGGCCGCAGCCCCTGGGCAGATCGCTATGCGCAGACCGCGGACCGGATCAGCGAGGCGCTCGATTTCATGCGTGCCTGCGGGATCAGCCCGGACACCGTGCCGCAGCTGCAGGCGACAAGCTTCTACACGAGCCACGAGGCGCTGCTGCTGCCGTTCGAAGAGGCGATGACCCGGCGCGATTCGCTGACCGGCGACTGGTACGACACCAGCGCGCACTTCCTGTGGATCGGCGACCGCACCCGCTTCGAGGGCTCGGCGCATGTCGAGTTCCTGCGCGGGATCGGCAATCCCATCGGCATCAAGTGCGGGCCTAGCCTGAGCCCCGACGCGCTGCTGAACATGCTCGACACGCTCAACCCTGCGCGCATTCCGGGGCGGATGACGCTGATCAGCCGCTTCGGGCACGACAAGGTCGAGGCGGGTCTTGCCCCGCTGGTGCGCGCGGTCAAGAAGGAGGGCCATCCGGTCATCTGGTCGTGCGACCCGATGCACGGCAATGTCGTCAAGTCCGAGAGCGGCTTCAAGACGCGGCCGTTCGAGCGGATCATGGCTGAGCTTCGCGGCTTCTTCGCGGTGCACCGCGCCGAGGGCACGCATGCCGGCGGCATCCATATCGAGATGACCGGGCAGAACGTCACCGAATGCACCGGCGGTGCGATCGCGATCACCGACGAGGCGCTGGGCGACCGCTACCACACGCATTGCGACCCGCGCCTCAACGCGGCGCAGTCGCTCGAAGTCGCGTTCGAGGTTGCCGAGATGCTCAACGCCGAAGCCACCGCAGCCGCAAGGAAGGCAGCATGAGCGAGAGGCGGGTCATCGTGCAGCGCGAAGTCGTCCGCAACGGCGTCGGCTTCGGCAGCGCTCTCGCCATCGCGATCAGCTACACCGCGCACAAATCGGTGCTCTGGGCGATCATCCACGGGTTCTTCTCGTGGTTTTACGTCGTGTATTTCCTGCTCACGCGGGACTGACGATTGCAGGTTCCCCTCCTTGGTGAGGGAGGGGCTAGGGGTGGATCGTCCACGCTGAGCGTAGCATCGGGACGCCTACCCACCCCCAACCCCTCCCTGGAAGGGAGGGGAGCAAGATTGAAAACGACAAAAAGGGGCATCGCATGGCTTTCCGGACATTCATCGCCGCACTGGCCATCAGCGCCAGCCTGACTGCTCCCGCTTTCGCGCAGGATGTCGCTGCGGCCAAGACCGCGCTGGCGGGGGATTATGATCGGATCGTCAAGGAACTGATCACCATCACCGAAATCCCCGCGCCGCCGTTCGGCGAGCAGGCGCGGGCGGCGTATTTCGCCAAGGCGTTCAAGGATATGGGGCTGGCGGACGTCGCGATAGATGCGGAGGGCAACGTCACCGGGATCAGGCGCGGCACTGTGGCCCCGGGCGGCCCGCTAGTGGTGATCAGCGCGCATCTCGACACCGTCTTTCCCAAGGGGACAGATGTCACCGTGCGGCGCGAGGGCAACACGCTCAATGCGCCGGGCGTGGGCGATGACACCGTCGGGCTCACCGGAATGCTCGCCTGGATCCGCGCGATGAACGCCGCCAAAGTGCCGACTAAGCATGACATCCTGTTCGTCGCTACGGTCGGCGAGGAAGGCCCGGGCGACCTGCGCGGTGTGCGTTACCTGTTCACCAAGAGCGCCTACAAGGACCGGATCGCCGGGTTCATCTCGGTCGATGGGCCCGATCCGTCGCGCATCGTCAATCAGGCGGTCGGCTCAAAGCGCTACAACATCGCGTTTACCGGCCCCGGCGGGCACAGCTATGGCGCCTTCGGCATCGTCAACCCGATGGCGGCAATGGCCGATGCGGTCAAGCGCCTGTACGAGACCGATGTTCCCGCCAGCCCGCGCACCAGCTTTGCTGCCAGCGTCGTCTCGGGCGGCACCTCGGTCAACTCGATCCCCGACCGGATCGAACTTCAGGTGGACATGCGCTCGCCCGATGCCAAGGCGCTCGATCGGCTGGAAAAGCGCTTCCTCGATATCGTCGACCAGGCCGTCGCGGCGGAGAATTTCGCTCGCTCGACCAATCTGGGCGAGGTCGGCGCGGAGAAGACCCGCATCGGTGACCGGCCCGCAGGCGGCACCGCCGATACGCATCCGCTGGTGGTCACCAGCCAGCGCGTGCTGGCCGAACATGGCTTCCAGACCCAGCTCCAGGCTTCGTCGACCGATTCCAACATCCCGATGAGCCTCGGCATCCCGGCGGTGACCATCGCCACCGGCGGCGGCGGCGGACGCGCGCATTCGGTAGATGAATACGTCAATGTCGAGCGGAACGCGTTCATCGGCGGTCTGTCCTCGGGGCTGGCGCTGGTGGTGGCAGTCGCCAATCTTGACTGGACCGCCAAATGATCCGCGCGCTGGGCCTGAGTGCCGGGTTGCTGCTGCTGGCGGGCTGTGCATCGCCAGTGGTGACTCGGATCGATGCGGCGGTGCCAGCACCCTTGCCTGCGCGGTCGAGCTTTGCGGTGGTGACTCCGCCCGGCGACACGGCGCTCGCACACCGGCAGGCGATCGACATGGTCAGCGCCGCGCTCACCCAGCGCGGTTGGACGATGGCCGGGTCCGCGCCGGAGGCGGGGGACCATCTGCTTTTCGTCACGCTCTCCGATCGCCCCGCCGCGGCGGCGCTGCAGGCCGGGGACGATGCGGGCAAGGCGAGCGCCGTGATCGGCCCCGCGCCCGACCGCAAGACAGCCAAGGGTTGCGCCAGGCGCGATCATCGCCTCGCCGTCCGCCTGACCGATCGGGTGACCGGCGCGGATGTCTATTCGGGGTCGGCGGCGGAGTATCACTGCAAGGCCGCGCTCGACGAGAGCCTGCCCCACTTGGTCGCTGCCGCGCTCGATGGCCTGGATGGATCGCCGGGCCAGCGGATGGTCGAACGCGCCGGAGTGCGCTGAGGCGGCAATCACCGTCATACCTGCGTTCGCGGGGGTGACGAACAAAGACACTTTCCAGGAACAGTCAGGAACGACCTACCCCTCCAGCGGCAGCGTGATCGTGAACTCCGCGCCGTCGGCTTCCGCATTCGCTCCAGCAATCGTCCCGCCATGCCGCGCCACGACAGCTGCGACATAGTTCAGCCCCAGGCCGATCCCCTTGACCTCAGCGCCCTTGCCCTCGCTGGCAAAGCGCTGGAACAGGTGCGGCAGGATGGCAGGGTCGATGCCCGTGCCATGATCGCGGATGCGGATGACCAGCGCGCCTTGTGCAGCTTCGATCTCTGCCGTCACCGCGCCATTATCGGGGCTGTATTTCACCGCATTGTCGAACAGGTTTACCAGCGCGCGGAACAGGCTTTCGCGCTCGGCGGCGATGAAGGCGCAGTCGCTGGTGTCGACCACGGAAATCTTCACCCCGCGTTGCCGGGCAACCGGCCACAGGCTGTCTGCGGCTTCGCTGGCGAGGTCGGCGGCGATCACCGGTTCGGGTGCGAAGGCGCGTTCCTGCATGCGGGCCAGATCGACGAAATTGTCGGCGAGGGTGAGCGTCTGCCGCGCGTGGCGAGCGATGCGCGCACGATCGAGATCGCCCTGGTCCGACGCGAGCAGCGCCAGGATCGCCGCCTGCGGCCCGCGCATGTCGTGCGACAGCAGCTGCAGCATTTCCTCGCGTTCGCGCCTTGCAGTGGCAATCGAGGTGATGTCGGTGAGGTAATCGACATGGCCGCGCGGACGGCTGCCGGCATCGAGAATCGCGGCGCGGCGCAGGACGAAGCTGCGACCGTCGCGAGTGGCGAACTCGATATGCGCTGCGCCCGGATCGGCCAGATAGCGCGCCAGCTCGGCGCGGCTCTCCTCGTCGGCGATCCCGGCGAGCAGCGTCGCGGTGCTCTGGCCCTGCATATCCGCGCCGAACGCCGCATCCGCCGCAGCGTTGGTCAGCACCACCTTGCCCGCGCCATCGCTGACCAGTGCGGGATCGGGCAGCCCCGCAAGCGTGTCGCCGACAAAGCGCCTCAGGTCGCGCAGCTGGCCGATCGCGCCGCTCAGCCGGTTGGACTGGCCGGTGACCAGATCGGCATCGGCCAGCCGGGTGTCGCCGATCGGCAGCGCCTCTTCGCGTTCCAGCCGGGCAAGCTCGCCCGCCATATAGTCGCTGGTCGCCTGCAGCCTGCGCCAGCCCCATAACGGATAGACCAGCGCCAGCCCGAGCAGCGCGGGGCCCGGCGCGATCCACAGATTTGCGGTGAGCGCCGCGATGCTCGTGCCCAGCACAAGCACCGCCAGGCCCAGCACCAGCAGATTGACGCTGCGCGGCCGCACCCGCCAGAAGGCGAGCAGCAGCAGCCATGCGGGGAGCAGTGCCATCGCCAGTGCGGCGAGCATATGCGGCCTGCGCACCCAATGGCCCAACGCGCGCGCGCTGGCGATGTTGGCGTTGATCTCGACCCCGGGCATGTTGCTGCCATTCGATGTCGGCACCGGGTAGCGATCGCCCAAGCCCTGCGCGGTGACGCCAATCAGCACCCTGCGCCCCGCGATCAGCGCATCGGGCACCTCGCCGCGCAGCACGCTGGCGAACGACACGGTGGCAAAGCTCTCAGGCGCCGCAAAGCGCAGCCGCTCGGGCTCAAGGCACGATGGCCAGTTGGCGGGCGCCGCGTTCATCGTCATCAGATGCGGCAATGGGCGCGCCTGCTCGTTAGCGGAAAAGCACTCCACCGCAGAGCGCACGGTGCCGTCGCCATCCATCTGCGTGTTGGCATGGCCGACATCGTCTGCGGCGCCGAGCAGCGCGGGCGCAGGATCGATGCGGTCGAACGCACGCCCATCGCGCCCCGGCTGGATGAACTGGACCGGCAGATAGAGGTGATCGATCCGCGCCATGGCCGCGGCGAGCACGGCGTCGTCAGCTTCGGACTCGGACAGCAGCAGGTCGAGCGTGACCGAGGCCGGGCGCGCCTGGGCCAGCCGATCGAGCAGCTGCGCATGCAGTCCGCGCGGCCAGGGCCAGCGGCCCAGCGCTTCCAGGCTGGGCTCGTCGATCGCGATGATCAGGATGTCCGGGTCTGGCGGAGCCGGTGCCACCCGCATCGCCGCATCGTAGATCAGGTCATCGGCTGGCCGGGTCCATCCGCCCAGGGTAGCGGCGATGATGATCGCCGAGGCAATCATCGCCACCACGGCCCATTCGATCTGGAACCGGCGCCGCAGTGCTGCGGTTCCGGAGCCCTTATTCATCGATGGAGAAGCTCTCGAACTCGGTCCACTCGATATCGGTCTCTTCGGGCGTGAACGTCGTGGTGCCGACGCGCCACATGTACCTGCCCGGCGGCAGATCACCCAGGATGATCGACGATCCGGTCAGCCCGGCCTCATCGACGACGAGATTGGGAGTGTCCTGGGTGCGCAGCTGGAAATGATAGCGGCGAAGGCCATCGCCGGTGCCGATCCAGCGGAAGACATAGCCGTCCTCGCCCCCGGCGGCACCCTGGGTTGCGGTGGCCAGGCGGCGCTTGAAGGTGAAGGTGCCGGGCATCCCTTCGAGCCCCGACGCCGCAATCGCGGTGAACCGCGCGAAGTAATTGCCGTTGGGCAACGCCTCTGCAACGAATTCGGGCGAGGGGCTGGACACGTCGCCGACGACATCGACAAAGCCGCTGTCGCGCGCGATCTGCAGCCGATAGGCCCGCGCGCCGGGGACCGCCTCGACCGAGAATGCCAGCATCGGGTCGCGCTGCTTGCCGCCGCCTGTCGCCAGCGCGGGCGGGGGCAGCAACTGTTCGACCAGGATGCCGCCGCTCTTGCCGATCACCGCGCCGAATTCCGCATCCAGCCGGGTGTCGGCAGCCTTGGCCGGGCCGCTGATCGCCAGCCCGCCCTCGATAAGCTCGGCGCGGGCCTGGCCCTGTTGCGCGTCATAAGAGTTGCGAAAATCGGTGCCGCGCACCGCGGACACCGCGATCGGGTTGCGCAGGCGGAAGCGGTCGTCGCGGTTGCGGAACGGCGAGACCCGGCTGCGCACCCCGCCGCTTTCCAGCGCCAGTTCGTAATCGATGCTGTCGGTAATCAGCAGCTTGCGCAGCCGTGCGATCTGCAATGCGCTGTTGGAGGGGAGGGTGATCACCGAGCCATCGCTCAGCGCCAGCGACAGCGAGGAAGCGGGGCCGGTGACCACGCGCGCGCCTTCGCCCAGGCTCTGCCCCATCGTCACCGCCTGCAATCCGCCGCCGCCTGCCGCCGAGCGCGCATCCCCGCGAAACGCGGCAACGCTGGCCGATGCGGGGCGGAACTTGAGCAGCCGGACGGGAAGGATCAGCTTGCGCGCGACAGGCAGCCGATGCGGATCGGCGATGCGGTTGATCTGCTGAACCTGCTTCCAGTCGGCCTCGCGGATCAGCCAGGCACGGCCTAGCGTGATCAGCGTATCGCCCTTGCGCACGGTATAGGTGATCGCATCATCGCCCCCCGGTTGCTGCGCCAGCGCGCGATCGGGGACCACCGCAGCACCGCAAACCAGCGCAACGAGGAACAGCAGGCAGCATGTCAGCGATGCGCGCAGGGTCATTCGGAGGCTGAAAGGTCCTTGGCCGGGTCTATCGTTTCGAGGCGATAGCCATAGCCGAAAACCGTGAAGATGCGAAACCCGTTCTCGGGCTTGAGCGCCAGCTTGGAGCGGACGCGCGAGATGTGCATGTCGAGCGTCCGCGTCGCCAGATCCGCGCTCGTCCGCCAGATCGTTTCCATGATATAGGCGCGCGACAGCGTACGGTCGCGGTTGCGGAACAGCAGGTCCGCAAGTTCGAATTCCTTGGCGGTCAGCGTGATCTCGATACCCAGATGGCGGATCGTCTGCGCCATCCGGTCCAGCCGGTAGGCGCCGAATTCTGCCACCTTGTCCATGCTCGCGCTGGCGCTGGTCCGCCGCAGCACCGCTGCGATGCGCGCGGCGATGACGCTGTCTTCCTCGGGCTTGGTGATATAGTCGTCCGCGCCGGCGTTGAGCGCTTCGGTGATGTCGCGCTTGGCGGTGCGGCCAGTGAGCATGATGACGGGGGGTGGGTTGTCCAGCGTCTGCCGCATCCACTGGATGATCTGCAGACCGTTCTTGCCCGGCATGTTCCAGTCCAGCATGACCAGATCGAACGTGTCCCGCAACAATGCAGCCGCCAGTCTTTCGCCATCGTTGAAGCGGGCGCAGATATGGCCCATGCCTGCGATGATGTGTTCCAGATAGACAAGGCTCTCGCCATCATCATCGGCTATTGCGATGCGCATAAGTTCCCCTGACTGTGCGCCCACTGAGCAGTTAACTGATCTTAAGCATGCCAAATGCCTGTTTTTACAGTGGTTGGCGAGTCCTTCGTATACGTTTTTACATAGCTTTACACCAATCCGGTGACGCCCTGCCCAAGTCCTTGTATTGCAACGAGGCGAAGGCCATGGATCCGGCCTTCAAAACGTGAGGAAATCATGAAAATCAGCGCAGACCATCTGCAAGATCTTGCCGCCACGCTTGGCTTTGCGATTCCGCAAGGTGCCATCGATGTGTTCAGTCCCGTCGACGGCGCGCGGGTGGCCGGGTTCGATTCTGCCGATTCCGTTACGGCGGGCGGTATCGCGGAGCGCGCTGCTGCTGCGTTTGCCCAGTGGCGCACGGTCCCCGGCCCGCGCCGGGGCGAGCTGGTGCGCAGGCTCGGCGAGGAACTGCGCCGCCATAAGGCAGAGCTCGGCATGCTGGTGACGCTCGATTGCGGCAAGCCCCTGTCCGAAGGGCTGGGCGAGGTCCAGGAGATGATCGATATCTGCGATTTCGCGGTCGGCCTGTCGCGGCAGTTGCATGGCCTCACCATCGCCAGCGAACGCCCCGGTCACCGGATGAGCGAGACCTGGCATCCGCTGGGGCCGGTGGCGATCATCACTGCGTTCAACTTCCCGGTTGCGGTCTGGGCCTGGAACGCCGCGCTGGCTCTGGTGTGCGGCGACAGCGTCGTGTGGAAGCCTTCGGAAAAGACCCCGCTCACCGCGATCGCGGTGCAGGCGCTGTTCGACCGCGTGGCAGCGGACTTTGGCCCGGACGCGCCAGAGGGGCTGGCGCAGCTGGTCTTGGGCGACGCGACGACGGGTGCGGCCTTGGTCGATCACCCGGCGATTGCGCTTGTCTCTGCCACCGGCAGCACCGCGATGGGGCGGATCGTGGGGCAGGCGGCGGCGAAGCGCTTTGCGCGCAGCCTGCTCGAACTCGGCGGCAACAACGCGACGGTGGTTGCGCCGAGCGCCGATATGGACCTCGCGCTCACCGGCTGTGCGTTCGGCTTCATGGGGACGACGGGGCAGCGCTGCACATCGCTTCGGCGGCTGTTCGTCGAGCGCGGCACGTATGACGCGTTCGTAGCTCGGATCGTCTCGGCAGCGGCGCGGCTGCCGATCGGCGACCCGCGCGATGCTGCGCATCTGGCAGGACCGCTGATCGACGAAGCTTCGTTTGCAGCGATGCAGGCGGCGCTTGCCGATGCCCGCGCGCTTGGTGCCACGGTGCATGGCGGCGAGCGAATCGATGGACCGGGGCAGGGCGTGTACGTCCGCCCGGCGATGGTCGAGATGCCCGAGCAGACCGGCCCGATGCTGCGCGAAACGTTCGCGCCGATCCTCTATTGCCTGCGCTACGACACGCTTGACGAGGCGATCGCGCTCAACAACGCCGCAGCTCAAGGGCTGTCGTCGTCGATCTTCACCAATGACCTGCGCGAGGCCGAAGCCTTCGTCGCGGCGGCAGGCAGCGATTGCGGGATCGCCAACGTCAACATCGGCACCTCGGGCGCGGAAATCGGCGGCGCATTCGGCGGCGAAAAGGAAACCGGCGGCGGCCGCGAGTCCGGATCGGACAGCTGGAAGGCCTACATGCGCCGCCAGACCAGCACGGTGAACTACTCCGCCGCGCTGCCGCTGGCGCAGGGGGTGACGTTCGAGTTGTGAGGGGTGGGGCTTTAGGGGGGCTATGGCATCAAGACGGACGTCGGCGCCAAACCCTTGGCCCTGCTTGCCAGCCTGCGGTCGAAGGTAACGAAGGCGCTGCAATGCTGCGAGCGAGCCAGATGCAAAGCGTCGGCGAAATCCATGCCGCTGATCATCCAATCCAGCGCCATCGCAACGCCCTCGGCGTCTTCGATCGTCACCTGGGCAAGCCCTGCCAGACCGCGCAGGGCCGATGCGATCTCCCTTTCCCCAAAGCCATAGCCTGCGCGCAGCACCCATTCGGCTTCGAGCAGAACCGTGACCCCGACGAACACGTCGCCTTCCTGGATAACGCGCTTCGCTGCTTCGGCCTGAACGGGATCATCGGCGGTGAGCAACCGAATGATGACGTTGGTATCAATCGCGCGCACGGCGCTTCGCTTCGCTGGCAACTGCCGCGTCCATCGCTTCGACCGACAAGGCCGGACCGCTATATTGGAGGGCTCCAACCACGTCTTTCAGCTCGGTTTCGGGAAAGATGGGAGCGAGTTTCAGGAGCACGCCGTCGGCCGTGTTCTCGACGATAAGCTGCGTGCCCGCCGCCCATTGACGCAGCTCGCGGATAGCCTTGGGCAGGATGACCTGTCCCTTTGTCGACATGACGGTCGTGATCCGCTTTTGAACACCCATATGCGCCTCAGTTGGTAAGACGGATGTAAGATACATCAGTTCCGCCCTCGTAGCAAGGGTCGGTCAAAACCACGCACAACCCCCGCAACGGAAGTGTCCGTTTGCCCCCAAAAACCTTCAGGCAGCTATCACCTCAATTTCGCAAAAACCGGAAATTCTTTTGCCGACCCATTGCGGACATTTCAGTTTAGCCGTGCTAGCAAGCGCTGATGAGCGAGAATGAAGAATTGAGGCAAAATTGGCGAAGGAATTGGCTTTGCAGCATTCAGGAATTTTCGGACCTGGAGACCCAGCTCCGCTTGTGGCTGGACCCCAACGCATCGAACCCCCACTATACTTTCGTTGAGTTTATGTGCTGTTACTTCGACGGCCTAGCGGTCTTCGACAATCCGACTGCCCTTGGCGAACACTACACGGTTGCGAGGGAGCAAGGTCTCGTCAACGCCGATGAGGCCGCCGCAGTAGAGCCGTTCCATGCGATACTTGCTGCCTATGAGGCGCCAGGAAACGACGATTACGACCACCAAGCGATCTTAGCGGACCCCAAGTGGGGGGAAGTTGTAGACGCGGCAAAGTCGGCTCAAGCGGCGCTGTTACCGTTAATCCGCGATGCAAAAGAGCGTCGCGAATTGATGGAGAAAAGCATCTCCGCAGTGGAGGCTGGAGCGAAAGACTAAGCGGCAAGTTTCCACCCAGCTTCGGTCATCTGCGTAACTTCCAGCCCAACCCGAAACCCGCCGCAGCCTGGCCCCAAACTACCCCGCTCCAGCCCGCTCGCCGTGCCCCAGCGCGAGATAGCTGTCCGATTGCATCTCCATCAGCCGCGAGATCGTGCGGTCGAACTCGAAGCGGCCGTCGCCGCTGGAATAGAGGTCCATTGGCTCGGCATCGGCGGACGCGATCAGCTTGACCTTCATCTCGTAGAGCGCGTCGATCAGCGTCACGAAGCGCGCGGCCTCGTTGCGGTTTTCGGGGCCGAGTTGCGGGATGCCGACCAGGAACACGGTGTGGTAGCGCCGCGCGATGGCGAGATAGTCGGGCGCGCCGCGCGCTTCGGTGCAGAGCTTCTTGAACGAGAATACCGCAACGCCTTTCAGCGACTTGGGCACGTGGATGGAGCGCCCGCCGCTGATCGCGACCTCGCCACTGGGGACGTGCGCGGCATCGTCGGGCGAATAGTCGGTCATGCGGAAGAACGCTTCACGCAACGCGGCGGTGGCGGCGGGGCCGTTCGGGACATGCCAGGTGTTGGTGCCCGAAAGCCGCTCGAGCCGGTAGTCGGTCGGGCCGTTCAGGGATTGCACGTCGAGCCGCTGCTTGATGAGCGCGATGAACGGCAGGAAATGCTCGCGGTTGAGCCCGTCCTTGTAGAGATCGTCGGGCGGGCGGTTGGAGGTGGCGACAACGGTGACGCCCGATTCGATGATCGCGGTGAACAGCCGCGACATGATCATGGCGTCCGCAGAGTTGTTGACCACCATCTCGTCGAACGCGATCAGCCGGTAATTGTCGCTGAACTGTTTTGCCACCGGCGGGATCGGGTCGCCCTGCATCTTGTCGCGCTCGACCCTGAGCCGTGCGTGGATGTCCTGCATGAACTCGTGGAAGTGGACGCGGATCTTGCGCTGGATGTCGACCGATTCGTAGAACAGGTCCATCAGCATCGATTTGCCGCGCCCGACGCCGCCGAACATGTAGAGCCCGCGCACCGGCTGGGGCTGGGGCTGCATCGCCATCAGTCGCCAGAGCAGCGATCCGCGCGGCGGCACCGCCTGCAGCGCATCCTGCATTGCCTGCAATCGCACTGCGGCGGCGCGCTGGTCGGGATCGGGGCGCAATTCGCCTGCGCTGACCAGCGCGTCATAGCGGGCGAGCGTGCCGGTCATGACGGTGATCCGCTGCGTGCACCCATCTTGCGACCCGGCATCTTGCGGATCGTGCCGGTATAAGCGCAGATGCTGACGTCCTGCTGCTTGACCAGCCCGCGCAGGAACAGCATTCGCCCGGTTTCCTTGATGATCTCGACCTCGCAGTCCATCGGTACGCCCACCTTGCCGGCGCCCACGAAATGCGTGCTGAGGTCGAGCGTCACGCCCGGGCCTTCGCGCAGCGATCCGTTAAGCCGGGCACAGACGAACATCGAGATATCCACCTGGGTCAGGATCGCGCCGCCATGGACGTTGTCGGCAAGGTTGCCCTGCAGGCGGCCAGGGACGGTGCGCACGACGACGGTACCGTCCGCGCGCTGCATCACCGACATCGGCCCCAGAGTGCTGTTGTAGCGGCCCTTTTCTCGCAGCTCCCACCGCATCCAGCCCGGGTGGTCCGGGTCTGGTCCGAGGGCAAATTCATCGGGCAATACGCCGTCCAGAACCAAAGGCGAATCTGCGTCCACCGGGAGAGGGACAATCAAACCGGTCAGACGTGCCGTTCGACCTGCATCTTCTTGATCTCGGCGATCGCGCGCGCGGGGTTGAGGCCCTTGGGGCAGACATTGGCGCAGTTCATGATCGTGTGGCAGCGATAGAGGCGGAAGGGATCTTCCAGCTCGTCGAGCCGCTCACCGGTCATCTCGTCGCGGCTGTCTGCCAGCCAGCGATAGGCCTGCAGCAGGATCGCAGGGCCAAGGAACTTGTCCGAGTTCCACCAGTAGCTCGGGCAGCTGGTCGAGCAGCACGCGCACAGGATGCATTCGTAAAGGCCGTCAAGCTTGGCGCGATCGGCAGGCGACTGCAGCCGCTCCTTGCCCGAAGGCACCGGCGTCACGGTCTGCAGCCAGGGGCGGATCGAGGCATATTGCGCGTAGAAATGGCTGAAATCGGGGACCAGGTCCTTGATCACGTCCATGTGCGGCAGCGGGGTGATGCGCACCTCGCCCTTGCAATCCTCGATCGCGGTGGTGCAGGCCAGACCATTGCGGCCGTTGATGTTCATCGAGCACGATCCGCAGATCCCTTCGCGGCACGAGCGGCGGAAGGTCAGCGTCGAGTCCTGCTCGGACTTCATCTTGATCAGCGCATCGAGCACCATCGGGCCGCAATCGTCCAGATCGATGTCGAAGGTGTCGTAGCGAGGGTTCTCGCCGCTGTCGGGGTCATAGCGATAGACCTTGAATTTCTTGGTCCGGCCCCCGGTCTTCGCCTGAAACGCCTGGCCCTTGCCAGTGATCTTGCTGTTCGCCGGAAGCGTAAAGGTAGCCATGGAAATCCCTCGTCAATCTGTGCGTCCAGCGCCTAGATAGACACTTTAGCGCGCAGGCTCAACGGCAGAAGGGAAGCGCGCGCGAAAAAGGTGGGGCTTGCCAAGCCTGTGATGTTGCACGCTGGACGACTATACGGAAAAACCGTATAGTCGAATGATGGGGCCGGCGCTGAACTTCGACTGGGACGATGACAAGGCGTCATCGAATGTCGCCAAGAACGGCATCGGCTTCGAATATGCAGTGCGCGTCTTTCTCGATGCGGATCGCGTGGATTTCGACGTGTCACGCAGCGAGGATGGCGAAGAGCGCCGCAAGACCGTGGGCATGATCGAGCGCCGGCTGTTCGCGGTGGTGTATACCGAGCGGCCCAACTCGATCCGCATCATCTCCGCAAGGCGCTGCAATGGAAAGGAACAAAGACGATATGGCACGTTTCAAGCTTGATCCTGCGCACCCGCCCGCTCTGGATGCCGACATGGCAGCGCGGCTTGATGCGATGACCGATGCCGATCTGACCGCACAGGCGCTGAGCGACCCGGACAATCTGCCACTCACGGAAGAGGAGCTTGCACGGCTGGCATCCGCGCGCAGGGTGCGGTCGGTCCGCGCGCGAACAGGGCTCAGCCAGCAACGCTTTGCTGACACCTACAGGATCAACATCGCCCGGCTGCGCGATCTCGAACAGGGACGAACGCGCGCCGACAGCGCGTTGCTGGCCTATCTTGCAGTGATCGAAGGCGAGCCCGAGGCGGTGTTGCGCGCCTTGGGGTGATTACCCCATCAGCCCGTGGCTGCGCAGGCTCTCTGCGACGATCGTCTCGATCAGCTGTTCCTGGGTCCATCCGGCGCGGACGGCGGAGCGGCCGAAGACCTTCTGCGACCACAGGTTGCAGTTGAGGTTGACCTCGAGAAAGTTGAGTTCGCCCTTGTCCTGGTCCAGCCGGAACTCGTAGCGGCCATAGTCGAACGGCACGAACTCCTGCGCGAGGTTGGCGGTGTGCCCGGCGATGGCGGCCTCGAACGGCGATCCGTCGAAATCGACCAGCTCGTACTTGCTGGCACGCTCGACCAGATCGCGCTTTTCCCAATAGGTGCGCAGATGGGTCGGATCGGCCTGTTCGAACAGCATCATCGGCAGGATCACGGGCTTGCCGTGGATGGTCACCACCGGCACCTCGACGTCGCTTCCGGTGAGGAACGGCTCGACGATCGCGTCATGGCCTTCCTCGTGGATCGCGGCCACCGCGTCGCGCACGCCGGCCCAGTCGCCCGCGTCGCGCACACCCCAGCTCGCCGAGGACGCATTGGGCTTGATCACCATGCGCTCGGCCATCGGGCAGAGCTTCTCGTCGACCGGGCCGCCCTTGCGATAGATCGCCCAGTCTGCCGTCGGCAGCCCGCGCGCGCGCGCCACCAGCTTGGAGAGGTGCTTGTCATCGGACAGGCCGCGCAGGATCGGGCTGCCGCCAAGATAGGGCAGGTTCCTGCGGTTGCACAGCAAGGGCACCAGCATCTCGGAATTGACGAACCCGCCGCGGTTGAGCAGCGAGAAGACAAAGTCGACCTCGGGCGGGTCGAACAGCATCGCGTACTGGTTGCCCACCTGCAGGTTGTCGAACAGCCCTTCCAGGATGGTGCGCACCTCGTTGTGGTACACCGCGTGGTTGCCGTCCTCGGGGTGCAGCGAGCCATCGCCCAGCGCATGCTTGGCGAGGAACAGCACCTTCAACGTTTCGCGCGTCTTGGCATCGATGGTGAGCGGGGCAGGGTATTGGGTCACGGGAAAGGCACACTTTCGTTGTTGATCCGGTGGCTTGCAGTGCGCGCCGGGTTCCTTCAGGCAGGGCGAATGACCCAAGACAACTTGCCATTGCGGCCAACACCCCTATAGGCGCGCCCATATCCGCTTCGGGGGCGCAGCGAAAGTACCGTTTGATGGAACACGAACCAAACAAGGCTGTAAGCCACCTTCTGACGCTGGGCGGAGACGAGCGTATCGTCCCGGCGCATGCCGATGGCACCAACAAATATCACTCCTCGCCGTTCCCGCGGCAGACGGTGACCTATGCGTCATCGACCGCGAACGACATTTCGGCGCCGGCGTTCGAGCACCTCACCGCATTCGTCGCGCACAATTGCATCATCCCGGGCATGGCAGGCGCCGATTATGCGCGGCATCTCGATGCGGTGCGCGAGCGGCTCGCCAAGGCCTACAGCCTGCCATCGGGCACCGACATCGCCTTTTCCGCATCGGGCACTGACCTCGAATACATCGCGCTGCAGGCCTTTGCCGGGCGCGCGCGCGGCGGCATCCACAATGTGCTGCTGGGCGCGGACGAGGTCGGCAGCGGTTGCATCCTGAGCGCGCACGGCCAGTATTTCGCCGCGCAGACGGCACTGGGTGTGCCGACGACCAAGGGCACGCCGGTTCCGGGTCTGGCGCCGGTGTCGCTCACCGAAATTTCGGTACGCAACGGCTTTGGTGATGCGTTCGACAGCGCGCTGATCGTGGCGGGCATGCGCAGCGAGATCGAACGCGCGCTGGCGAACGATCAGTTCCCGCTGCTGCACGTGGTGCACGGGTCGAAGACGGGGCTGATCCTGCCGCATCTTGACGACATCGACGCGCTGATCGCGCGCTATGGCGATCGCATCGGCTTTGTCGTCGATGCCTGCCAGGCACGGATCACCAGCGCGGCGATCGCGGCGTATCTGACGCGCGGCGCGGTGGTGCTGCTCACCGGGTCCAAGTTCATGGGCGGCGCGCCGTTCTCGGGCTTCGCGCTGGTGCCGCAGGCGATCGCCGCGCGCATCGCGCCGCTGGGCGAGGGGATGGCGACGATCTTCCGCCGTGCAGAGCTGCCTGCAGGCTGGGCGGGTGCCGATCAGCTCCCCGATGGCGGCAATGCCGGGCTCACGGTGCGGCTGGAGGCGGCGCTGTTTGAGCTCGAACGCTTCCAGGCGCTCGCATTCAGCGATGTCGCCCGGATCATCGAACTGTTCCGCACCGCATCGCTGCAATTGGTGGAGCGCATCGGCGGGGCGCGGGTGCTGCCCTATCCGATTGGGGATCGCGAGCAGGCGGGCAGCCACCCGATCGAGATGCGCACGCTGACCACGATAGACCTCAGCGGCGAAAGCGGGGGAATCGATTTCGAAGGTGCCACCGCGATCCAGATGGCGATGATGGGGGCGTCGGTGCGGCTGGGGCAGCCGGTCAAATGCGCACGGTTCCAGGGCCTGGACATGGCGGGCAAGGTCCGCGGCACGCTGCGCGTGGGCATCTCCATGCCGCAGATCGTGGCGCTGGCCGCGCTGCCCGCCGATGCTGCCGAACGCGCGTTGGCACAGGATATGGGCGCGATCGCCCAGGCGTTCGACACGGCGCGCGCCGCGCTGGGCTGACGCCTTGCCCGGCCCGATGGGCTGAAATCATGAATTGACATGCGATCATCGGCGGTCGTTCCCGGATATGTCCGGGAACGACCGCCGATCGATCATTTGTACCTCAGGCTCAGTTGCCGAAGGTGCGCTGCCACCAGCCGCGACGCGTCGGCTCGTTGCTGTCCGCAGCGGGCTGGCCTGCCGCAGGATCCGCCTGAGCTGGCGGCTGTGCGTCCGCATCATCCGCAGCCTTGGCCGCAGGAGCGGTGTCGGTCACCGCTTCGGACGGCGCTTCGGCCTTGGGCGCAGCCTTTTTGCGGGGTGCGCGCTTGGGCTTGGGCTTGGCTTCCGCTTCCGGTGCCGCTTCCGTGTCGGCCTCGGGGGCTGCAGCAGCTTCGGGTTCTGCGGCAACCTCGGGCGCAACTTCTGCTTCGGCTGCCGGCTTCTTGGCGCGAGACTTGCGCTTGGGCTTGGGCTTTTCGGTAGGCGCTTCAGCTGCGTCTTCGGTCTCGGGTGCAGCATCCGCGATCGCGACATCGGCATTGGCCGGTGACGCTTCGATCATGGGTGCAGCCTCGTCGGCCGATGCATCGCCGGATTCGGCATCGCTCGATGCCTCGTCCGATGCATCGCCGCCCGTATCACCTTCGCCACCCTTGCGGGCACGACCACCGCGACGACCGCGCCGCGCACGGCGGGGCTTGGCTTCGCCGCCATCGTCCGTGGCAGTGGCCGCATCGTCGGCGCCGGTGTCTTCGCGCTGGTCGTCGGTGTCACCCGTTGCGTCGGCTCCGGCTTCGCTGGCGGATTCCGCCTCGTTGCCATTGTCGTACGAGGCTTCGGTCTGAACCGGCTGGCCGTTCTCGTCGAGAGCAGTGTCGCCATCGCGCTTGCCGCGCTTGCCGCGACGGCGGCGGCGACGCTTGGAGCGACCGCCTTCGCCTTCCTCGGCGGTGCGCTGCGAGGGCGCGCGTTCGGTCCGCTCTTCGCCATCTGCGCGTTCGGGGCGATCAGCACGTTCCGGACGGTCAGCCCGTTCGCCACGCTCGGAGCGGTCGCCACGATCGCCACGGTTGCCGCGATTTCCGCGATCACCCCGGCCGCGCCTCGGCGCTGCTTCTTCCTCTTCCTCGATCTCGTCGATATCGTCTTCGATTTCCTCGTCGTCATCGTCGTCGATGATCGGCTGGAAGGTGACGGTCTTTTCCGGACGCGGGCCGCTGGCGGTCACTTCCATCTTCGCGCCTTCATTCTCCCCATTGGGAAGAATTTCGATGCGCACGCCGAAGCGTTCCTCGATCTCGGCGAGATCGCGGCGCTTGTTGTTGAGCACGTAGATCGATGCTTCCTGGCTGGTGCGCAGCGTGATCAGGCTGCCATGGCCGCGCGCGGCCTCTTCTTCCAGCAGGCGCAGCGCCGACAGGCCCGCCGACGATGCGGTCCGCACCAGGCCGGTGCCGTCGCAATGCGGGCAGGTGCGGGTCGATGCCTCGAGCACGCCGGTGCGCAGACGCTGGCGGCTCATTTCCATCAGGCCGAAGCCCGAAATGCGCCCGACCTGGATGCGCGCACGGTCGCTCTTCAGCGCATCGCGCATGGCCTTCTCGACCTTGCGGACGTTGTTGCCATATTCCATGTCGATGAAATCGATGACGACAAGGCCAGCCATGTCGCGCAGGCGCAACTGACGGGCGATTTCGCGCGCGGCCTCGAGGTTGGTGCTGAGCGCGGTCTGCTCGATGCCGTGTTCCTTGGTGGAACGGCCCGAGTTGATGTCGATCGAAACGAGCGCTTCGGTCGGGTTGATCACCAGATAGCCGCCCGATTTGAGCTGGACGACCGGTTCGTACATCGCCGACAGTTGGTCCTCGGCGCCGTAACGCTGGAACATCGGTACCGGGTCGGCATAGCTCTTCACCCGGCGCGCATGGCTGGGCATCAGCAGCTTCATGAAGTCCTTGGCGGCGCGGTACCCCGCTTCGCCTTCGACCAGCACTTCCTCGATATCGCGGTTGTAGATGTCGCGGATCGCGCGCTTGATCAGATCGCTGTCCGAGTGGATGATCTCGGGCGCCGAGGCCTTGAGCGTCTTTTCGCGGATTTCGTCCCACAGGCGTGCGAGATAGTCGAAGTCGCGCTTGATCTCGGGCTTGGTGCGCGAAAGGCCGGCGGTGCGCACGATGCAGCCCATGGTGGTGGGCAGCTTCATCTCGGCGATGATCGTCTTCAGGCGCTTGCGGTCAGACGCGTTGCTGATCTTGCGGCTGATGCCGCCGCCGTGCGCGCTGTTGGGCATGAGCACGCAATAGCGGCCCGCGAGCGAGAGATAGGTGGTGAGCGCGGCGCCCTTGTTGCCGCGTTCTTCCTTGACGACCTGCACCAGCATCACCTGGCGACGCTGGATGACGTCCTGGATCTTGTAGCGGCGACGCAGCGCCATGCGGTTGGTGCGCGCCTCGTCGCTGGCCTTGGCTTTGCCGCCACGGCCATCGCGACGCTTGCGGCGACCCGAATTGCGGCCGTTGCCGTTGCCTTCGCCATCGCTCTCGCGCGCGTCCTCGGCGTTTTCGCCTTCGGAGTCGGACTCGCTGTCGCCTTCGCTCTCGCTCTCGCTCTCGCTGTCACCCGACAGGGTTTCGGCGACGATGGGCTCGTCATCAGCTTCGATCAGGCCGTCGTCGGACAGGCCGTCATTGTAATCGGTGTCCTCGCCATGACCCGCGGCATCATCGGCCTCTTCCTCGGCAGCAAGCGCGTCGGCTTCTTCCTTGGCGTGACGGGCTTCTTCCGCGAGCAGGGCAATCTTGTCCTCGCGCGGGATCTGGTAGTAGTCGGGATGGATTTCCGAAAAGGCGAGGAAGCCGTGGCGGTTGCCGCCATAATCGACGAACGCTGCCTGCAGCGAAGGTTCGACCCGTGTTACCTTGGCAAGGTAGATATTGCCCTTGATCTGCTTGTGTTCGGCAGATTCGAAATCGAATTCCTCAATCCGGTTTCCCTTGAGCACCGCCACCCGGGTTTCTTCCTGGTGGCGCGCATCGATCAACATGCGCGTTGTCATTCAATATTCTCCGTGCGCGCGCACCGGGCGGAACCGGCCGGGTCGCTGCGCTTCTGTTTGTTAGGGCGCTGCCACCCCGGAGATCCGGGGCGTTGCGCAAACTGGTTGTTGCAAGAAGGATTGTGTCTGCTGCACGGGTTCGCAGGGCGTCAAGCGCACTGGCCGCAACACTTTTCCGCAGCCAACCGCCCGAAAGCGGGGTCGCGGAAAAGGCGGTATTCAAACCCATAAAGCGTCAACCTGATGATACGGCACCGGGGGCGAAATGCGTCCGCAATGCTGTCATTGAATGCGGGCATGGCGTGTTAAGCCAATGAGCCGCATAGCTTTGCTAGCATCGCTTTGTGAATACAGCAACAAAAAGCTCGTCAGGGCGGGGAACCGGCTAATATTGCAACGCACAATCGCACGCGCGCCATGCGATCGTGCAGCATCCCGCGCAATCATGCTGAAATTCCTGTTAACCAGATCGTTTCACAGGGTTTTTCCCGCTTAACCCTAATCCTGCCTTCATCAAGCACACAGGCAGGAATCCGGGGAACATGAAATTGCACTGGACCGGACAATCGCGCCGGGGGCATAAGAGGCGCATGCTGTGGCTCACCTCCATCTGCGCGTCGATGGCATGTGCCCTGCCCGCGCAGGCGGGCGAGGTGTCCGATGTAGAGGTGCGCGCCAACCAGGTCGTGCTCCACTTCAACGATGTCATCGAAAGCGCGAGCAGCTTCGTGCTGAGCGGGCCCGACCGCATCGCCATCGATGTGAAGGGCGCGACCGCAGGATCGCGCGCGCTCAACCAGACCGGGCTGTTCCGCACCGTGCGCATGGCGCAGTATGACAACGACACCGCCCGGATCGTGCTGGATCTCGATCGGCCCGCAATGATCAGTTCGGGCACCTTCTCCGAAGACGGCCGCAGCCTCACGCTCTCGGTGGCAGAGGTGGGCTCGTCGCAATTGCGCGGCGTGCTTTCCGCCTCGCGCCAGTCGTTCGTGCCGCCCGCGCAGTTTCGCGCAGAGCCGCCGCCGCGCCGCTACAGCGTGCGCATCCCTTTGCCCAAGCCCGCCAAGGCGCCGCCGCTGCCCAGGATCGAAGGGCCCAACGACAAGTCCCGCCCGCTGGTGGTGATCGATGCAGGGCACGGCGGGCATGACCCCGGCGCGATCAGCCCGCACGATGGCACGCACGAAAGCAAGGTCACGCTGCAGATCGCCAAGGCCATCCGCGACGAACTGCTCAAGAGCGGGCGGGTGCGGGTGGCGCTGACCCGCGACAGCGACAGCTTCTTGGTGCTGCAGGAACGCTATGGCATCGCGCGGCGGCTGGGGGCGGATCTGTTCATCTCGGTGCATGCCGACGCCGCGGCCTCGCAGACCGCGCGTGGCGCGACGATCTATACGTTGTCCGAGGTTGCCTCCGATCGCGAGGCCGCCCGGCTTGCGGCGCGCGAGAACAAGGCAGACATCCTCAACGGGGTGAACCTGGCCGATGCACCCTCCGATGTCTCGTCGATCCTGATCGATCTGACCCAGCGCGAGACGATGAACCTGTCGGCGGACTTTGCCCGGCTGTTGCGGCGCGAGGGTGACGACAAGATGAACTTCCGCACCGATTCCCACCGCTTCGCCTCGCTGATGGTGCTCAAGGCCCCCGATGTCCCTTCGGTGCTGCTCGAGACCGGCTATGTCAGCAATGCCGACGATGTCGCGTTGCTCAATTCGTCGGGTTATCGCCGCCGGATCGCGGAGTCGGTCAGCCAGGCGATCACGGTGTTCTTCGCCCGCAAGCTGGCGTCGCGCTGAGGGTATTTCATCCCGCTTCCGTCATTCCCGCGAAGGCGGGAATCCCGCTTTTGCTGGCCATGACGCAACGAAGCGGGACCCCCGCGTGCGCGGGGGTAACGATGACCAGGAATGGTTGGTGGGCGGCAGGCTGATGTGCCGCTCTGGCCCGACCCGTCTCGCGCCGTCCAATCCGCTCTGGCATTATTCAGGAATGATGTGCTAACCGCGCTGCCATGAGCGAGGGTGAGAACGGCGATATCGCCTATAGCGTGCGGCGCGGCGGAGACGGGGCCCTGGCCTCGATGCGCGATGCGTGGACCAAGCGCTGGGTGCGCTGGGCGGCCTATCTGCTGGCTGCGGCGCTGGTCGGCATCTTCCTGATCTGGGTGATCTTCGCGCGCGATCTGCCGTCTGCCGATACGCTGATCGATTACGAACCTGACCTGCCCACCCTGGTGCGCGGCGTCGATGGCGAGATCATCAACAGCTATGCGCGCGAGCGCCGGGTGCAGCTGCAGTACAAGGATTATCCGCTGCCGCTGATCCGCGCCTTCCTGTCGGCAGAGGACAAGAACTTCTTCTCGCACAACGGCCTCGATTATCCGGGCCTTGCCTCTGCGGTGTTCGATTATGTGACCAAGATCGGGTCGGGCCAGCGCGCGCGCGGCGGATCGACGATCACCCAGCAGGTCGCCAAGAACCTACTGCTGGGCGACGAATATTCGATCACCCGCAAGATCAAGGAAGCGATCCTGGCCTATCGCATCGAGGATGTGCTGACCAAGCAGGAAATCCTCGAGCTCTACCTCAACGAGATCTATCTCGGCCGCAACGCCTATGGCGTGCAGGCGGCGGCGCGCGCCTATTTCGGCAAGGACGTCGGCGAGCTTAAGCTGCACGAAGCCGCGTATCTCGCGATCCTGCCCAAGGCGCCGTCGAACTATCGGCCCGAAGTGCACATGGAGCGCGCACTGGAGCGGCGCAACTGGGCGCTGGGTGCGATGCAGTCCAATGGCTGGATCACGCAAGCGCAGATGGCTGCGGCGCAAGCCGAACCGCTGGGCACCATTGCGCGCACTGGTGACGGCTATGAGAAGATCGGCGGCTATTTCGTCGAGGAAGTCCGCCGCCAGCTTGTCGAGAAGTTCGGCGAGAAGGCCGAGGACGGCAAGAACAGCGTCTATGCCGGCGGGCTGTGGGTGCGCACCTCGCTCAACCCTGCGATGCAGAAGGCCACCACCGAGGCGCTGCGCGATGCGCTATTGCGCTATGACCGTGGCAGCGGCTGGAGCGGCCCGCTCAACACCATCGAGATGAGCGATCAATGGGCCTCCACGCTTGCCTCGACCTATATCGACATCGATTATGAAAACTGGCGCGTTGCGGTGGTGATCGACAAGTCCGCCAGCGCCGCCGAAATCGGCTTTGCCAATGGCGACAAGGGCGTGCTGCCGCGCTCGACCGCGACCATGCCGCGCAAACGCGTGGGCGGCACCGCGTTCGATTCGATGAAGCCGGGCGACATCATCGCCGTGGCGCCGATGGCGGGCGACACCTACGCCCTGCGCAATGTGCCCGAGATCTCGGGCGGAATGGTCGTGCAGAACCCGCGCTCGGGCCGGGTCTATGCGATGCAGGGTGGCTTCGATTCGCAGATCAGCCCGTTCAACCGCGCGACCCAGGCCGATCGGCAGCCGGGCTCGACGATCAAGCCGTTCGTCTATGCGACCGCGCTCGACAACGGCATGACGCCCGCGACCCAGATCGTCGACGGCACCTTCTGCGTCTATCAGTCGGCGAGTCTGGGCAACAAATGCTTCCGCAACTTCGGCGGATCGGCGGGCGCTGGCGCGCAGACGATGCGCTGGGGCCTCGAACAGTCGCGCAACCTGATGACGGTGCGCGCCGCCAATGATGCGGGCATGACCAATGTGGTGAAAACCATCAAGGCGGTCGGCATCGGCGACTACAAGCCCTATCTCTCGATCGCGCTGGGGGCAGGCGACACCACGGTGATGAAGATCACCAACGCCTATTCGATGCTGGTCAACCACGGTCGCGAGCTCAAGCCGACGATGATCGACTATGTCCAGGACCGCCGTGGCAAGGTCATCTTCCGCTCCGATCCGCGCACCTGCGAGGGCTGCAACATGGCCAAATGGGATGGCAAGCCGATGCCGCGCTATACCCCGCGCGGACGCCAGATCATCGACCCGATCACCTCCTATCAGGTGGTGCACATGCTCGAGGGCGTGATCACGCGCGGCACCGCGACCAACCTTGCCGACCTCAAGCGCCCGATGTTCGGCAAGACCGGAACCTCGAGCGGACCCACCAACGTGTGGTTCGTAGGCGGCACCCCCGATATGGTGGCGGGCATTTATCTCGGCTTCGACAAGCCCCGCAGCATGGGCGGCTATGCCCAGGGCGGCAGGCTGGCCGCGCCGGTGTTCAAGCAGTTCGCCAAACAGGTGCTGCCCGACATGCCGGTGACCGAATTCCGCGCGCCTGCGGGCACCCGCATGGTCCGTATCGATCGCCGGTCGGGCCGCAGGGTCTATGGCGCCTGGCCGGGCGACGAGGCCAAGGCGGCGGTAATCTGGGAAGCGTTCAAGCCCGAGACCGAGCCGCGCCGCACCATCCGGCAGGAGGAAATGGCAGCGGTCAAGGCGGTGCAGAAGCGCGCCGGTCCGGCAGCACGCCCGCGCAGCGACAGCGAATTCCTGCAGCAGCAGGGCGGGATTTACTGATTTCGCGCTCACTCTACCAAAAGCATTGAAAATCCGCCGGGTGCCGCGTACGCCAATGCGGACATGCTCAGCCAGAAAGTCCGATACACCATCCGTGCGCTTCAGCACCTTGCCGACCATTACGGCGAAGGGCTGGTGCATCTGGAGGATATCGCGCAGGCGCAGAACATCCCGCCCAAGTTCCTGACCGTGATCCTTTCGGAAATGGCGCGCGCCGGGCTGGTGCATTCGCAGCGCGGCAAGGATGGCGGCTACACCCTGGGGCTCGCGCCGGTCGACATCCGCTATGGCGACATCGTTCGTATCACCAGCGGATCGCTCGCCTTGGTGCCCTGCGCCAGCCGCTATGCGTATGAAAAGTGCAAGAATTGCCTGGCGGAGGATGAATGCCGGCTGCGCGCGCTGATGCTCAAGGTGCGCGATGAAACCGCGGTGATCCTCGACCAGATCACGCTGGCAGATCCCATCCCGCCGGTGGCGGCGTTCGATCCGGCCATCGCCGACTGACCGTCAGGCGGCGAACACCACGCGCCAGGCCGCGCCGGCGCCCGCCCCGGTGACCGGCTTGAGTTCTCCGCCAAGCTGCGCCGCGAGCGACTGCACGATGCGCGTGCCCAGACCCTTGCTGTCGGCCAGATCGACCCCCTTGGGCAGGCCCCTGCCATTGTCGCTGACCGTCAGCGCGAGCCGTGCAGGGTCGAGCTGCTCCAGCTTCAGCGTGATCGTGCCGCCATTGTCGGCAAAGGCGTGCTTGAGGCTGTTGGTCACCAGTTCGGTCACCAGCAGCGACAGCGTGGTCAGCCGCGCGATATCCAGCCGGATCGTGGGCATGTCGACCATGCACACGATGTTCTTGGCACCGGTCGCCTGCAGCAGGTCAGAGCAGATTTCCTGAAAATACTGCGCCACCGGCAGGTCGACCGATGCGGGATCATAAAGCCGCCGGTGGATACGCGACATCGTCTCGATCCGGCTTTGCGCCTCGTCGAGCGCGCTGCTGGCGGTGGACGGATCGGCGATGACCTTGCGCTTTTGCAGATGCAGCAGCGCCGCAACGAATGTCATGTTGTTGGCGACGCGGTGCTGCAGTTCCTGGAACATCGTGCGCTGCTGGTCATACAGCGCCTGCGTCACCTGCTTTTCCCCGCGCAGATCGTCTGCCGCGCTGTGCATCAGATGGATGAGCGTGATGTCGACCGCGACGATGAAGATGTAGAAGCCAAGCGCGATCGCGCTCGCGCCATCAAGGCCGAAGCTGTTGAGCGGCGGAATGAAGAAATACCATGCCGCAAGCCCCGAGAGCGTCGCGCACAAAAGTCCCGGTCGCAGCCCCGCCAGAAAGGCGGTGACGATGACCGCGGGAAAGAAGGTGAGAAAAGGAAAGCCCGGCGGCAGTGTATCGCGCAGATAGATGCGCAACAGCAGGGCGGCGGCAAAGGTGACGATCGCCAGACCGTAACCCATGCCAGGATCGCGCCTGAATATGGCCCCCGCGCTGACAAATCTGTTCATGCCTGTAAGGATCCGCGAGCACCGGGGCTGGGTCGTCCGCCGGGATGATTGATCCGCTTTCTAGGGGGTGGGCAAAGTCGGGGCAAGCGCCGTTTTGGTTCGTGCGCCGAACCGTTGCCACCGGATTGCACTCTCGGGCCAGCCCGATCGGGCCGTCGCCAGTTAACCCAGCTTTTACCTTGGGCAAGGCATAGTCAAGACACTGAAATCTAAAGTGCCCGGGGGATGGTTCATTCTTGATCGTCTGACAATGTTCATCCGCGCCGCATGGCAGCGGGCAAGGGCTGCGACCGATGGTGGCAACCTTGCGCCGCATATCCGCGATGAACTTGCCCTGCTGCAATATACCCGGCTTGGATCGATCGTCCCGATACTGTATTTTTCGATCGCGCTGGTCGCGGTCGTGGCCGGTGCCGCCTCTGGCGGCGGGTTCGACATCATGTACCATCTGCTGCTGCCGGGCGGGTTCATCGTGCTGGGCTGCTATCGCTGCCTGGTGTGGTACCGCCGCCGCGGCGTGCCGGTCGCCATCGACAAGGTTCGCCGCTACCTCAAATCCACCACCTGGATCGCGCTGGGGATGGGCCTGGTGGGCGGGCTGTGGACGGTCGATGCCTATTTCGACACGCCGGAGACGCGGCGGGTGCTGGCGCCGGTTTTCATCTTCATGATCACCTTTGCCGGCGCGGTGTGCCTGACCAGCATGCCCAGGGTCGCGATGGGGGTGGTGATCGTGGCGTTGACGCCGATGCTCACGATCATGGTCCAGTCGCCCGATATCGGCGTGCAGGCGATGGGGGTCTGCTTCGTCATCGTCTCGGCGCTGACGCTGATGCTGATCGTCAACAGCTTCAACGAGATCGTCAGCGGCCTGCTCCTGCGCCACGAGCTCAAGATGCTGTCGGAAACCGATCCGCTGACCGGGCTTGCCAATCGCCGGGCGTTCCGCGCGCAGTTCGCCTCCGCGCCTTCAGCGCCCGAAGGCGCCAAGCGCGTGACGCTGGTGATGATCGATCTGGATGGCTTCAAACAGGCCAACGACGCGTTCGGCCACGCCGCAGGCGATGCGATCCTGGTCCAGGCGGGCGAGCGCTTGCGCAACCTTTGCCAGGACGCCAGCTGCGTCGCCCGGCTGGGCGGCGACGAATTTGCGCTTCTGATCGAAACGGCAAGCGACAGCGACGCGCTCAAGCGTGCGGTGCAGACCGTGCTGTCGCTGCCCTATCAGTATCGCAATCAGCAGATCGTCATCACCGCCAGCGTCGGCACCGCGCACGGCCCCAAGGACAGCGCAGGTCTCGAGGCGCTGATGCGCGATGCGGACAGCGAATTGTATCGCGCCAAGCAATGGGCGTCGATCCGGCGTCAGGTCGGCGCAGGTACGGGTGCCAGTGTCAGTGCCAGTGCCAGTGTCAATGCGGGGGCCAAGGCCGGCGGGGGTTCAGCCCGCGCAATCAGGTCCGCACCGGCCGCCCGGCGCGGGATTTGACGCGCCTCTGCCCGCTGCCGGGCGCCAGGATCAGCGCTTCGATGCTGCGGCAAACCGGCGCGAAACTTCGCCCCAGTTGACCACCAGCCACCAGCCGTCGAGATAGTCTGCGCGGCGGTTCTGGTACTTCAGATAATAGGCGTGCTCCCACATGTCGTTGCCCAGGATAGGCATGCCCTTGTCCTCGGCGACATCCATCAGCGGATTGTCCTGATTGGCGGTGGAGGTGATCGCCAGCTTGCCGTCCGGCTTGACGATCAGCCACACCCAGCCCGATCCGAACCGCGCGGTGCCCGCCGCCTTGAACGCCGCCTTGAACTGGTCCATCGATCCGAACTGCGCGGTGATCGCCTTGGCGAGCGCGGGCGAGGCGATTCCGGCCTGCGCAGGCGGCGCCATGGTCTTCCAGAAGAAGCCGTGGTTCCAGTGCCCGCCGGCACTGTTGCGGACGGCGGCGGGCAATGTCCCGGCCCTGGCGACCAGCTGCTCGAGATTCATGCCTTTCAGCGCGGCATCTGCCGCCACCGCCTTGTTGAGATTGTCGACATAGGCCTGGTGATGCTTGCCATGATGGATGGTCATGGTCTGCGCATCGATCGCCGGTTCCAGCGCATCCGGGGCATAGGGCAAAGCGGGTAGCGTGAAGGCTGCGGGCGCAGGCGCAGGCGCGGCGGCAGGGGCCGCTGCAGGAGCCGTCTGGGCGACCAGCGGTGCCGCCATGCCCAGGGCCAGAGCGGACAGAATGGGGTGGATCATGCGCATCGGGCGAACTCCTTGGGGTAGCGATCTTGCAGTCAGGCGCGGACGATATCCCGCCCGGCCAGCGGAGCAAGGGCTTTCATCGGCCCTGCAGGATCAGATGTCCGGCTCGACCCGCCCCAGCAGGCCGACAAGCGCGGTCGCATGGTGCGCCGCGGTCTGGTTCAGCGCCTGCTCGAGAGCGCGATAGGCGGCAAGCACCTGCTGACCGCGCGGGGTCAGCCGCGATCCGCCGCCGGTCCTGCCGCCCTTTTCGGTGAGCACGACGGGCTCTCCCCAACAGCGGTTGAGCGTGTCGATCATGTCGCGGGTGCGCCGATAGCTGATCCCCATGCTGCGTCCGGCAGCGGCGATCGATCCCTCGCTCTGCACCGCGTCGAGCAGGGCTGCCTTGCCCGGTCCGATCGCGATTGCGCCATCGAGATAGAGCTGCGCCTTGATCTTGAGCGGGGAGGGGGACGGGCTGGTCATCGTCCTGCGCATTAGCATCGCTGCGCGCGCAATTCCAATGCTGCCGCCGCACTCACGGCTTGCCAGCCAGCGATGTATGCCGCAAAGCATATCGCCTGATGCGAGGTGCGACGATGCGGGTCCTGATCGGCCGAATGTGGATGATATTGCTGGCCGGTGTGGCGTTGTCTTGTGTCGCGCTGACGGCGTGCGACAGGCCCGCGCCGCCACCGCGCATTGCCGCCGCCGCCGATCTGCGGCTGGCGCTGACCGAGATCGCGGCGGCCTTTGAGCGCGACACCGGGCGCCAGGTCGATCTGGTGTTCGGATCGTCGGGCAACTTCTACCGCCAGTTGCAGCAGGGCGCGCCCTTTGCCATGTTTCTCTCGGCAGACGAGGAGTATGTGCTCGATCTGGCCAAGGCGGGCAGGACCACCGATCGGGGACGGCTTTATGCGGTGGGGCGGCTCGCGCTGATCGCACCCAAGGGTTCGCCACTGAAGGTGGACGAAGGCCTGGAAGGATTGCGCATGGCGCTGGCCCGGGGCGACATCCGCCGCTTCGCCATCGCCAATCCGGACCACGCGCCCTATGGCCGGCGTGCGCGCGAGGCACTGGAGCAGGCGGGGCTGTGGCAACCGCTCGAACCGCATCTGGTTCTGGGTGAAAATGTCTCGCAGGCGCTGCAGTTCGCGATCGATGGCGGGGCGCAGGGGGGAATCATCGCCTGGTCGCTGGTGCAGGATCCGGTGCTCGGCGCGCGTGCGGATTATGCCCTGATCCCGGCGGAGCTGCACGCGCCGTTGCGCCAGCGCATGGTGCTGATGCGCTCGGCGGACGAGACCGCGCGGCGCTTCTACGCCTATATCGACCAGCCGCCTGCGCGCGCGATCCTCGATCGTCACGGATTTGCGCTGCCGAGCGCAGCCAACTGACCGCGCATGGACTGGCAGGCGCTCAACCTTTCGCTGGCCCTGGGGGGCATGACGGTGCTGATCCTGATGCCGATCGCGCTGCTGCTGGGGCGCTGGCTGGCGTTCGCCCGGTTTCGGGGCAGGGCGGTGATCGAGGCGCTGGTGACGCTGCCGCTGGTGCTGCCGCCCACGGTGATCGGCTTTTACCTGCTCTCCGGCATGGGGCCATCCTCCCCCATCGGTCGCGCCTGGCAGGGGCTGTTCGGAGACGGTCTGGTGTTCACGTTCGAGGCGGTGCTGATCGCCTCGGTAATCGTCAACCTGCCCTTTGCGGTGCAACCGGCGCAGCGCGCGTTCGAGGCCATCGGCCAGGATTTGCGCGATGCGGCGGCGACCTGCGGCCATTCCAGCTGGCGCTGCCTGTGGCGGATCGAGCTGCCGCTGGCCTGGCCGGGGCTGCTCACCGGTGCGGTGCTAAGCTTTGCGCACACGCTGGGCGAGTTCGGCGTGGTGCTGATGGTCGGCGGGTCGATCCCCGGCGAAACGCGCACGCTGGCGCTCTCGATCTATGACCGGGTGCAGGGGTTCGACATGCAGGGCGCCAACAGCATGGCGCTGGTACTGATGGCGATTTCGCTGGCCACGGTGAGCATGACTTTCGTGCTGTCGCAGCGGGGGCGCAGACATGGCTGAAGCGCTCGCCATCGCCCTGCGCCAGGACGCCCCCATTCCGCTCGATTTCCGGCTCGAGGTCGCGCGCGGCGAGACGGTGGCGCTGGTCGGGCCGTCGGGGGCGGGCAAGACGACCGTGCTGCGCTGCATCGCCGGGCTGCATCGCGCCACCGAGGCGAGGGTGGTGTGCAACGGCCGGGTCTGGGCCGATACCGCCGCCGGGATCGATCTTGCCGCGCGCGATCGCCGCGTCGGGTTGGTCTTCCAGTCCTATGCGCTGTTCCCGCACATGACTGCCCGGCAGAACGTGATGGAGGCGATGCTCGACATCGGCGCCGATGCGCGCGCGGGCGAGGCGCAGCGGCTGCTTGCCCAGATGCAGCTCGAAGGGCTTGAGGATCGGCGCCCCGCGCAGCTTTCGGGCGGCCAGCAGCAGCGCGTGGCGCTGGCCCGCGCACTCGCTCGCAAGCCTAACATCCTGCTGCTCGACGAGCCGTTCTCCGCCGTGGATCACCCCACCCGGCGTCAGCTGCACCGCTCGATCGAGGCGGTGCGCGCGCTGTCCGACCTGCCAATCGTGATAGTGACGCACGATATCGAGGATGCCGCGCGCATCGCCGACCGGCTGTGTCTGGTGATCGACGGGCGCATGGTCGAGGCGCTCGATCGTGCAGCGTTCAGAACGGATCCGGACACCCAGCTCGCGCGTTGGATGGCGCAATAAGGGCAAAAGGGGGCATTGCCACGCGTTGCCGGTGTCGTTTTCTGACCAGTTTTCCTTGTTTGTCGCGGCTGCCTGCGGCTAGGACAAAGCGAACAGCGATATCGCCCACCCCCAGGCTTTATCCCCCCTAAGGAGCATTTCGGCCCGGCAATGGCAGTCCCGTTGACGCTTTACACGCTTGTTATCCTGCCGTTTCTTGCCGCCTTGCTGATCGCGATCGGCAGCGGGGCGGGGCGAGCGGTGCACAGCGGGTTGGCGGCAGCGGGCAGCGCTCTGGGGCTGGCGCTGGTGCTGGGGCTCGCCGGACGGGTGATCGGCGGCGAGGTTCCCGCGGTGTCGACGCCCTGGGTCCCGGCCATCGGGCTGGATGTCTCGCTGATGCTCGATCCGCTGGGGCTGATGTTCGCCGGGCTGATCCTGGGGATCGGACTGCTGGTGGTGATCTTCGGCCATTTCTATCTCGCCAGCGGCGAGGCGACGGGGCGCTTCTTTGCCAGCCTGATGCTGTTCCAGGGCGCGATGCTGGGTATCGTGCTGTCGGGCAACGTGCTGCTGCTGCTGGTATTCTGGGAGCTGACCAGCCTGTCATCCTTCCTGCTGATCGGCTTCTGGCGCGACAAGGCGGAGGCGCGCCAGGGCGCGCGCATGGCGCTGGCGGTCACAGGCGGCGGCGGGCTGGTGCTGATTGCGGGCATGGTGCTGCTTGGCACCATCGCCGGATCGTTCGACCTGATGACGATCCTGCAGCGCGGCGACATCATCCAGGCCTCGCCGCTCTATCCGGTGATGCTGGTGCTGATCCTGATCGGCTGCTTCACCAAGTCGGCGCAGTTCCCGTTCCATTTCTGGCTGCCGCACGCGATGGCAGCGCCCACCCCGGTCAGCGCTTATCTGCATTCGGCAACGATGGTGAAGGCGGGCGTGTTCCTGCTCGCCCGGCTTTGGCCGGCGCTGGCGGGGACCGATCTGTACACCGTCATCGTCACCAGCGTCGGGCTCATCACCATGCTGCTGGGCGCCTGGGTGGCGCTGTTCAAGCACGATCTCAAGGGCATCCTTGCCTATTCGACGATCAGCCAGCTCGGCCTTCTGGTGATGCTGCTGGGCTTCTCGCTCGAAATGGCCGCGGTCGCCGCGGTGCTCCACATTCTCAACCACGCAGCGTTCAAGGCGGCGCTGTTCATGTCGGCGGGCATCGTCGACCACGAAACCGGCACGCGCGACATCCGGCGGCTGGGAGGCCTTGCCAAGGTTATGCCGATCACGGCGATCGTGGCGACGCTCGCCGCCGCTGCGATGGCGGGACTGCCGCCGCTGGGCGGATTCATCTCCAAGGAGATGATGCTCGACGAGACGCTGCACATCGCTCTGTTCGGGCTGCCCTGGCTGGTGCCGGTGGTGGCGACGATCGCCGCGACGCTGTCGGTCGCCTATTCGCTTCGGCTGGCGGTGCACCTGTTCTTCGGCGCGCCGCGCGATGCCGAACCGCATGCTCGCGCGCATGATCCGGGCGCCGGCATGTGGGCCTCGCCCGCCTTCCTCGTGGTTCTGGCAGTGCTGCTGGGGCTGGTGCCGATGGCGCTGGCCGGGCCGCTGGTCGCATCGGTCGCCGGCGCGGTGATCGGCGATGCGGCCCCGCCGCTGGGCCTGGCATTGTGGCACGGCGTCAACCTGGCGCTGGCGATGAGCATGGCCGCCGTTGCTATCGGTGCGCTGCTGCTGTGGCGGCATGCCGGGTTGCTGCGCGCGTATGAATCGGTCCGCCATCTCGATGCCAAGGCCATGTTCGACCGGGCGATGGCCTTTGCCGATACGCAAGTCCGCACGCTGATCGTCGCGACGCATACCCCATCGCTGCAGCGGATGCTGCTGATGACCTTTGCCGTGGTGGTGGCAAGCGTGATCGAGGGCGCTGTGGCAGGCGGCGGCAGCCTGACCGGAACGCGCCCCGGCCAGCCGGCATCGGTGGTGGCGATCATCGCCTGGGCGCTGCTGATCGCGGCGACGATCGCGGTGCTGCGGGCACAGCGCCAGCGTTTCGTGGTGCTGATCTACATCAGCGTCATCGGCCTCGTGATCACGCTCGCCTTCGTACATTTCTCGGCGCCCGATCTGGCGCTCACCCAGATTTCGGTCGAGGTGGTGACGATCCTGCTGCTGTTGCTGGCGCTCAACCTGCTGCCCAAGACACCGCCGCTGCTTTCCAGCCAGCCGCGCCGGATCCGCGATGCCTTTCTCGCGATCGGCGGCGGCCTAGGGGTGGGCGGCGCAGCCTGGGCGATGCTGACCCGCAACCCCAATGACCCGATCTCGAGCTATCACCTCGCCAACAGCTACAAGGGCGGCGGCGGCACCAATGTCGTCAACGTCACCCTGGTCGATTTCCGCGCGTTCGACACGCTGGGCGAGATCATCGTGCTCGGGATCGCAGGGCTGGCGATCTATGCGATGCTCTATACCACCGCGCGCGGCGCGGCGGCGGAGCGGCTGCGCTCGTGGCAGGAGGACATGCCGCATTCGCCCGAGCGCCATCCGCTGATGTTCGTGATGGCAACCCGCATCCTGCTGCCGCTGGTGCTGGCGGTGGGCATCTACATCTTCCTGCGCGGACACAACCAGCCCGGCGGCGGGTTCATCGCCGCTTTGGTGGTGGCGATCGCGTTCCTGCTGCAATATCTCGCCTCGGGCTTTGACTGGACCGATGCGCGGCGCAAGGTCGGCGAACACATGCTGATCGCCACCGGCGTGCTGGTGGCGATGGCGACGGGGCTGGGCTCGCTGGTGTTCGGCGCCAATTTCCTCACCAGCGCGTTCGGCTATTTCCATATCCCGCTGGTCGGCGAGGTCGAGCTCGCCACCGCGCTGCTGTTCGACATCGGCGTTTTCGCGGTCGTCTTCGGCGCGGTGATGCAGGCGCTGGCGCAGCTCAGCCAGATCTCTCAGCGCGCTGCAACCGCGCACGCCGCGCAGGTCGAAGCGCAGCGGCAGGATGACGCGCCATGACGCTCGAATTCCTCGTGGCGAGCGCCATCGGCGTGCTGGTGGCAGGCGGCATCTACATGGTGTTGCGCGGGCGGACGTTTCAGGTCGTGCTCGGGCTGACGCTTTTTTCCTATGCGGTGAACCTGTTCCTGTTCGCCTCGGGTCGGTTGACGCTCAACGCTCCGCCGATCCTGTCCGAGACGGCCACCGCCTATACCGATCCGCTGCCCCAGGCACTGGTGCTCACCGCGATCGTCATCACCTTCGGCATGACCGCCTTTGCGGTGGTGCTGGCGCTGCGCAGCTTTCTGGAAACCGGCAGCGATCAGGTCGATGGCGATGATGCGCCGAGCACGCCCGCCAACGACGCCAGCGGCGAAACCACGCCGGGACCGCGCGCATGAGCTTGATCCAGCATCTGGCGATCGCGCCCGTCGTCATCCCGGCCCTCGCCGCGCCCTTTGCGGTGATGGTAATGCGCCACAAGCGCACGCTGGGCACGGCGATCTCGCTGCTGTCCTGCGCGGCGATGCTGATCGCGGCGCTGGCATTGCTGGCCCAAGCTGGGGACGGAACCATCCGCACCTATGCGCTGGGCAACTGGCCTGCGCCCTTCGGCATCGTGCTGGTGGTCGACCGGCTGTCGGCAATCATGCTGACGCTGGCCGCGACGGTCTCGCTGATCGCACTGGTGCATGCCGTGCTGACCGGAGCGGATCGCAAGGGCTGGCATTTCCACCCGCTGTTCCAGTTTCAGTTGCTGGGCCTCAACGGCGCGTTCCTCACCGGCGACCTGTTCAACCTGTTCGTGTTCTTCGAGGTATTGCTGATCGCATCCTATGGCCTGATGCTGCACGGCCAGGGGCCCGCGCGGCTCAAGGCAGGGGTGCAGTATGTCGTCGTCAACATCGTGGGATCGTCGCTGTTCCTGATCGCGCTGGGGCTGCTCTATGCGCTCACCGGCACGCTCAACATGGCGGACATGGGGCTGAGGGTCGCAGCCTTGGGGCCCGATGACCAGGGGTTGCTGCGGGTGGCCGCGCTGCTGCTGGTCAGCGTCTTCGCGCTCAAGGCGGCGATCGCGCCGCTGCACCTGTGGCTGCCGCGCACCTATGCGGTCACCACGCCTGCGGTTGCGGCGCTGTTTGCGATCATGACCAAGGTCGGGGTCTATTCGATCATCCGGGTGGTGCCGCAGATCTTCGGCGATGGCGCGGGCGCTGCCGCCTGGGCGCCTGCGCCCTATCTGCTGCCCGCTGCCGCGATCACCGCGATCGTGGGCTTTGCCGGAGTGTTCGTTGCCCGCAGCCTCTCCGAGCAGGCTGCCTATGCCGTGATCGGATCGACCGGGACGCTGCTGATCGCGGTGGCCGGATGGCAGGCCGACACGCTGACCGCGGCGATCTATTATCTGGTGCATTCCACGCTGGCAGGCGCAGCCTTGTTCCTTGTCGCAGATGTCGTCGCGCGCCGCCGGGCAAGCTTTGCCGATACCGCAAGTGCTGGTCCGGTGTTCTGCCAGCAGCAGACAGTTGGACTGATGTTCATGGCTGCCGCGATCGCCGCGACCGGCCTGCCGCCGCTGTCGGGCTTTATCGGCAAGCTGCTGATCCTCGAATCGATCGTCGATACGCCGGGCTGGCAAAGTGTCTGGGGCTGGGCCTGGGGTGTGATCCTGGCGACCACATTGATCGGCGTCATCGGCTTTGCCCGCACCGGCAGCGCGATCTTCTGGAAGGATATCCCCCCCACCGATGGCGCCGAGCCCGCGGTCGTTTCCAGCGCGGACATGGTCGCGCCAATCATCACGCTCGCGCTGCTCGCCGCCTGGTCGATCGGCGCGGGGGCGGGCACCGCCTATGGCGCCGCCGCTGCGGACCAGATCCTCGATAGCGCATCGGCGGTCCGCGCCGTTCTGGGGGAGCCGTGACATGCGCCGCCTGATCCCCCATCCCGGCCTGTCGGTCTTGCTGGTCATCGTCTGGCTGCTGATGGCCAACACCCTGACCGTAGGCGGACTGCTGCTCGGCATCGTCATCGGCATTCTGCTGCCCATCTTCACCGCGCCCTTCTGGCCGGGGCGGCCCGATGTCAGGTATCGCGCGGGGCTTGCCTATATCGCGCTGGTTTTGTGGGACATCGTTGTTGCCAATTTCGGGATTGCCGCGATCATCCTGTTCCGCCGCAACCGCGATCTGCGCCCCGCCTGGCTCTCCATCCCGCTCGATCTGCACACGCCCGAGGCGATCACCGTGCTCGCCGGAACAATCAGCCTGACCCCCGGCACCGTCTCTTCGGACGTGTCAGCGTGCGGCAAGTATCTGCTGGTGCATGCGCTCGACGCGGCCGATCCCGATGCGGAAATCGCGCGCATCAAGCTGCGGTACGAAGCGCGCTTGAAGAGGGTCTTCAGATGATCGCCTATGCCGTGCTCTTCGCCTTTGTCTGCCTATCGCTGGCGCTGGCGCTCAACCTGTGGCGCTTGCTCAAGGGCCCATCGGTAGGCGACCGGATCGTCGCGCTGGATACCATGGTCATCAACGCGATCGGCCTGATCATCGTGATCGGCATCGCGACGGTGAACGACATCTTCTACGAGGCCGCGCTACTGCTTGCGATGGTCGGGTTCATCGGAACGGTGGCCTATTGCAAGTTCCTGCTGCGCGGAGACATCGTCGAATGAGCGGGGCAGGTCTTTTTGTCGATATCGCGATCAGCGCGCTGCTGGTGCTGGGGGCAAGCTTCGCGCTGATCGGCAGCTGGGGCATGGTGCGGCTCCCGACGCTGATGGAGCGGCTGCACGGCCCGACCAAGGCGACGACGCTGGGCCTCGGCGGCATTTTGGTCGGCTCGATGCTGTTCTTCACTTTCGATCAGGGCGGCTGGACGATGCACGAGCTGCTGATCTCGCTGTTCCTGTTCATCACCGCGCCGATCTCCGCCAACATGATCGCCAAGGTGCACCTGCACCAGCTGCGCTGCGGGTCGAAGGACGATGTCGCGGGCCCGGCAGGCGATCCGCCGGTGCCGTCGGAAACCGCCAACTGGGCGACCTATGAGGCACCGCACCGCGATTCGGTCGCCGCGACATCCGAAACCTGAGGCGGCCCCACCGTCGCGAACGAGAAAGGTCTGCCCCATGAGGCCAGAGCGTGATCCTGTCGGCCCCGGCCAGCGCAGCGTCTGGGACTTCCCCCGCCCCGCGATCGCCGAGCCGTGCGATGCGCATATCCGCATCGAGCATCGCGGCATCCTGATCGCCGAGACGCGCAGCAGCATCTGCACGTTCGAGACGAGCCACCCGCCCAGCTATTACATCCCGCCCGAGGCGATCACGCCGGGCGTTCTGCGCCGCGCAGAAGGAAGCTCGTTCTGCGAATGGAAGGGCGCTGCGGTCTATTGGGACGTGGTGGCAGGCGGCGTCGTGCTGCCGCGGGTCGGCTGGAGCTATCCGAGCCCCAGCGCCGGCTTTGCGATGCTGCGCGATCATATCGCCTTTTATGCTGCGCCGTTCGACCGCTGCACTGTGAACGGGGAGACGGTGGTGCCCCAGCCAGGCGCGTTCTACGGCGGCTGGATCACCTCGGCCTATGCGGGTCCCTTCAAAGGCGGCCCCGGCAGCATGGGATGGTAGGTGCCGGGCGATGATCGCATTCGGGCCGATGAGCATCACGCTGCTGATCTGCGCCGCGCAGGGTCTGTTGCTCGCCGGGTTGCTGCTGCGCGCGCGGCAGAACCGCGCGGCCAATCGCTGGCTGGCGCTGCTGATCATTGCGGTGGCGGCGCTGATGACGCCGTACATCATCGGCTATGCGGGCTTTTACGAAAGATGGCCGTGGCTGAGCTTTGCGCCGCTGTCGTACACGCTGGCCTTCGGGCCGCTGATCTATCTCTACACCGCCACGCTGGTGGGCGCGGCGCCGGAGCGGATCTGGCCGCATTTCGCGCCGGTGGCGGTTCAGTTCCTGGCCTATGCCGTGGTGTTCCCGTTGCCGCTGGCCACCAAGAACTGGTGGAACGGCGTTGCCCACGAGCCTTTCATCGACCCGCTGCTCGATATCGCCGCGCTGGTGAGCATCGCCGCCTACAGCATCGCGGCGTATCGGCAGTACCGCGCCTACCGGGTGTGGCTGGACGACAATCGCACCGACGGGGTGGATTTCGATCCCGGCTGGATCCGCAACTTCCTTGCCGCGCTGGCGCTGATCACGCTGATCTGGGCGGGATTCCTGCTCGCCAAATGGCTGGACCCCGCGCGCGACTATTTCGATCAGTTTCCCCTCTATGTCGCGTTCTCGGCGCTGGTGCTCTATCTGGGCATCGGCGGATGGCGCAACGCCGACACGGCATTTCCGCAGGCAACCCCCGCCGCGCCGCCCGAGCCTTTGGAGAGCGCCGCGCCGGGGCGCGACTGGGCCGCGCAGGGCAGGCTGTGGCTGGGGCGGATCGAGGCCGAGCATTTGTGGCGCGACCCGGGGCTGACGCTCGCGGGGCTGGCGCGGATCCTGGGGACCAACACCACCTATCTTTCGCGCGGCCTGGGCGCGGCGGCGGGCGAGAATTTCAACGCCATCATCAACCGCCACCGGGTGAACGAAATCCAGCGGGTGCTGGCCCGCGGCGATGATCCGCGCGATCTGCTGACGCTGGCCTTCGACGCCGGGTTCAACTCCAAGGCCAGTTTCAACCGCGCGTTCCTGGACATGGTGGGGATGAGCCCCAGCCAGTGGCGGCTCAAATCACAAAAACCTTAGGAAATCTGAGCATTGAGGCGCGCCATCCGGACATTCCGGTCAGGACAGGCTGCGTAACCGACCCTTGGAGTGTTCCTGATGCGAAGCCTGACCCTTGCCGCCGCCGCCGCCCTGATGTGCCTTCCCGGCTCGCTCGCTGCCGCCCCCGCCGATCCCGCTGCCGCCGCCATCGCCCAGCCGCGTTATGCCGTGCGTCTGCTCAGCCCCGAAGAGGCGACGCGCGACATTGCCTTGCTCCGCCGCGCGCTGGAGACGGTTCATCCCGGCCTGTACCGCTACAGCGCCAAGGCGCAAATCGATGCCGCGTTCGCAAGGCTTGAGGCGGCCACCAGCCGTCCGATCACCGACCTCGCGCTGCACGGCGAGATCGCCCGGCTGCTCGCGGCCATCCACTGCGACCACACCAAGGCGGAAATGTCCGACGCGATGACCGCGTTCCGCACCGCCAACCCGACCCATCTGCCGCTGCGCTTCCAGCTGATCGAGGGGCGGATGATTGTCGTCTCGAACGATGGGCAGACGGGCGCGCCGCCGGCGGGCAGCGAAATCCTCAGCATCAATGGTACTCCGGTGCCGCAGCTGCTGCTCAGGCTCGCGCCATTGGTGTCGTATGATGGCACCACCGATCAGGCGATCGCCGCCAAGCTTGCCAATGACAGCGATCTGATGGGCGACGACTTCAACGAGAATTACCCGTCGCTGTTCGGCTTTCCCGAGGCGTGGCAGATCGAGTGGAAACAGGTGGGGGCTCAGGACGCGTCCACCGCAACGCTAAAGCCGATCCGTTTTGCGCAATGGACCGGCCTTGCCGGGCCGGGGGCGAAGTATCGCGGCGAATTCTACAACAGTGTCAGCTGGCGGCTGAACGGCAAGGTGGCGCGGCTGGGGATCGATACCTTCGTCAACTATCGCAACCCGGTGCAGGCCACCGCCTTCTTGAGCGGGTTCTTTGCCGCGATGCAGGAGGCTGGCACCGAGCATCTGATCCTTGATCTGCGCAACAATGGCGGCGGGTCGGAGGATGTCCCCGTGGCGCTCGGCCGCTATCTGATCGGCCAGCCCTTCGTGTGGGCGAAGCCGCTGCGCTACAAGGCAGTGCGTTACGGCGATCTGCCCCAGCATATCAGCAGCTGGGGAGATACCGCAGCGCTATTCAACCCGCCGCTCGAGGATTTCACCCGGTCCGCCGATGGCTGGTATGATCGCACGCCTGCCATGTCGGGATCGAAGGTCAGCGACAAGGACAGCCTGTTCGAGCAGCAGCCTGTCGGTGCCAACCGGTTCGGCGGGCGGGTGACGATCCTCAGCGGCCCGCGTGTCGGATCGGCGACCACCATGGCGATTGCGCAATTGAAGGAAAAAGCAGGCGCCGTAGTGATCGGCGAGGACAGCGGCGGCAGCGCCGAAGGCCCGACCGCCGGCAAGATCTTCCTGCTCAGGCTTCCCGCCAGCGGCATCAAGGTGCGCGTCCCCGAGGCCTGGAACCGCAACGCGATCAGCCGCTGGGAGCCGGGCAAGGGCGTTGCGGTCGATCAATTGGTCGTGCCGACACTGGCCGATTTCGAGGCCGGGCGTGATCGCACGATCGGCGTCGCGCAGGGTGCGCTGCCCACGCGGTCCGACAGCGCGGCACTGGTCGCCAGGGCGCTGGGCGGCGCGTGGACGGGCACGCTCGACTATCGCGACTACAGGAAGGACACGCGCACCACCTTGCCGACGATGATGACCAGCGACGGCCAGACGCTCGCCTGGACCTTCGACGATGGCCCGGGCAAGATCGTCAAGTCCTCGGAAAACTGGACATTCGATGCATCGCAGCAGGTTCTCCAGATCAGCAATGGCCGCAACACGCCGGAGGCCTGGCAGGTGGTCGAAGCGCGCATGTCGGCAGATGGCCTGTCGGCAACCGTCGTGCTGGATGGCACCAGCAGCGAAAACGACCGCACTGTCATCGCGCGCAAGATCGTCACCCGAGAGGGCAACCGGCTGAGGATCACCAAGATGACGCGGGGGGCTGGCGAGCCGTTCGTGATGCGGCAGAGCTACGATCTGCGGCAATAGGCCGGTGGCCGACGGATCGGCTTATCCCAGGCGGGGCAGGGCCGCGGCCAGGCGGTCCAGCGCCTCCTGCAGTGTCTCACGCTCCTTGGCGAAGCAGAAGCGCACCAGATGCCCGGGCGCCGCCTCGGCGTAGAAGGCCGAAATAGGGATCGCCGCCACGCCCGCCTGATCGATAATCGCATCGCAGAACGCCACGTCGTCCATTGCGATGCGGGATGCTGCCAGGTCCACAGAGACGAAATAGGTCGCCGCCGAGGGTACGGTCACCAGACCGAGGCCCTGCAGGCCGGCGCAGAAAAAGTCGCGCGATGCCTGGTGCTGGTTGCGGGCCATCGCGATCCAGTCGTCCTGGCTGTCCAACCCTTGCGCCACCGCCCATTGCAGGTTGGGCGGGGTGGTGAAGGTGAGGAACTGATGCGCCTTGGCCAGAATGCGGGCAAGCGGCGGGGCGGCGCATATCCAGCCTACCTTCCACCCGGTGAGCCCGAAGATCTTGCCCGCAGAGCCGATCTTCACCGTCCGCTCGCGCATGCCCGGACACTGCATCAGCGACCTGTGCTGCGCGCCATCATAGACCAAGGCCTCCCACACCTCATCGCAGATCGCGATCAGGTCATGCTCGGCGCAGATCCGTGCCAGCAGCGCCAGGTCATCGGGGTGCGCGCAGGTCCCCATCGGGTTCATCGGATCGTTGAACACCAAGGCACGCGTGCGCGGCGTGATCGAAGCGGCGAGCGCCTCCGCATCGATCCGCCAGCCCGACGGGTCGAGTGTCATGATCCGCGCGACGCCGCCTGCGCGCTGCACCAGCGGCAGATAGGCGTCGTACAGCGGCTGGAACAGCAGCACCTCGTCGCCCGGGCTGATCACCGCCAGCAAGGCCGCCGCGATCGCCTCGGTCGCGCCGGAGGTCACCACGACCTCGTCGGGGCCAAGCTCAAGCTGCTGGTGACGCCGGTACCAATCCGCGACCGCGCCGCGCAACTCGGGGATGCCGACCATCGGCGGATACTGGTTCGACCGCTGCTGCAGCGCGTCGCACGCCGCATCGATGACCGCATCGTTGCGTGGCCCGTCGGGAAAGCCCTGTCCCAGGTTGATCGCGCCTGCCGCCCGTGCGCGCATCGACATCGCCTCGAAGATCGTGGTGGGCATGTCACGGTAGATCGGGTTCATCGCTTTTCCTGATGGGCAGGCAGGTGAGCTGCCGCTCCTGGCTGGCATATCTCATTCCAGATGGCCTCAGAATAGCCAATAGATCGAGATCGACGCTGCCAGCCCGACGATGACGTTCATCGGGATGCCGATCTTGAGAAAGTCCGAGAACCGGTAGTCGGCGGCGGCATAGACCATGGTGTTGGTCTGGTAGCCGATCGGGGTGGCAAAGCTTGCCGAGGCGGCGAGCATCACGGCCACCACCAGCGGCCGGGGGTCGATCCCCATATTGGCGCCGATGCCGATCACGATCGGGGTCAGCAGCACCGCCACCGCGTTGTTGGTCACCGCCTCGGTGAGCAGCGAGGTCAGCGAGTAGACCGCGAGAATCAGCAGGAACAAGGGCGCGCTGGTCAGCATCGGTGCCACCGCGCCGACGATCAGATCGACGCTGCCGGCATTCTGGAACCCGGTGCCGATCGCCAGCATCGCGAAGATGAGGACGAGCAGGCTGCCATCGATCGCGGCCCAGGCCTCGGCAGGGTCGATGGTGCGGGTGATCAGCACCACCGCCACCCCGATGATGGCAAGGCCCTCGATCGGCATGACACCCAGCGCGGCTGCCAGCACCGTCGCCAGCAGCGTCAGCACCGCGATCGGTGCCTTGGCGCGCCGATAGGGGGTCGCCTTGGCGGTCGAGACTCCGGCAAGGTGGATGTTGTCCTGCAGCTGCGCCAGTTCAGGCGGCCGCGCGGCAATCAGCAGCGTGTCGGCTGCGCGCAGCCGGGCCGTGGGCAGATCGGGGCCCGGCAGGTGGCGCGCGCGCGAAATCCCCAGAATGCGCACGCGCAGGCGCGACAGCATCGGAATTTCGTCGAGATGCCGCCCGATGCTGGGATGCGTGGGCGCGATGGTGGCCTCGTACAGCGTGATATCCTCTGGCCGCTCATCGCCGTGCAGCGCCAGGCCGCCGCCAATCCCGGCGAGCCCGGTTTCGAACCCGCTGCTGGCGGCGAACGCCGCCAGTTCGTGCGGTGATGCTGCAATCACCAGCCGGTCGCCAGCTTCGAGAACCGCACTCTCGAAGCCCTTGCGCTGAAAGGTGCCCTGCCGCTTGAGCCCCAGGATCCGCGCGCGCTCGGGCTTGAGCGCCGAGATGTCCTCGATCGCCCGGCCGATCATGTTGGAATCGGGAAGCACCGTCAGTTCGGACAGGCACTCATGCGCCTCGCTGTCGGCGGGCGCGCTCTCCGGGCGGTCGGGCAGCAGCCTGGGGCCGAGCAGCAGCAGCGTCAGTGCGCCAGCGAGCGCGGTGATCAGCCCGGCGCCGGTAATCTCGAACACGCCAAAGGCAGGCTGGCCGAGCCCGCGCGCCACCCCATCGACCAGCAGGTTGGTCGATGTCCCCACCAGCGTCAGCGTCCCGCCCAGGATCGACAGATAGGACAGCGGGATCAGCAGCCGGGTGGCCGATGTGCCCAGCGTCCTGGCCAGCTTCTTGACGATCGGGATCATGATGATGACCACGGGGGTGTTGTTGACAAAGGCGGCAGCGGCGAGCGTTCCGCCGAACACCTCGACCATGATCTGCCTGGGCTTGCTCTCGGCGCGGCGCAGCAGCAGCCCCATCACCGCCTCGATCGCGCCAGTGCGCACCAACGCTCCCGAAAGGACGAACAGCGCGCCGATCGCCAGCGGTGCGCTGTTCGAAAACACGGCGCGAACATCGGCCACCGACACGAACCCCAGCACCATAACCACCGCAGCGCCGGTGACGCCAACAACGACAGGCGGAAACCGCTCGGTCATGAACGCGGCAAATATGGCGAGGAGCAAGGCAAGCCCGATCTGCGCGCTGTAGATGTCGATGAACTGCGTAATCGTGTCGAACATGAAGGAGGTTCTGCCCTGGTACCCTCGCGCACCTTTGCGCGAACGAGCACCATTGGCCGTGGTCTTGCCCGCATGCCAGCACAAACCGTGCGCCGCTGCGTGCCGGGATCGCAGGGTGCAGGTGAAAGCCCATACGTCCGGCGCCTCGGCAAACGCTCGTTCAGGCCATCAGGTCAACTTCGCCGGGTCGTCACCAGCAGCAGCACGCCGATGATCGCATCCGCCAGCAACGGGACGGCAAAGATCAAGGATGCACCGCGGCCCAGAGCAAGCGCGAATAGGCCAGCTGCGCACAGCTTGAAAATGCCGGTCATTCGCGCAGCGGCCTGTGTGCCCAGTTTGATCCGCATGAAAACCAGGCAGACCGCAAACGCCCCGGCAAGATTGACGAAGAGCATCGCATCGCTGGTAAAGCCGGACAGCGGCCGTCCAGGCGACAGCAGCGCACTGACATGGCGCCACATACCCAGATAAAGATCGGAAACAACGGGCACCGCAAAGGGAGTCAGGATGACGAGGTCGGCGATGTTGGCCTGACTGAAAACCTTCTGCCAGGCTGGGCGGTGTTGGATCATGGGGCAAACGCCGCGTGCGCGTTGGCGGTGTTCATGAAGTCGCGGAACAGCAGCCATTTGCCATCGGCGACGGTGATCACGTGGACAAAATCGGAATCGATGCTGCCTCCTGTGCTGCGCGCGGTGAGATTGAGGTGCCCGGTGACGACGACCTTGTTGCCCTCGCAAATGAACTCTTCGGCGTCGAACTGGTGGATATCGACCGAGGCCAGCACCGTCTCGAAAAATCTCCGGCACTCATGCTGGCCGCTGTAATGACCCGCATAGGGGATGGTATCGGGCCCGTAGAACTCGATCCTCACCTGATCGTGGAGCGAGCGCATGATGCGATCGACGTCCCCCTCGCCAAAGGCTGCAAAGACCTCTTCGGTCACGTCTCTGGGTGTCATTCTTCGTCCCCTTGGCGATGATCAGAAGCGATAGGCGAGTTCGACCCCATAGGTGCGGGGCGGACCGAGCGGCCCGACAAATTCGGCGCCGTAGACCGTGCCGGTCAGGATCTGGTTGGTGAAATAGGTCTCGTTGGTCAGGTTCTTGCCGAAAGCCGCGACGGACCAGCGGCCATCGGCTGCGGTGTAGGCAAGCCGCGCGTCCAGCAAGCCATAGGATGGCTCCGAAGCGGCATCGATGTTGAAAACGGTAAAGAATATCTCGCTCTGCCAGACATAGGACAGACGGGCGAGTATCTCTGCGCCGTTCGCGGTGCTCCCCTTCCACTGCAGTGCGCCACCCAGCTTCCACTCGGGCGCGCGCGGCAGGCGCAGGCCGTCAAGATCGCGCACCAGGCTTCCGGGAGGCTGGTTGAGCGGGGCAGGCCGCAGCGATTCGGTGAGCTCTCCTTGCGTGAATGTTGCATCGAGATAGGTGGCGTTGGCCTCGATCTGGAAACCGCCACCCAGACGCGCCAGCGATTCGATCTCAAAGCCCAGCACCTCGGCCTGGCCGACATTGCGGATGATCGGCTGATTGGCGACGCTGTCCTGTGCCTGGAGGTTGGTATAGTCGTAGAAGAACGCGGCTGCATTGATGTCCACCGCGCCATCGATGAAAGAGCCTTTCAACCCGATTTCATAGGACCAGATTTTCTCCGGTTCGAAGGCATCGAGCTGGCTGCTGCCGATATTGTATCCGCCGCTCTTGAAACCGCGCTGTATGGTCGCATAGACCAGCACATCGTCCGACGGCTTGAAGTCGAGCCCGACCTTGGGCGTGAAGGCGTTGAACGAGGTCGGGCCATTGACCGGCGCGACGACGAAGCCGAACGGATCGGGCACCGCTTGGCCACGCACATCCGTCACGGCGTCGGGAAAGAACGCCACCACCGGCGCAAACCTGACATCCGGATCGATCAGCAGTTCGAAGCGCTGAGCTCCGTCCCGCTGTTCGCGTGCATAGCGTCCACCCGCCCGCAACGTCAGCCGATCGGACAGCGCAAGCTCGGCATCGGCGAACACGGCAAAGGCTTCGGTTTGCTGCTGTCCGCTCAGCTGCAGGTTGCAACAGGCGGTCGTCTGCGGAAGCACGACAGGGAAGCGCGGGAGGACACCTGCAGTCTGCAGATCTGTCAGCCCCTGGATGAGGATGGGCTCCCAGAAATCGCCGAACACATCGTTGTCGATGATGTTGTCCTCGCGAAAGTAGCTGGCGCCGGCAACCCAGGAGAATGCATCGCCTGCAGGAGAGGAGAGCTGGACATCGGCGGTAAACTGCCAATGGTCCTCGGCGCGGCCGACGCGCGTGTTGAAGCTGTCCGACAGGTCGAATTCGTTCTGCGAGCTGGTGGTCGTCTCGCGGTACGAGCTCAGGAGCTGCAAGCCGTAATCACCAATATCCCAATCGATCTGCCCGGTGATTCCCCAGACTTCGACCTCGTTGAAATAGGGCACATCAGCAAACAGATCCCGCGATTTGCGCGGAGTCACCCGCCCGGCATTCTTGATCGCGAAATAGGGAAAGGTCTGCTGGCCCTCGCGGCTCTGCGACCAATTCGGCACCTCTTGCGCATAGCCGCTGCTGGCAAAGTGGAACACGTTTGCCCGGTCGTCCGCGCGGAAATAGTCGCCGGACAGCGTCAGGATCGCATCTGGCCCCAGGTCCGCTTCAATTGTGAGCCGCGCTGCGATGTTTCTCGCATCGTCAGCGTCCTGGGTGGAATTGTCGGGCCGGATGAGCGTTGCAAAGCCATCGCGGTCTTCAGCCTGGAAAGCGATGCGTGCACGCAGCCCGTCGCTGATCGGACCGCCCAGGCCGCCTGTAAAGCGCACAAGATCGAAGTTGCCCACGGTGAGGCGGGCATCGCCTTCCAGCGTATCGGTCGGTCGCCTGGTCACGATGTTGACCGCCCCACCGGTGGCGTTGCGCCCATAGAGTGTGCCTTGGGGGCCTCGCAGCACCTCGATCCGTTCGACATCGAAGAATGCGGGGCCGACCGCGGCCGCGCGGCTCAGAAAGGTGCCGTTGAGATAGGCGGCGGTCGAGCTGTCATTGCCCGCGATGATGGTCGGCGTGCCGATGCCGCGGATGTAGATCGAGGTGTCGCCTTGATAGCGCGCAATCTGGACACCGGGTGCAATGGCACCGACATCCTCGACGCTGGCGATCGAGCGATCCTTCAGCACCTGCTCGCCATAAGCCGAGATGGCCAAAGGTGCATCCTGCAGGCTTCCCTCGCGCCGCGTCGCGGTCACGACGATCTCCGGCACCTCGTTTGCGCTTTGAGCGGCGCCTTGCGGCGGTTCCTGCGCAGCGAGCGGCACCGCTGCAAATGTAGCGATGAAAGCCGGCGCGGCTCTGCTGAATGCCCTTGTCATCTTTCTCTCTCCCGTTGTCGGCGTTGTGCCGATCTGAATTTCTTACGTGTCGCCCTCGTTTCGCGGCACGAATGTGAGGCTGTTCTCGGCGATGCCGTGATTGAGCAGGCTGACGCCCTGCCATCTGGCCGGAGCGGCGCGTTCGATGCGCGCAAAGCGCTCGCGCAGAAGCTCGGCCGTCACTTCCAGCTCCAGCTTTGCCAGCGGGGCGCCAAGGCACCGATGGATGCCGTAGCCAAAGCTCATCTGGCGGTTGAGATTGTCGCGATCGAGATCGAAGACATGCGGCTTGGGAAACACCGCCGGATCATGATTGGCGGCTCCGAAGAACACGGCGACCCAGTCCCCGCGGCGGATCAGCGCGTCGCCGATCTGCGTGTCTTTGGTCGCCACCCGGAACAGTCGCTGGGGCGGTCCGTGAAAGCGAAGCGTCTCGTTGAAGATGCGCCCGAAGATCGCGGGATCTTCGACAAAGCGTTCCCACACACCCGCCTCATCGGCCAGCACGGCAAACATGTTCCCAAGATGGAAGGATGTCGTCTCGGCTCCCGCAACCGTCACGGTGACGCAAAAGCGGATGACCTCTTCCAGAGAGAGTGTCTCGCCATCGACTTCGGTATCGAGAAACGCCCGCAGCAGCGGCGCGGTTTCGTCGGCTTCGCACCTGCGACCGACATAGTCGCGAACAAAGCTGTCGAAGAACGAAAACAGCGCAACATTGCGCGCCTGCCGTTCTGCAGGAGCAAGCTCCTCGGACAGCATGAACGCGGTTGCCCATTCGCGGATGTCGCGGTCATGGCTGAGCGGCATGCCAAGAAGCGCTGCCATCACCCGGCTGGGCAGCATCGCGCAGTAATCCGCCATGACATCCACGGGCGTGCCCGGTGTCAGGAATTCATCCATCGTCTGCGCGGCGAGCAGTTTTGCGGTGTCGTGAAATGCCGTGATCGAACTGGGCTGGAAGACCTTGGCGGCAATCTTGCGCAGCCGCGTGTGCTCGGGCCGGTCATGGTTGACCAGCATCAAGGTGGGGGCGCTCGATCCTTCCTGCAGGCTGTCACTCGACGAGAAGCCGTCATGATCATAGGCGACGGCGGCGACATGATCGAACTGCAGGATGATCCATGCGGGTTCGGGCTGGTCGACCCCAGGCACCGTGCCGGGGGGAAAATCGCGATAGCCGAACAGGGGGCTGGCGGCTCTCAGCCGATCATAGACAGGGTATGGGTCCGCAATCGTCGCCGGGTCGTTCAGGATCGACAGATTGTCGATTTCGGTCTGCATGATGCGATTTCCCCGCCCAAGAATTATGTCTTATGGACAGTTTCCACAGGAAAGCTTTCGAGTCAAGCATGCAGTTCGTTTGCAATCGTGCCGTGAATGTGAATGATCGGAGCATGCAGATTACGCCAACGCCCCCGATCGTCCCGCAGCAAACGGCAGCTCCCAGCTTTCTCAAGCTCTTCTACCCGTTCCATTATCTGGTGGGGGCCGCGATAGAGCGCGCGCTTCAGGGCGAGGCGCTCAGCCATCATGAGGCGGTGATCTTGTGGATGATCCATTCCGAAAGTGGTGACGGGACCAGCCTGCCCCGCAAGGAGATTGAGCGGCTGATTTGCAGTTGGTACGAGCTGGGCAGTCCGGCTGTGAGCAAGGTCCTCAAGCGCATGGCGACAAAGGAAAAGCCCCTCATCACCATCCGCGATTCCGAACAATCCGGACGCGAGAAGGCGGTGCGACTGACCCCTCATGGAGAAAGCGAAGTGATATTGATGATGGCGCGCGCCAACCAGATGATCGATCAGATTATCGAAGGCTGGGACACCGAAGAAATCCGCGGCGGGCTGCACTTTCTCAAGCGGGTGGTCGACCGTGTCGGTGAGATCAACGGCTCTGTAGGAGCCCAGGTCTAGTCTTTGCGTCCTTGTATATGGTCACCGCTCTTGGCTAAGCCATGGCCAACACGGATTGCGAGAAGAGACACAGTGAAAAAAGCCAGCGTTACGTCGCATGCCCAAAGTCTTGCGAGCCGATGGGCAGTCGTGGGGCTGGTGATCGGCGTCGCCTTCTTCGTGATCAGCGCAGCCGTGGCGTATCTGAACATTGAGAATGTGCGCGCCAGCGAGCGCGAGATTCGGCGCACGCATGTCGTCCTGACCACGCTCGACGATGTGCTGTCAGCCATGCTCGATGCCGAAACGGGGCAGCGCGGCTATCTGCTCACCGGGCGCGACGCTTATCTCGAGCCCTATTCCGATGGGGTTGGGCAGTCCACTGAAGAGATGCGCAAGCTCAAGGGCCTGACAAGTGCCAGCGCGGTCCAGAAGGCGAACTTCGCCATGTTGGAAAACCGGGTCGCTGCCAGAATGCAGATTATGGAGGAGGTGCTCGCGTTGCGGCGGACCGGCGGGATCGCCGCCGCCATTGCAGGATTGAACACCGATCGCGGCAAGAATGTCATGGATGACATTCGCGAGCAGGTCATGCGCATGACGCGCGAGGAACAGCGGGTCCGCGAAACCCGTCTGATCGAAATGGCAGCCGCTTCGCAGGCCGCGATCGTCAGCGCGGTCATCACCAGCCTCAGCGGCATTGCCCTGACGATCGCCATATTTATCCTGTTCATCCGCAACACCCGCAGCCGCGAGCGCCAGCAATGGCTGCAGGCGGCGCAGGCGGACCTCGGCAAGGCGATGATGGGCGACAAGACCATCGCGGAGCTGGGCGCAGCCATCCTGTCCTTCCTGCACGAGCGGACAGGCAGCCCGGCAGGCGCGCTGTTCAAGGGGGAGGGTGGCACCTTCCGGCGGGCCAATATGCTCGGCGTGCCCGGTGATGCCGATGTCCCGGCGGAATTCACGCTCAACGAGGGATTGATGGGTCAGGTCGCGGTTGATGGCCGGATCATGGTGCTCAATGATGTGCCGCTGGGCTATCTCACCGTCGGGTCGTCGCTGGGCCGATCTGCGCCGCGGCACCTCGTGATCGCCCCGGCCAAGGCCGACGATGCGGTCAATGCGGTGATCGAGCTCGGCTTTTTCGAACCGGTGGATGATGTCGTGCTCGACCTGCTCGAGGAGGCGTCCGGGGCCATCGGCATCGCGCTGCGCTCCGCACGATTCCGCGAGCGGCTGCAGGACGCGCTCGAGGAAACCCAGCGCCAGGCCAGCGAGTTGCAGGCGCAATCCGAAGAGCTGCGGGTCTCGAACGAGGAGCTCGAAGAGCAGGGATCGGCGCTGCGCGAATCGCAGGCGCGGCTCGAACTGCAGCAGGTCGAGCTCGAGCAGACCAACAGCCAGCTCGAAGAACAGGCGCAGACGCTCGAGACCCAGCGCGACGAGCTCGAGCGCGCCAGCGCCACCCTGCAGCTCAAGGCGCGCGAGCTGGAGCAGGCGAGCCAGTACAAGACCGACTTCCTGGCGAACATGAGCCACGAGTTGCGCACCCCGCTCAACTCGCTGCTGATCCTCTCCAAGCTGCTCGGCGACAACCCCGATGGCAATCTCTCGGCAGAACAGGTGCGGTTCGCGCAGACGATCCAGTCGTCGGGCAACGATCTGCTCAACCTGATCAACGACATTCTCGACCTCTCCAAGATCGAGGCGGGGCATATCGAAATCCAGGCGGCATCGGTGCCGATGGACCGGCTGCTGGGCGATCTGAAAAAGGTCTTCCAGCCGATCGCCGACGAGCGCGGGCTGACGCTGGCGCTCGAGCTGTCCGACGACTGCCCGCGGTCGATCCTGACCGATCGCATGCGGGTGGAGCAGATCCTCAAGAACCTGATGTCGAACGCGCTCAAGTTCACCGAACGCGGCAGCGTGCAGCTGACCGTGGCGTCGGCTGGCGAGGACTGCGTCGCGCTGACGGTCACAGACACTGGCATTGGCATCACCAAGGAGCAGCAGGACAGCATCTTCGATGCATTCCAGCAGGCCGATGGATCGATCAGCCGCAGATATGGCGGCACGGGGCTTGGCCTGTCGATCTCGCGCGAGCTCGCCCGGCTGCTCGGCGGCGCGATCACCGTTGAGAGCGAGGTCGGCGCAGGCAGTCGGTTCACGCTGACCATCCCTGCGACCTACGATCCGTCCAAGGTTCCGGTGCGCGACCAGGCGCGCGCCGCGCCGCAGCCGGCAGTGGCGAGTCCGCCACCCGCCCGGCGCCGTCCGGCTGCCAAGCCGCGGCCGGCCAGCATAGAGGATGATCGCAACGCGCTCGACACCGGCAAAAGGTTGCTGCTGGTGATCGAGGACGATGCGACCTTTGCCTCGATCGTGTGCGACCTGTCGCACGAACTGGGCTTCCAGTGCATCGTCGCCGGGACCGCGCAGGAGGCGATCGACATCGCACGCGACTACAAGCCCAGCGCAATCGTGCTCGATATCGGCCTGCCCGACCAGTCGGGGCTGACCGTGCTCGATCATCTCAAGCATCAGGACGAAACCCGGCACATCCCGATCCACGTGATCTCCGGCGCCGACCAGAGCCAGACCGCGCTGGCGCTGGGCGCGATCGGTTATCTGGAAAAGCCTGTGCAGCGTGAAAGGCTGGCCGAGGTGCTCGCCGGGCTGCAGCAGAAGCTCGCATCGTCGATGCGGCGGGTGCTCATCGTCGAGGACAACGAGGTGCAGCGCGACGCGGTGTCGGAGCTGCTCAAGTCGCAGGATGTCGAAACCGTGGGCGTGGGGACGGTGGCGAAGTGCCTCGAGCTGCTGCGCAGCGAACCGTTCGATTGCATGGTGCTCGATCTGGCGCTTCCCGATGCCTCGGGCTTCTCGTTGCTCGAGGAGCTCAGCCAGGACAGCGACCGCGCCTATCCGCCGGTGATCATCTATACCGGGCGCGATCTGACCACAGAGGAAGAGCAGCGCCTGCGCCGCTATTCCAGTTCGATCATCATCAAGGGCGCAAAGTCGCCCGAGCGGCTGCTCGACGAGGTCTCGCTGTTTCTCCACCAGGTTGTCGCCGAGATGCCGCCCGAGCAGCGCCGGATGCTCGAAAAGGCCCGGCATCGCGATGCGGCGCTCGAAGGGCGGCGGGTGCTCATCGTCGAGGACGATGTACGGAACGTTTATTCGCTCACCAGCGTTCTGGAACCGCGCGGGGTGATCGCCAAGATCGCGCGCAACGGCCAGGAGGCCCTCGATATGCTGGAGGCTAGCGCCGACGGGGCCGACAAGCCGATCGACCTGGTGCTGATGGATGTGATGATGCCGGTGATGGACGGTCTGACTGCGGTGCGCGCGATGCGCAGCAATCCGAAATGGGCGAAGCTGCCCGTCATCATGCTGACCGCCAAGGCGATGCCCGATGACCAGCAGAACTGCCTCGATGCGGGGGCCAACGACTATATGGCCAAGCCGATCGACGTCGACAAACTGCTGTCGCTGGTGCGGGTATGGATGCCGCGCTAGTGACCAGCTCGATCGAGGACATCGAAATTCAGCTGCTGCTGGAGGCGCTGTACCAGCATTATCACTATGATTTTAGGCACTATGCCCGCGCATCGATCAAGCGCCGGCTGCTGCAGGCGCGTGCGCAGCTGGGCTATGGCAGCATCTCCGAGATCCAGGCGGCGGTGCTGCGCGATTCGACGCTGCTGCCGCGGCTGCTCGATTTCCTGACGGTGCAGGTCAGCGAGATGTTTCGCGATCCGTCCTATTTCCGCGCGCTGCGCGAGAAGGTCATCCCGCACCTGCATACCTATCCCTCCCTCAAGGTCTGGGTCGCAGGGTGCAGCAACGGCGAGGAGCTCTATTCGCTCGCCATCCTCTTCCACGAAGAGGGGCTGGCCAAGAAGACGATGTTCTATGCCACCGACATCAACCCGACCGCGCTCAAGGCTGCGCAAGCCGGGGTGTACTCGCTCGACCGGATCCGGCTGTTCACCGAAAATCATCAGGCGTCGGGTGGGCGTTCATCGCTGTCCGATTATTACACCGCCAATTACGGGCGGGCGGTGTTCGACAAGTCGCTGTGCAGCCAGGTCGTCTTTTCCGACCACAGCCTGGTCACCGATGCCGCATTCGCAGAGATGCACCTGATCTCCTGCCGTAACGTTCTGATCTATTTCGACCGCGACCTGCAGGACCGCGCGGTCGGGCTGTTTCGCGACTCGCTCGCGCGTAGGGGCTTCCTGGGGCTCGGGTCGAAGGAGAGCCTGCGGTTCTCCTCGCACGCCGATGCCTTTGCCGATTTCGTGCGCGAAGAAAAAATCTATCAGCGGACCGGTTCATGACCCGGGCGATCGTCATCGGTGCGTCGGCCGGCGGGGTGCAGGCGCTGTCGTCGATCCTCACCGCCTTGCCGCCGCATTTCGCATGCCCGATCCTGGTCGTCCTCCACGTGCCGCAACGCAATGACAATCTTCTGGTCGAATTGTTGCGGGCAAGATGCCTTTTGGAGGTTAAGGAGGCAGAGGATAAGGAAATGCTCCAGCAAGGAACGGTCTATTTTGCTCCTCCCGGCTATCATCTGCTGCTCGAGAAAAACATGTCGATTGCCTTGTCTTCGGATGAACCCGTCAATTACTCGCGCCCGGCCATCGACGTGCTTTTCGAGACCGCTGCAGATGCTTTGGAACGCGACGTGACAGCCATCATTCTCACCGGCGCCAATCATGATGGCGCCGAAGGTCTTCGCGCGATCGGCGCGGCGGGCGGGACTGCCATCGTTCAGGACCCGCAGACCGCCGAAGTTGCCACCATGCCGCTTGCCGCGCTGGCGGCCTGCCCGGCGGCCAAGGCGATGAGCATCGACGAGATCGTCTTCCACCTGCGGCAGGAGGCGGCGTGATGTCGATGGCTGACGAACCGGTCCGCATCCTGCTGGTCGATGACCTTGAGGAAAACCTGATCGCGCTCAATGCGCTGCTGCGCCGCGAGGGGCTGAGCTGCGATACCGCGCGCAGCGGCGAGGAGGCGCTCGAGCTGCTGCTGGTCAAGGACTATGCGCTGGCATTCCTCGACGTCCAGATGCCCGGCATGGACGGCTTTGAACTGGCCGAGTTCATGCGCAACAGCGAACGCTCGCGGCATATCCCGATCATCTTCGTGACAGCAGGTGCGGGCGACGGCACGCGGCGGTTCAAGGGCTATGAGGCCGGTGCGGTCGATTTCATCCAGAAGCCGATCGAGGCCGATATCCTGAGGTCCAAGGCGCGCGTCTTTCTCGAGCTCTACACCCAGCGGCGGCAGCTGGCGGCGCAGCGCGACGAGCTTGCCGCGCTGACCGAATCGCTCAAACAGGCCGACATCCAGAAGAACCGGTTTCTCGCCGTTCTGGGGCACGAGCTGCGCAACCCGATCATGGCGCTGAATGCCGGATTGATCATGCTCGAGCGCAAGAAAGGACAGCCTGTCGAGGGTGAAATCCGCACCTCGATGAGCCGCTACCTGACGCATATGACGCGTCTCGTTGAGGATCTGCTCGATATCTCGCGGATCGAGCAGGGCAAGATATCGCTGCAGCGCGAGCGGGTGGACCTGAACGACGTGCTGGCCTTCGCGGTCGAAACATCGCGACCGGCGATCGACGAGGCAGGGCATAGCCTGCATGTGGAGCTTCCGCCGGGACCGGTGCTGCTCGACGCCGATCACGCCCGGATGGCGCAGATCATCGGCAACCTCGTCAGCAATGCCGCAAAATACACGCCGGCGGCAGGCGAGATCCGGGTGACTGCGCGGGTCGGGGACGGGACCGCCTGGATCGAGGTCAGCGACAACGGCATCGGCATCGCGCCCGATCAGCAGGACCGGATCTTCGGGATCTTCGAGCAGGCCGATGTCAAGGGCAAGGTCAAGCAGGATGGCCTGGGGATCGGGCTGGCGCTGGTCAAGCAGCTGGTCGAACTGCACGACGGCACCATCCGGCTGAAACACAGCGCGCCCGGGGAAGGCAGCACGTTCGAGGTGTGCCTTCCCACGGTGGAATGATGGCATGGTCCGCGCGGGTTACGCCCCCGCGGGCGAGCCTGAGTCGTGGTCTGCCGGGATATCGATCGGCGTCGCGGCGCAGACGGTACGCAGCGCCTGTTTGAGCCCTTCCTCGATCGTCGGGTGATAGAAGGGCATTTCGAGCACCTGCGTCGCGGTCATCTTCTGCTGGATCGCCCACGCCAGCAAATGGCCCAGATGTTCGCCCGCCGGGGCAACCAGATCCGCGCCGATCAGCACACCGTCAGGTGCGGCTGCGTACAGGGTGAGAGCGCCTTCGTTGCGCGCTTCCACCCGCGCACGACCCTGATCGGTGAAATCGGCGGTGCCGCTCACTGCGCCGTCCTCCTCCGCCTTTCCGATGGTCACGACCTGCGGATCGGTGAAGGTGATGCTGAACGGCACATAGCGATCGGTCGGGACCGGCGCCGGATAGGCCGCCGCGTTGCGTCCCGCAATCGCGCCATCATGCGATGCTTCATGCAGCAGCGGCAGATCGGCGGCGACATCGCCTGCAAGGAAGACGTTACTGTCGCCGCAGCGCATCGTCGCGCGGTCGTGGCAGGGCACGCCCTTGTCTTCGAGATCGAGCCCGGCCTTGTCGATGGCCAGCCCGTCGAACACCGGCGGGCGGCCCACCGCGACCAGCACATGGTCGAACACCGCCTCGCCCTTGCTCTTGCCGCTCCAGCGCATGGTGACGCCGTCCTTGGCCGGTTCAGGCGTGGCATCGACACCCAGGTGCAGATCGATATCGCCTTCGATGATGGCCTTGAGCGCCTTGTGGACGCTCGGGCATCGCAGCTTGGCCATGGTTTCGGACTTGTCAAACAATGCGACCTTGACCCCCAGCCGCGCAAAAGCCTGCGCCATTTCGAGCCCGATCGCGCCCGATCCCACCACCGCGAGCCGCGTTGGCAGCGTCTTGAGCTCGAACACGGTCTCGTTGGTCAGCGCACGGTCTCCCAGCGCGGCGAACGCATCGGGCAGAGAAGGGCGCGAGCCTGTCGCGATGACGATCGTCCGCGCGTCTATCGACCGGCCATCGTCCAACTGCAATTTGCCGGGTGCGGTGAACTTCGCCCGGCCCCTGATGCGAACAGCATCAGGGATTTTTTCGATCGACTTCTGCGTCGAGGCTGCGAAGCGATCGCGCTCCTTGCGCACCCGCCTCATCACCGCAGCGCCATCGACGCTGACGTCACCGACATCGATGCCGAACTGGCCGGCGCGATCAACCGCGTGGCGAGCCTTTGAGGCCGCGATCAGCAGTTTCGACGGCATGCACCCGACATTGGCACAGGTCGTCCCGCTGAAGTCCGGGTCGATCAGCAGCGTCGATGCGCCATTGGCGCGCGCGGAGCGTTCGGCGGCGAGGCCGGCAGTGCCGGCCCCGATCACCACGACGTCACAGCGCAGACTGTCCTGCGTGCTCATGCAACCAGGATGGCCTTGGCATTGACGAACTCCTTGAAGCCCTCATCGCCATGCTCGCGGCCATAGCCCGAATCCTTCACCCCGCCGAACGGCATGTCGGGCGAAGCGACGTTGAAGTTGTTGATGAACACCATGCCGGTATCGAAATGCCTGGCAGCCAGTTCCTTCGCCCGCTCGGTGTCGCGCGAAAAGATTCCGCCGCCCAGGCCATAGCGGCTGTCATTGGCGATCCGCATCGCGTCCTCGTCGTCCTTGGCGCGGATGATCGATGCGGCAGGGCCGAACAGCTCGTCGTCATAGGCCGGCTGGCCGGGTTCGACATCGACCAGCACCGTGGCGGGATAGAACCAGCCCTTGCGATCGGGAATTTCGCCCCCGGTCAGCACGCGTGCACCCTTGGCGACGCTCTTTTCGACCTGATCGTGCAGCGAATCGCGCTGGCGCTTGGAGACCAGCGGGCCAAGCTGGGTGTCTTCGGCGGTCGGATCGCCCATCTTCAGCGCTTCGAATTGCTCGACATAGCCCTTCACGAACGCGTCGTAATTCGCGTCGGTGACGATGAAGCGCTTGGCGTTCACGCAGGTCTGGCCGTTGTTGTAGATGCGGCCCTGCACACAGGTCTTGATCGCAAGATCGATGTCGGCGTCGTCGAGCACCATGTAAGCGTCGTTCGAACCGAGCTCGAGGACGGTCTTCTTGACCACCGATGCCGCCTTGGCTCCGACCGCGCGGCCGGCCTTGTCGCTGCCGGTGAGGGTGACACCGCGCACCCGCTTGTGTTCGATGACACGGTCCGACTGGTCATGATCGATCACCAGCACGCCGAACAGACCCTTGGGCAGCCCTGCGCGCTCATACACATCACGCAGGAACAATCCGCTGCCGGTGCAGCTTTCGGCATGCTTGAGCAGCACGCCGTTGCCCGCCATCAGGCTGGCGATCGAATAGCGCACCGCCTGATAGGCGGGGAAGTTCCACGGCTGGATGCCGTAGATGACGCCCAGCGGGGCGTGCGTGACATAGCCTTCGCCATTCTGGACCTGTCGCTTCTGGTCGGCGAGCGCTTCGGGGCCCTGCTTGGCGGTGTAGTCGCAGATCGATGCGACCAGGTCGACTTCCTGCAGGCTGTCGCGCAGCAACTTGCCAACCTCGTCTGTCATCAACTGCGCAAATTCGTCTTTCGACGCGCGCAATTCATCGCCGATACGGCCGATCACGCTGGCGCGCTCTTCCAGGCTCTGCATCCGCCAGTCGAGAAAGGTGCTGTGACACGCCTCGATCACATCGTTCGCCTGCGCGTCGGTCATGTAGGTGTAGGTCTCGATCGGCTCTTCGGTCAAAGGGTTGATCGTCTCGAAACTGCGTTCGCTCATAGTTTTGGTCTCCAATGGACGGGGATGGTACGGCCGGGTCAGCCGTAGGTGGCGCGGTGGCTGTCGAGCGTTTTCTCGACATCCTTCAGCGCGCCGAGGATTTCGTTTTCCCAGCCGCCGGGGGGCAGCTGGCGTACCGCCGAGTGCGCAGCGCACACGACCGGCGTATCGGCCCAGCTTTGCGCAAGCTCGCGCGCCCAGCGGGCGTAGTCATCGGCGGCCCCGCTGCGCTTCTGCAACGCCTTGGCGAGCATCGGGTGAAAGCGAAGCTTGGCTTCGGGCAGCACCGCGCTCAGGATGCCGGGAGGTTGCAGCACGTTGATCGTGTCATCGACATGAACGATCCGGCTCGCGCGGTGGCGCACCAGCACCGAGGCAACATGCACCTTTTCGTCGGCGCTGATGAAGTCGACGCCCTGCGGGATCGAGAACTCCAGGTCGCTCGCAAATTCCGCCTGGGTGGCGGCGTCCTCGATCACCGCCTGATCCCAGGGGAGATCCGGCAACTGCGCGAGGTGCCGCCGCGTTCCGATAAGTCGTGCGCCCGGCAGCGCATCGATCAGCGCGGTACAGTGCAGCGTGTGGAACGGGTGGACGTTGATGATCGCATCGACCAGCCGCCCTCCATCGGTTACTTCGAGCAGCTGGGCGCGATCCGCGTCATCCAGCGCATAGCTGTCGAGCGCTACAAACCGCCCGCTGGCCCGGCGGACCAGCGACATATGGGTTCCGATATCGATCAGCTTGGCGATCTTGAACGAGCCGCGGAAATTCCAGTAATCGTCATGTAGCCGGTTCACTGGCGCTCCAATCCTTGCTGCCCAACGCATGCAAGGACTGTTACGAGCCTGGCCCGCCCCGGTTCCGGACCCGGCGCTTTTGCCGGGATTTGCCGGGACCAGGATTCGTGCCGGGCCCGACGTGCGGGTCGGCGCGCCTAGAAGCTCGAGGCGATAGTGAGGCCAAAGGTGCGCGGGTCGCCCGGCTGTCCGGCGATCAGCCCGGTATTGCCGCCGGTGTTGGCCGCGAGCTGCTCGAAATAGTCGACGTCGAAGGCGTTGCGCACCCAGGCGAAGAGATTGAGCCCGTCATCGGTGCGATAGCCCAGCCGGAAGTTGCTGAGCGCATAGCCATTGATGTCGGTGTAGATCGAGCGCGAAGGGTTGGACGAGAATTTCGAGCGATAGTTGCCGTCGAACCCGGCATAGGCAAAGCCGTCGAGCCCGAAGACCGACACCGGTTCGTTATACTCGAAGCCGTAAGAGAACGCCCAGTTCGAGATGCCGGGCAGCCACTGGCCGGAAATGTCGCAGTTTGCCGGGCTCAGCGCGCCGGGGACGCCTGGCGCTCCGGGCACCTGCGTGCCGGTCACCGTGGTGCCGCCCGCGAGCTCGGGCGGGCATGGTGCATCGACGAAACGGACATATTCGTGGTCGGTATAGGCGCCGCTGACATAGGCGGTGAACCGCTCCGACGGCCGCACGCTGAAGTCCGCCTCGATCCCGCGCACTCGCACCTTGCCCGCATTGGCGAGATAGCCGCGCAGCACGCCCAATTGGCCGTTGTTCACCGTCGCCTGATAGTCGCGGATCTCGGTCCAGAAGCCCGCGAGGTTGAGTGTCGCGCGGCGGTCCCAGAACTGGGTTTTCAGGCCGACCTCGAAATGGTCGACCTTCTCGGGCTTCACCGAACCTGCCGCGAGCAGCGGATTGCCCGCCGCGTCGTTGGGAACGCCCGACAGGTTGATGCCGCCGGTCTTGAAGGTCCTGGCATAGGTCGCGTAGGCGCGGATATCGGGGGCGATCCGGTAGGACAGCGTCAGGTCATAGGACAGGTTCCAGTCGGAGAACTCGGGCTCGAAGAACTGCGGGGCCAGCACCCCGCGCTGTGCGACGATCCACGGATCGTTGGCGAATGGCCCGTTGAAGGTAACCAGCTGCCGCGTTCCGTTGGATGCGGTTCCGGTAACCACCGAATCGTAGGATCCGGTCTTCTTGTCGTAATTGACCCTGACACCCGGCTGGATCGTGAGATCATCGGTGACCTTCCAGCTGAGCTGACCGAAGGCGGCAACGCTGGTGTTCTTGAATCCGATGGTGTTGTTGGCGACCAACCCATTGAGCACGGCCGGGTTGCCCGCGAGCGCGCTGGTGGGCGCAAGCAGCCAGCGGCTGGCTGCGGTGCCCTGTTCCTGGATGCCCTGCGTGTCGATGGTCTGGTAGAAGCCGAACACGCCTGCGACAAAATCGATGCGCTCACCCAGCGAACCGGCATAGCGCACTTCCTGCGTGAACTGCTCCTGCTGCGAGGGGTTGTTGACCTTGAGCGTGATCGGCAGTCCGGTGAAGTCGCGGTCGTTGGAAGGGGTCCAGTCCCAGAAGCGCCATGCGCTGACGAAGGTCAGCGTGCCGGGGCCGACATCCCACTCGACCTTGAGCGATGCTCCGCCCAGGATGCTCCTGGCGCTGAGTTCAGCATCGACATCGGTCACCCTGTCGAACGCATTCAGGCTGGGCGGCGCATAGCCGAACGCCGCAGAAAGCGCTGGGAACTGGCGGTTGGCCGGGCGCTGGGTGCTGCCGTAGCGCGCATAGATCTGCGCGCAGCATTCCGGGTTCTGGCGGTTGTAATCGCCCGCAAGCGTCACCTTGAGGGAATCACTCGGCTTCCACAGCAGCGTTCCCCGAAGCCCCAGATTGTTGAGCTCGTTCACATGCGTGCCGGTGGCGACGTTGAAGATCGTGCCGCGCCGGTCGGTGGTCGCAACTCCGAAGCGCACCGCCAGAGTATCCGACAGCGGACCGGAGACCGAGGCCTTGGCCTGCCGGAACTCGAGATTGCCCGCAGTGACTTCGGCCCGGCCTTCGAAATCGAAGCTCGGTTCCTTCGAGGTGATGTTGATCGCGCCGGCGGTGGTGTTCTTGCCGTACAAAGTGCCCTGCGGCCCGCGCAGCGTCTCGACCTGCGCGATGTCGAGGAAATCGAGCGTCGCCACCGCGACCCGGCCGACGAAGACATCATCGATATAGATGCCGACGCCCTGTTCGATGCCATCATTGGTCAGGCCGAATGGCGCGCCCAGACCGCGGATGTTGATCGCCGAGTTGCGCGGGTTGGAGGAATAGAACTGCAGGCTGGGCTGAAGCTGCGTCAGGCGGCTGACATTGAAGCTTCCGGTGTTGTCGAGCGTGGTCACATCGACCACCGACAGCGCAATCGGCACGTCCTGCGAGGATTCCTCGCGGCGGCGGGCCGAGACGATGATCACGGTCTCGGGCTGCTGTTCGGTCTCGGCGTCTGCTGTATCACCCGGGGCATCGGCGACATCGCGATCGGTGGCGAGCGCTGGCGACTGTGACGCAAGTGCGACGGCAAGCGCGACGACAGACGCGCGCGCGGCAAGGGTAATGGACATTCGGCAGGACTCCCAGGGGTGGAAGTGCTTCCGGTCGTCCGGTCGGCACGGCAATAGGTGGTTGGTTGGGGGCTTCAGGCAAATGCCGATCCGGTGTCCCGGTCCCGGCATTCGCGGCGTTTGACCGTCAGGAGAAGCGCTGGCGTTCGGTCACGTCCATCTGCACCAGCCTGCCGTCGTGCACGGTCAGCACGACCGCGCCGAAGCGCAGTCTGGCGATGGCTTCGGCAATCGCGGAAAGCGGGACCGCCGATTGCGGACCGGTCTCGGAGCGCGCGGGTTTGCTAGGAGGCATGGGGCAAAACTCCTTTGAAATCTGGTGCGGACCGGCTGCATGCAGCATGGCCCGCGGAGACATTGCTAATCTCTACCATTTTAGTTGGCAAGATAGTTTTTGTTGCCCCGACCGCTATTGCGACCATGCGTTGCGTTCACGTGTCGATCCGATGACCGAGCGAGCTCCGCCCGACGATTATGGCGAAAGCGTCCTCGCTCAGATGCGGGCAGCGTCCAGATGGGCTTGCAAGGCCTGCGCGGATTCGGTCGATGGCGTCCAGCTGGCGTGGAATACCCCGCCGGTGCCGAACAGCGCCGCTGCGATCCCGTCTGCTCCATGGCTGGCCCAGAGATCGGCAAGCTGCGCGGCCATCGGGTCGTCGACCGGCCGTGCAGCGCCCGACACATGCTGCATCCATGCGGCAAGCGCCTGCAATGTGGCGGGCGTGCTGCGTCCCGCCTGCTGATTGATCGCCAAAGGTTCGAGCCAGCGCTGCGGGATCTTCTGCGATCCGTCCATCGCAATCTGGATCAGGCGGTGGGCAAGCGCACTGTTGGCAAAGCGCGCGATCAGCGCATCGGCATAGGCGCCAAGGTCGATGCCCGAATCCAGGGGCAGGGTGGGCGCGGCCTCGTTTCGCATCAGCGTCTCGATCAACCCGGCAAGTTCGGGATCGGCGATTGCCTGATGGACGAACTCGTGACCGCGCGCGAGCCCCAGATACGCCAGGGCCGAGTGCGCGCCGTTGAGCATCCGCAGCTTGGCCGCCTCGTAATGGCCGACATTGGCGACAAGCTGCGCGCCCACCGCCTCCCAGCGCGGGCGGGGCCCGGCAAAGTCGTCCTCGATCACCCATTGGCTGAACGGTTCTGTGATCACCGCGCCGCGGTCTTCCAGACCGATCGAGGCTGCGACACGGTGCCGATCATCGTCGGTCACCGCAGGTACGATCCGGTCGATCATCGTGCCGGGGCAGCGGCAGGTCCGGGCAAACCACTCGGCCAACCCAGGGTCGGTGTCGGTCAGATAGTCGCTCATCAGCCGCGCCAGCCGTGCGCCGTTGTCGGCCAGATTGTCGCAGCTCAGCAGCGTCAGGCCCGGCAGCCCGGCTGCCTTGCGCCGGGCAAGGCCGGCTGCGACGAAGCCATAGATGGTTTGCGGGGGCACTGCTCCGCTGGCGTCGGACACGATGGCGCGATTGGTGCGATCGAGCGATCCATCGGGGCTGCGGACATAGCCCTTTTCGGTCACGGTAAAGCTGATGATGTGCGTGTCGGGCGAAGCGATCGCCTCGATCACCGCCTGCGGATCCTGCGGCGCGACGATGACCCTTGCGACACTGCCGATGAGCCGCGTGGCCGTCCGGTCAGAAGAGCGCTCGGTCAGTGTGAACAGGCCGTCCTGCGGATTGAGCTGTTCGGCGACATCGGCGGAGCGCAACGACACGCCGATGATCCGCCAGTCGCGGTCGCCCGCTGCCATGGCATCGTCGGTATAGACCGCCTGGTGCGCGCGATGGAACGCGCCGATGCCGAAATGCACGATTCCGGCGCGTTGGCGTGCAAAGTCATAGCCCGGGCGGGCAACGGCCGGGGAGAGCGAGTCCAGCGTTCCGAGCGAAAGCCTCACAGCCGGTACGCCTTCTTCGCCAGCGCATAAGAGAGGTCGTGCGCCAGTTCCGCCGCTTCCCATTCCTCCATCCGGTGTTCGGCGACCAGAGTTGCAAGGAAACCGCAATCGACCCGCCTGGCGACATCGTGCCGGGCGGGGATCGAGAGGAAGGCGCGGGTGTCGTCGTTGAACCCGACGGTGTTGTAGAAGCCCGCGGTCTCAGTCATCGACAGGCGGAAGCGGCGCATGCCCTCCGGACTGTCGTGGAACCACCAGGCCGGGCCGAGCTTGAGCGCGGGATAATGCCCTGCGAGCGGGGCGAGTTCGCGCGCATACACCGTCTCGTCGAGCGTAAACAGGATGATGGTGAGATCGGGGTTGTTGCCGTGCCGCGCCAGCAACGGGCGAAGCGCGTGGACATAGTCGGTGCGCATCGGCATGTCGGCGCCCTTGTCGCGGCCGAAACGGGCGAAGACCTGCGGGTTGTGGTTGCGCAGCGCCCCCGGATGGATCTGCATGACCAGACCATCCTCGACGCTCATGCCCGCCATTTCGGTGAGCATCTGCGCGCGGAAAAGCTCTGCATCCTGCGGCGAGACATCGGGGCGGATGACGCGCGCGAACAGCGCATCGGCCTCTGCCGGGGACAGATCCGCCGTCAGGGCCGTGGGATGGCCATGGTCGGTCGATGTCGCGCCATGCTCTGCGAAAAACGCCCGGCGCTTGCGGTGCGCGGCCAGATATCCGGCATAGCTGAACGTGTCCTCTCCGGTCAGTTCGGCAAAGCGCGCCAGATTGTCGCGAAAGCCTTCATATTCCGGGTCGACGACCGGATCGGGGCGATAGGCGGTGAGCACCCGGCCCTTCCAGTTGCTGTCGGCAATCGTTCGGTGATGCTCCAGTGTGTCGAGCGGCGATTCGGTGGTGGTGATCACCTCGATATTGAACCGTTCGAACAGCGCGCGCGGGCGGAATTCTGGTGTCGCCAGCGCACCGGTGATGCGGTCGTAATACAGGTCGGAGGTTTCGGCCGTGAGCTGCACGTCGATCCCGAAGCCTTCGGCGAACACCCAGTCGAGCCACATGCGCGAAGGCGTCCCGCGAAACAGGGGGTAGTGGCTCGCCAGGATGCGCCAGGCCTCGCGCGGATCGACTGCGGGGGCGGCCTCGCCAGACACCGGTGTCAGTCCAAGAGCTTCGAGCGGCACCCCCTGGCTGTAGAGCATCCTGAAGACATAGTGGTCGGGCTGCAGCAGCAGTTCGCTGGCATTGGCGAAGGGCGCGTTCTGGGCAAACCATTGCGGATCGGTATGCCCGTGCGGGCTGATGATCGGCAGGGTGGCGACTTGGTCGTACAGCCTGCGGGTGATGGAGCGGACCTCGGGGTCGGCGGGAAACAGGCGGTCGGGGTGCAGGAGAAGCGGGCGCATGGCGATCCTCAGAGCTTGACGGCGCGCGCATAGCGCTCGCGGGTGGTGGCGACATTGCGGCGGGCGGCCTCGACGGCCTCCTCCTCGGTCGCGAACAGCAGATGGTCGATGACGGACGCCATGTGTCCGCGCATGGCGGTGCGCGCCGCGGCCGGGTCGCGCGCGCGCAGGGCATCGAGCACCGCGCGGTGCTCCTCGACCACCGGCTGGATATTGGCGGTGCGCGCTTTTTCGAGCAGCAGCGCGCAGTTCGGCGAGGCAGACCGCAGCCGCCACATTTCCTCGACCTGGGCGCGGATCACCATGTTTCGGGTGGCGGTGGCGATCACCATATGAAAGGCGTGATCGGCTTTCGTGCTGACCCCGGGGAGCTGGTTTTCGTTTTCGATCTCGGCCACCAGTCGCTCGAGCTCGGCAAGTTCATCGTCCTGGATGTGCACCGCCGCCAAAGCTGCTGCCTCGCCCTCGATCAGCAGGCGCGCTTCCATCAGCTCGAATGCGGTCACCGTGAAACCCGGGGTATCCGCTTCGGACGGCAAGGAGCGGACATAGGCCCCCGATCCGACGCGGACCTCGATCATTCCCTGCACCTCGAGCGCGATCATCGCCTCGCGCACCGCAGGGCGGCTGACGTTGTACTGGATGGAAAGCTCCCGTTCCGCAGGCAAGCGGTCGCCCACGGCATAGCGCCCGGCCGCGAGTTCAGAGAAAAGCTGCCGGGCGAGCTTCTGATAGAGCCGCTCGGGTCCTTCTGCCAGCTGAAGGCTCGCTTCCTTTTTGGGTCGTGCCATGACAAACTCCTTCGTGGAGGTGTCTTACCAATTGTGGCGGCTTCGACAAGACAATGATGGTTGCCCGGCATGCGTCGCCATCGTCCACCCGCCGGCAAGATTGTCGCCCGAAGACGCCATAGCGAAGCGTTGCGGCGCTCCCGCTAGTCCGATGCGAGGTCCGCCAAACTGAAGGTGGACGTGACAATCGTCCATTCGTCGAAGACGCGTCGGCCAGCGCGATCGTGCAACCGGATGCGCAGGCCTTGTTCGGTCTTCAATGCAGCCTCGCCAAAACCATAGCCGCGCGGGCTTTCCCCGATAAGCCGGCAATTCTGCACGCGGTCGCGGCGTACCACCTTGCATTTCAGCCAGGCCACACCTTCAACACGGGCGACGGCAGCTCCGGGAGGGTAGAATTTGTTGTCCTTGGAAAAATTCATGCTTGGCGCCCAGGACGCGGTGTAGACGCTTGCCATCCCCGTGCCGCTCTCGGTCTCACCACCGCTCCCTTCCCCTTTTCCGGCGCTGCCATCGCCTGCGCCGAACACGCTTGGTGCTCCCGTGTCCACAAGGCCATTGCCCGCCTGGGCTTGAATCTGTTCAAAAAATCTGTCCGGGATGTCAGCAGCCGCATTCAATGTCTGGGAAAAGTTCGGCAGTTCGATCGGCTCCGGATTGCGCTCCCATGGAGGTGCCGGATGCGCCGGCATCGTCAAGGCTGGCCGGGATGCGGGTTGCCCGTCCGTGTTACCCCTGCGCTTGTCTACCCCTTGTGGCTCATCGCGTTTGTTCCCGGCTGCCTCTGCGACGGAACCCTCATTCATGTCTTCTGTGCTTATGAAGAACACTTGCACGCTGCTCATGAGATTCGTGCGGCTTTCGACAGAGATAAGCATAGGGGCCAAAAATATGCAGAATGTGCAGATCAAGGAGAGGGCACAAGAAAAAGTCTTTTCATAAAGCCTGTTTTCTTGGCCACGATGAATATAGCTATGACCCAAATTATCCAATGCCATTTACCGCCACACCACGTCATTCCCGATTGACTACAAGGGCCGACAAGCCGGTCAGATATATCTGTTTTACGGTTTCATGATGATGGTATCATGCCTACGTTAAGCCGCGTGTTAGCCGCAACAGGTGGCACGATAGGCCGCAGGCCTTGATGGTGAACAAGAAATACTCACGGCTCGGTGATAGACCAGACCTATCAGTATGCTCGCCCTCAGCCGGCATTGCCGATATCCGTCAGCAAAGTCGGGGCAGGCTTTGGTCAGTGCGCCGCCTTGAACTGGATAAGGCTTAGCGGATGATGGGTACCCTGCCTGCCAATCCGCACCTGCCCGATGGTTTATGGCGACAGACCTGCTAGGCGTGGCAGCATGACCAATATCCACAGACTTTCCGGTATCGTCGACGTCGGCGGGCTTCATTATGAGTGGGAGGTGCGGAGCGAGCCGCAGTGGTGCGATTCCGAAGGCTGGAAAGGCGTGACCGTTGCCTTGCTGCAGAAGCATACCCAGCGCGAAGCCCTGCTGGAATTTCCCCCGCCCAAACGCTTGCTGAAGGGAATGCAGCGAGGCCGTCTTCAGATCAGCGACGCGATTGTATCCCGGGGAATCCAGGCTGCGCTGGATGCCGGGTGGGAGCCTGCGTCTCGCGGAAAGCCGATGGTTTTCACGGTCGATGCGGATGGCAACTAGCACGAAGCTGCCCTGTCGGGGAAGGAGAACAGGATGAGCATATTGTCGAAAGCATGGAACGGCGAACAGGTCCGCAAATGGCTCGAATGCCGCATCGATGCCGCGCGTCTTGATCAGGCAGCGGCCGACAGGCGGGGGTATGAGGCTCGGGACGACTATGACAAGGCAGCGGCGGAAGAATGGGTGTGCCGAAGCCTGAGGATAGTTGCCGACAAGGATGATCAGGTCGCATTCGCCGATCGTCTCAAGCAACTGCTGGGTCAGGATGAGTATGTGGTCACGGGCATCCACGACGATCGGCGTTTCGAACGATATGTTCGATCCAATCTCAGGAAACTCGTCAAGATGACCAAGGCAAACGAGGGGTTCGAGAACACGCTGCGCTTTCAATGAATCCGGCGTCACGTTGAATCATGGCACACGTCTGCGGGGCCGCAGGATCTACTCCCCGATCCCGGGTCCAAGCGCCGCGTCGTTTTTCATGTCCAAAAAGGCCTTCTCGCGTCCGTCGTGCGCAAGCGACAGGAGGTATCGGCTCGCCTCCTTGTAGGTCAGAAAAGGCTGCCCATCGACGAAGATGGGAACGGTGCGACCGTTGAAAATCCGGCGCAGCAACCGCCGCTGCGGCCTGTCCAGCGATTGAGGGGGTTCTTCGGTGATGACGGCATCCTAAGCTGCAAAAGCCATTGTGCAGCTACCATCGACACGGCCGGCGGGCATCCATTTGTGCGGCGTGCTGCTCAATCCGAGATGTAATCTGGGGGCCGTGGGCTGCGCACCGGCGCGTGCCTTTGGGCCCGGCTGCCAGAGCTTTCGCTGCGGGCGAGGCAGATTAGCCAGCGGTTACTTTGATGCGTAATCGCCCGGGCGGGCACCGAAATGTTCCTGCGCGAATGCACGCGCTGCGGTTGCAGTTTTGAACACTTCGTCCTGCAGCAGCGCCGTCACGAGGGGGTAACCTTGCGAGTTGTACCGGGTGGAGCGCACCGTAAGCCGGACATTTCCATCGGCATCCTTGTTGATAAGGAACGGACGATTTTTGGGATCAGTCATTTTTGCCTCCGGAAAACTGAACTCGGCACAAGGAGCGGGGCAGTGCGGCCGCGTTGGCCACACTGCCCCGTATCAATCATGCAGCCTGAAGATTCACTGCCGAGGTCTTGCCCCGCTGATCGGTTTCCAGTTCGTAAGAAACGGTCTGGTCCTTGTCGAGGGTACGCATTCCGGCGCGTTCGACGGCCGAAATGTGCACGAACGCGTCATCGCCGCCACCATTAGGCGCGATGAAGCCATAGCCCTTGTCGGCGTTGAAGAATTTCACGGTTCCGGTAATCATATGGATAATCCTTTATCCCAATTATGACGGGCATGCGCCAACAGCGGAGCATCCCGGCTTCAAGTAGTGCTAGAAAGGGATAAGAGGTGGCATAATGCTGCCGATTATCCGTCGCATGCGACGTGAGCCCTGCTTCTCTAACAACTTGTTCAGAATATGGAAGCAAATTCTGAATTTAACGCAGCCGCCGCCCTTTCGCTTTCTCAAAACGCGTTGATCGGCATTTTTCAGGTGGCATTCGCAGCATGAATTTTTGCGGGCTGCTGGGACCCGCGGTGCTTTTGACCGGGATGCAGCACACCTGGCAGACCATGGAAAAAGTGAACCCTGCCGCCACGCCATCCGAGCGGCTGGGCTGGCTGGGTGGAGGCCGATTTGGCCAGCAGCGTCCGCTGACAGCGCATCGCGCCACCCCACGGCCTTAGCGGGATCCTTGTGGCGCGCGCCCAGCGCCATCAGCACGCTTGACGGAAGCGGTTCCATATTAGTATTGCGATTCTTATTTGATGCTTTGCTGTCATTAGATCGTTGCTCGTTGTCCGGTTTCCCACGGCCTGATCTCCGGCGTCCTCATTGCGCAGCATTGGCAAGTCAGCAACCGAAGCCGCGCCGTTTCGGAAGGTGGCCGCCCAAGGAGCCTGCCAGACATGAATGCAGAAGCGATCGCGATAAGCCTCGATCTGATCAATCGCCATCATCAGGAGCCCAACCGGAACCGCTACGAATCCCGGTACTTCTGGGAAGAGTTGTACTCGCTGGTTTCAACAGCCGGGTTTTCGGCGATCGAAATGCCGTATGAACCCGTCTGGCAGTTCGGCGGCCGAAGCGGAGTGCCGTTCAACCGGTATTGCGTGAACACCAAGTACGGCACCGCTGCCGACTTTCGCGCAGTGCTAAGTGCCAGCGGGGTCGACCGCGTTATCGGGATCACCTTCGATCCCAACCTGTTCATGCGCAACGGCAACCTCGATTTCTATTTTGGCGCGAGCGGGCACTTTGCCAATGAGGCCCTGTCTCACGCCGCAGACATGGGCGCCGATTATTTCGCGATCAGCCCTTCGCCCTTTTACGGGCGTATCGCGCAGTATCATCCTGATCTTGAAGGCAAGACAGAGGCGTTCACCGAACGCACGCTTGCGTTGCTGGGAGGTCTGGCCACCAAGGCGCAAGAGCTTGGCGTGACGCTCGTGCTGCGCAACGAGTATTGGAGCCTTTTTGGGGGGATGCGCATCCTGCCGCTGATCGATGCGCTGCCTCGCACCGTGAAGTTGGACCTCGACACCGCAAGCCTGTTCGTCGCCGGCGTTGATGCCTCGGACTTTCTCAAGGCGCGGATCGAGCGCATCGGGTCTGTGCATCTGACCGATACGAACTTTGTCGATACTCATGACGTCTGGAAAAGCCCCAACCCGGAGTACCCGCGCGATCATGCCACACAGGTTTTCCGCGATCCCGGGACCGGATCGGTCGATTTTGCGGCGATCACCGCGCTGCTCGGCATGCTGGATTACCAAGGCCCGATCATTTGCAGTGCCCGTCAGACGCGAGACCCGTTTCGCGCGCTGCTGAGAACGCGCGCCTTGCTCAACACCTTCACGACTTAAGACCGACGGAGTCTGCGCAATGCCGAAAATTCGCTATGCCAACATGTGCCACTGGAAATCGATCCCCTACAAGAAGATCGATAACTTTCGTCAGTTCTATTACGAAGACAACACCAACATCGCTTATTATTCCGATTGGGACAACATCCTGAAATATCAGTCTGCACTCGGGTTCGACGGGATCGAGATCGCGCCCTGGGATCTTGCCGACATCCTGCCGCTGTTCGGATCGCCCGAAAACTTCACTGCCTTCGCGAAGGAGCGCGGCGTCGAGGTGATCGGCATGTTTCACGGTGCGCACGCGTCCCACGCGGCGGATCATTTTGATGAGGCGGTGCGCGCAGGGCGCGAAGCCGTGGACACGATTGTCAGGTTCGGTGGCACCTATATGAACACCTGCCCGACGCAGAACTATTTTGGCACGGGTCCACTCAGCCGCGAAGAGGTGCAGCAATGCGCCAAGGTGATGAACGAGATCGGCCGTTATGCGACCGATCATGGGGTCAAGCTGGGCCTGCACAACGAGTTCTTCTGCGCGATCAACCTGCCCAACCACCGCGAGCTGATCGAATCCACCGATCCCAGGCTGGTTCACTATTGCATCGACACCGCGCAGATTTCGATCCTGGGCGAAGACCTGCTGACGTTCTACAACGACTATCACGACCGCATCAGCACCTTCCACCTGAAGGATACCGCGTCGGCGAACCAGCCCGACAGCGTACGCTATGCGCAGGATCCCGAAATCACCGATGATGGCACGCGCTGGTTCTGGGAGCCGGGGCAAGGGGACCTCGACTTCAAGGGCCTTTATCGCCTGCTCAAGCAGCACGCATTCAAGGGCTGGATGTCGATTGAATATGACGGCTCGCCCGACATGCTCGCGTCGATGGCGATGACGCGGTACTATCTCGATAACGAACTGCGGCCAATCTACGATTGAGCGCGGCCACAGACACCGGCATTGCCAAGCTCTGACCGATCCACCGCCGTCCCCGCATATCGCGGGGACGGCGGTCTGGCCTGTTCAGCGTTCGGTGATGCTGTTCACTAGGTTTTCGCAATATTCCTGCCGGCCAGAGCGCAACACGGGCGCGCTGTTGGCAGCGACCGCGCGGTCGGCAATCTGGGCCAGAGTGGTCCCGGGGGCATGGATCATTGTTCCCAGTTCGCCCTGCCAACCGGCGTATCGCTCAGCGCGCAAGGTTTCCAGCCTGCCGTCGTCTATGATCGCGGCCGCGCGCAGGAGGGCACGGGCAATCACATCGACAGCGCCGATATGGCCATGGAAAAGATCAACCGCGTCGATCGACTGGCGGCGCACCTTGGCATCGAAATTGAAACCGCCATTGCCCAGCCCACCCGCGCGCAGCACCTCCAGCATCGCCAGGGTCAGCTCCTCGACCGAATTGGGGAACTGGTCGGTATCCCAGCCATTCTGCGGATCGCCGCGATTGGCATCGATCGATCCCAGGATGCCCAGCGTGCGCGCCATCGCGATTTCATGCTCGAAGGTATGGCCCGACAGTGTCGCGTGGTTGGCCTCGATGTTAACCTTGACTTCGTTCTCCAGCCCGAAACGCTTGAGGAAGGCGTAGACCGTCTGCGTGTCGAAATCATATTGGTGCTTGGTCGGCTCGTGCGGCTTGGGCTCGATCAGGATCGTGCCCGTAAAACCAATGCGATGCTTGTGATCGACCACCAGGCTAAGGAAACGCCCGAAATTCTCCTGCTCGATGCCGATCTCGGTGTTGAGGATGGTGTCATAGCCTTCGCGGCCACCCCACAGCACATAGTTTGCGCCGCCCAGCCGGTTTGTGGCTTCGAGCGCATCGCGCACCTGGCTCGCCGCCCAGGCATAGACTTCCGGATCAGGGTTGGTGGCGGCACCCGCCATGTAGCGCGGGTGGCCGAACAGGTTGGCAGTGCCCCAAAGCAGCTTGCGGCCATGACGCGCCTGCAGTTGTTCCAAATGATCGACCGCTTGGGCAAAGCTGCTGCGGAAGTCGCCGATCGTGTCGGCATCGGCCATCACATCGACATCATGGAAGCAGTAGAAGGGCAGATCGAGCTTTTCGACGAAGGACAGGGCCGCCTCGCGCTTGGCAGCGGCGTTTGTCGCGTCCATTGGGCCCTGCAGCCAGGGGCGCGAGAAGGTGCCTGCACCAAACACGTCGCTGCCCGGCCAGCAGAAGGTGTGCCACATGCACACCGCAAAGCGCAGATGGTCCTCCATCCGCTGCCCCATCACCACGCGGTTCTTGTCGTACCAGCGATAGGCCAGTTCGCTCGTGCTGTCGGGCCCTTCGTAGCGGACGGTGTCGAAACCGGCGAAATAGTCTGCGGACATGGCTCTTTCCTCTTACAGCGCCCTGATGGCGGGATAGGCGGCACGGAACCGCTCTCGTTTTGCTGACAGGCGGCCTGCCAGATCGGGTTCGGGGAGGATGCTTTCGCGCACCGGCGGGCGGATGCACACGCTGGCGGGATCTGCACCGGTCGCGGCAATCTGCGCCAGACGGGCAGCGCCGAGGGCAGGGCCAACCTCGCCACCATCGAGATAGTCGAGCTGGACGCCCAAAGTTGCGGCAATGATCCTGCCCCAGAACCGCGAGCGCGCGCCCCCGCCGATGACCGACAGGCTTTCGATCCGGGTTCCGGCGGCCTGCAACGCAGCAAGGCCATCGGCATGCGCGAAGGCGACGCCTTCCAGCACTGCGGCCGCCATGCGGCCGGGCGTGCTGTCATGGCCGAGGCCCAGAAATGCGCCGCGCACATGCGGGTCGTTGTGCGGGGTGCGTTCGCCCGAGAGATAAGGCAGGAACAGTTCGTTGCCGCTGGCTGCGCCGTCGGCCTGTGCTGCGGTGAGCAGATCGGGCACGCTCAGCCCCATCAACGCGCCTGCCCAGTCGAGACAGGCAGCGGCAGACAGGTGAACGCTCATCTGGTGCCACATGCCAGGCAGGCAGTGGCAGAAGGCGTGTACCGCGCCGTCAGGATTGGCGCGCAGTTGGTGGGTGGAGACGAAGATCACGCCCGAGGTGCCGAGCGAAAGCAGCGCATCGCCATCGCGGACCACGCCGACACCCGCCGCACCTGCTGCATTGTCTCCCGCGCCGCCCGCCACGCCGACCGCGCGCATGCCCCAGCGTGCGGCGACATCGGCGCGCAATGTGCCGCTGATGTCGGTTCCCTCGACCAGGCGCGGCATATGCGCTCTGGTCAGCCCGGTGGCCTCCAGCAGCATGTCCGACCAGTCGCGCTGCGCCACATCGAGCCAGAGCGTGCCTGCGCTGTCCGACATGTCGCTGACCTTCTCGCCGGTCATCATCAGCCGGACATAGTCCTTGGGCAGAAGCACCTGCCGGGTGGCGGCAAAGATTTCGGGCTCGTGGCGGCGCACCCAGGCGAGCTTGGGCGCGGTGAAGCCGGGCATCGCGATATTTCCTGCGATCTGGCGCAGATCCGGAACGTCTGCTTCCATCGCAGCGCATTCGGCAAAAGCGCGTCCGTCGTTCCACAGGATTGCGGGGCGCAACGGAACATCATCGGCCCCCAGCAGCGTCGCGCCGTGCATCTGCCCGGCAAGTCCTATGGCCTCGACTGCGGCGCGCAAATCGGCAGGAAGCTGCAGCACCGCAGCCTCGGTCGCGGCCCACCAGTCGGCGGGCTCCTGCTCCGACCAGAGCGCGTGCGGGCGAGACACGGCAAGGGGGTGGCTCGCCTGCGCCACGACGGTGCCTTCTGCCCCCAGCAGAACCGCCTTGACCCCGGAGGTGCCGATGTCGATGCCCAGATACATTCCCGTTATCCGCGCGCGTCTTCCAGGATCAGCTCGGCGGCACGTTCTGCCACCGCGATCGCCGGGCCATTGGTGTTGCCGGACACAGGCGTGGGCATGATCGAACAGTCGATCACGCGCAGCCCGCTTAAGCCATGAACGCGGCAACGCGCATCGACCACCGAGCGGGCAGCGTCCGTTCCCATCGAGCACGTGCCGGTGCCATGCAGGCCGCATTCGGTCATTTTGCGGACCTCTGCCACCAAGGCTTCCTCGTCCTGAACAGCCGTGCCCGGCATGCGCTCGGCACCGATATAAGGGGCAAGGGCGGGCATCGAGGCCAGCTTGCGGAACAGGTGGAACAGCTCCATCGCCTTGTGCTGATCGTACGGATCGCTCCACATCTTGGGATCGACCTCGGGCGCATCGCGATGATTGGGCGAGGTGAGGGTCACCGTGCCGCGGCTTCTGGGGCGCAGGTGATAGCCAGAGAAGGTGAGGCCCGGACGGTCGGTCAGCGGGCTGCCGGGACGTTCGGCCATCTCGTTGATCGTGCGCATCGCAAAGGGTGCGGCGGCGACCTGGAACTCGGGCCAGTTGTCCAGCCCCTCGGTCGAGATCAGACCCGTCACCGGCATGCCGACGCGCGCCAGCGGGCCGGTGCGGGTGAGGAAATAGCGGATCGCGTTGCGATAAAGACGCCACCCCAGGAATTCGCGATTGTTCCCCGGGTTGTTGTGCAGATCGAACGATACGCCCATCTTCTGGTGATCGGCGAAGTTCTGGCCCACGGCAGGCAGATCGTGCACGACCGGAATGCCCAGTCGCTGAAGCTCTGCCCCCGGCCCGATGCCGGACAATTGCAGCAACTGCGGAGATCCGTATACGCCCGCGCTGACAATCACTTCGCCAGCGTGGTGCGGCTCTTCCACGCCATCGCGTTCGCACACGACGCCTGTCACGCGCCCGGCGTCCAGGATCAACCGCGATACGGCAACCGGATGGATGACGGTGAGGTTGCCGCGATGGCGGATCGGCTCGACGAATGCTTCATACGTCGACTGACGCTGCCCGGCGCGGTCGACGGTATATTGCGATCGGCCAACGCCAGTGATTCCCGGCGTGGTGATGTCTGACACCCAGGGCATTCCCCCTTGTTCGAAGGCTCCGACCAGTGCATCGAACACCGGGCCTTCATAGTCGGACGGAGTTATCTGCTGTTCGCCGTTCTGCCCACGTCCCGCATGGGCGCCTGGCGCACGATAATTCTCGAACCGCGCGATGCAGCGCGACATGTCGGCCCAACCCCAGCCGGCAAGGCCCATCTGTTCCCAGCCGTCAAAATCGCTTGGCATGCCCGGAAGATACCAGGTGCCGTTGATTGCCGAAGATCCGCCCAGGCCCCGGCCATAAGCATGCATTTCCTTGCGACGCCCGGGCTGCTGCGCCACCGGGTATGCCCGGAAATAGGCGGGGTTTCCCATGATCTTGACGAACCCGCCCGCCATCAGGATGAACGGGTGGTCGTTGCGGCCACCATCTTCGATCAGCAGTACGTGATTGCGCGAATCTGCGCTCAGGCGGTTGGCAAGAACGCAGCCCGAAGAGCCTGCGCCCACAATGATATAGTCAAAACGGGCCAAGCCCCTCTCCCCGCCGCGAGCGTCAAATCTAGAACTGTTGTTCTCATTTTTTCAACACCACGCTTGACCACCTGTCAAGCAACAATTAGAAACACCATTCTAATTAATGGGGAGAGATCAATGCTGCCGGTGGAACGTATAATCGGGGAGGAAGGCCTGAGCGCGAGTGCCGATGGCCTGCGCTTGGCGATGCGCCTGCCGTGGTACCGGTCGCTGCCTTTTTCCATTGTAGAGATCGAGCAGGTCCGCATCGATGGCCAGCCGGTCGATCTTTCTGACGCCAAGGTTGAATTCGACGGCACGGTGTGGCCCTTGTCGCAACTGGGCGAGCAGACCAATTCCTTCTGGTTCGTGCGCGACAGCGCCTTTCTCCACATGCCTGGCCAGACCGCAGCGCCTGGAAGCGAGCATGAGGTTGCGCTGAGCATGTTCATCAGTCCGCCGTACATTCCCGGAATGAAGCGCGCGAACACGCAGACGCAAACGCTGCGCGTCGCCTGAAGGAAGCTTTCAAATGACCAGCATCAGCACCGGCCCGCAGACGGGCGTCACCCTCTATTCGTTCACCAACGCCTGGCTCAACCGCAAGTTCGAGCTCGACGGCCTGCTGAAGGAAGTCGCGCGGCGCGGCATGGGGCCGAACATCGAGATCATCGGATTCCAGAACTTCCGCGAATTCCCCGATGTATCCGACAAGTTTGCTGAAGAGTTCAAGGTGATGATGGCCGAGGCAGGGCTCAACGCCACGTCTTGCGCAATCAACTCGGACCGCTTTCTCAAGCCCGGTCAGCAGCCGATCGACGATGCGTCGCTAATCGAATATCACAAGCGCCAGCTGCGCTCCGCCAAGAAGATGGGCTTTGGCCTCGTCCGCTATCAGTTCGCGCTGCCTGTTGAACTGCTGCCTCAGATAGCGCCGTATGCAGAGGAACTCGATATCCGCATGGGGGTTGAAGTCCATGCGCCGATGTGGGCGGGTCATCCTGCCGTGCAGGCCTATGGCGAGATGTATGACAAGCTCGACACGCCGTACCTGGGTTGGATTCCCGATTTCGGCGGTACGGCAAGCCGCATTCCCGAATCGATGCTCAACGCTGCGCGCGCCGCTGGTGCCAAGGAAAGCCTGATCGACAAGCTCAAGGAAATCTGGCTGGAGCAGGGCATGAGCCATGAGAAGGCCGGACGTCTGCGCGAATGGGCGCTGGCCGAGGGCCACGAGCCGGTGCACATCCAGGCCGCGAGCCTCGCCTTCTTCATTCTGTCGCATAATGACCCCAAGAGCTGGGCGGCCCTGGTCAACCGGACCATCCACATTCATGGCAAATTCTATGGCATGGACGAAGATGGCCGCGAGGAAGCGATCGACTACGAAACCATCCTGCCGCTGTTCCGGGATGGCGGCTTCACTGGTACGTTGGTGAGCGAATGGGAAGGCCATGCCTATCTGCCCGATGATGGCTTCGAGCAGGTTGAAGCACACCAGGCCATGTGCCGCCGCATATTCGCCGGCGGCTGATAACGCCCCGGCACAGAAGGGTCGGCCGATACGCGTCGGCGCCGGCCGACCGCTTTTCGTTCAGAACATCGGGTGCGCGTTGGCTGATGTCTCGGGCATCGGCTGCAGCACGTCCCAGTGTTCGACGATCTTGCCGTTCTCCAGCCGGTAGAAGTCCGCCACTGCCGCTCCGCGTGTTGCCGGGTCGCCTTGCCCGAACAGGTGGATGGCTGCCAGATCGCCATCGACCAGAATGCGTTTGACCTCGAAACGCGCGCCCTTTCTGGAGAACATCGGCCCGAGCGCTTCTATCGCGGCCTCGCGACCGTCGGCGATCCCGGGGTTGTGCTGGATATAATCGGGCGCGACATGCTTTTCGAAAGCGGCGCGAACGTCGCGTCTCTCGTAGAACAGGGTGGCGAAGTCCTCGATCACCGCGCGGTTCCGGTCGCTGGGATCCGGCGCGGCGGCCGCGCTGCATCCTGCCAGCAATGCTGCCGCCGCAGCGATCGTCACAAGTGACTTCATTTAATCTCTCCTGCCGTCCTGTCCCGGATGGCGTCAACCTTGCCCCGGTCGATATGGAACGTGCCCACCAGCCAGGCCATCACCGCTCCTGCCAGTGCGATCAGCACCAGCACGAACCACGCCAGAGCATCGACTTTATCCTGCGGCATCGCCTCGACCGGAAGTCCGACCGGAAAATCTATCAGGCCCAGGAACGATCCAGCCAGCAGTGCCACTGCGCCGCTGCCGAGCTGCAGGCCGATGAACATGAAGCTGGCGACCATGCCTTGTGCGGGGCGGCCGGTGTTATAGGCATGCTCGTCCCCGATCTCGTAGGTGACCACGCTGAATGGAACGACGTACAGCCCATAAGCGAGCCCACCCAGAAACCGCAGTGACGCGATCATGGCGCCGATAGCGGCCGTGCCGGTCGCCGGGGCCAAGTGTGCCAGCGGCAGGATAACGGCCAGCGCCTGAACCGAAAAGAACCCGCACAACCCCAGCACCATTGCCTGGCGCGTCGAAAAGATCTTCAGGAACAAGGGCGCCAGCAGCATTGCTACCATCGACCCGATTGTCGCGGCCATCAGCAGACGCGGTGTCCAGCTTTGGTCGAGCTGCCAGAAATAGGTGGCAAGATGCAAGGTAAGCTGGTTGATCACCGAGTTCACGAACAACACCAGAAACGCAACCAGCAGCAACTTGCCGACGTTGGGGGTAAGCTTGACCGCCCCGATCAGGCGCGAGAGAACCGCTAGCGGGCCGGAGCCGGCCTGTGCTGTGGCGACTACTGGCTCGTGCGCCTCGATCCGACGCGCGCGGCGCAGCGTTCCCAAGGCGCCCGCCAGCATCAGCGTGCCTCCGAGCACCGCGACGAAAACGCCAAACCCGGGGTAGGGGGCAGGGTTGAGTTGCGGCTTGGGAAAGCCCGGATCCGCGACGAAAAACACTCCGAACGCCACAGCCGGCACCGTGAGAATTACGAGCTGGTTGCCGATGTTGCGCAACACCGCGACCAGCCGCCGCTCGACAGTATCGGTCGTCAGCTCCCCACCCAGCGCATATGCAGGGACGGTCCAGAATGAACTGCCGCAGCGCGCGAGCAGCCCCCAGCCGAGCAACCAGGCCAAAATCTCCATTGGCTGCATTCCATCAGGCGGCGCGAACACCATCGCAATGCCGATGGTAAAGGGCAGGATCGCTGCAAACATCAACGTATGCCGCCGCCCCAGCCGTGTACCGTGCAACCGGTCGGACAATGCGCCGATCCACGGATCGACCAGCGTATCGAAGACGATGATCACTGCGATGGCAACGCCGATCATCCAGCCCGAAAGGCCTACAACCTGCGTGTAGAAGAACAGGACGAACGCATCCCAGGCAAAGGATTTGACCAGCTCCGGCATCGCGCAGATCATCCATGCGATGCGTTCAGGCCAGCTGAGGCGCTGCTGCAACGGCTCGGCGAATGCCATGGCCTCTTCTCCCGAATCCAGCGCGCCTCGATAGGCGGCGTTATTAGAATCAGAAATCTAATTGAGTGAGCGCTGTTGTCAATCCGCGCGTAGATAGGCCACGCACATGCGGCCCAGTTCGCGTTTCATCTGGTTCCAGTCGTAGGCGTGGACTGCCTCGCCGCTCGAGCCCAGACTGAGCTGCCGTGCCAGCGTCGCGAAGATCACATGATAGCCGGACTGCGCCTTGATGCGGAAATCGTCGGGGCCATCGCCGCCGAACTCGCCGGAATGGGCTAGCATCGCCTCGGTCGCCTCGTTTTCGGCCCGCAGCGCATGCTCCTTGCCCGGCATGGCCACTTGCGGGTCGTATTCGGCGCGCTCCATTGTCAGCCGCAGCAAAGGCGCATGCTTGCGCAGCACCTCGGCATAGCCTTCAACATATTCGTGGACGAAGCTGGCCAGGTCCGAGCAGCTTTCGCTGAGTCGCTGGACCAGCGTCGTCTCTTCTTCGCCCAGCGCCTCCAGCGCCTCGGCGATCACGCCGCGCACCAAATTGTCCTTGCTTTCAAATCGCAGATAAATCGATCCGATCGATACCTGGCCGCGTTCACTCACCTCCTGCAGCGTGAATTCCTCGTTGCCGCGCTCAAGCATCAGGTCGCGGGCCGCCTCCAGCATCCGCTTGAGCGAGGCGAGCGATCGGCCCTGCTGGGGTTTCCGGCTGACATCGGCCACCGCAAAGGGTTTGGGCTCTGCTTTCTTTTTCTTCACGCTGCCAGGCACAGAGAAGCTCTCTTCACGGCAGGGTCAAAAGCATGTTGCACTAAAGGCATCGAACAATCCGTCATCCAGTCTCGCAATCAACAACGCCATGCGGCGGGTATGGACTTTGTGCAACTGCGAAAACGGTGTCAAGGATGGCGGCGCAACATCCCGTTCACCGCCAGCCACCGGTTGAACCCGAAAATCCAGTCGCTGCTACTGCTCGCCGCACGCCCCAGACCAAATCCATGCCCGCCATTTTGCAGCAGATGAAATTCAACCGGGGCGCCGACCTTGCGCCAGCTTTCGACAAGAGCAAAGCCTTCGCGTCCGAACAACGGATCATCGCCGGCGATCAGTGCGAACATCGGCGGCGCATTGTCGGGCGCCTGTACTGCCGAATATCGGCCATAGATCGGTGCAATAAAGGCAGGGCGCGCGTCCGCGCCGTTGACCAGCGTTACGGAAACCGTCAACATCGCCCCTGCGGAGAAGCCCATCATCCCTGTCCGTCCCGGGTCAATGCCATAGGTTTTGGCATTCGACATCACATGGCGCAGGGCTGCCTGGCCATCGGCGAGCGATTCGCGCGGCGTATCGGCGGGTGGGCGGAAGCTGGCCGTGCCCTTGCCGGTTCGAACAGCTACCAGTTCGCGGCGGAAGGTCTGAGGGTCTGGCGGTGTCGGCAGAACGCGATATTTCAGCACAAACGCCGCAATGCCATGGTCGGCCAGCCAGCGCGCGACCCGATAGCCCTCATCTTCGATCGCCAGGCCCAGGAAGCCGCCGCCCGGGGCGACGATCACCGCTGCCCCTGTTGCGCTTTGCTGAGGCGGCAGGAAGGGGGTGAGGGTGGCATTGGCGACATTGCGCACCTGGAGCGAACCATCCTGCCGGAACCATTCCTCTTCAGGCTGGCCAGGGCCCGTGCCGAGTTGAATCTCGTCCGGATAGTCAGCCTTGGCCGCATCGCTGAAGCGAAAGTCGGGCAAGGCTTCCCGCTGTGCCATCGCAGGCGTGACCAACGACAGCAGCAGAACAAGGCATAGCGTGCGGGTCATGCGCGCAGCGCAACGGGTCTGGTTGCCGTGCCTATCAACACGGTGAGAACGGCGCCGCCAAACGCGATGCAGCCGGCGATCAGGAACGCTCCCTGCATTGATCCCACACTGGCATCGATCAAATGCACCAGGCGCGGCGACTGGGATTGGCCGAGAAAGAATGCCGCGGTCCACATGCCCATGCCAGTGCCGCGATGATGGTAATCGAACTTGGTCTGCGTCCAGTTGATCAGCGCCGGCACTGTCATCCCGGCAGCGGTCTGCTGCACGATCAGCGCGGCCGCCATGAGTGCTGGTGTCGTGGCCAGGCCCATACCGGCCAATCCGACCCCCATCATCAACAGAAAAGTTCCCAACTGCAGCCAGTGGCTGTGGTTGGACAAGAGCTTGAAGACTGCAGCGCCCGCCAGGATGAAGAACTGCGGGATGAAGATGATCGCGGCATAATTCTGCGGCTCGGTGACCCCGACCTCGCGGAACACCAGCGCGCCGTTGATGATGAACACGTAATAGAGCATCGAGCAGAACAGCGTCACCGAGGCAACCTGTACAACGCTGGTCCATGGGAAGGGGGTTTTGGCGGTCTGCGGTTCCGCCGCGATGCTGAGCCCCTTTTCCGCCGCCTTTTTAGGCTCGAACAGCCAGATGAACATCGCTGCCCAGATCGGGAAGGCGACAAGGTAGACGAAGAACACGCCATTCCACTGCACAGCTGTCGCGTAACCGACGATCAGCGCGACAAAGCCGGCGAGGAACGGGCCGAGCAGCCCTTGCAGGAACAGCCAGTTCTTGCGGCCCTTGTCGTCCCAATAATCGCCGATCAACGTGTTGACGACGGTCAGGATGCCGGCTTCGGACACGCCCAGCAGCAGCCGCGAATAATAGATGTGGTCCAGATCGGTGAGCAGCAAAGGCGCTGAACCGAAAATCCCGTACAGCGCGGTGCACAAAAGCAGCAGCGGCCTTCTGCCATAGCGGTCAACGAGCAGGCCAGCAAATGGCGCAAGCAGTGCCATGGCAAGTCCAGGCGCGCCGATCATCGCGGGCACCTTGGCCCTGGCATCGGGATCGTTGGCGAAATGCTGGATCATGGATGGTACTGCCGGGCCCATGGCCACAATCGCAATGATCGGCAGAAACGCTGCCAGCACCACGATCACGCCCTGCGGCTTGAGCGTCAGATCCCGATAGAAATTGGCTACTGCCTGCACACCCATCTCCCCTGCTGCCTGAACAGTCATTATTAGAATATGTATTCGAGTTTATGGTGACTGGCGTTTCCGGTCAAGCCCGGCTGATCAGACCAAAGGCGCGCGGGGCTTGCAACCAGACTTGACGGTGCGGCCCAGCACAAACTAGAATTGGTATTTCAAAAAGAAGCGATGGGAGCGGATCGACAATGCGGCGTTTGCGGATGGGTATGATTGGTGGAGGGCCGGGATCGTTCATTGGTCCTATCCACCGGATCGCAGCGGAAATGGATCGCGAGATCGAGCTGGTCGCAGGCTGCTTCTCCAGCGATGCCGCGCGCAGCCACGAAGCCGGTACCAGCTATCGCATTGAACCCGAGCGCGCCTATCCCACACTTGATGCGATGTTCGCGGATGAAAAGGCGCGCGACGACGGGATCGATTTTGTCGCCATCGTCAGCCCGAATCACCATCATCTGCCAGCTGCCAAGGCGGCCCTTGCGGCGGGATTTCCGGTCATCAGCGACAAGCCTGCCACCGCGACACTGGCGCAGGCGCACGAGCTTTCCGCCTGCGTTCTTGCCACGGGTCTGCCATATGCGCTGACCCACACTTATAGCGGATACCCGCTGGTGCGCGAGGCGCGGGCGCGAATCGGGGCAGGTGCGCTCGGCACGATCCGCAAGCTGGTGGTCGAATATCCGCAAGGCTGGCTGGCAGGGCAGGCTGTCGGCAAGCAGGCCGAGTGGCGCACCGATCCGGCACGCTCTGGTCCGGGTGGCTGCATTGGCGATATCGGCACGCACGCCTTCCAGCTCGCCGAGTTCGTCACCGGGCTCAAGGTGGTGGAACTGCTCGCCGATCTGGCAGCGGTAGTTCCGGGACGGCAGGTCGATGACGATTGCAATGTGCTGCTGCGCCACGACAACGGCGCGCGGGGCGTGCTGCTCGCCAGCCAGATCGAGGTCGGCGAGATGAACGGCCTGCGCATCCGCGTCTATGGCGACAAGGGCGGGCTGGTCTGGCGGCAGGAAGTACCCAACACGCTGACCATCCACAGCCTGGATGGGCGAACCGAGATCGTCCACGCAGGCGGCTCTCAGCTCGGCCCCGATGCCGCCAGCCGCACCCGCACGCCAACCGGCCATCCCGAGGGCTATCTGGAAGCTTTCGCCAATATCTACCGCGATTTCGCCGCCAGCCTGCGCGGTGAACCCGCGCCGCTGCTTCCCGGCATCGAGGATGCACTGCGCGGCATGACCTTCATCGACACCGCCGTCCGCGCCAGCCAGGAAAGCTCCGGCTGGGTGCCGCTTACCGTTTGAAAGGACTACCCCCATGAAGACCATCAAGGGACCAGCCATTTTCCTCGCGCAGTTCGCGGGCGACGAGGCTCCGTATAACAGCCTCGAGTCGATTGCCGACTGGGTCGCCGGTCTCGGCTACAAGGGGATCCAGATCCCCAGCTGGGACGAGAGGCTGTTCAACCTCACGCTGGCGGCGGAAAGCCAGACCTATTGTGACGAGGTCAAGGGCATGCTGGCGGACAAGGGGCTGGAGATCACCGAGCTTTCGACGCATCTGCAGGGCCAGCTGGTCGCGGTTCACCCCGCGTTCGATGCGCAGTTCGATGGCTTTGCGCCCGCAGAAGTGCATGGCAACCCCAAGGCGCGGCAGGAATGGGCGGTGACCCAGGTCAAGAACGCTGCCATCGCGAGCCGCAAACTGGGGCTGGATGCGCACGCAACCTTTTCGGGTGCACTGGCCTGGCCGTATTTCTACCCGTGGCCTGCGCGGCCTGCGGGCTTGGTTGAAGATGCTTTCGACGAATTGGCGCGGCGCTGGAAGCCGATCCTCGACGTGTTCGACGAGAACGGCGTCGATGCGGCGTACGAAATCCACCCCGGCGAGGATCTGCACGACGGCGTGACCTTCGAGATGTTCCTCGAGCGCGTGGGCAACCATCCGCGTGCCAACATCCTGTATGATCCCAGCCACTTCGTGCTGCAGCAGCTCGATTATCTGGCGTATATCGACATCTATCACGAGCGGATCAAATGCTTCCACGTCAAGGATGCAGAGTTCCGCCCCAATGGTCGCAGCGGCGTTTATGGCGGCTATCAGTCATGGGTCGATCGGCCAGGCCGCTTCCGCAGCCTTGGCGATGGCCAGGTCGATTTCCCCGCGATCTTCTCGAAGATGGCGGCCAACGACTTCCCCGGCTGGGCGGTGCTCGAATGGGAATGCGCGCTCAAGCACCCCGAACAGGGCGCAGCCGAAGGCGCACCGTTCATTGAGCGTCACATCATCCGCGTGACTGACCATGCCTTTGACGATTTCGCCGCTGGTGGTGCCGACCGCGATCTCAACAAAAGGCTGATGGGTATCGACTGAGCGGCTCATTGCTTGCACGAAAAACCCCCGGCATCACGTGATGCCGGGGGTTTTTATTTGTGTCGTCGTGAAGCCGCGATCCGGTCAGGCAGCGAGCGCCAGTTCCTTGCTGTCGCGGGTGGTCGGCACCATCGGCAGGTAAGAGATCCGCAGGCGCGTGCCGAAGCCGATGCGATAGCTGCCCGGCTGCAATCCGCCGTCCTTGAGCACGATGATCGTGGCCTTCTCGCCGAAGTTCCAGCGGTTGTCGTACACGGTCTCCATCTCATCGAGCGTGTAGGTCTTGCCGCGCACCGAAAAGCGGATGGCCTCGCGCGCTACCGGCTCGCCATCGACCGAAACCTCGATATCCTCGACCATCGAGAGGCCCAGGCCCCGGTAATAGGGCAGGCGCCCCTGAAAGGCGAAGCCGCCATCGACATTTTCGAGGCTGCCCTCGATGATCATCTTGTTGTCCATCATGACAAGGGTTTCCTTATGCAGCGGCCTTGAGGGCAGGGGCTTCGGGCTCACCGAGCAGGCGGGCCAGCATCACCTGCTGGCGGCGGACCTGTTCGACCGAGTCAGGTTCCTCGGCGTCCTCGATCCAGCGATTGCCCTCATACTCCGAGCAGATATACCCGTCATAGCCGCCCTTCTGCAGCACGGCGACGATCTCGTCATACGGGATGCTGGGCTCGACATAGTCCTCGGTCATCTCGTAGAATTTGCCGTGGATGTTGTGGATCATGTCCATGTAGTCGAGCATCCGCTTGGGCTCGAAAGCCGAGTTGTGACGGATAACCTCGGCCATGCCGATGGCAGGACCGGTGCCGCCCATCTGCTGGACCTCAAGGATGACATATTCGGACAGGACGCGGTCTTCATACGCCTTCTCGATATAGTCGGCGATCCGGTCGGGCACGCCCATGCGGCGGAACTTGGCCGACCACACGCGCGGATAGTGCTTCAGGAACATGCCCATGTCGGGCAGGAAGCCCAATGCGGGTGAGCCAGACTTCTGGAACATTTCGGCCATGCGGATGATCCAGGGATGGTCGAAGTGCAGCGGCGCATGCACCTCGGTCAACATCTTGATACCCTTTTCCTCGGCATACGGCGCAGCGGCGACCAGCACTTCAGGCGCGATCGAGACCAGCGAGCGAATGAACGGCGTGCCCAGAGCTGCACCGAAATCGATGTCGCGCCGGACGCTGGCGACCTGCTCCTCGAACGGCATCGGCCGGCCCTTGTAGCGCTTGTAATCCAGCATGTAGTCGTGGCTGACGGGGGTGCAGTCGTACTTTTTGATGAGTGCGTGCCAGTGGTCGATATCGGCTTGGTTGGCTCCCACTTCGGGCCATCCCCAGAAGGATTGCTCGCCGATCACCTCGATGCCGCGCGCACCGAATTGCGCACAGGTGCGGATGCAATCTTCCAGGTTCATCTTGCCCTGGAATGTTTCGTTCTGGAAGGAATAGAGGCTCACGCCCCGCTTGATCTGACTGCTCACTTTTGTCCTCTCCACATTGGGATAATACGGGTCGAGTTCCCGGCTGGGCGAGTCCGCACGGTATCGGATTTACAAGCCTTTGCCGGACCGCCCGGCCCGAATTAGAACGTATATTCGTATAATTGCCGAACGAGGTCAAGCCCCTCTTTGTCCCCCGATTCCCGGCTGCAGATGGATTGACAGAATTAGAATTATGATATTTATTTGAGCCAATAACACAATCGGGAGAGTGTGGTGTCTGCGCGGAAACTGCTGACTGTGCTTGCGATTCCCATCGCAACGCTGCTCGCAGCGTTCTTTGCTTTCGTCGGCTATCACAAGGCATTCGCACCGCTTGCCGAACTGGCGCAACACCGGGTCTGGACGTTGGCGCTGCCGGTTCGGGCGGGACGCTTGGTGGGCTGGAGCGAGCTGCTGCTAGCCGCGGTGCTGCTTGGTGTCTGGATGGCTGGGCTGCGTCGGTGGGCGGGTGCAGCGGCGCTGGTCTTGATGGTGAACCAGATCGCAGCGGGCATCGTCCATGCGACGCGCGGCGAAACCGATGCACTGCCGCAAAATGCGGTGCTGATCGGGCTGCTGTTGCTGGTGGCGCTGGCAGCATGGTCACGTCCAGTCCCCAAGGAGACTGTCGCATAACCTTCCATGCATGCCACCGCGCTTCTTCTTTTTCCGACCCCTTTTCAACCACGGAGTAATTCATGCCCTTCGAATTGAGCGTAAACCTGGAATATATGTTCCACGAAGCTGGAGACCGTCTGGAAGACCGGATGGCAGCGGCTGCCGCTGCCGGCTTCAGGAAGGTTGAAATCTTCACCACCGCCAACCGCGATGTGCCCAGCCTCAAGGCCGCGTTGGTCGAAACGGGCTGTGAGCTGTTCGCCACGGTCACCGATCCGCGCATCCAGCTGGTCATGGCCGACCAGCATGATCGCTTCCGCGAGATGTTCGCGCAAGCCGCTGCCGAAGCCGCCGAATTGGGGGCCCGCCGGATCGTCGTGCCATCCGGGTCGGCCGTGCCCTATATGAAGCGCCCGGTGCAGCTTGATATCGTCGCCAAAGCGATCGCAAGCATCGTTCCCATTGCCCAAGAGCATGGCCTCACCATCATGCTGGAGCCTGTGAATACCCGTGTCGACCACCCCGGCGTGCTGTTCGGCATGACCGAGGATGCGGTGAACGTCATCAACCTGATCGGCAGCGAGCGCGTTCGCCTGCTGTATGACCTCTACCACTCGATCACCGAGAACGAGGACCCCAATGTCGTTCTGCCCAAGGTGGCGCATCTGGTCGAGCATATCCAGATCGCCGACGCGCCGGGTCGCGGCGAGCCGGGATCGGGCACAATCGACTGGCCGGCGATGCTCAAGCTGATCGAAAGCGTCGGCTATACCGGCGTGCTGGGCCTTGAATGCAGCCCTACCGGACCCGACACGGTGCAGGCACTGGCGCATTTTCGCGCACTAACGGCATGAATTTTCTGGGCTAATTGATCCTTGAAGAGCTTCCCACTGGGGTGCCCGGTAGCGGGCACCCCTTTTTTTGCTCGCCGAGCAAGCGATGCCGCCCCGCCGTCCATCGATGCTGGTGATGCGATCAGGCTGCGGCTTTCAGCGCGATGTCTGCGCGGATACGGTCGTGCTGGCCATCCATGGGCCAGGCGAGCACGATGCCGATCTGGGCAAGCAGCAGCGCGATGACGCCGCCATAATAGGTCCAGCGGATCGCCTCGCGCGCGCCATCGGTCACCGCATCGGGATCATAGCCGGATACAGCCAGCACGAAGGCGATGCCTGCTGTGCCCACAGCCATGCCGACCTTGGTTGCGAGGCTGACACCTGCGGATAACAGGCCTTCCTTGCGGGTGGCGTAAAGCCATTCGTGATAGTCGACCGTCTCGGCGATCATCGTGAACGCTGCCGTGATGGTGATCGAATTGGCGAGGCAGGCAGCGATATAGAGCGCCAGAAACATCGACGGCTGGTCTTCAACCATCGGGAGCAATGCAAACAGTGCGGCGGCAATCGTCAGCACCAGAACGCAGCCCTTGCGAATGCCGGTCCGCGCCAGGATGGGCGGAGCGAAGAACGCCGACAGCAGCAGCATGCCCGCGACGGCGGGCAGCATCACTCCGATCATCCACGGTGCGCGCAGCACTTCGATCGCGAAATAGGCGGTAATGCCCATCATCCCGCCGAAGCGGATGAAATACACCAGGCAGAACGCGAACGAGACCAGCCAGGCGCGGTTGCGCAGCATCTTGCCGATCTCGGGCAGGATCGGGAAGCGCTGTGGTGCATCGTCGACCACGCGTTCCCTGCAATTGCGGAACAGCGCCAGAATGCACAGCAATGACAGCACCCCGAACATCGACGCTGCGGCCAGATAGCCCCCTGGCTCCTTCTCGCCGCCATAGGCCGCAAGGATCGGCTGGACCGCCGCTGTACCCAACACCACGCCGACCGAGGTTCCGATCGACCGCATCCCACCCAGCTTCAACCGTTCGGCGCGCTGGTCGGTCATCATCGGCATCAGCGCCGTATAGGGGATGGATCCGATGCTCATCAGAATGCCGAGCAGCTTGAAGGTCACAAAGGCATAGGCGATCTGCGCGTTCTGGCTCCAGTCGCCCGGGACCGCGAAGATCGCCACCGAGACCAGCGCATATGGGATCGCCGTGAAGAGGAAGTACGGTCGCGTTCGGCCCCAGCGCGACCGGGTGCGGTCAATGGCGATGCCGACGGCCATGTCGATCACTGCATCCATCAGCCGTGCTATCAGGAATATCGTTCCGACAACCGCCGCGGGGAGGCCGACAACGTTGATGTAATAAAGCAGCAGAAACCCGCTAGCCATGTTGTAGGGCAGGCTGAAGCCCATATCGCCAAAACCATAGCTCAGCTTTTCAGACAGGCGCAGACGCTCACCGGACATGGCCACTCTCTCCCATGGTTCGGCACCGATCAGCCTTTTGGCTTGGATCGCCTGGCAGCTCTTCGAGCCGCTATTTATTAGAATAGTGATTCGTATAATAGGCGTCGACGGACCTTGGCAACGCATTTTTGCACCGGTGCCACTGTGGCCGGTGCATCATGCGAACGGTATGATTACGGGATCAGTCAGAGCGCAAACCACGCAATTCCATCAGTTAACGGCAGGATCCATCCACCGAATGGATTACAATCCATTGCTACAATAAATTGTACTAAATCTTGACAGAAGCTGGCCGATATATAAAATCAGCATTCTAGTTTTAAAAGTTCTAATTGGCCCGTCATAAGCGGAACCACCCGCAGGCGGTTAATAGGGGAGGTTTGCTGATATGCATTCACACGCAATTCGTGTTGCGCTGCTGACAGGGGTCTGCGCAGTCTCGATGGCATCGCCGGCGATGGCGCAAGAGTCTGAGGATTCCATTTCGGACAAGGAAATCGTCGTTACCGCTCAAAATCGCGTGCAGAACATCCAGGATGTTCCGATCGCCATTCAGGTGATCAGCGGTGAAGCTGTCGAAAAGGCCGGGATCAGCGATCTGACCGGCATCCAGCGCCTGGCCCCAGCAATCCAGATCGTCAACGATACCAACCTCACGCGTGTCACGCTGCGCGGTGTCGGCACCAACGACAATGCCGAGACGCAGGACGCCTCGATCGTCGTCAATATCGACGGCGAGTATATCAACCGCCCGACCGTGATGAACGCCTCGCTGTTCGATCTGGAGCGCGTGGAAGTGCTGCGCGGCCCGCAGGGCACGCTGCAAGGGCGCAATGCCACCGGCGGCGCGGTCAACTTCATCACCCGCAAGCCGGGCGATGATTTCGGCTTCAACATGGCTGCTTCCTACGGCAATTTCAATCACGTGCTGGTCCAGGGCGGCGTCGATCTGCCTATCGGCGATATCGGCGGTATCCGCTTTTCAGGCTCCTACTCGAAGCGCGACGGCTTTTTCAGCCATCCCAATGTCAACGTCAGCACCGGCAACGACGACAGCCGGGCCGGCCGCGTCAGCATCCGTCTGAACCCGATCGATCCGCTGACAATCGACCTCGCGTTCGAGGTCAGCGCGGTGAACAACATCATCGCCGGCAACGCCTTCGTGAACTACAACAATGGCCTGGCTTTCAATCCCGCTCTCGTACCTGGCCCCGGATGCAACCAGAATGGATGGCAGCGCGTGGGCGCCGATCCGCGGTTCGTGGTCTGCATTCCGCAGAACACCAACGGTCTGTCGACGATCAACCGCAAGAACTACCTGACTTCCGCGCGTGCCCCCAGCCGCAACGCGCAGGATTCGAAGGTGGTCCGTGGTCGCATCGCCTATGATTTCGAAGGCGCGACGCTGACCTATACCGGCGGCTATCGCCGTACCGACGAACGGTTTGACGCGGCACTGACCCCTGCATTCCTGTTCAAGAATTTCGCCAACGACGTGGAAAGTCAGAGCCACGAACTGCGTCTCAACGGCGGAAGCGCGGGCGGCTTAGAATGGCAGGTAGGCGGCTTCTACTTTAACGAAGAGCTTTTCATCGAGCGCGGCCTGTTCAACGGCCCCCCGTTCTTGCCGCCGTTCCTGACCGGCCCCAATGGCGCCTTCATCAACTATTTTCGTCGTGACGTGAGCAGCCGCAGCTATTCCGCTTTCGGCCAGGTCGATATTCCCATCACCGACGAGCTGACCGTAACTGCCGGGGCGCGCTACACCGATGACAGCCGCACGGGCATCTTCCCCTTTTACCCGGGCGGCCTGAACAACCCGACTTCGCCGCTGTTCAATTCCGGCGTCCGCCGCATTACCGCGGCGCCGCTTCGTACCGACATTCTGCAGGCCAAGGCAGACAGGCTGACGTGGCTGGTAGGCGTGAACTACAAGCCAGACGCCGATACGCTTGTCTATGCGAAGGTCTCGACCGGCTTCAAGGCAGGCGGCTTCGACACGGTCGGTCAATATGCGCCAGAGACGAACACCGCTTACGAAGCGGGCGTCAAGCGGAGCTTTGGTTCGAGCACCATCAACTTCTCTGGCTTCTATTATGACTACAAGGACTTGCAGGCTTCGGTGCTGCTCGACCCGTCGATCGGCGGCCAGGTGTTCAACGCCGGTGGCGCGACCATCTGGGGTCTGGAGCTCGACGCCTCGATCAAGGTGTTCGAGTCAGGCCGCTTCACCGCCAGCATCAACTATCTGAGCTCCCAATATGACGACTTCCTGGCATCGTTCCCGGTTTTCTGCGCCTCCGAAACGCATCCGACGCTGAGCTGTCTGACCGGTATCGGCGATCTGGATACCGACATCACGACCAACCCGGTGACCCAGCCGAACCTGGCAGGCAACCGCACGCCGCTCGCCCCGAAGTGGGTGATCGCGGCAGGCTATGAGCATGTGTTCGATCTGGGCGGTGCAGGCACGCTGACGCCGAGCGTCTTCACCCGCTTCAAGTCAGCCTATTTCATCGACGTTTTCAATTTCAATGACTCGCGCCAGAGTGGTTTCTTCCAGACCGACGCGACTGTCGAATGGCGCGACGAGACGGGCAAGTTCGGCATCCAGCTGTTCGCGCGCAATCTGGAAGACAACCAGCCGCTGAGCTATGCTGCCTTCACTGCGGCGGGCAATGACGACATCTACAACTGGCAGTTTGGTGCGCCGCGCACCTACGGTGTACGCATGCTGCTCGACTTCTGATTTGCATCGGGTTGGAGATGGCGAAAGCCATCCCAAGGGGGGTAATCTGGAATAGGGGTGGAGCCTGTTTGTGCAGGCCCCACCCCTTTTTTCTGCGCTGGCTTTCTCCATCCCGATGGATGTCCTGCCGTCAGGTGGGGCGAGCAACGAAGTCCGCACCCGCGCCGTAAAAGCGCACGGTGCCTTCGTGCTCCGGTGGAGCGCAGACCATCACGCACAGTTGCACGCCGAAGCGCAGCGCAAGCGGTGCCGGCAGCAAGAATTCGCTGAGTTGCCGGTTGCTTTGAGGGCAATAGGGCCTGAATTCGGGTGCTGGCTCGAATGGCACCGCGACTGAAGGGGGTGGCTGCATCCGGGGGGTCAGCTCCATCCGGTCCATGCCGCCATGCTGCAGCGTCACCCACCCGATCGAGGCGCCATCGAGTGTTTCCCACAACAGGCTGGTCGAATGCAGCGCCAGCGGCTGGCCGTTTATCTCAACCGCGGTTGGCAACGGCCAATGGAACCACGCCGATTTTCCAGCGCGAAGCCTGAAGCTGGTGAAGAAGCCGCGATAGAAACCGGTTCCTTCTGACCACGCGGCATCATCGACCGTCCCAAAAAATTCAGGCCCGCGTTCCTGCGGGACTACGGCGGCTGCGGGAACCCAGTTCCGTGTGACGACTGTCATGTCACTCAACCCCATGACGGGTTTTTGCCCGGCCGCCATTTGATGGAACATCCTGCGCTGGGAACCTGCGGCTGTGGCGCTGGTGCTCCTGCAAGAAGCGCGTCGACGGCGGAGCGCATATCTTCCCCCGTGACCGGAATATCGGTGCGCTGCGGCGGCGCCCCCGGCACCGGCGGGTGCGGCAATCGCGGCCTGCTGGCACAGAACTGGCCGGTGTAGAACAGCGCACGGTCCGGGCCGTACAGGAAGAAGTCGGGCGTGCAGATCGCGTTATAGGCCAGAGCGACGTCCTGGCTCTCGTCGTACAGGTACGGGAAGGGAAGGTCCTGGTCGCGCGCGAACAGCTTCATGTGTTCGTGATCATCCTCGGGAAATTCCTCGGGCGAGTTCGAGGAAATTGCGACCACCTGGAGGCCCCTGGGGGCGTATTCGCGGGCAAGGTCGCAAAGCCCGCCGATCACGTGCAGCACGACCGGGCAATGGTTGCAGATGAACGTGATCAGCAGGGCGGGGGATTGGAATTCCTCCAGCGTCCGGATGCGCCCGTCAACATCGGGCAGCGCAAAGGGGGCGGCACTCTTGCCGTAATCCAGCTGGCGGGACCATCTCAGCATTTCATCTCTCCTATGGAAATAGAATTTGCATTCTGATACTGGATTTCTCAGAGTGCAACAATAGTCACTGATAGGCGGAGAGGCCGGAAGCGATGGAGACAACACAGCCGCAGGGCTGGAGCCGCAGAGCATTTCTGAACGGGGCAGCGTTATTGGCAACCGCAGTGGGTCTGCCGCTGGCCGCCATCAGGCTGGACCTGTTCGATCCGGAAGAGGCCCCCAGCGAACGCCAGCGCATCCTGCTGCGCACCGTCAGCCAGATCGTGATCCCCGCGACCCAGACGCCGGGCGCAGGCGATGTCGGCGCGGGGGATTTCGTGCTGCTCGCGCTGGCGCACGGTCTGGAAAAATCGCGCACGCCGCTTCCAGACGATGCCCCGCAGAAGCTGGCGCGCTTTGCCCGCAAGGATAAATCGCTCGACCAGGCCCGTTGGCTGGAGTCAGATCTCGACTCGCGCGCCAACGGCGATTTCCTTGAGCTGCCGACAGACCGGCAGGCCGCACTGGTCGCAGCACTGGACACGGAAGCCTATGCCGAAGGGGTACGCGAGCATCCGTGGCGCACGATCAAGGCGCTGATCCTGACCGGCTATTACACAAGCGAGCCGGGCGGCTCGCGCGAGTTGCGGTACGAACTCGTCCCCGGCGCCTATGTGCCCGATGTCCCTGTCACACAACAAACCCGCGCTTATTCAAGCGACTGGACCGCCGTGGATTTTGGTTGAGCGAAGGCTATTGGCTATGGAATTTGATGCAATCGTGGTCGGCTCGGGGATTACCGGGGGGCTTGCGGCCAAGGAACTGACCGAGGCCGGCTTGAAGGTGCTGATGATCGAGCGTGGGCGCGATATCCGTCATCAGCAGGATTATGCGACCGAGATGAAGGCGCCCTGGGAAATGCCGTTCCGCGGCGCGGGCGACCAGGAGCGCTATGCCCGCGAATTTCCGGTGCAAATGCTCAACCGGCATTTCACCGAGTATACGCAGGGCCATTTCGTCAATGATGCGCAGAACCCCTACGCCCGCGAGGACGGCACCAATTTCAACTGGTTTCGTTCCTACCAGCTGGGTGGTCGTTCGCTGACGTGGGGGAGGCAATCGTATCGCTGGTCGGATTATGACTTCGAAGCCAACAAGCGCGACGGGCACGGCACCGACTGGCCGATCCGCTATGCCGATCTGGCGCCGTGGTACGACAAGGTCGAGGAGTTCATTGGCGTGTCCGGCGCCAAGGAGGGGCTGAAGCAGTTACCGGACGGCAAATTCCAGCCGCCGATGGCGCTCAACCCGGTTGAACGACACGTGCGCGAGGTGATGAAGGCGAACTGGCCCGATCGCTGCCTCACCATTGGCCGCACCGCCAACCTGACCGAGGCCAAGGGCGAGCGCGGGGTGTGCCAAAACCGCTCGATCTGCGCGCGAGGTTGTTCCTACGGCGCGTATTTTTCCACGCAGTCGAGCACCCTGCCAGCGGCCATGGCGACCGGGCGGCTGACGGTCATCACCGATGCGGTGGTGGAAAAGCTGGATTACGACCCTGCAACCCGCCGCGTGACGGGCGTGCGGTATATCGACCGCAAGACCTCGACCCGCAAGGCTGCCACCGCGCGCATGGTCTTCCTCAACGCCGGCGCATTCAATTCGGTCCATGTGCTGCTCAACTCAGCCAGCGAGGCGATGCCCAACGGTTTGGGCAATTCCAGTGGGGTGCTTGGCACGCACATCATGGATCATGCCAACACCCTCTCGGCCATTGCGCTGATGCCAGGCTTTGAGGATCGCACCAGCACTGGCAACCGGCCCACCGGGGTTGTCGTGGCACGCTATCGCAACATGGACACGCTCGATGGCGAAGGCCACACGCGCGGTTATTCCTTCCAAGGTGGCGCGCTGCAGAGCACCTGGACCGCGGGCAAGCGCGATCCAGGCATAGGTATCGCGTTCAAGGAAAAGCTGCAGAAGCCTGGCATGTGGCGGATGGTGCTGGTCGCCTTTGCCGATTGCGTGCCGCGCGCCAGCAACCGCTTGGAGCTAGACCGCAGGCAGACGGATGCAGACGGCATCCCCCAGCTCAAGATCGCTTTCGCTTTCGGCAAGGAAGAGCGCGCAGCGCTCGCGCAAGCCAAGGCGGACGCCGGCGAGATGCTGACCAAGGCAGGCGGCAATGTGATCATGGGCTTCGATGAACCGGGTGCGGGCGGCAGTGCCATCCACGAGATGGGCGGCGCGCGCATGGGGCATGATCCTGCCACATCCGTGCTCAACCAGTGGAGCCAGTCGCACGATATCGCCAACCTGTTCGTCACCGATGGTGCACAGATGAGCTCGTCTGCCTGCCAAAACCCCTCGCTGACATACATGGCACTGACTGCCCGCGCCTGCGATGCTGCAGCATCTATGCTGCGCGAGGGCAATATCTGAAGGTGAGCGAACCCGTTGTCCTGACCCACCGCCAGCAAAATCTGGCGTTGATGACGCTGATCGTCGCGGTGGTGCTGGAAATCGTCGACATGACGATTATCAACACGGCGCTGCCCGCGATCACGTCCGACCTGTCCGCATCACCCGAGGCGGTGCAGTGGACGATCGCAGGCTACGCGCTCAGCTTTGCGCTGCTGCTGATGGCGGGCGGCAGGCTGGGCGACATGCTGGGCTATCGTCGGGTGTTCCTGTGGGGCGTGTCCGGCTTCACGATGGCTTCGGTCGCCTGCGGCCTGGCGAATACGCCCGAGCAGCTCGTGCTGGCACGGCTGGCGCAGGGTGCGTCGGCCGCGATCATGTCACCCCAGGCACTGGCATTGATGCAGGTGCTATTCACTCCGCTGGAACGCGTTTCGAAACTGGCGCTGTTTGGCCTGGTTGGCGGGCTGGCAGCGATTGGCGGGCCGGTGCTGGGCGGACTGTTGATCGAACTGAACCTGTTCGATCTAGGCTGGCGGCTGATCTTCCTGATCAACCTGCCGATGGGTATTTTTGCGCTGATAAGCGGGTGGTTTTTCCTGCCCGATCGCAAATCGGCACAGCCCTCGGGTTTTGACGGCGCAGGCATGCTGCTTTTTGGCCTAGCGGTGCTGGGGCTTTTATGGCCTCTGACCCGCGCCGAGGCGGGGTGGAGCTGGATCGAGGGTTTCAGCCTCGTGATGGTGGTGCCTTTGTTCGTGCTCTCTTGGCGGCACGTCAGCGCACGCGTGCGCTCGGGTCGGGCGGCGCTTTTCGATCCTTCGCTTCTGGCGATTGCTCCTTACCGGCTGGGGCTTGCCATCTCGATCGGCTTTGCCGCCGCCAATGCCGGTTTTCTCCTGACATTCGCTTTCGCATTGCAAACCGAACGCGGAGAAAGCGCCCTGACCACGGGGCTGCTGCACATGCCTTTCGGCCTGGGGGCGATGATCGGAATCGCGGTTCTCGGGCGCAATTTTCTGCCGCGCTTCGGCAAATGGGTTATGGTGCTGGGCGGGCTGACGATGCTCCTGTCGAGCGCGCTGGTACTGGCGGGCATTGGAGTGCTCAACCTTTCCTGGCCGATGTTGGCCCCGGTGCTTGTGATTGCAGGGCTGGGCATGGGCTCGCTTTCAGGCTGCATCGCGCCGATATCGGTGGCGCAGGTTGATCGCGACCATGCCGGCGCGGCCAGCGGCATGCTCAAGACTGCGCAGCAGATCGGTGGTGCTCTGGGCATTGCACTGGCGGGCAGCGTCTATTTCACGTGGCGCGGCAATGCGGAATTCCCGCCTTCGTTGGCCGCGATCGGTGTCATCGGCACCCTGCTTGCAATATGCGTCGTCTTGGCGTTGCGTCTGCCGGACCGGATATTCGAGGGACCGGCGCCAGCCGCAGCGACGGGCCCAGCACCGGTGGCGTAACCGCATCGCGACGGATGCCATGCCGTTATGAACCCGTGGGCGAACCCGTTTTGAGAGCGGCAGCTCTCGCGGCTCTGACGGGCCGGAACAGCGGGACATGAGAACGCCCGGCCCGTGGATCCGGGCGTTCTGCGCCTCAGCTCGTGCGGTTGAACGTCGTCGTCACAATGTCGGGCATCCCTTCGGCGGCCCAGACGATCGTTTCGGTCATCGTCCGTCCGTCCTTCGCCAAGGTGTAGACACGTGTCGACACCCGCTTACCGCCCTTTGCGAGCGTCATCACCAGTGTGGCGGGCTCGGGCTGGCGCAACGAGATGCTGTCGATGAAGTCCATATTCCCGGTCACGGGAACGGCCACGCCGTCGAGACGGGCGGTGGACTCGGCCGTCATCCGCGATCCATCCGGAGCGACGATCTCGACCCGTGTGTTCCAATTCCCCGCCGCCTCACGGAAAGCGATGGTGACTGCACGCGGGCGTTCTGCGGAGGGGATTTGCGCCACATCGAGCGACCAGGCGCCGATCAGAGGCGAGGCGCCCGCGGGGACCACCGCTTCGGAACCCGGTGCCACGACATCTTCGAGCGCACCAATCGAGGTCATCAACAGCCCGGCGGCGGCGAGGGGTAGGGCAATCAGCATCATCATCTTTCCTTTCGACCATGGGCCGTGCCTGTGCGGCGGCCTGTCCGGGCTATCGGTCGAGTGTGATTGTGATGACAGATCGATTTTCCTGTCCCAGATTTTCTGGGCGTCGAGCAGGCGGGCCAATTCGCGGCTGCTGCCCACCCCGGTCTTGCGCCGCGCTTCGCGCAGGCGTTCGTTGATCGAGGCTTCCGAGCGGTCGAGTCCCGCAGCGATTGATTTCACGGTATGCCCTTCGGCCAGCAACCGCAGGATTTCGAGCTCCTTGGCGTTGAGCTTGGCAGGCTCAATCGCAGGCGTCACGATCGTCGGGGGCAGGGCGGACATGCGCCTTGCTCACCACAGGTCCGCAAGAGCGTCCAGCACGATTTTTTTGGGAAGCGGCGGGCGATCGTTGCAATGGTCACGCCGGTGCGCCTTTCTGGACCGCCAAGCGACCTCATTGCATGGGAGCAGCCCCCTGAATCTGGAACCAGAAGGCGCGGCGCGTCACCGGCTGGGTTCCGCGATTGTCGAACGCGGAAAATCCGTCCGATCCGGTATTAACGACCAACGGGATTGCCATTTGTCCGGCAGTAGGACGACGGTCGAACGGTCAGGGATGTGCTTTAGCCATGGCGCATTACCGCTTCGCCCAGCTTGCTCTTGGCGTTGACCTCGCGGCGCCGGGCTTCGTCGGACAAAGCGGCCCACCGGTAGCGCTACCTGAAGCATCTGGTTACGCCGAAACCGGCCATCCCTGAAGCGGTGAAAATTGCTCCGAAGACGACTGCAACCGGGCGGGGTAGCTTCAATGCGGACGCAATTGAGCTCAGTGGTTCGATACGTTGATATGCGCACCAAGCCAGTTCCCAAGCTGTTCATCTCATCTCGAAGAGCTCACGGTGGTACCGGTCCTTGGAGAGCCCGTCTGCGATCATAGCTTGATACAGGCTGTCGCCGAACTTCGAGGGACCGCAAAACCAGACATCCGTGTCTCGCCAACGCGGAACCCATAGGGCCACCTTGGCCAGATCGACGAGCCCTTCCTGGCCAGTATCGACAAAATGCAGGCGCACCCCTGCAGCGCCGGCAGAACCGCGAACTTCGTTGATGAAGCCGTCATCCGGAGCGCCAGTCGAATAGATCAGATCCACATCCTGTCGCTCGCCCGAAAGGGCTATCGCCTCCATTCGCGCAATGAAGGGGGTTATGCCAACCCCACCGGCGATCCACAGCTGCGCTGCACCGCTCGACCGAAAATCAAATCGGCCATAGGGGCCCTCGACCGTGACTGCCTGGCCGACTCTGATAACGTCAGGCAGGAGCCGGGTATAATCCCCCAGCCCCTTGATGCTGAACGCAAGGCGGCCTGCATTGGCCCAGCCAGAGGATATGGTGAAAGGATGCGCCCGTTCTGAATCCGCGAACTTCAAAAAGGCAAACTGTCCGCCAGCATGGCCGGGCCAGGCTGTCGTCAGCTTCACCCCGACGTCCAGAACCGAGTTTCCGTCGTGGAAATGGAAGTCGGTCACCTCGCCAGTGAACCGATGAGTCTTGCCGATCCTTGCAAAGATCGACATGCCTGCCGCAACTGCTGCGGCGGCCAGGACCATGATAATCAGTAGTCCTATCGGTGCATTCCAGTATGCGGCTGGGGTCAGCACGACGGCGTGGAAAGCAAGCACGAGAAACAGCGGCGCCATCAGGCGATGGGTCTTGAAGAACAGATGATAGGGAAACCGCCGCCACAATGCGAGCGCCGCCAGCACCAGCAGCATATAGAAGGCCCATTCGCCCAGATCGGAGGCCAGATCCCGAAAGCTGGCGAAGGGGCGAGGCTCCAGGGCTGCGCCAGGCACGCGCCGCCGCGGCTCCAGCGCTCCTGCTTCCACAAGCCATTTCGGTCCCTTTTCCACCAGCCAGTGCAGCACCGCCATGATGACGGCGGCTACACCCAGCCACTTGTGCAGGCGGTAGAATTTGTCGAGGCCGCCCAATGCCGTTTCGACTTGCACCGGCCTTGCGGCCAGCAGGATGGCCACTGCCATGAAAATGATGGCCAGGATGCCGGTCAATGGCACAAGCAGTCCCCGGACAGACCAGAAGTCGCCTGCCAGCAGCACCGGGTCGATGCTCGCGAGCCAAAACGCGATGATCAGCGCGGTGACCGCGAGGAATGTCAGCCTCAAGCGGGTCATGTCGGCGATCTCTCTGTGCTGGCTTTGCCTTCGGGACTCAGCGAGTTGTCTGCCGATGCGCTGAGTCGGCGATTGCCGAACTTTCGTGTGTCATCGGGCGTTATGTCGAAAACCAGGCGATTTTGCACTTGCATCGGCTCCCACGCCTGCCCTTGCAGCAGGGTTCCGGGGAATGGGGCTGCGACAGGTGCAGCTTGCAAGCAATGTCCGCCGGTATCGGGCGAAGCTCAAGGCAGTGGGCCTGCACTCACAACGATGGCTGGTGCGGTCCGGTTCCCAGCAACGGGCATTCTTGGTGTGTTTGTTGCGCGGCCCAATTCAGGAAATGGCCAGGAACCATCCCACGTCCGTCAGGCTGTCGTCAGACGGGCCGTCCATAACTGCTGCTCAGGAGGCTGTTATGGCACATCAAGATCAATTACCCGGTACCCGCATCACCGTATGGGACCTTCCGGTCAGGCTGTTTCACTGGTCGCTGGTCGCGTCGATCGCGGTTTCGTTCCTGTCATCGGAAGAAGACAGCGCGCTCGCGCAGTGGCACATCGCGGCGGGCTGGATCGCTGCGGTGCTGATCGCGTTCCGGCTGATCTGGGGCTTTATCGGCGGCAGGCACGCGCGCTTTGCCAGCTTTGTCCGGCCATCGGGCGTGCTGCCGCACATCAGGGCCCTGTTTGCGGGCAAGGCCGAACGCTCGGTGGGGCACAACCCGCTGGGCGGAATGGCGGTGCTGGCGCTGATCGGCGGCACCGCTGCGGTGGTGTGGACCGGCGTCCAGTTGACAGGTGGCGGTAGCGAAGACCTGCACGAGACGATCGCATTCGGCCTGCTCGGGTTGATAGCGGTGCATGTTATCGCTGTCATCGCGATGTCGGTCATGACCCGCGATAATCTGGTGCGCGCAATGGTGACGGGACGCAAACCGGCGGCGGGCCTGCCGCCGCAGACGCGCGAAGGCCCCGGCGTGTTGGCTGCGCTGGCAGGGCTCGCAGTGATCGGGGTGTCGGTTCTTGGCATCCTGCGTTATGATCCGGCAGCATTTACCGCCGGAGCCCGCGAGGAGGCTGAACTTGCAGAGCATGCGACCGCCCGCCTCGCCCGTGCACCGGCTGCCAGCCATAGCGACCGCGATGATGATGACGATTGACCAGCGCTGCAAAGCACCACGCAGACGGTTGCCGGGATATCCTGCATGCGGCTGCTGATCGTGGAAGACAACGAACGCCTCGCCGGCCTGATCGCACAAGGTCTGGGCCGGCGGGGTTTCTCGTGCGACATCGCGCCCGATCTGGCGACCGCGGATGCGTGCCTCGATGGCACGGCCTTCGATGCAGTGATCCTCGACCTTGGTCTGCCCGACGGCGATGGTATGGAGTGGCTGCAGCATCAGCGTAGCCTGCGACAGCTTGTCCCCGCGCTGATGCTCACGGCGCGTGGCGGCCTGGAAGACCGGATCGCCGGGCTCGATGCTGGGGCAGACGACTATCTGGTCAAGCCCGTCGATATCGAGGAACTCGCCGCGCGGGTGCGGGCATTGCTGCGCAGGCCGGGGCCACGCGTCGCCGCGATTCTTGAGGCAGGGGCACTGACCTTCGACCCGGTATCCCGCGAGGCTCGTAGTGCCGGGAGCCCGATCGAACTTTCCCGCCGCGAGGCTGATCTGCTGGAGCTGCTGATGCGCAGACTGGGCACGGTTGTGGTGCGCAATACGATCGAGACCACGCTTTACAGCTTCAACGAGCCGGTGACCCCCAATGCGGTAGAGGCCACTGTATCACGCCTGCGCCGCAAGCTGGACGAAGCAGGGCTTGCCGGGCAGCTGCACACCGTGCGCGGTGTCGGCTACATGCTGCGGAGCAGTTGAATGGCCCACCAACCACCGTCGATTTTTCGGTCTCTGGCGCGCGGACTTGCCGTCGTCGGGCTGGGGGGAACCGTGTTCCTGCTGGTCGCTGTGCTCATCGAATACCGCATCAGCTTTGCCGAGATGGCAACCGCGGATGCGTTGAAGGCCGCGCTGCACGAAATGATGGAACATGTGCTGTTGCCCGTTGTCGCGCTGGTCGTGCCGATGACTGTGGCAGCCCTGTTCGTCATGCGACGGGCGTTCAGGCCGTTGACGAATGCAACCGACCAGCTGAATGCCATCACGGGCCGCGACCGCAACATCCGCATCGATGATCATGAACTGCCTGCCGAGATCCGGCCCTTTACCGTGGCGGTCAACACCCTGCTGGGAAGGCTGGAGCAATCGGCATTGCATCAGGAGGCATTCGCCGCCGATGTGGCGCACGAGTTGCGCACACCACTGGCGGCGATGATGCTGGAACTCGATGGCATGACCGACCCTGTCGCTGCGCGTTTGAAAGGCGATGTCGCCGCGATGCGCCGGCTGATCGACCAGCTGATGTTGCTGGCGCAAATGGATGCGCAGCAGGCCGCCGCCACCGCGACCGACGATGTCGATTTGGCCGAACTTGCCAGTGATGTTGTCGCCCGCTGCGCACCCGGCGTCATCCATGCAGGTCGCATGATCGAGCTGGCCAGCGAAGGCACACCAGCGGTCGTCCGCGGTCGCCGCGAGGCGATTGCAGCGGCATTGCGCAACCTCATCGACAACGCTGTACGGGTTACGCCGAATGGCGGCACTGTTCACGTGGTGCTGGACGGCACGCCTGCAATCTGTGTCATCGACGGCGGCCCAGGCCTGTCGCAGGAACAGCTCGCCCAGCTCATCCAGCGCAACCGACGCGCCGGCCATGCCAGCCCGGATGGCGCAGGCCTGGGCCTCGCCATCGTTGATCGCATCATGCAGGTGCACGGCGGCGCGATCAGGACCGATCCTGAGAACAGCGCCTTGATCCTCGACTTCAGCTGAAAGGTCGCTCCGTCAGGTTGCTGTCAGCTTCGGCTGGCAGGCAAAGGGCATGAACAGGCAACAGATCATAACGACCAGCGCAGTTGCGCTCTCCATTGTCGCAGGCCTTGTTGCCTATAACCAGTTCATCGGGCCGAGCGATACTGCACAGCCCGCACCAGTTTCCACCGATCTTCGGGTCGCTCCTGGAACCCTTACCGCGCAGCAATTGCAGCGGCTGGGTATCCAGACCAAATCGGTGGACGCTGCGGTGGACGTTCCTTTGGGAACTGTCCCCGCAGTCGTTACTCTGCCGCCGGATGCGCAGGTTGCGGTTACCGCACCTTTCGATGGCGCTATCCTGCGGGTTTACGTTATCGCCGGGCAGCAGGTATCGCGCGGGCAACCGCTGGCCATAGTCAAGAGCCGCGAACCGTTGCAATATGGCGCGGAACTGGCACGCGCGCAGGCGAGGCTGGGGCTGGCGCAGGCAACCGCCGCCCGCACCCGCCAGCTGGTGGATGAAGGCATCATCGCAGGCGCGCGCGGTGATGAGGTCAACGCGCAAATC
>Ga0307994_1000027_pt1 | contig 147072 bp, 122 predicted proteins | sample EllFjometagen261_FD_203171 | JGI IMG/M metagenome (GOLD analysis project Ga0307994, IMG submission 203171) | Marine microbial communities from Ellis Fjord, Antarctic Ocean - #261 | ecosystem: Environmental > Aquatic > Marine > Unclassified | place: Southern Ocean | collected 2014-11-02
GGCAGGTGCCGCCGCGGCCAGTTTGTCCAGCACACCTTTGCATCAGCCTACCGCCCGAGGCAACGGCCCAATTGCGCAAACCCGTCAACGCCTTGCTGCCTGTGGACAAATTCTTTTGGCCCAAATCGCACCAGCCTGTTGACGCCTGCAAACAGTCAGGCTAGTGGCCCGCTCCTACCCCGTGCCCAGATGGCGGAATTGGTAGACGCACCAGCTTCAGGTGCTGGCGCTCGCAAGGGCGTGGAGGTTCGAGTCCTCTTCTGGGCACCACTACTTAATCTAAGTGTTTGAAACACTTAGATTTTGTGGCGTTTTTTGAAGCGCCGTTCCACCTTTTATTCCACCTTCAGGTTTTGCGCTCAAAGAGCAGCACGCCGTCCTTTTCGACGCCTGGGCCAACCCGCGTCAAACCAGCACCCTTTTCATACCATTCCAACTGCACTTCCGCTGAGAGGCGAAGGTCGGGCGCTTCGTCAAAATCCTGCTTCCAGAACATCCAGGTCGTGAAGCTGTCGCTGTCTCCTGACTGCGTGAGAATCTCGATAGCGAGGTCGATGTCGCTACCAGCATGATGGTCGCCACGAGCACGACTGCCGTAGAGGTACACTCGCGCAATCTCTGGATGCCTCTCGGCCCACTCTACGATTGCTACTCTGTCGGCTTCGAGTAATCCACTCACGTCATACTCCTGGTTATCCACTCGTTGCATTCGACAAATTACTACTGCCTGTTACTATGTATTGGTAGTGACGTTAATAGCCTTGCGACTAAAACACATACCACTCGCAAGGCGGTATGTGTTTTGGTTTGCTAATTAGATTATATGAGAGAGGTTAAGTTTAGAGCGTGGGACGAAAAACGAAACAAGTGGTATGCAAGTGCGTATGGTCCGTTTGAGTGGATTTATCAAAACACTGATTGGGGAGGTGGAAGCAAGCCTGCATACACAGCAACCATGCCACCAGAAGGTGTTGTGCTTGAACAGTACACCGGCCTGCATGATGAGAATGGTCAGGAAATTTACGAAGGAGACGTAGTTAAGCACTACGCGTATAAACGCCAAAAGTGGATTGTAGAATACATAGCTCCGAAATTTGAGGCCCGAAACACCAAAGACGGTACTGTAATAGCGCTTTGGCATAATCAGAGACTGTCAGATTTTGAAATCGTCGGAAACATCCACGAAAATCCCAAACTTCTCACCTAATCCGTTCCACCTTCCATTCCACCTTTTGCCGTGCGTTACAGTGCGCCAGCATGAGGAGGTATGAGAGCTAAGTGACTGAAACTGCGATACACAGCGGTCAATATGAGTACCTATGAGGGACTCGAACGTGCTTCTTCTGGGCACCATTTTCCCATTCGCTGAGAACTTCGCGAATGGGCCAAGCTCACCGAGACATGACACCGCAGCTGCGGGCTGATCGCGCAAGCCATGGCGCTTGCCGAGATGGGTCGGGTGCTGCCGGCATGGTGCCATCCGCTGGCTTCCGCAGCATGTCCGTGTCAGTGGTCTCGCCAATGACGCTGGTCTTCACGATCGCAAAATCGAACTGATTGCCGCGCGGGACCAGAAACCCAGCGCGCTCCATCAGCGGTGTGTCATAGGCGCGGATCACCTTGCGGTTGCGGCTTTGTCGGCCCGCGAAGTTGTCGGCCAGGCTCTGGCCGGTGATCGTCAGTGCCGCGCCATCGCGACGATGTGCGGCTGCGCGTTGGACGAACCGCCGATCGCGGTGACCGCGGCGATGGCGTTGCGAAATGCGGCCTCGGTCAGGATCTGCGAGGGGCGTTGCAAGAGCCCTACAGCGTCACGCCGCGCTTCCAGATCGCGATCGTGCGCTGGCCCTGTTTTTCGGCAGCGGTTGGCGCGCCGCTGGCGATGGCGAGCAGCGTGTCGAGGAACTGCCGGTCGGCGGCTTCGGTGTCTTCCAGCGCGATCGAGGCATCGAAATCGATCCAGTGCGGCTTGGCGGTGGCGAGCGCGGCGTTGGAGGCGATCTTGACGGTGGGGACCGGAAAGCCGAGCGGCGTGCCGCGTCCGGTGGTGAACAGCACCATAGTGCATCCTGCTGCGGCGAGCGCGGTGGAGGAGACCGCATCGTTGCCCGGCGCCTCGAGCAGCGCAAGCCCGCCCGTCGGCGCCGTCTCGCCATAGTCGACGACATGCATGAGCGGCGCCTGTCCCGCCTTCTGCACCGCGCCCAAGGACTTTTCCTCCAGCGTGGTGATGCCGCCTGCGATATTGCCGGGCGAGGGGTTCTCCGAAACCGGCAGCCCCTGATCGAGGAAATAGCGCTTGAAGCGGTTGACCAGCGCGGCACCTGCCTCGAACGTCTGGCGGTCGATGGCGCGCGCCAGCAGCGCGTGTTCAGCGCCGAAGATCTCGGGAATTTCGGTGAGCACCGGCGTGCCGCCCGCGGCCGCGAGCCGGTCCGCAAAACGGCCGAGCAGCGGGTTGGCGGTGAGGCCCGACAAACCGTCGGACCCGCCGCATTTGAGCCCGACGGTGAGCGCCGACAGCGGGCAGGGCTCGCGCCGCGCGGCTGCAGCCTGCTCAACCAGCTCGTCGATCAGCGCGGCGGCCGCGTCGAGTTCGTTGCCCACCGCCTGCGATGTCAGCATACGCACCTTGCCGCGCGCGGCTTCGGGCACGCTGGCGATCAGCGCGTCGAGCTGGTTCGATTCGCAGCCCAGCCCGAGCAGGAGGACGCCTGCCGCATTGGGGTTGGCGGCCAGCCCGGCCAGCGCGGCGCGCGTCCCGCCGAGGTCATCGCCCAGCTGCGAGCAGCCGTGTGGGTGGGTGAAGGCGTGGATGCCGTCGACCCGACCTGCGTGGCGCGCGCCGGCATCGCGCGCGACCTGCTCGGCGGTGACCGCCACGCAGCCCACCGTCGGCAAGATCCAGATCTCGTTGCGGGTGGCAAACCTGCCGTCGGCGCGGCGGTAGCCCTTCCAGGTCGCGGGGTCACTGGCCCGGGCTCCTGCAGTGTTCGAGGCGCCGGGCGCATAGGCGATCTCGCCATCCAGCGCGGTGACCAGATTGTGGCTGTGGACATGCTCGCCCGGTGCGATGGCTGAGGTCGCAACGCCGATGGGCTGGCCGTATTTGGTGACAACCTCGCCCGCGCGGTGCGTGCGCAGCGCGAACTTGTGACCACGCGGAATGGCGGCGCCCGTCGTGATGCCCAGCGCGGGCTCGCCCGCGGCGAGATCGCGCAAGGCCACGCCCACCCCGTCAGCGGCATGAATGTGGAGCGATGATAACGTGATCATCTGGCCCGAATCCCAGAGGCGACAGAACGATGCAAGCGGGCTTCCCTCAATCCAATGGGCCGGTGTTCTCGCCAGTCTGCCGCAAGCCGGTCGCCATTGCGAGCCCCTTGGCGCAGACCCGCGCGAGCCTTCAGCCGCTGTTGCGCAGCGCGGTGGCGATTGCGTTGATCGACAGCTGGATGCCCTCGGGAATGCGCTCGTCGGCCTCGCCCGCGCGGTGGCGCTTGATCAGCTCGATCTGCAGCAGGTTGAGCGGCTCGATATAGGGCAGCCGCAGCCGGATCGAGGCATCGAGCGCAGGATTGTCCGCGAGCAGCCGCGATTGGCCGGTGATGCTGAGCAGATTGTCGTGCGCCGCGTTCCAGCCCGATGTGATCGCGCCGAAGACCTGCTCGCGCAGGCGATCGTCGGGGACCAGCCCGGCATAATGCCGCGCAATCCCCATGTCGGACTTGGCCAGCACCATCTCCATATTGCCGAGCAGCGCCTGGAAGAACGGCCAGCCCTGCGCCATCGCGGTAAGCAGGCCCTTGTCGGCATGCCCCTGCAGCGCCTGGCCGACGCCATACCATCCCGGCAGCATGATCCGCGCCTGCGCCCAGCTGAACACCCAGGGGATCGCGCGCAGATCCTCGATCCGCTGGCTCTTGGAACGGCTTGCCGGACGCGAGCCGATCTTGAGTCCGGCGATCTCGGTGATCGGGGTGGCGGCGCGGAAGAACTGGTTGAACCCCTCGGTGCCGTAGACGAGTTCGCGATAGCTACGAAAGGCATCGCGCGAGATCATGTCCATCGCGGCGGCAAAGCGTGCCTCGTCGGCTTCGCTCAGATCGTCATGGTCGAGCGTCGCGATCAGTGCGGCCGAGGTGATCGCCTCGAGGTTGAGCTCGGCGCTTTCGACCGTGCCGTATTTCGCGGCGATGACCTCGCCCTGTTCGGTGATGCGGATGCGGCCCTGCACCGTGCCCTTGGGCTGCGCGCGGATTGCGGCAAAGCTCGATCCGCCGCCGCGCCCGACCGCACCGCCGCGGCCGTGGAACAATTGCATCGCGATCCCGGTATCGGCGAACACCTTGGCGAGTGCGCGACTGGCGTGGTTGAGGCTCCAGGTCGAGGTGAGATAGCCGCCGTCCTTGTTGCTGTCCGAATAGCCGACCATCACCTCCTGATAGCCGCGCGCCTTCACCAGGCCTGCGATTTCGGGAAGCGCGAAATAGGCGCGCATCACCTGCGGTGCGGCTTCGAGATCGCCGATCGTCTCGAACAAGGGCACTGCCATGATCGCAGCCTGCGGGGCGGTCCCGGCCTCGCCGCCGGGGCGGTAGAGCCCGGCTTCCTTGAGCAGCAGGTTGACCTCGAGCATGTCGGATACGCTTTCGGCCTTGCTGATGTTGTACGCGGTGATCGCCTGCGGCCCGTAATCGACATGCGCCTGGGCGGCGGCCTCGACGATCGCGATCTCCTTGGCGGTCTCCTCGCTGTAATCGTGCCAGCGGTTGATCAGCAGGCGGCCATGGCCGAGCTCGGCGCGCAGCAGTGCGACGCGGGCCGCCTCGTCGAGCGCGGCGTAATCGGCGCACACGCCTGCGACCTTGAGCAGCTCTGCGACCACGCGCTCATGGACGTCGCTGTTCTGCCTGAGGTCGAGCGTGGCGAGGTGGAAGCCGAAGATCTCGACCGCGCGGATCAGCCGGCCCAGCGCGCCGCCACTCGCCAGGATTCCCGCGCCATCGCTGGCGAGGCCGTTGGCGAGCACCGCCAGATCATGCCGCAGCTCGGCGGGGCTGGCATAGGCCTCGCCCGAGAGCATCGAGGGGCGCGGCGGCTGCTTGCCGGTGAGGCGGATATGCGTGGTGCACAGCCGCGCATAGATTCCCGCCAGCGCGCGGCGATAAGGTTCGTCGGCGCGGCTGGGCGAGGTGTCGCCGCTGGCTTCCGCCAGCGCCAGCACCGCATCGGGGGTGTTAGAAAGACCGGTGGCGATCGACAGGTCTTGGCCCAGCGCGTGGACGCCGTCGAGACAATGCACCAGTGCGGTCTCGCACTGCCGCCCCAGCGCGTGACGCAGCGCATCGGCGGTGACGAACGGGTTGCCGTCGCGATCGCCGCCGATCCAGCTGCCCAGCCGCAGGAACGCGGGCGGGCGGTGGCCCAGCACGCGCTCCCAGCGCGCATAGAGCATCGGTAGCGCGGGCAGGAACACATCCTGCATATAGGCGCGCGCGTTCTCCACCTCGTCGGCGACGAACAGACGTTCGCGGCGCAGGGGTCGGGTCTGCCACAGCAGCGCGATCTGGCGGTGCAGCGCCTCGTCGATCCGGTCGCCGCTGGGGGTGTGGTCGAGCCCCGCATCCTTCATCTTCATCAGATCGGCGACGCGGTTCTTGTGGTCGATCATCGACTTGCGACGCACCTCGGTGGGGTGCGCGGTCAGCACCGGTACGATCAGGCTGTGCTCGAGCAGGTCGGTGATCGCGGCATCGCCGATGCCATGTTCGCGCAGCCGCTCGACCGCTTCTGCCACCGTCGCGCCGGTCTCCTGCGCCACGCCCTGCCGGTCTTCGGCGAGATTGGCGAGCATAGAAAATAGCATGAATCCGCGCACAAAGGCGAGCGTGTCGTCGAGATTGAGCGAATCGAGACCGGTGTCGATGCCATCGGCGCCGGCGACGCCGCGGTGCCGATCGACGCTGGCCGAGCGGATGTACTCGGTCTGGCGGAACAGCTTCTCGCCGCCATAAGCGCGGATGACGTCGCCCAGGATCCGGCCAAGATAGCGGATATCGGGGTTCTGACTGATGGGGGCGGGCGGGGTGGTGTCTATGTCTGCCATGGCTCAATGCTGCGCTGCAAAAATCCCTGGGTCAAGGGTGCGCGTGCTTCGTCTGCAATCGATTGCACGCGTGTAGCGGGCCACATCGGTCAAATGTCTCGAATTTGTCACCCGATCATGACAGAGCAGCCGTGCCTTTGAAGGAGTGCTTTTGATGAACCGTCCGCTTGCCGCCTTGCTGTGCCTTGCCGCTCTTTGGGCTGCGCCGGGCTTCGCCCAGCACAACGCGCCCAAGGAGGTTGCGCCCGACAAGGAGCGTGGCGAGCAGACCGCCGCTGATTACGCCGCGCAGGGCCGCGCGCAGCTCGAAGCGCGGCTGGCGGCGCCGGTCAACCAGGGCAGGGCGAAGAACCTCATCATCTTCATCGGCGATGGCATGGGGGTCAGTACGCTGACGGCCGCGCGCATCTGGCAGGGGCAGAAAGCAGGGCGCGATGGCGAATCGACCGAGACCGAGATCGACGCGATGCCCTATTCGGCGCTGATCAAGACCTACAGCCATGATTTCCAGGTTGCCGATTCGGCGGCGACCGCGTCCGCCATCGTCACCGGCATCAAGACCCGTTCAGGCATGCTCTCGGTCGCGCCGGCTGCGCTGCGCGGCAAGTGCGAGACCGCCAGTGGGCAGGACGTGCCGACGCTGTTCGAGCAGGCAGGCGCTGCGGGCAAGCAGCTGGGGCTGATCTCCACCGCGCGGATCACCCACGCCACGCCCGCGTCCGCTTATGCGCACAGCGTCGACCGCAACTGGGAAAGCAACAGCGAACTGCCCGCAGGCGCAACGTGTCACGACATCGCGCGCCAGCTGGTCGAATGGTCGCAGTCAAGCCAGCTCAAGCTGGTGCTGGGCGGTGGGCGCACCGCATTCTACCCCAAGGACCAGAGCGATCCGGAATACGCCGACAAGAGGGGCAACCGCACCGATGGTCGCAACCTGGTGGCGGAGTGGAAGAAGAAGCATCCCAAGGGCCAGTACATTTGGAACGCCGCGCAGTTCGGCGCGCTTGATGCCACCGGCGATGCGCCGGTGCTGGGCCTGTTCGAGCCCAGCCACATGCAGTTCGAGGCCGATCGTGCCAGCGACAAGGCAGGCGAGCCTTCGCTGGCCGAGATGACCGCGCTGGCGATCACCCGGCTGGGCTCTGCGGACAAGGGCTATGTGCTGATGGTCGAGGGCGGCCGCATCGACCACGCGCATCACGGCGGCAACGCCCACCGCGCGCTCGACGACACCGTTGCCTTCGACGCGGCGATCGCCAAGGCTCTGGAGATGGTCGATCTCAACGACACATTGGTGCTGGTGACCGCCGATCACAGCCATGTCTTCACCATCGCGGGTTATCCGCCGCGCGGCACCTCGATCTTCGGGCTTGCCAGCGTCACCGAGGATGGCGAGCCGGTCAACGCCAAGGATGGGAAGCCTTACACCACGCTGGGTTACGCCAATGGCCCCGGCGCGAAGGTCGATGGCCCGCGCAACGATCCCTCGCAGGAGGACACCGAGGCGCTGAACTACCAGCAGCAGGCCACCGTGCCGACCTCGGGCGAAACGCATGGCGGGGAGGATGTGGTGCTCAAGGCCGCCGGCCCCGGCGCGCACCTGTTCCACGGCACGCTCGAGCAGCACAGCATCTATCACATCGCGAAGCATATCCTGGGAATGTGAGCTTTCTCTCCCCTCCCGCTTGCGGGAGGGGCAGGTCCAGCTTGCTGGGCCGGGGTGGGCCTGAAATTGGCGACTGTTCAGGCCAACCCCGTCTTCGCCTGCGGCTCAGCCACCCCTCCCGCAAGCGGGAGGGGAGACGTCAGCGCCCGATCGGATCCGCCACAGCATCTGCGCGCTGGGAATAGCCCGGTGCGACGCGGGCCTTGCTTGCCTGTTCGAAGGCATAGCCCGCCTTGATGACATCATGGTCCTGCCACTGGCCGCCGATGATCGACAGGCCGACGGGCAGTCCTGCGACATAGCCCATCGGCACGGTGATGTGCGGATAGCCGGCGACGGCGGGCAGCTGGCTCTGGCTGGGGCCGCTGCTGTGATCGCCGTTGACCAGATCGCTCACCCAGGCGGGCGCGTTGCTGGGGCCGATGAGGAAGCGCACGTCATGCGTTTTCAGGAGCTTCTCGATGCCCTCCGCGCCCGCCAGCCGCTTCGCCTTGGCCAACGCCTCGCGATATTCGGGATCGTCGAGACCCTTCTGGCTCTCGGCCAGATCGAACAGCCCCTGGTCGAACCAGGCGAGCTCGATCACCGCGTTTGCGGCGTTGTAGGCGATGATGTCCTTGAGCGTGCGCGCCTTCACCGTGGCGGGGGTGCTCGCAAGGTACGCGTTGAGATCCGCTTTGAGCTCGGCCATCAGCACCTTGAACTCGGCCTCGCCAAGGCCATCGAGCCCGGTGCGGCTGTCCTCGATCTCGACCAGCTCGGCGCCTGCGGCGGCGAACCAGTCGAGCGCGCCTGCAAACACCGCCTGAACCCGGGCGTTGCTGCCGGTGCGATCCTTGAGCACCCCGATGCGCACGCCCTGAAGATAGCCGGGGGACAGTCCGGCGGCATAATCGGTCTTGCGCGCATCGGCTTGCGCCGTGGCCGGGTCAGCCGGATCGCTTCCCGCCAGCGCGGTCAGCACCAGCGCGGCATCGGTGACGCTGCGCGCCATGGGTCCTGCGGTGTCCTGGCTGTGGCTGATCGGGATGACGTGGGTGCGCGAGACGAGGCCCAAGGTGGGCTTGAAGCCGACCAGCCCGTTGATCGACGAGGGGCAGATGATCGAACCGTCGGTCTCGGTGCCGATCGCCGCTGCCGCGAGGCTTGCTGCCGCCGCCGCGCCGCTGCCAGAGGACGAGCCGCACGCGTTGCGATCAAGCGCATAGGGGTTCTTGACCAGCCCGCCGACACTCGACCAGCCGCTGACAGAATTGTCCGAACGGATGTTGGCCCATTGCGACAGGTTGGTCTTGCCCAGGATGATTGCCCCCGCTGCGCGCAGCCGGGCGACCAAAGGCGCATCGCGGTCGGTGACGTTGGCGAGCAGCGCAGTCGATCCCGCGGTGGTGGGGACGGGGCCCTTGGCCTCGATATTGTCCTTGATCAGGATCGGGATGCCGTGGAGCGGACCGCGCAAGGTTCCCGCCTTGCGTTCCGCATCGAGCATGCGCGCCTCCTCGACCGCGCCGGGCATCACCGCGATGACGCTGTTCAATTTCGGCCCGGCGCGGTCGATCGCCTCGATCCGGTCGATATAGGCGCGGGTCAATTCCTCGCTGCTGATCGTCCCTGCCGCCAGCATCGCGGACAGCTCGGGGATAGATTTCTCCTCCACCTGCACCGCCATTCTCGCGATGCGCGGCGGTTCGTCCTGCGCGAGGGCGGGCAAGGGAAGGGTGATGGGGGCGAGGGCGGCAAGCGCCAGGGCAAGGGTTCGCATCGAACCCACGATAGCGCGGCGTTTGCGCCCGGCAAGATAGCGCACGCGAATTGTTCCGACGCATCTGGCCAAGCTGCCAGCGCGCGCCCATATCGCGCGCATGCCCGAGAAACGCTACACCAAGTCGAACCTGCCCGAAAAGATCTGCGCGGCGTGCGGGCGGCCGTTTGCGTGGCGCAAGAAATGGGAGCGCGACTGGGACAATGTGAAGACCTGTTCGGAGCGCTGCAAGGGTGACTTGAGGCGCAAGAACCGTCCGGCCTGAGCGTCAGCCCTGCGCGGCGATCTGCCGTGCGATCGCAACCGTCTGCCGCGCCTGCTCGAGGTGCAGCAGTTCGACCATCCGGCCATCGACCCGGATCGCACCCTTGCCGGCATTTTCGGGCAGATCGAACGCCGCGATGACCGCCTGCGCGCGCGCCAGTTCGTCTGCGCTCGGCGAGAACACCGCGTTGCACGGGCCGATCTGGTCGGGATGGATCAGCGTCTTGCCGTCGAAGCCGAACAGCAGCCCCTGATCGGCCTCGGCGGAAAAGACATCGAGATCGCGGAACTCGTTGCACACCCCATCGAGGATCGCGACGTTGTGCGCGCGCGCCGCCGCCACCGCCAGCGACAGGATCGGCAGGAACGGCGTGCGCTCGGGCGTCAGCTTCGCACGCATTTCCTTGGCGAGATCGTTGACCCCCATCACGAACAGCGACAGCCGGGTGCCCGCCGACAAGGCCGCCAGCGCATCGAGATGCGGAACGACAGCGCAGGTCTCGATCATCGCCCACAGTTGCAGCCGCGACGGAGCATCGGCGAGCGCGGCGTTGCACGCGGTGATGTCGGTCGCGCGGCAAACCTTGGGGATGAGGACCGCGTCGATCTGCGCGTGGGCGACCGCGTCGAGGTCATCCTTGCCCCAGGGCGTGTCGAGCGCGTTGATGCGGATGGCGAGCTCACGGTTGCCGAAACCGCCTTCTGCCGCTGCCGCGATCGCGGCGGCTCGCGCGTCCTCCTTGGCCTCGGGCGCGACCGCATCCTCAAGATCGAGGATGATCACATCGGCGGGCAGGCTGCGCGCCTTGGCAAGCGCGCGGGGGTTGGAGGCGGGCATGTACAGCGCGCTGCGCCGCGGGCGGGCGGTGTCGGTCATGGCGGTTGTCCTGGCTGAAGGTCAGGCCGGATTAGCACCCAGATAGCGGAAGGCAACCACGGTGAGATCGTCGCTGGGGTCGGTGCCCTGCTCGAAGGCGCGCACCGCGTCGCACATGGTGGCGACCATCGCCGCCGCGCTCGACTGGTCGGCGATCAGCGCGTCACGGGTGCGCTGAGTGCCGAACAGCTGCTCGTCGCGGTTCTGCGCCTCGGTCACACCATCGGTGATCAGCACCAGAGCCTCGCCGGGGAGCAGGGTGAGATGCTCGGCGGGCCAGGGATAATCCATGATGCAGAAGGGCGGGCCGCCCTCCAGCGCCTCCTCGATCACCTCGCCGGAGGTGGTGATCCGCAGCGGATTGTCGTGCCCGGCATTGACCATCTCGACTTGCCCGGTCGCCAGATCGATGATGCACAACAGCATCGTCAGCCCCAGTTGATCGCCGCTGTCGCGCATCAGCTCTGCGTTCAGCATCGCGGCGGTATCGGCAAGGCCTCCAGGGCTGCGCAACATCACGCTGCGAGACAGAGCCTTGGACAGCGCCATGAACAACGCAGCGGGAACGCCCTTGCCGGTAACATCGGCGATCAGAATGACGATGCGGTCGGCATCCAGCCGGATGATGTCGTAGAAGTCCCCGCCCACCGACTTGGCGGCTTCCAGCTGCGCGGCGATATCGATGCGCGGATCGAGCCTGGCCAATGCGGTGCGATCAGGCAGCATGCCCAGCTGGATCGCGCGCGCGGCGTCAAGCTCGCCCTCAGTGCGGTTCTGCGCATCGCGCAGCACCGCGCGCTCGCGCCGCGCCTCGCTGAACAGCGCGCCGAACACCGCAAGTGCCGCGCCGCTGCCCAGCAGCAATGGGCGCACCGGATCGAACAGCGTGTCGGCAAAGCGGAACAGCAGTCCACTCGCCAACGGCAGAACGACCAGCGCGACCGCGAGCATGCCCCAGGTCATCCGACCTCGGGTCTGGCGCGCGGCGAGCAGCAGGATGATCGCCAGCAGCGCGCCGCTGATCCATTCCGCCGCCTGGCTCCAAACCGGCCGCACCAGCCAGCCGCCGCGGCGGATCGCATCCGCCGCCTGCGCTTGGACCAGCACGCCGTACATTTCAGCGCCCATTGGCGTTGCCACGATATCGGTTGTCCCGACCGCCGCTTCCGAGATGACGACGATCTTGCCCCTGAGCTGGTCGAGGTCAAAATCGTCGGCCATAAGCTCGAAGGCCGGAATGATGTGCGAAGGCGGTACAATGGCGAAATGCAGGCGCATGCGCCCCGCCGCATCGATGGGAATGGTGCGCTTGCCGATGGTGACGGTGCTCGGCGTCAGGCGGATGTCGGGGGCGGTGCCGCTGTCATGCTCCATCGCCACCCGCACCATTTCCAGCGCCAGACCAGGCACCAGCGCTTCACCGGTCTTGAGCACCAGCGGAACGCCGCGCACCAGCCCATCGCTGTCCGGCGCGCCGTTGAGCAAGCCAAAGCCGGGGGCACCGGCCTCCAGCATGTCCAGATTACGCTGCACAAGCGGATAGTGCAGCAACTCCGCCGGCGGATTCCCGTCAATGGTCGCCCATTGGATGAGGTTTTCGGGCGCAATCCCATAAGCATCCACACCGGCCCGGCCCAACACCACCGGCGCGGCGCCGATCGCCTTGGCAAATTCCGTATCCAGGCTCTGCTGGCTTTCGATCCACGCTTTGACGGCCGGCTCGTCAGGCTGGTAAAGCCGCCGGAATCGGGCCGGGCTCACCGCATCGGGCTCTACGAACAGGATGTCAAAGCCGATAACGCTGGCGCCGCCCTTGGCGATGCGCTGGGTCATTTGCGCCAGCGTGCGGCGCGGCCATGGCCAGCTGCCGATCAGCTCCAGACTGTCATCGTCGATCGCGACGACACGCACATCGCTTGCGGCAAGGTCGCGAGGGGCAAGCCGCTGCCAGCCATCGAACACGGCATTGGGTATGCGCGGGCTGAGCGCGATGCTGAGCAGGGCCGCGGCGGCAAAGCCCGCCAGCGCCGCCAGCCACAAGGTGCGCGAAGGAAGCGCGGTCGCGCTAGAGGGCGACTTCAAGGCCGTCATAGGCGCACAGCACCTCCAGCGGAGCATGCTCGCGGGTCAGTTCCTCGTAACGGATGCTTTCGCCATGCATCCGCGCGATGTCGGCATCCGAATAGACCGGTTCGTGATGGAACAGCGCCAGCCGCTTGGCGCGCGCGCCGTGGCACAGGTCGATCGCGACGATGTTGCTCGAATGCCCCCAGTCCTCCTTCATCGAGACGCTGTCGGCGAGCGAGTACATCGTGTCGCAGATCACCAGGTCGGCATTGCCGAAGAACGCCTCGACATCGGCCTCGCCGTGCATCTTCTCCATCTTGTGCTCGCTGTCGGTGCTGAACACCGCGACCTTTCCGGCGGCATCGGTGAAGCGATAGCCGAAGCTGCTGTGCGAATGATGCTGTTCCATCAGTTCCACCTGCACCGCGCCGATCTGGTAGACCTCGCCGGGCTTGAGCGTGCGGAACTCGATCTTCGCGCGCAGCCAGTCGAACGCCACGGGGAAGGAGATTTCCTCCTGCTGTCGCCGCAGCGCCGTCTCGGCATCCTCGTGCCCCGAATGGATGATGATATGCGCATTGGGGTCGAATGCGGGCACGAAGAACGGGAAGCCCATGATATGGTCCCAGTGCAGATGCGACATGAAGAAATGATAGACCCGCGCATGGCCCCCCGCGCAGCGGCGCATGGCATCGAGCCCGAAGCCGCGCAGGCCGCTGCCCATGTCGCAGATGATATAGGGGTCGCCCGCCGCTGCATCGCCTGCCTCGATCTCGACACAGGTGGTGGCGCCGCCAAAGGTGCCGCCGGTGGCGAAGTCGAGCTCGTTGCGGGTGAAGGCGCGTGCTTCGTCGAGATCGGCAAAGCTGCGGCCCGATGCCGCGAGCAGCGCGCTGGCCACCTTTTCCTGCACAATCGACGCGGTTGCGGCGACAGGCAGAGACCCGCGCGTTCCCCAGAACCGGACCAGCATCCAAACCCCCCTCAAGTTCACAATTCCGCCGGTGCGACCCCCCGCTGGCGGATAGGCCTATAGAGCATCCTCGATCGTATCGGTGACGGCAAACAGCTTGTCGTACCGGCTGATTGCCAGGATTTCGCGCATCACCGTGTTGGGCCGCGCCAGCGCCATCGCGACGCCTGCGGTGTCCGCCTGGCGCTTGGCCAGCGTCAGCGCGCGCAGACCGCGCGACGACATGTAGTCCAGCCCGGAAAAATCGACGATCAGCTTGCGACTGGACGACTCGGCGGCGAGGCTGACGCTGCTCGCCAGATGATCGGTGAAAGCCTGTGCTGTTGCCTCGTCGACCCGGCCATCCGGGCTCGCGATGATGCAACCCTGCCGCTCGGTGCTGGACCACTGCATGTCTTCTGCCTTTCGCATGTCGCACAAAGCGTAGCGACAAATTAACCTCGTGGGAAGTTGCCCTGAACATAGCCGAAGCGCCATGGCGAGACGGGACAATTTGCCGTCCGGCTTCGCACCGGCTAGTGTCAACCTCGATGGACACTTCCCGACCGACCAACCCGCATGTCACGACGGTGGATTTCGCCCCCGCGGCCCCGCGCAGCCTGTGCACCGATTGCGGAATATCGCGCACCAGCGACCCCAAGGCGTGCGGGCGGGCGTGCCAGTTCATCCAGCCGGATTACCCGAAGCTCGAACGCCAGGTGCATGGCCGCGCGCGCGATGCTGGCAAGGGGGACGAGCTGTTCTTCGGCCCCTATCGCCGCATGGTGCAGGCAGAGTTGGTGCCGTCTTCGCCCGGCGCGCAATGGACAGGGATCACCACGCGAATCGGCGCGCGGCTGCTCGAAACCGGCGCGGTCGATGCGGTGCTCGCTGTCGGCCCGCATCCGGACGATCGCTGGCGGCCGCTGCCGATGCTGATCACCCGGGCCGAGGACATGGCAGAGGTGCGCGGCATGCGCATGGGCTATGCGCCGCTGCTCGCTTTGCTCGAGCCGGCGCGCGCGGCAGGGCACCGGCGGATCGCGGTGGTGGGGATTGCGTGCCAGATCCACGCATTGCGCGCGCTCGAGGCGGAATTGGGGTTCGAGCGGATCTACGTCATCGGCACGCCATGTTCGGACAACACCACCACCGAGAATTTCCACACGTTCCTGGGGCTGCTCTCCGACCGGCCAGAGACGATCAGCTATCTGGAGTTCCGCGCCGATTATCACGTCGAATTGCGCTTCGACGATGGGGCAACCCGCGAAATTCCGTTCCTGCAGCTGCCGATATCGGACCTGCCGGGCGATTTCTTCCCGCTCACTTGCCGCACCTGTGTCGACTATACCAATGTGCTCGCCGACATCACGGTCGGCTATATGGCAGGGCGCGGCAAGCAGTGGCTGCTGGTACGCAACGAACGCGGCGAGGAGCTGGTGCGCCTGCTGGGCGACGAACTGCGCACCGCCGAACTCACCAGCGCGGGCAAAAGGGCAGGGCCGGTCAAGGGGTTCCTGACCAACACCGAGCGTGCGGCAGGCGGGCTGCCGCTGCGGCGGATGCCCAAGATGCTGCGCAAGGTCTTCGGCTGGCTGATGCCACGGGTAGGCCCGCGCGGCACCGAGTTTGCCCGCGCCAGGCTCGAGATGAAGGCGGTCGAGACCGTGCTCCACCTGCGCCGCGCGGCTCGGCCCAAGATGAAGACGATGATCCCCGATCACGTCTGGGCGCTGGTCAAGCCTTATGGGATCGAGCCGGAGCCCGGGGAACGGCGCGAGCGGGGTGATACTTAACGCTATAGAATGATCGTCACCCCCGCGTTCGCGGGAATGACGGGGTTGGGCGGCGCTGAGATCAGTCGCGACGAACCGCGATCCAGATCGTATGCCGCGCGCCGCGGCCAGATGCGGTGGCGCGCACGGTCTCTTCGGTCACATCGAAACGCGACTTGCGCAGCCGAGAGGTGAACCGCGGGTCGGGGCCGCTCGACCAGACGCCAAGCACCCCGCCTGGCCGAAGCGCCGCGCGCGCCTCGGCCAGGCCCGCCAGCGTATAGAGCGCGTCGTTGCCTTCGCGCGACAGGCCGTCGGGGCCATTGTCGACATCGAGCAGGATCGCGTCATATTGCGCAGGGCCCTTGCGGATCAGTGCGCCGACATCGGTCACGCAGACCTGAACCTGCGCGCTGTCCAGCGTGCCCTGGTGCAGGTGTGCCATCGGGCCGCGGGCCCAGTCGACGATCTCGGGGACCAGTTCCGCCACGCTGATCTGCGCCTGCGGGCCAAAAGCGGTCAGTGCCGCGCGCAGCGTGAAGCCCATTCCGAGCCCGCCGATCAGCACGCGCGGCTTTGCCACACCCGCCAGCCGCGCCTGTGCCAGCGTCGCCAGCGCCTCTTCGGAGCCGCTGAGCCTGCTGTTCATCAGTTCGTTGGCGCCAAGCATGATCGAGAATTCAGCTCCCCGGCGGATCAGCCGCAAGGGATCACCGCCGCCGGGGACGTCAGCGGTGGCGAGGAGTTCGCGCGGGACCATCGGTAGAGCCTGAGGTTATTTGCGCTTCTTGCGCGCGGCATAACGGGCGTCGCGCTTGAGCTTCTTTTCCGCCTCGGTCTCGACTTCCTGCAGCGCGGCGTTTTCGGCCTCGGCTTCGGCAGCGGCTATCCTGGCTTCGGCATCAAGCTTGGCCTGCTCGCGCTCGGCGAGCTTTTCGGCGCGCTTGGCGGCTTGCGCTGCTTCCTTGGCGGCCTGCGCGGCGAGGCGCTGGGCAACCACTTCAGGATCGGGCGCAGGCTTGGCTTTCAGCTTGTCGAGCGCCGCCTGACGCGCTTTTTGCGCGAGTGCCTGACGTTCCTGAAAGCCCGGATCCTTGTAGCCTGCCATGATATCTCAATTCTTCATTCTGGTTCGGGAAGGTGCCGTGCACGAACGACCCGATATGCCGCGCAGACCATCTGCGCGGATCGTTGATCGCCCGGCCTTAGTCCAGCCACCTGCAGAACGCAAAGAATCAAGCAGCTTGCCGATCAGTTGCGGCTGCCCGGCGCGCCGAAAGAAAGGCGATGCGGCAATAACTCACCGCGCCTTGGAACCACTTCGTCGCTCTGCCGTAATCCACCCCAAGATGTCCGATCGCTGGCATCGTTTGACACACGGGAGATTGAAATGGGTTTGATTCTGGCATTGATCATGGGCGGCATCATGGGCTGGCTCGCCAGCAAGGTTATGAACCGCGACGCGCAGATGGGCATTTTCTGGAATGTCGTCGTCGGCTGTGTGGGTTCGGTCCTGGGTCACTTCCTGCTTGCAGGTCTGCTCGGCGGTCGCGGCCTGCGCAATGGCGCGTTCGACCCGCTGACGCTGCTCACCGCGTTCATCGGCGCAGTCATTCTGCTGGCGATCGTGAACCTGGTCCAGCGCGGCCGCGCTCGGTAACAGCATTCCGGCTCGACAATTACTGTCGAGAACTGACGTGATGACAGGGAGCAGCGGGCGGACACGCCTTCTGCTCCCTTTCTGTTGTGTCCGCCGTGCCACAACAATTGCCATAGTTGCTGTCACGTCATAAGGAGCAGCCCGCGTGCGCCGCATTATGGCTTGCACGCGGTGACTTAATTGGATAACACACTGCTATGCAACCTGGGCGACCGTCGAAGCGGCAGTTCGGGATCAACGCCACCGGCTAAGGTCAGTCCGGTCTTCGCAGATGCGGGGACGCGCTGTCTGCATCCGGCCGGGAGGCGAGGTTTGGACGGATCTGGCAATGAATTACGAGAGCAGCTTTGGCGGGGATGCCATCACCGCGCGCAGCGAAGATCTTTACGGATCCGACGTGGATCAGGACGCGAAGAAGAAGCGCCGCAACACCATCATCGGTGTGGTCATCGCCATCGCGCTGCTGATTGCCGCAGGCGTCTATTTCTTCGGCGGCAACAAGGATGCAGCGGCCGGTGAAGGCGCGCAGGCAGGTGCCGGCGGTACCGACTCGCAGGCGCCCGCCGTCACCGTGATCGTTCCCGGCTCCGGCTCGGTCGAGCGCGTGATCAACGCCACCGGCACGCTCGCCGCGCGCCGCGAAATGCCGATCGGCATCGCGGGCGAGGGCGGCCAGGTCATCCGCGTGCTGGTCCAGCCCGGCGACTGGGTGAAGACCGGCCAGGTGCTGGCGATCATCGACCAGGACGTCCAGACCCAGCAGGCACGCTCGCTCGCTGCACAGATCCAGGTCAACCAGGCCGATGCGGTGCTGGCGCAGAACGAACTCGACCGCGCGCTGCAGCTGGTCGACCGCGGATTCATTTCCAAGGCCGATGTCGATCGTCGCCGCGCGACGCGGGACGCGGCCAACGCGCGCGTCGAGATTGCCCGCGCCCAGCTGCGTGAGGCGCAGGCGCGCAACGGCCGTCTCAACATCCGTGCCCCCGAATCGGGCTTGGTGCTCGAGCGCAATGTCGAGCCCGGCCAGGTGGTCGGCGCAGGCACTGGCGTCCTGTTCCGCATGGCCGCACGCGGCGAGATGGAACTGCGTGCGCAGATGAGCGAGGCTGATCTGGCCAATCTGAGCGTTGGCGTCCGCGCCGAGGTGCGCCCGGTGGGTGCCGGCCGTACCTTTACCGGCCAAGTCTGGCAGCTCGCACCCGTCATCAACGAAACCTCGCGCCAGGGTATCGCGCGGATCGCGCTTGGCTATGACAAGGCGCTTCGCCCTGGCGGTTTTGCCAGCGCTGCGGTGATCAGCGGTTCGTCGCAATCGCCGGTGCTGCCCGAATCGGCGGTGCTCAGCGACGACAAGGGCAGCTATGTCTATGTCGTGGGCAAGGACAACAAGGTCGAGCGGCGCAACGTGACCACCGGAACGGTGACCCCGCGCGGCATCGCCATCGCTTCGGGAATTACCGGCAAGGAGCGCGTCGTGCTCTACGCCGGCGGGTTCCTGAACCCCGGCGAGACGGTGCGGCCGCAGATGCAGGGCGCCAAGGCCGGCTGATCGGCAGGGCCGGATGCGTTTGCACCCCGTGCCCCTGACGGTCGTCGAACCGCGACAGGCGTTGGTCGAGCAGGCTCTGCAGTTGACCGGTCTGGGGACGGCATTGCTTGCATGGCCCGTGCATCTGGCCGTATTGGCATGACGTAACTGAAAGCAGGCCGGATTTCCGGCGGGTTGAGGATTAAGCGATGAACTTCCGGAACATGTCGGCCTGGTCGATCCGCAACCCCATCATCCCGCTCGTCTTTTTCACGGGCCTGCTGTTCGCGGGCATCCTCAGCTTCATGCGGATGGATGTCGTCAACAATCCGGACATCGATTTTCCGGCGGTCCAGATCAGCATCTCGCAGCCCGGCGCTGCGCCGACCGAGATCGAGAACCAGATCACCCAGCGCATCGAAGCTGCGGTGCGCTCGATCAACGGCGTCAAGAACATCAGCTCGACCGCGAGCGAAGGCAGCTCGAGCACCTTTGTCGAGTTCGAGATCGGCACCGACACCATCGAGGCGGTGAACGAGGTCAAGAATTCGGTCGACCAGATTCGCGGCAGCCTGCCCGAAGGCATTCTCGAGCCTTCGGTGACCAAGGTGGATGCCACTGGCGAGCCGATCGCGTATTTCGCGGTCGAAGCCGATGACATGACCATCGAGCAGCTGAGCTGGTATGTCGATGACACGGTGACCAAGCGGCTGCTGGCGATCGACGGCATGGCCGAGGTCGATCGCTTCGGCGGGGTCGACCGCGAAATCCGGGTGGTGCTCAATCCCGCGCGGATGCAGGCGCTGGGCGTGACCGCGAGTGTCGTCAACAACGCGCTGCGCCAGATCAATGTCGACGCCGCAGGCGGCCGCGCCGATGTCGGCGGCACCAAGCAGTCGCTGCGCGTGCTGGGCAATGCCGACACCGCGTTCGAGCTGTCGCAGATGCAGGTCCCGCTGGGCGGCGGGCGCACGATCAAGCTGACCGATGTCGCCACCGTCACCGACGGCTTTGGCGAACCGACCTCGATCAGCAAGGTGCGCAACAAGGAGGTCGTCAACTTCGCGATGACCCGGTCCAAGGGCGCATCCGATGTCACCGTCTATGACGAGGCGGTCAAGGCGATGGACGAGCTCAAGGAGCAAAATCCCGGGGTCAGGTTCATCCAGCTGGGCTCCAGCGTCGAATACACCAAGAGCCAGTATGAAAGTTCGATCGCATCGATGATCGAGGGCGCAGTGCTCGCGGTGGTCGTGGTGTTCTTCTTCCTGCGCGACTGGCGTGCGACGATCATCTCGGCGATCGCGATCCCCCTGTCGGCGATCCCGACCTTCTGGTTCATGGATCTGCTGGGCTTCAACCTCAACTTCCTCTCGCTGCTCGCGCTGGGGCTGGTGGCGGGCGTGCTGGTCGATGACGCGATCGTGGAGATCGAGAACATCGTCCGACATATGCGCATGGGCAAGTCGGCCTATCAGGCGTCTATCGACGCTGCCGACGAGATCGGCCTGGCGGTGGTCGCGACCTCGTTCTGCATCGTCGCGGTGTTCCTTCCGGTCGGCCTGATGCCCGGCATTTCGGGCCAGTTCTTCAAGAACTTCGGCATCACCGTCGTGGTCTCGGTGCTGATGAGCCTTGCCGTCGCGCGCATGATCACGCCGATGGTCGCAGCCTATTTCCTGGAGGCCAAGGGCCACGCCGCGCACGGCGAGGGCAAGCTGATGGATCGCTACATGAAGATCCTCGGCTGGTCGCTCGACCAGAGCCGCGCGCGCGCCTATCGCGGCGAAAATCCTGGCTTCGGCCGCAAGGTCGTTGCGATGTTCCTCGATCACCGGGTGTGGATGATGGGGGTCGGCCTGCTCGCGTTCGTCGTCACCGTGGTGCTGTTCATGATCACGCCGGCGCAGTTCCAGCCGACCATCAACGAGGACAACAGCCGTATCCAGATCGAGATGGTGCCCGGCACCACGCTCGAGCAGACCGAGGTCGTCGCCGACAAGGTCGCCGCAATCATGTACCAGCAGCCAGAGGTCGCTCTTGCGCTGATCCGCATCCGCGAAGGCAATGGCACGATCTTCGTGACGCTGAAGAAGGAGCGCGAGAAAACCTCGATCGAGTTCGAGCGCGATCTCGCCAAGACGCTCCAGTCCATTCCGGATGCGCGCGTGACCTTCGCCTCGCAATCGGGCGGCGGCGGCACCAACCGCGATATCTCGATCATGCTGACCGGATCGAACCCGGAACTGCTCTATGCGACCGCCGGCACGCTGGTCGAGCAGATGAAGGGCCTCAAGCAGGTCACCGGTCCGCGCGTCAACGCCGACATGCGCCGTCCGGAAATCATCATCAAGCCGCGCGCGGACCTCGCCGCGCAGCTGGGCATCACGACTGCCGCGCTCAGCCAGGCGATCCGTATCGCGACCCTGGGCGAGATCGAGCAGAACGCGGCGAAATTCTCGCTGTCTGACCGCCAGATCCAGATCCGCGTCGTGCTGCCCAAGGAATCGCGCAACGATTTCAATACCATCCAGAACCTGCCGGTGCAGACCGCAGCGGGCGGATCGGTCCCGCTCAGCCGGGTGGCGGATATCTCGTTCGGTTCGGGTCCGACGACCATCCAGCGCTACAACCAGGAACGCCGCGTGTTCATCGGCGCCGATCTGGCGCAGGGCGTGGTCACCGGCGAGGCGATGACCGCGATCAACAACCTGCCGATCATGAAGAACCTGCCGACGGGCGTGGGCAACAAGCCCTTTGGCGAACAGGAATGGCAGGCCGAGCTTGCGCTCAACTTCGTGATTGCCCTGGTCTCGGGCGTGCTGCTGGTGTTCGCGGTGCTGGTGCTGCTCTACAAGCGGTTGATGTCGCCGTTGGTCAACATGGGTTCGCTCGCCCTGGCGCCGCTGGGCGGCATATTCCTGGTGTGGGTGGTCGGCCAGCCGGTCTCGATGCCGGTGCTGATCGGGGTGCTGATGCTGCTGGGGATCGTGTCCAAGAACTCGATCCTGCTGATCGACTTTGCGATCGAGGAGATGCACCGCGGCGTGCCCAAGCTCGAGGCGATCCTCGAGGCCGGGCACAAGCGAGCGCAGCCGATCGTGATGACCACGGTGGCGATGACCGCAGGCATGGTGCCCACCGCGCTGTCGCTCTCGGGCGATGGGGCCTGGCGCGCGCCGATGGGCACGGTGGTGATCGGCGGGCTGATCGTCTCGACGCTGCTGACGCTGGTGATCGTCCCTGCAGGCTTCAGCCTCGCCGATGGCGTCGAAAAGCGGGTGGGACCGTGGCTGCGCACCAAGTTCCTCACCTACAAGCCCGGCGACAACGCCGATGACGAGGCGCTGATGGCGGGCGGTCGCCCGCACGGGATCCAGCCTGCGGAGTGATCGGCGGGCTTCGGTCATGACAGCCAGCGTCTTGCCAAGAAGCGCTGACCCGGCATGGCGCATCCGCGCCATCGCCACCGGTATGCTCGTGGTGATGGCAGGCGTGTTCCTCGCCACCCACTGGGCCGAAGGGCATGTCGACGCGCGCTGGGGCTATGTCCGTGCCTTTGCCGAGGCGGCGATGGTCGGCGGGCTGGCCGACTGGTTTGCGGTCACCGCGCTGTTCCGCCATCCGCTCGGCCTGCCGATCCCGCACACCGCGATCATCCCGCGCAACAAGGACCGCATCGGCGACACCATGGCGCAGTTTCTGCGCAGCAATTTCCTGACGCCTCTGGTGGTCGCGCGGCGGATGCGCAACATGAACGTTGCGGGCGCTGCGGGGCGGTTCCTCGTCCAGCCCACCGGCGGCGAGGGGCGGCTGAGGCTGGGCGCATCGAACATGATCGCCGACGTGCTCGAATCGCTCGATCAGGACCGGCTCGGCGGCAACGCCAAGGAGGCGCTGAGGGTCCAGCTCGACAAGCTCGACGTCGCGCCGCTGCTCGGCCAGATCCTGAGCGCGGCGATCGCCGACAACCGGCATCTGCCGCTGATGGACGGCATCATCAAATGGACCCAGCGCACGCTGTTCGCCAATGAGGAGCTGCTGCGCGACATGGTGCGCGCGCGCGCCAATTCGATCATGCGCTGGACCGGACTCGACGAAAGGCTCGCCACCGGCATCGTCGACGGGCTGCACAACCTGCTGTTCGACATGGCCGAGGACACCAACCACCCGCTGCGCCACAAGGTCGAAGAGGGGCTGGAGACGATGGCGTACCGGCTGCTCAACGATCCCGAAATGCAGGGCAAGGTCGCCGACATCAAGACCGAGATGCTGGCCAACCCGGCGATGGCGCGCTGGCTCGACGGGCTTTGGGAGCGCAGCCGCACCGCGCTGATTCGCGCCGCGCGCAACCCCGATCACGCGCTGTCGGGCCAGTTCGGCGACGGCCTGCGCCAGATCGGCGAGGCGCTGCAGACCGATGCGCGGATGCAGATGCAGATCAACCGCTTCGCTCGGCGCACCTTGGTGGGCATTTCCAACCGCTATGGCGACCAGATCGTCCGGCTGGTGTCCGAAACCGTGCACCGCTGGGATGCGCGCACGATCACCGACCGGGTCGAGACTGCAGTGGGCAAGGACCTCCAGTTCATCCGCATCAACGGCACTTTGGTCGGCGGGCTGGTGGGCCTGACGATCCACGCTGCGATGGTGTGGTTGTAGTTACAACCTAGCTCCCCTCCCTGGACAGGGAGGGGCCGGGGGTGGGTCGTCTGCGCTGACGGTACATCTGGACGCCTACCCACCCCCAACCCCTCCCTCAGAGGGAGGGGAGCGAGTTGCGCATCAGGTGAGGGTTTTTAAAGCATCCCCCATCGCCCGCACTGCATCGACCTTGGCAAACAGCGGCCCCCAGTCGTCGCGCTCGGCGATGGCGGCCCAGATGCTCTCGACCTCGTCGATCAGCATCGATTGCGGCGCCGCACCCTGCCAATAGGCGTGGGTGCGAGCCCGCACCGGCGCATAACCCGCCTTGATCGCACCGAATGCCGCCCACAGCGCCTCGCCCTCGGTGCCGAGCAGTTCCCCCGGGCATCCGGGCATCGCATCGCCCATCCACGCGAAGAAGAACGCGTCGATGCTGACGCCGCCGTGCATCATCACTGCCTCGGCGGCGGCGACCAGATGGCGGTCGGCCTCGACCCCCTGACTCGCGACCCCCAGCCGCCAGCAAAAGCGCCGCACCAATGCCTGCTGGTAGAGCGGCCCGAAGCGTTCGAGCGCGGCGATCAGCGGCGGGGCCTCGCTGATCAGCCGCAGCGCGACCGCAAGCTGGCCGAGGTTCCAGTGGATCGCCTCGGGCTGGCGGGCAAAGGCATAGAGCCCCGAATGGTCGAAATAGGCCGCGGTGAAGCCCGGCTGCCAGGTCGGCGCGAACCGCCAGGGGCCATAATCGAAGCTTTCGCCGGTGATGTTCATGTTGTCGGTGTTGAGCACGCCGTGGACGAAGCCAGCGACCATGTAGCTCGCGGCAAGGTCCGCCATCCGCTCGACGGCGAGGTTCAACAACAGCGCCGCGTCATTCTCGCCGCTCTGGCCATCGTAGAGCGTATCGAGCGCATAGCGCACGACGCGCCGCATCTTGTCGGCATCGTCCTCGTACGCGATCCGCTGGAAGGTGCCGAAGCGGATATGGCTGTGGCTGAGCCGGACCAGCACCGCCGAGCGGGTGGGCGAGGGCTCGTCACCGCGCCACAGCTCCTCGCCGGTCTCGATCACCGAGAAGGTCTTGCTGGTGTGCACCCCCAAAGCCTCGAGCATCTCGGTCGCCAGGATCTCGCGCACCGCGCCCTTCAGCGTCAGCCGCCCGTCGCCATCGCGGCTGAACGGGGTCTGCCCCGATCCCTTGGTGCCAAGGTCGAGCAGCCGCCCGGCATCGTCGCGGACCTGCGCGAACAGGAACCCGCGCCCGTCGCCGATCTGCGGGTTATAATTGCGGAACTGGTGGCCGTGATAGGCAAGCGCCAGCGGCTGCGGCAGGTTGCCGGGCAAGGGATCGAACCGCCCGAAGTGCCGCGCCCAGGCCGCATCGTCGAGCCCGTCCAGCCCGACGGTCGCGGCATGCCGGTCGTTGCGGAAGCGCAGCAGCGTCTGCGGGAAATCCGCCGCCTTGACCGGATGGGCGATGGCATCGGCGATGGACAGGATCGCCGGATCGGCGCGGGTGGAAGCGGCTTGCGGTTCTGATGTCATCCAGCGATAGTGGGGTTCAAACGGAGCCCGCGCAACCATGACCATGCCCGATATACCCTATAGCGACGGTTTCTGGTGGTCGAACGACGGCCTTCGGCTGCATTTTCGCGATTATCCCGCGCGGCCGGAAAACGCGCACCGCCCGCCGGTGATCTGCATCCCCGGGCTCACCCGCAACGCGCGCGATTTCGAGCAGGTCGCAGCAAAGCTGGCGGGCGACTGGCGGGTGATCTGCGTCGACTTGCGCGGCCGCGGCGACAGCGCTTATGCCAAGGACCCGATGAGCTATGTGCCGCTGACCTATGTGCAGGACATGGAGGCACTGCTTCAGGAGCAGAAGATCGAGCGCTTCGTTGCGATCGGCACCTCGCTGGGCGGCCTCATCACCATGCTGCTCGCCTCGACCCGGCCCGGGCGCGTGGTGGGCGCGCTGCTCAACGATGTCGGCCCGCAGATCGAGCCGGCAGGGCTGGCGCGGATCCGCGATTATGTCGGCCAGGGGCGCTCGTTCCCCACCTGGATGCACGCGGCGCGCGCGCTGTCCGAAGTGCAGGGCGCGGTGTTCCCGGGCAACAGCGTCAGCGACTGGCTGGACATGGCCAAGAAGGCGATGAAGGTCGGGCCGGGCGGGCGCATCGTCTATGATTACGACATGAAGATCGCCGAGCCCTTTGCGGTGCCCGGCGGCGAGGCGGGGGTCGATCTGTGGCCGACGCTTGCGGGGCTCGCCCCGGTGCCGGTGCTGATCGTGCGCGGCGCGATGTCCGATCTGTTCAGCGTGGATACCGCGCAGCGGATGCTGGACGTGCTGCCGCAGGGCCGCCTGCTCACGGTCGCGAACAAGGGCCATGCGCCTTCGCTCGAGGAGCCCGAGGTGGCTGCCGCGATCACCACGCTGCTCGGCGAGGTTGATGCCATGGCGCTTGCGACCCCGGCCTGAGCGGTTATAGCCCCGCGCTTATGAAGCCTCCCATCAAGCCCGCGTTCAACCCGGCGCGCATCCTGCACCTGCACAGCACGTTCGATCTGGGCGGCAAGGAGGCGCGCGCGGTGCGGCTGATGAATTACTTCGGCTGCGCGGCGCACCACACCATCCTGACCGCGGTGCCCGGGGCGCTGGGCGCGCGCGCCGCGATCGCGCCGGGCATCCGCGCCGATTTCCCGACCGATGCGCCCTCGCTGGCGGGCAAGCCCAGCATCGCGCGCTACCGGGTGTTCGTCGAGTATTTCAAACAGTTCGACCTCATCTGCAGCTACAACTGGGGCGCGATGGATGGCGTGATGGCGCGCACCATCTTTGCAGGCACCACGCCGCTGCCACCTGTGGTCCATCACGAGGATGGCTTCAACGAGGACGAGGCGGTGCGGCTCAAGCGCAAGCGCAACTGGTTCCGCATCGTCGGCCTTGCGCGCACCGAGGCCTTGGTGGTGCCCTCGCACACGCTCGAGCGGATCGCCTACGACGTGTGGAAGCAGCCCGACAGCCGGGTGCGGCGGATCGCCAACGGCATCGATATCGCAGCCTATGCCAAGCGCCCGCAGCGCGGATCGCTGCCGGGCTTCCAGCGGCGCGATGGCGAGATCGTCATCGGCACGCTCGCGGGCCTTCGCGCGGTCAAGAACCTGCCGCGGCTGGTGCGCGCGGTCGCCGCGCTCGACATGCCGGTGCGGCTGGTGATCGTGGGCGAGGGGCCCGAGCGCGCAGCGATCGAGGCCGAGGCCGCACGCGTTGGCCTCACCGACCGGCTGCTGATGCCGGGCTTCCTCAAGAACCCCGCGCGCTATATCGGGCTGTTCGATATCTTTGCCTTGTCGTCGGACAGCGAGCAGCAGCCGATCTCGGTGATGGAGGCGATGGCAGCGGGCCTGCCGGTGGCCGCGCCGATGGTGGGCGATGTCGCGCACATGGTCGCGCCCGACAACGCGATCCTGCTGGGCGAGCCCGGCAGCGAAGCGGGGCTGATCGACAATCTGCAGCGCCTCGCCCGCGACCCCGCGTTGCGCGCCGCGCTGGGCGCCGCCAACCGGGTGAAGGCCGAGGCTGAGTTCGACGAGCGCAAGATGATCGAACGCTACGCCTCGCTCTACGGCCGCGCGATGGGACGGCCCGAGTTCGGGCGGTGAGGGGGGCGCCCTGCCTGCACCCACCCCCGCTGAGCCTGAGCCCAAGCCCCGCGCCCCTACATCCGCTCAGCCTGAGCCTGTCGAAGGCCCCGCACCCACGCCAGCCCAACATCCCCGTCACCCCCGCGACGGCGGGGGTCCCGCTTCTGCTCGAACGTCGGCGCAATAGCGGGATTCCCGCCTTCGCGGGAATGACGAAAGAGGGGAGGAGGACATGGGGACACGGGGACATGGGGACATGAGGACAGGGGCCAAACCCCTGTTGGATTTGCGCGCGCACCTCTCCCGTTCCTGAAAATACACGCAAGCGCGCGCAGGGCGGCGGGCCGGGGACGGTCCGGTAGAAACCGGATGCGTGCGGCGGACTGGCGGATGATCTGGTGCTAAGCCTCATTCCGCCAAGGGCTGATGGTCCTTCCATCTTGCGCTTTCGGTGGCTCCCGGCCGAAACCGGTGCGCGGCGAGGAAGGACATCCAAAGCTGCCGCACAGCTGACCGTCTGCCGCCTGGGTTCGGCTTGTCCAATGGGTATCCGGCTTTCGCGAAAAGCCCACCCACCAGCCCCAACCCGCCGCCCCCGGACGATCCCGGGAAAGCACATGCCTTTGATCCGTACCGGGCAGATTTGGTACGAAGGCTGGTGATTTATAACCTAATTGGTTTGTAATGTCAACTGATCATTGGTTGCTGTGGATATAGTGAACCGGCGTTTGGAGCATGGCGGCTATTGGATGCGCCTTAAATCACTCAACATCCCTGATCGGCTAGCCATTCTTCAAATGCTGTAAGATCATGCGACCAGAAAACTTCAACATTGGCTTCTAGAAGACGTTCAACCTCTTTGACGGCAATAACACCTTGTAACAGGGCTGCAGTACGAACAAATGACCCCCAATGGGCCTGCCAAGCCGTTGCTTTTTTCAATACGTCGTTAATACGTTTTACTGAATTGGTTTGGTCGTTTGTAACTTTACATTCCATTGCTAGAAATACTGTACCAGGCAATCCACAGGCAATATCCACTTCTTGTGGACGTGTTTTAGTTGCAAATCGTGTTTTATGCAGGAAATGTTGTGGTTGGACGTCAGTGAGATTGGATATTAAGCCCGTCGATTGCTTGGTCCATCCTCGATTCGTCAACATCGCGACTACAGCATTTTCCTGTTCGATGGACATTCGGCCACGGCGGACGGTAGCTGTAGTTTGCACGCTCAATAGGGGTACGACCCCTCGCAACAGATTTTTGATCTGGGTCAAAGTTGGCTGTCGGTTATCGTTCAGCCAGCGGGTTAGTACGCGATCCCTGCCCGAGAGAAATGTTGCGCTAATAGCTTCTGCAGCAGTGGCGTGGATACTTCTACCGTTGTTTTCCGCCTGCTTTCTATACTCAGCGCACAATAGGGCGAATTGGTCTTGGCTGATGGGCGGTGCCATCAGGTGTCGCAGTGCCGTCAAATGACTGCCGCTCTCGCCTAGTCCTTTTGGAATCTCACGAAGGCAGTTGGTCGCTCTCAAAGCAGCAATTACCTGGCGGCGAGCCACGCGGTGTGCTGTCCGCCAATCATTGTTCGCCTGACCTGAGACTAAGCCATCAATATAGATGTTTCTGGCGTGTGCTGCCTGTGTGTGGTGGTATTCTAAAAGAGAAGAGCTAACCACTAACAGGCTGCCAAACTAACAGCGTTGCGTTTACCGGCCGCGCGGCGTGATGGGCCGTTCCGGCGATCTTCTTTGATCGTGTAGGCAATTGCAGCTTGGAGTTCTGCCGGGAGGGGGGATAAGGTCGAAATGCTCGAATTCGGCTTATAATGCGGCTTCTGGCTCAAAGCTTCCGCCAAAGCCAAGCCTAGCGCCCTGCCGAGTGCGGGTGGCACTGCATTGCCAATTAGCCGATACTGCGCCTGTCGATTTCCAACCATCGTCCAGTCCGGCGGAAAAGTTTGAATCGCGGCGCACTCTCTCGGCGTTAGCCTTCGTAGCCCCAATTTCGGATCCCGTATCCAGTCCTGCTGCGAGCTGGCAGTTACAGTCCTTGCAGCTTTAAGCGTATCTGCGATAAACGCTCCCTGCTTGTATCCCCAATGGCCGCCAGGGCGTGTGGCTTCCTTTTTGCCTTGACTTTTCGCTCCCGTCCCAGCTGGTAAATCTGCCAAATCAGCAGCCATTTTTCCAGTCGGTCGGATAATCTCATCGCTTGAAAGAGCCGATAATTGGCTGAGGCACTCACCGAGTGTGACCCAGGGACGCTGATCCCCAGTTGCCACCGATGCATGTGTTGGGCTTGGGAAGTTCGGTTCATCGCCTGAACGGTAACCGATCAAAATCAATCGAACTCGTCTCTGTGGAGTTCCATAATCTGCTGCGTTGAGCAAAGCGACTTTTGATAGCCAACCACATTTGTACAGGCATGCCCGGACATAAGCTAGAGCGCTGCCTGGCTTGCCATCCGTACCTCTCGCGGTAAGGAGTCCACGGACGTTTTCAAACAGCAGCCAGCGCGCATCAATCTCCTTGGCAAGCCTCAGATACTCATCGACCAATTGACCACGTGGATCAGCAAACCCCTTCTGCAGGCCGCCGCTGCTCCATGATTGGCAAGGCGGGCCACCGGCCAACAAAGGTATATCACCCTTTTTAAATCCAAGACTGGACAGTATCTGTGAGCCGTTCAAATCACGAACATCGGCTTGTCTGATCACGGTGTTCTCGAGCGCCTTTCGTCCCTGACCAAGCGCATAGCCTTGATTTCCCTGCAGTGTTGCCACGGCAGCAGCATCGTGGTCGGTCGCAAACAGGCAGTCCCAGCCCGCTTGTTCCAACCCAAGGTCAAGGCCACCTGCTCCAGAGAATATCGAGATAAAATTGTACATCGTTGTCCCTTGGACTTCGCTACCAAACCTCCTGACTGGTAAGATATCTGGTTCAGGCGATCAAGGGCGGATGCAGCTTTTTGTTCCATTTTCGTTCTATCTTCCTCCAACGAGAGGTCGTCCAGAAAAATTTGATATCACCCCCTCAAATCAACTCATCCTCATCCAGCAACCGGTCGTTCAACAGCGCCTCGGTGATCTGATCCACCCGCTCCTCGACATCGCCGAACCGCATCACCTCTGCGATGTGCACCAGCGCATCGCCCTGGTTGACCACGGGCAGCACCGCGTGGCCGATGATGATGCCGTCGATGGGGGCGCGGAATTCCATGGCGTCGTCGCCGAAGATTCCCGCGACGCGGCCGATGACCTCGCCCTTCTTCACCGCGTCGCCCGATTTTTGCTGGAGCATGCACAGGCCCCCGCGCGGGGCGCGGACCCAGATGGCGCGGCGTGAGCGGGCGGGGATGGTGACTTGGGTGGCCTCCGGGTGCGGCTGGATCATCTTGAGGTGCGCCATCACGTTGAGCACGCCGTTGACCCCGCAGCGCACCGAGAGCTCGTCGAAGCGCAAAGCCTCGCCTGCCTCCATCAGCAGTATGTCGACGCCTTCGCCGCGCGCGATGTCGCGCAGGGAGCCGGGGCGCAAGGGGCTTTCGATCACCGCATGCGCGCCGAACAGCATCGCAAGCTCGCGCAAATTCTCGTTGTCGGGCGCGATGCGGATCTGCGGCAGGTTGTAGCGGTGGACTGCGGCCGAGTGGATGTCGATGCCAAGCGTACAGTGGCAGATCACCTCCTTGAGGAACTTTGCGGCGAGCTGGGCTGCGAGCGATCCCCTGGCGCTGCCGGGGAAGGAGCGGTTAAGATCGCGCCGATCGGGCAGATAGCGGCTGTGCGCCTGAAAGCCGAAGATGTTGACCACCGGCAGGAACAGCACCGTGCCCGCCATGCTGGCGGCGTCGAGCTTGGCCAGCAGCCGCTGGATCACCGCAGTACCGATGATCTCGTCGCCATGGATCGCGGCGGACACGAAGATGCACGGGCCGGGCCGCGCGCCGTGGAGCACGCGGACATAGAGGCTGGCTGGAAGCCCGGTTGCGGTGTTGCTGACGGGGATGGCGATGGTCGCGCTGGCACCGGGATCGATCACCGTGCCTGCGATAGTGAAGGGCTGCGCGCTCGCGCCCGGGTCCGGGGCTGCGGGCAGGGCGGCATCGGCGGTGTTCAGGCTGTCGGTCATCGGGCCCCCCGGCTGGCCCGTTGTCCTGCGTCTGGCTTGCGCGCCGGGCCGGGTGAGAGTATGACGCGATGCTGTCGGCAGGCGCAATACCATTCGTCGCGCGGACCCATGCTTTTGTCTTGTCCCGCGCTTGACAGCACGGGCGACTCCGCTTATGCGCGGCACTCATTTTCATTAAGCGGCTTAAAAACAGGCAGCGCATCTTAAAATGCGTGTGGCCTGTGTTTTGCGCTTTATGGTCGTGAAGCGTTGAGATGGGGTGCGGCTGACGCGCCCTGTGGAGCAGGAGAAGTATTAAGTGGCACGTATCGCCGGGGTGAACATCCCTACCAACAAGCGCGTTATCATTGCGCTGACCTACATTCATGGAATCGGGCGCACCAAGGCGCTGGAAATCGCCGACAAGCTGGGTATCGATCACGCCCGTCGCGTTCAGGACCTGAGCGACGCCGAAGTGCTGCAGATCCGCGAAACCATCGATGCCGATCACACCGTGGAAGGTGACCTTCGTCGCCAGACCGCGATGAACATCAAGCGTCTGATGGATCTGGCCTGCTATCGCGGCCTGCGTCATCGCAAGGGCCTTCCGGTCCGCGGCCAGCGCACGCACACCAATGCGCGCACCCGCAAGGGCAAGGCCAAGCCGATCGCCGGCAAGAAGAAATAAGGACGTCGGGGCGCTTCATGCGTCCCGCCCTTGTTTTTCTTTCCCCAGCTTTATGGCCTGATATCAGGCCTTTATTCCAGGATAACGAACTATGGCACGCGAACCGCAAAGGCTCAAAAAGCGCGAGCGCAAGAATATCTCGTCTGGTGTTGCTCACGTCAACGCCAGCTTCAACAACACCATGATCACCATCACCGATGCTCAGGGCAACACGATCAGCTGGTCGTCTGCCGGCATGATGGGCTTCAAGGGCAGCCGCAAGTCGACCCCTTACGCCGCACAGGTGTGTGCTGAAGACGCGGGCAAGAAGGCCGCCGAACATGGCGTCCGCACGCTGGAAGTCGAAGTCAAGGGCCCGGGTTCGGGTCGTGAATCTGCGCTTCGGGCCTTGCAGGCCGTGGGCTTCACCATCACATCTATCCGCGATGTGACGCCGATCCCCCATAACGGGGTTCGTCCGTCCAAGCGGCGCCGCGTCTGACACCCAGGCTGTCTATGGGGGTGGCGGACGCGCCATCCTTTGCAATTTCCGGCCGGGGTTCCCAAGCGCGTTACCAGCGTCGCCCCCGCCCAACACTCAGGGGAAGTCCATGACTGTCAACATCAAGAACTGGCAGGAACTGAAGAAGCCGAACGGTCTTGAAATCAAGACCGGCGGTGATCCCAAGCGCAAGGCTACCTTTGTCGCAGAACCGCTGGAGCGGGGCTTCGGTCTGACGCTCGGCAACGCGCTGCGTCGCGTGCTGCTGTCGTCGCTCCAGGGCGCGGCCATCACCTCGATCAAGATCGAAAACGCGCTGCACGAGTTTTCCTCGCTCGCCGGCGTGCGCGAAGACGTGACCGATATCGTCCTCAACATCAAGCAGATCGCGCTGAAGATGGAAGGCGAAGGCCCCAAGCGGCTCCAGCTTTCCGCCACCGGCCCTGCGCAGGTGAAGGCCGGCGACATCGCCGTGTCTGGCGATATCGAGGTGATGAACAAGGATCTGGTGATCTGCCATCTTGATGACGGTGCGACGCTGAACATCGAACTGACCTGCGACACCGGCAAGGGCTATGTCCCCGCCGTGGCCAACCGTCCGGTCGATGCGCCGATCGGCCTGATCCCGGTGGATTCGCTGTTCTCGCCGATCCGTCAGGTGTCGTACAAGGTGGAAAACACCCGCGTCGGCCAGGAGCTGGACTATGACCGCCTGTCGTTGACCATGGAAACTGACGGCACCGTCGCTCCGGAAGACGCTCTGGCCTATGCTGCGCGCATCCTTCAGGACCAGCTGCAGCTGTTCGTCCACTTCGAAGACAGCCTGACTCAGGCGAGCTCGGGCTCGGTCAGCCAGGCTGCACCCGAAGAAGGCGATGCCAACCAGATCAACCGCTACCTCCTCAAGAAGGTGGACGAGCTGGAACTGTCGGTCCGCAGCGCAAACTGCCTCAAGAACGACAACATCATCTATATCGGCGATCTGGTTCAGAAGACCGAAGCCGAGATGCTGCGCACCCCGAACTTCGGCCGCAAGTCCTTGAACGAAATCAAGGAAGTGCTGTCGAGCATGGGTCTTCGCCTCGGCATGGACATCCCCGGATGGCCGCCCGAGAACATCGAGGAAATGGCCAAGAAGCTTGAGCAGGAACTGCTGGGTTAAGTCACTTCCCCTCTCCCCATCGAGGGAGAGGGTTGCGCAGACTTGGCAGCTTGCTGCCTAGTCGTAGCTGGGAGAGGGGGCTGCGCGGGTTCGATCCCGCTCCCCCCTCTCCAAGTTTCGGTAGCGGGCAAGCCCGCAACCTTCACTATCCTCCCCCTCCAGGGGGGAGGGGGTTTTGGGCAGAACCCTGATCTGCCTGGACCGGGGTACCTCAAACGGCCCCCTTACGAACGGAGTACTGAAAATGCGTCACGGAATTGGCAAGCGCAAGCTGCAGCGGACCAGCTCGCACCGTATCGCGATGCTGCGCAACATGGCAGCCTCGCTGATCAAGCACGAGCAGATCACCACCACCCTTCCAAAGGCACGCGAACTGCGTCCTTACGTCGAAAAGCTGATCACGCTGGCCAAGCGCGGCGGTCTTTCGAACCGTCGTCTGGCGATGGCTCGCCTGATGGACGAAACCCAGCTCGCCAAATTGTTCGACACGCTGGCCCCTCGTTATGCCGACCGCGAGGGTGGCTACACCCGCGTGCTGAAGGCCGGTTTCCGCGCCTCGGACGCTGCGCCGATGGGCATCATCGAACTCGTCGATCGTGACTTCAGCGCCAAGGGCCAGGACTCCGGTCCGGTCATGAGCGACGAAGACGAGTACGAAGGCGCGTAATCGTTTCATCCTATACCGGATTGCCAAACAGGCCGCGAATGTCCACATTCGCGGCCTGTTTTCGTTTGTTCAATCAATATCATAGGGGATCGCCAATGCGCACTCGCGCCACTCTTGCCGCTTTGCTGGGGACCGCAGCCATGACACTTTCCGGACCGTTGATCGCGCAGGAAGCGCCGTTGTCGTATCCGGCCACCGAAACCGTGGACACGGTCGAGGAACAGTTCGGCGTGAAGGTGGCCGACCCCTATCGCTGGCTGGAAAACGATGTCCGGGTCGATCCCAAGGTCGCCGCGTGGGTGGAATCGCAGAACAAGGTCACCGACGCCTATCTCGAGACGTTACCCGGCCGCGCCGCGCTCGCCACCCGCATGCGCGCTTTGTACGATTATGCGCGCACCGGCGTGCCCGAGGTCGCGGGCAACCGCTATTTCTTCACGCGCAATTCGGGGCTGCAGAACCAGGCGGTGCTGTATGTCAGGGATGGCGCGAACGGCGCCGAGCGCGTGCTGATCGATCCCAACGGCTGGGCCAAGGATGGTGCCACCGCGCTTGATGCCTGGGTGCCCAGCGAGGACGGCAGCAGGCTGATCTATTCGATCCAGGATGGCGGCAGCGACTGGCGCACGGTCAAGATCCTCGATGTCGCCACCGGCAAGCCGCTGGATGACGAGGTCAAATGGGTCAAGTTCTCCGCGCTGGAATGGGACAAGGCGGGCAAGGGCTTCTATTATTCGCGCTTCCCCGAGCCCGACAAGGAAGGCGAATTCCAGTCGCTCAACACCAACCAGGAAATCCGCTATCACGCGATCGGGACGCCGCAGAGCGCCGATCCGCTGATCTATGCGACGCCGCAGGAGCCCCAGCTCAATCACAGCGCGCAGGTCTCCGACGATGGCAGCTTCCTGCTGGTCACCTCGTCCTCGGGCACCGATGAGCGCTATCGCCTCACCATGATCGATCTGGACGGTGCCAAGGCGCCCACATCGCAGCGCGTGATCGTGCCCGAGCTGGTCAACGACTGGCAGATGATCGGCATGGCCGGGGACCGGATCTATTTCGTCACCAACAAGGATGCGCCGCGGCTGCGCATCGTCTCGATGGCGCGCAACGGCAGTGAAGCCAGCATCGAGACGGTGGTGCCCGAAGGCGAGGCGGTGATCGCAGGCGCCTCGGTGGTCGGCGGCAAGCTGGTCGCCAACTATCTGCAGGATGCGCGCAACGTCGTGAAGCTGTTCGATCTGGCGGGCAAGCCGATGGGCGAGCTGCCGCTGCCGGGGATCGGGTCGGTTGGCGGCTTCGATGGCGATCTGGACTCGAAGGAAACCTTCTTCGCCTATTCGAGCTTCAACCGCCCGACGACGATCTATCGCTATGACCTGACATCGGGACAGGTCTCGCCCTGGGCCGAGCCCAAGCTGGCGTTCAACCCCGATGATTATGCCGTCGAGCAGCGCTTCTATGCCAGCAAGGACGGCACCAAGGTGCCGATGTTCATCGTCCGCAAGAAGAGCGTCACCGGCCCCGCGCCGACTTTGCTCTATGGCTATGGCGGCTTCAACATCTCGGTGCTGCCCGGCTTCTCGCCGACGCGGCTGGCGTGGCTCGAGCAGGGCGGCGTTTATGCCCAGGCGAGCCTGCGCGGCGGCGGCGAATACGGCAAGGCGTGGCACGATGCCGGACGGCTCGCCAACAAGCAGAACGTGTTCGACGACTTCATCGCGGCGGGCGAGTATCTGATCAAGCAGGGCATCACCGGCAAGGACCAGCTGGCGATCGAAGGCCGCTCGAACGGCGGGCTGCTGGTCGGCGCGGTGGTCAACCAGCGGCCTGATCTGTTCAGCGCGGCGCATGCGGCGGTGGGCGTGATGGACATGCTGCGCTTCGACCGCTTCACCGCCGGGCGCTATTGGGTCGACGATTATGGCTATCCCAACAAGGAAGCCGACTTCAGGACGCTTCTGACCTATTCGCCCTATCATACGATCCGCAAAGCGGATTATCCCGCAGTGATGGTCTCGACCGCCGACACCGACGACCGCGTGGTGCCCGGCCACAGCTTCAAGTACACCGCACGGCTGCAGGCGACGCAGGCCGGAGACAAGCCGCACCTGATCCGCATCGAAACGCGCGCCGGCCATGGCTCGGGCAAGCCGACCGACAAGATCATCGAGGAATTCTCCGACATCTACGCCTTCCTCGCGCACTTCACCGGGCTGAAGATCGCAGGCGAGTAAGGCGATTTCTCCCCTCCCGCTTGCGGGAGGGGAGAGGTGCACTGCGTCAGCGTTTCGAATTGACGGGGAAGGGCTGCCTGAACTCTGCGGCCAATCCATTCATCTAGAGTCCCACAAACCTGAACAATTCCTGTCAGCACAGTTCAGGCTTTTCACAGCGGCGAATCGGTAATCCTGCATTCGTCCCGCAAGGCGCAGGGCCTCGCGGGGAGGAATGAAGGATCGGAACATGGCAAAGGCAAAGGGTGTGATTGGCGCGGCGCTGCTCGGTGCGGCTGCCATGGTTGCAGCGGCGATGCCGGCGCAGGCCCAGTGGGGCGGCGGCTGGCAGGGCGGTGGGCGCTGGGGCGGCGGTGGCGACCGCGCGGTCAACCAGTGCGTGCGCGCCGCAGAGTTCGAGGCGCGCCGTTTCGGCCGCTTCGCCCAGGTCACCCAGGTTCGCGACATCGACCGCACCCGCTTCGGGCTGCGTGTCGAGGGTCGCATCGTGGTCGATGGCAACGGGCGCTGGGGCGGCGGATCGGATCGCGGTCGCTTTACCTGCTTCGTGGATCGGGGCCGGGTGGTGGATGTGCGCCTCAGGGGACTCGGCAATTTTCGCTGAGGTCGTGTATGCCCATCAGGCTCCCTGGCGGTTCAGCGTGGCGACAGGCTGGACCGCCTAAACAATCGGTTGAACTTGGGTACAGCGCGGTGCGCCTTGGCCATGGATGTGAAAGGCAAATGATATGCTGAAAGCTTTGACAGGCCTGGGTGCAGCGGGCGCGATGATGGTGACGGGCTTTGCGCCCGCGATGGCGGCGCCGGTTTCCACCAGCTCCGGCGGCGGCGGTTACTCCGCGCTCGCGGATGTGGCGTGGGACCAGCGCGACGAGCAGGCCGGCCAGTGGCGCGGCGGCTGGGGCAACCGTGGCTGGGGCAATCGCGGCTGGCGTGGTCGCAACCGCGGCATCGATGGCGGCGATATTCTCGCGGGCGCGCTGATCCTGGGCGGCATCGCGGCGATCGCGAGCGCGGCGACCAACAGCAGCCGCAACCGCAACGGTCCCAATGATCGCTACAGCTACAATGACGATGTCCGCTCTGCCTCGACCCAGTGCGGTGCGGCGGCAGCGGCGCAGTCGGGCTTCGGTGCCCGGGTCGAGCGGATCGACAATGTCGTGCGCGACGGCAATGGCTGGCGTGTCGAGGGCCTGGTCGGATCGCGCAACACCGGCGTCGACAGCTTCACCTGCGGCATCAGCTATGGCCGCATCGACTATGTCCGCTTCAACCGCGCCAATGGCGCCTGGGGCGCTGGCGATGTCGGCGCGGACGGTCAGGGGTTCGGCGATGCCGGCGACCCGGCCTATGTCCCGCCTCAGGGCGGCGACGATGATTTTGCCTATCGCAACGATGCGGACCCGTACCCGCCCGAATAAGCGATTGCTCTACCGGACGGGGCGGCCTCAATCAGGCCTTTCCGTCCGGCTTCAACCCCTGCGGCGCGCTTTGCCCCTTCGCGCGCCGCAGGGGTAACCTTAAGCGCATTCGCAGTGCGGAGGGGCAGCAAAGAGCTTTTCCCGATCAACCGTTGCCGCGGTAGGCGGGCAGCGCGATGTTGTAGCGGATGGCCAGGCCGCGCAGCACAAAGCCCGCCACCGCACCGATGATTGCGGCATATTGCATGTCCAGCCCGGCGAGGCGCAGCCCGACATACAGGCCCGATGCCAAGGCTGCTGCGGTGACGTAGAGCTCGGGCCGCAGGATGATTGAGGGTTCGCCCGCAAGCACATCGCGGATGATCCCGCCGACGCACGCGGTGATCACGCCCATCATGACCGCAGGCAACGGATCGACCCCGAACTGCATCGCCTTGGCCGCGCCGAACACGCCATAAGCGCCCAGCCCCACCGCATCGAACCAGTCGAGCATCCGCCCCTGCCACCAACGCTGCGGGGTGATCCACAACAAAGCGGACACCGCCAGCACCACCACCAGCACGCCCGAATTGACGATCCAGAACACCGGCGCGCCGATCAGCAGATCGCGCACCGTGCCGCCGCCGACCCCGGTGACCAGCGCGAAAAAGGTGAAGGTGACGAATGTCTGCCGCTTTGCCGCCGCAGCCAGCGCGCCCGAGGCGGCGAACACCGCGATTCCGAACAGGTCGAGCGCACCCAATATGGTGCCAAGGTCGATTCCGGGGGGCAAAGGGGTGGCCATGGCGAGGGGCTGTAGAGGATCGGCGCGCGGATTTCACCCGCGATTGTGCGGACGGGCCATCGCACGCGCCTGCTAGACCGGAAGACCAGATTGCGGCTTGGCCTCTTTGAGCACGAAGCTGGTGCTGATCGACTTGATCCCCGCGATCGGGCGCAGCCGCTTGTTGGCGAAATCGGCGTAGCTGTCGAGATCCTGGCTGACGACGGTGAGGATATAGTCCGCGCCGCCGGTGACCTGGTGGCAGGCGATGACCTCGTCCAGCCCCGCCACCGCGTCCTCGAACGCGCGAGTCAATGCGTCGTTATGATCGGCGATCTCGACGCTGACATAAGCGAGCACGCCCAGCCCCAGGGCTCGGCGGCTGAGCCGTGCGGAATAGCCGCGGATCACGCCGTCCGCCTCCAGCCTGCGCACCCGCCGCCAGCAGGGCGAGGCCGACATGCCCACGGTTTCGGCGAGCTCCGCATTGGTGATGCGGCCATTGTCCTGCAACGCGCGCAGGATACGGATATCTTCCGGTTCCAGTTCGATCATCGGCAGGATGTACCTTTATGGAGGCTTAAAGGGAAGGAATATCCCGATTAGGGCGCTGTAGGGCAAGAAATCGAAAGGATTTTTCGTGCAGCGCATGCTATATCAGGGCTCAAGCCATCACAGGGGACGATGCATGGAACGCCTGCTCATCCGGCCCGACGCGGTCGACTTCTCCACCATTCCGCAGGTGCCCGAAGGCACCTGTGTCGCGCCGCTGCAGCGGCCTGCGCATCTGGGCGAGGATTGGCTCGAACCGCAGCAGCGCGTCTACACCGCCGAGGAGCATGGCATCTGGGATGATCTGTTCGCGCAGCAGATGGACGTGCTGCCCGGCCGCGCGGCGAGCAGTTTCATCGCGGGGCTGAAGCGGCTCGATCTGGGGCGAGGCGGCGTTCCCGATTTCGGCGCACTCAGCGAGGAACTGCAACCGATCACCGGCTGGTCGGTGGTGCCGGTGCCGATGCTGATCCCCGATCATGTGTTCTTCTATCACCTCGCCAACCGGCGCTTCCCGGCGGGCAATTTCATCCGCACCCGCGCGCAGTTCGATTACATTTCCGAGCCCGACGTGTTCCACGACGTGTTCGGCCATGTGCCGATGCTGACCGATCCGGTCTATGCCGATTACATGCAGGAATATGGCCGCGCGGGCTGGAAGGCGCTGGCGTACAACCGCCTGAAGGCGCTTTCGGCGTTGTACTGGTACACGGTCGAATTCGGGCTGATCCGCGAGGAAGAGGGCATCCGGGCCTATGGCGCGGGAATCCTGTCAGGGCCGCTCGAGGCGAAATTCTCGGTCGAGGGGCAGTCGCCCAACCGCGTGCATCTGGAGGTAGACCGGGTGATGCGCACCGATTACGTCATCTCGGACATGCAGCCGACCTATTTCGTGATCGACAGTTTCGAGGAGCTCTACCGCAAGACCGTCGAGCGCAACTTTGACGATCTGTATCGCGGCCTCAACCCGGGCTTCACATACTCCAACCAGGCGGTGCTGGGCGGCGACAAGGTCTATCACCTGGGCAGCCAGGAATACGCCAATCGGGGCGGGCAGGGGTCTGGCGCCAAGCCGGTGTGACGGGATGTGCTCCGGGCGGGCGGCATCGCTGCCGACCGCCCGGAACCGGTCATCAGGCCTTGGGCATCAGAACGCCGTCGATGACGTGGATCACGCCGTTCGACTGCGGGACATCCGCCTGGGTGACGATCGCGGTGCTGCCGCCTTCGCCGGTCAGTACGACATTGGTGCCGTCCATCTTGGCGGTGAGCTTTTCACCCTGCACGGTGGTCAGCGTCGCGGTGCCATTGCCATCGGTGATCGCCTTGGCAAGATCGGCAGCGGTCATGCGGCCCGACACCACGTGATAGGTCAGGATGCCCGACAGCTTGGCCTTGTTCTCGGGCTTCAGCAGCGTGTCGACGGTGCCGGCAGGCAGCTTTTCGAACGCGGTGTTCACCGGGGCGAAGACCGTGAACGGTCCGGTACCGGCGAGCGTGTCGACCAGGCCTGCAGCCTTGACCGCAGCGACGAGCGTGCTGTGGATCGGCGATTCCGAAGCGTTTTCGACGATGTTGCGGGTGGGCAGCATTTCCGCGCCGCCGACCATGACGGTGCCGGTTGCATTCATGCCGTTGGCTGCGGCGCCGTCGGTGGCCATCGGTGCGTCAGCCGGAACGGTGACGTCGGATTCGGTGGTGACGTTTTCCGATCCGCAGGCGCCGAGGATCAGGGCTGAGGCCGCCACGAAGGACGAAAGAAAAGCGGTTTTCATTGAAGTATCTCCTTGTGCGTCGGCCATTATCTTTTCCACATCACGCGGTTGCTGATGCGTTGATGGGTCGTCATGACGAATGCCATGACATGGCCGTGCGACAAACGAACGGTGCTGAAGGGTTATTGTTTCCCTCGGCACGAAAGATATGTCGGCATTGGCCGCATCCGGGGCGTTTGCCAGCACACATTTCATCGGATAGGTTTCGCCCCATGACCAAGCCACGTCCGTTCCGCATCGACATCCCCCAGGCCCAGCTCGACGATCTGAGGCAGCGCATTCTTGCGGCGCGCTGGCCCGAAAAGGAGACGGTGGACGACTGGGATCAGGGTATCCCGCTGGCCGTGGTGCAGGATTATGCAGCCTATTGGGCGGACGGCTATGACTGGCGCGCCTGCGAGGCGGCGCTCAACGCCTATCCGCAATTTCTGATCGAACTCGACGGCGTCGACATCCACTTCCTCCACATCCGCTCGGCCCATGAGGGCGCGCGGCCATTGATCATGACGCATGGCTGGCCGGGATCGGTGCTGGAATTCATGGAGGTGATCGAGCCGCTGACCAACCCGGCTCACCCTGCCGACGCGTTCCACCTCGTCATCCCCTCGCTCCCCGGCTTCGGCTTTTCGGGCAAGCCGACCGAGACGGGCTGGTCGATCACCAAGATCGCCAAGGTGTGGAACGACCTGATGCTGGCTTTGGGCTATGAGCGCTATTTCGCGCAAGGCGGCGACTGGGGATCCGGGGTAACGCTGGAGATCGCGCGGCAAAATCTGGGCGCGTGCGCAGGCGTGCATTCGAACATGGTGCTGGCGCTGCCCGACCCTGCGACAATGGCGGAGCTGAGCGATCTGGAAAAGCGCGCGGCGGCGCGGATGCAATATTATCAGGAAAAGGAAAGCGGCTATTCGGCGATCCAGAAGACGCGGCCGCAGACCATCGGCTATGCGCTCGCCGATTCCGCGGTGGGCCAGATGGCCTGGGTCCTCGAGAAATTCCGCAACTGGTCGGATTGCGACGACACGTTTTCGGGCTTCAGCCGCGATGCGTTGCTCGACACGATCACCTTGTACTGGCTGACCAACTCGGCAGCCTCCTCGGCGCGGCTCTACTGGCACAGTTTTTCGAACATGGGGTTCGACCCGGTCAGCGTGGCGATGGGCGGGACGATCTTCCCCAAGGAGCTGTTCCAGACCTCGCGCCGCTGGGCGGAAAAGCGCTTCAGCAACATCATCTACTGGAACGAGGTCGATCACGGCGGGCATTTTGCCGCGCTGGAGGTGCCGCAGGTCTTCGTGGAAGAGGTCCGCGCCTGCTTCCGCAACGCTGCACTCTGACAACACACGAACCCCGCCAGCTTTGGGCTGACGGGGTCGTGTGATCCTGTGGTCTTACTTCGAGATGCGGGTGCTGGTGATGCCCTGCTTTTCCAGGATCGCCTGCACGCTGTCCTTGCCGACCAGATGCGCCGCGCCGACCGCGATGAACACGGTGCCGGGCTTTTCCATCCGCGTCTTGATCCAGTTGGCCCAATTGGTGTTGCGGTCGGTCAGCAGTGCGTCGTACAGCCCCGGATAGCTCTCGAAGCCTTCGTTGAGCAGCGTATCGAGCCGGGTCAGATCGCCCTTGCCCCAGGCGTCGACCATCGTGTCGATCTGGGTGGTGACCTCGGGGACGCCATCGAGCGTCACGTCGAGGAACGCGATCTGCTCCTTGGTCGCCAGCGAATTGAAGATGCCCAGCTGCTGCTCGATCGTCTCGAGCTGGCCGACCGGCTTGGCCTGCGCCTTGGCGGCGTTGGACAGCACCTTTTCGGCCCCGCTGTTGGGGTCATAGCCCTGCATCAGCAGCGGCACGGTGGTCAGCGTCACCGCAGCGAACCAGGGCTTGTAGCCGTCGAGCGATGCCGCCGGAATGTTGAGCGTGCCCAGAGCGGATTCGTATTTGGCGAGCACCGGGGCGTCGAGCAGGCTGCGCAGCGTGGTGCCGGCCGGGTTGGTCGCCATCTTCGACAGGATCGTGGGCATGGTCGACGGGTCCTCGGGCTCGGTGACTTCGAGCACCAGCTCGTCCGATCCGTCGAACGCGGCCTTGATGTCGTCCTTCAGCCAGTTGAGCCCCGGGCGCAGCACATGCACCGTGCCGAACAGGTAGATCGTGGTGTCCTTGTCGCGCACGATCCACATCGCAGGGTTGACGTCCTGCGTCGCAGGCGCGGTGGTGGGGGCGGCGCCCAGCACCTCGGCGACGCTGGTCTGGTCGCGCGCCAGCAGCGGTTGGCTGGCAAAGCCGAGCGCGGCAACCCCGGCAAGCGCAAGCGTGGCGGCGGTGGTTCGCAGTGTTCTGGTAATGGTCATGATGGGAAGTATCCTTTGATCGTGTTGGGGGAGGGGAATGAAAAAAAGGTCTGTCAGCGCAGCTTGTACCAGGCATAGGCGATTGCGCTGGCGGCGAACCCTGCCAGGAACAGCCACAGCGCATCGGGTTCGGGCACGATGCCGCCCTTCCACAAGATGAACCATGTCGGATAGCCGATGAGCATGACATTGCCGGCGACGACCGTGGTCTTGACGTGAATGGTCCTTTCCAGCTCGTCCGAGACCTGCATCAGCTTCCACGAACCGATGGTGGTGGCAACGACGAACAGGATGGCGCTTGCCACCGCGAGCCAGGGCGGAATGCTGTTGGCGGAGAGCAGGTCTGCCTTCTCGTCCTCGAAAAAGCCGACCAGAAAGCCCGACAGAAGCCCGATGCAGAACAAGGTGCCCACCACCAGGTTGACCCGGCGCTTGCGCTGCCGCGCACGCGCCTGCCAGTCTGTTTCAGCCATGATCGCCTCCGTTGAACTCGTCATCGAAAATCTCCTCGATTGGCATTTCGAACAGCCGCGCGATCCGGAAGGCGAGCGGCAATGATGGGTCATATTTTCCGGTCTCGATCGCGTTGACCGCCTGGCGCGAGACATCCAGTCGCGCTCCGAGTTCGGCCTGGCTCCAGTCACGCTCGGCGCGCAGCACCTTCAGCCGGTTCTTCATATCGTCCATCCGTGGGTCATCCTCTCGCCTCCCCGCGGCCCGATCACGCCAGCACCAGAAAGACCGGGGCGAGCAACTCCGCCGCACCGCCTGAAGCGGGCGAGGGGACATCGGGGGCATCGCCGCTGATCCACGCGCACAACAGCCCGGTCAGCAGCGCCGATCCCAGCCCCGCGACCCACAAGGGCGGGCGGCGGACGGTGCGGGCGTCGAGCGCGGGGCGGAACATGGTCATCGCGAAGTCCTGTCATTGTCCACTGACCAAATGTCAGCTTACCCTGACTTTATGTCGTGATTCGCTGACCATGTCAAGTGACCCTGACTTAGTGGCAGTGACGCATGACATCCGCTACGGAAAGTGGCGGTTTTCGGTGGCTGGTCAGCCCCCGCCTGCGCTGATAGCCTGTCGGCCAACGACAACGGGAGAGACAGCCATGGCGGACGAATCGGCCACCAGCATTCACGCGCGCACCTGCCATCTGTGCGAGGCCAATTGCGGCGTGCTGGTCGAGGTGCAGGGGCGCACCGTCGTCTCGATCAAGGGCAATCCCGATCATGTGCTGAGCCGCGGCCATATCTGCCCCAAGGCGACCGCGCTCGCCGATCTGCAGGACGACCCCGACCGGCTGCGCCGTCCGGTCAAGCGCACCGCCGATGGCTGGCAGGAGATCAGCTGGGACTCCGCCTTTGCCGAGATCGGTGCGCGGATGGCGCAGGTGATGGCAGGCGGCGGCCAGCCCGCGATGTACATGGGCAACCCCAATGCGCACAATTACGCCACAGGCACGCAAACCGGCGTTCTGCGCAAGGCGATGAAGCTGCGCACGCTGTATTCGGCTTCGACGCTCGACCAGATCCCGCACCAGTTGATCCAGATGTGGATGTACGGGCACAACGCATTGTTCCCGGTCCCCGATGTCGATCGCACCCGGTTCATGCTGATCATCGGTGGCAACCCGCTTGCCAGCAACGGCAGCGTGTGGACCGTCCCCGATGTCAAGAAGCGGCTGAAAGCGGTGCAGAAGCGCGGCGGGCAGGTGATCGTCATCGATCCGCGCCGCACCGAGACCGCTAGAATTGCCGACGCGCACCATTTCATCCGCCCCGGCACCGACACCGCCTTGCTGCTCGCCCTGCTCAAGGCGCTCGACGAGGCGGGGCTGGTCAAGCCCGGCAGGCTCGAGCCGATGCTCGACGAGGGCTGGGCGGCGGCGTGGGAGGCAATCCGCGGCTTCGATGTCGCCCGCCTCGCAGGCCATTGCGGCATTGCCGAGCCGGTGATCCGCGATCTGGCAGCGACCCTGGGCAGTGGCGAGCCGGCCATCGTCTATGGCCGCATGGGGGTTTCGGTCACCGAGGCCGGAACGCTCAACCTGTGGCTGATCCAGCTGCTCAACATCGCCACCGGCAATCTGGACCGCGAGGGCGGGGTGATGTTCTCCTCGCCCGTGGTCGATCTGGTCGCGGGCGCTGGCCCCGGGACCTACGACCGCTTCCGCTCGCGGATCGGCGACCGTCCCGAGGTGATCAGCGAATTTCCCAGCGCGCTGCTGCCGCAGGAGATCGCGACCCCGGGCGAGGGGCAGATCAAGGCGCTGGTGGTGCTCTCGGGCAATCCGGTGCTTTCGGCGCCCGGCGCGTGGGGAGAGGCGCTGCCGCTGCTCGACCTGATGGTGTCGGTGGACATGTACGTGACCGCCACCAGCGCGCACGCGCACTACATCCTGCCGCCCTGCGGGCCGCTCGAAAAAGATCACTATCCGCTGTTGCTCGGCCCGATCGCGATCCGCAACTACGCCGATTACTCTGCCGCGACGCTGCCGATGGAGGAAGGCGCCAAGGCGGACTGGGAGATCGTCGCCGAGATGGCGCGCGCGATCCTGCACGCGCGCGGCGAGGCGGTGCCCAACATCGTGCCCCCGCGCACCGTGCTCGCCTCGATGCTCGCGCGATCCGACTACGATGTGACGCTCGAGGAGCTCGAGGCGAACCCCAATGGCAGGGACTTCGGCCCGCATGTCCAGCGGCTCCCTGAGCGCCTGCAGACCCCCGACAAGCGCATCGCCTGCGCGCCGGCATTGTGCCTGGAGGCACTCGAACAGTGGCGCACGGCGCTTGCCGACACCCCGGCGAACGCCTTGCTGCTGATCGGGCGGCGGCATGTTCGCAACAACAACAGCTGGCTGCACAATTCGCCAAGGCTGGCCAAGGGCCCCGATCGCTGCACGGCGATGATCCACCCTGATGATGCCGTGGCGCATGGTGTCACCGATGGCGATCTGGTGCGGATCACCAGCCGCGTCGGCTCGGTCGAGGTCGCGGCGGAAATCAGCGAGGATGTGATGCCGGGGGTGATCTCGATCCCGCACGGTTTCGGACATGACAAGCCGGGGACGCGGCTTTCGGTCGCGGGTCGGCGCCCCGGCGTGTCGCTCAACGACCTCACCGACCCGCAGGCGATGGACCCGATTTCGGGCAATGCGGTGCTCAACGGAACGCCGGTGACGCTGGAGCGGGTTCGGGAGGTGGTAGCGGCGGAGTAGCGCTTTCGACGCTACAGCTATCGTCGCCCCTGTCACTTTGCCGGTCCCCCGCGAAGGCGGGGGCCCATCTCCCGGCAGGTGCGACATCGGCAGGGCAGGAGATGGGCCCCTGCCTGCGCAGGGGACCCGCTAGGGCAAGCAAAACTTGGCCCCCGCACACCAAGCCTGAATCACCTGTCACTTGACCCCAGCGCCGCCATCGGCCAAAGCGCGGCGCAATCATTGTGCACTTGCGAAGGCCCGAACTTTTGAGCGAGCAAAGCCTCTCATTCCAGGACATGATCCTGACCCTGCACAGCTTCTGGAGCCGTCATGGCTGCCTGATATTGCAGCCCTATGACATGCCGATGGGGGCAGGGACGTTTCATACCGCGACCACCTTGCGCGCGCTGGGCCCCGATCCGTGGAATGCCGCGTTCGTCCAGCCGTGCCGTCGTCCGACCGACGGCCGCTATGGCGAGAACCCCAACCGGCTGCAGCATTATTACCAGTATCAGGTGATCCTCAAGCCATCGCCCGGCGACATCCAGCAGCTCTATCTCGACAGCCTGACCGCGATCGGCGTCGATCCGCTGCTCCACGACATCCGCTTTGTCGAGGACGATTGGGAAAGCCCGACGCTGGGCGCCTGGGGGCTGGGCTGGGAGGTCTGGTGCGACGGCATGGAGGTGACGCAGTTCACCTATTTCCAGCAGATGGGCGGTTTCGACTGCAAGCCTGTCGCGGGCGAACTGACCTACGGGCTCGAGCGGCTGGCGATGTACATCCAGGGCAAGGACAGCGTCTACGACCTCGATTTCAACGGCAACGGTGTCACGTACGGTGACGTGTTCCTCGAGAACGAAAAGCAGATGAGCGCGTGGAATTTCGAGGTGGCGAACACCGAGAGCCTGTTCGACGCGTTTCGCAAGGCAGTCGCCGAATGCGAGAACTGTCTCGATGCCAAGCTGCCGATCCCTGCGTACGAGCAGGCGATCCAGGCGAGCCATGTCTTCAACCTGCTGCAGGCGCGCGGGGTGATCTCGGTCGCCGAACGCCAGGCCTATATGGGCCGCGTGCGCGATCTCGCGAAGGGCAGCTGCCAGGCGTGGATGGAGAAGAACGGGTGGGCGGCGTGACCGATTTCCTGCTCGAACTGCTCTCCGAAGAAATCCCTGCGCGGATGCAGGGCAAGGCGCGTGCTGACCTTGAGAAATTGTTCGCCGAACAGCTCGCCGCGGCTGGTCTCAAGGCGGAGAGCCTGCAGACCTTCTCGACCCCGCGCCGCCTCGCATTGATCGCGCGCGGCCTGCCCGAAACCACCGAAGCCGTGTCCGAAGAGCTCAAGGGCCCGCCCGCCGATGCGCCCGATGCCGCGGTCGATGGCTTTTTGCGCAAGGCGGGGCTGACCCGCGACGCGCTCGAGACCCGCGACGTCAAGGGCCGCGCGACCCTGTTCGCGGTGATCGAAAAGCCGGGCCGCGCCACCGCCGATGTGCTCGCCGACGCGATCCCCGCGATCATCCGCGCCTTCCCCTGGCCCAAGTCGATGCGCTGGGGCACCGCCAGCCAGACCACGGAATCGCTGCGCTGGGTGCGCCCGCTGCAGGGCATCATTGCGCTGCTCGGCGGCTATGTCGTGCCGTGCGAGGTCGATGGGCTGGTCGCGGGCGACAGCACGGTCGGCCACCGCTTCCACCACAAAGGCGCGGTGACGATCTCGGGCGTCGAGGATTACGCCAGCGCGCTGCGCGCCGCGCATGTGATCGTCGATCATGACGAGCGCGCCGCCATCATCCGCGACGGCGCGGCCAAGGCTGCGCGCGACGCAGGGTTCGTGCTGGTCGAGGACGAGGGGCTGGTGATCGAGAACGCCGGGCTCACCGAATGGCCGGTACCGCTGCTCGGCCGCTATGACCCGGCGTTTCTTGAGGTCCCGCCTGAAGTCATCCAGCTAACCACCCGGATCAACCAGAAATATTTCGTCGTGCGCGATGCTGCAGGGGCATTGGCGCCCGCGTTCGTCTGCACCGCGAACATCTCGGCGCACGATGGCGGCAAGGCGATCGTCGCGGGCAATGAGAAGGTGCTCGCGGCGCGATTGAGCGATGCGCGGTTCTTCTGGGACCTCGACCAGAAGAAGACGCTCGCACAGCATGCTGAGAAACTGCAGAACATCGTGTTCCACGAAAAGCTGGGCACCGTCGCAGACAAGGTCGAGCGCGTCGCCAAGCTGGCGCGGTGGTTGTGCGAAGAGGGCATCGTCAAGGGCGACGCGGCGCTCGCCGAACAAGCCGCGCGCCTGTGCAAGGCCGATCTGGTCACCGAGATGGTCGGCGAATTCCCCGAACTTCAGGGGCTTATGGGCGGTTATTACGCGGCTAGGCAAGGTCTCGACCCGCTAGTGTCGGATGCAATTTCAGGGCATTACGGTGCAAAGATTACATCTCCGCCCAACCCGGTTCTGCTCGCGCTGTCGTTAGCCGATAAGCTTGACACGTTAAATGTGTTCTTCTCGATTGATGAGAAGCCGACCGGGTCTCGTGATCCATTTGCATTGCGGCGAGCAGGGATAAACAGTCTGTTTCTGATCAATGCCACGAGAGTGAGTTACGACTGGTCGTCAGTACTAAGGCAAGATGTAATCGAATTCATCATTGATCGGTGGATTGTTCAGAACACTCAAGCTGGGGGTCGCCCCGACCTTATCAAGGCGGTGGTCGGCGCTGGTGAGCAAGGCAATTTCATTCGCATAGGCGCTCGAATGCGTGCGCTCCAAGCCTTTGTCGAGACGGGCGAGGGGGGGAACCTGCTCGCCGGGTACAAGCGCGCGGCGAATATTCTGAAGAAGGAAGACGTTTCCGGGTCCCCTGCGCAGGCAGGGGCCCATCTCCCGGCAGGTGAAACATCGGACGGGCAGGAGATGGACTCCCGCCTTCGCGGGAGACCGGATGAGGGAACGGGCAGCGTGCTGTCTTACGCCCCCGAACCCGCAGAAGCCGCGCTCATCGCCGCGCTCGACGATGCCGAACCCCGCGCCATCGCCGCGATCGAAGCCGAAGACTTCGAAGGCGCGATGGCCGCGCTGGCGGTGCTGCGCGCGCCGATCGATGCGTTTTTCGATGACGTGACCGTCAACGATGCCGACCCCGCCAAGCGCGCCGCGCGGCTGGGGCTGCTCGCCCGGTTCCGCGCTGCGGTTCACCGGGTTGCCGATTTTTCGAAGATCGAGGGATAATCTCGACACCCTTCACCAACATTCAAGACGGACAGGCAGTATTGCGATGACCAAATATGTGTACCGGTTCGGTGGCGGCGCCAATGATGGTGGCGCGGGTGACAAGTTCCTGCTGGGCGGCAAGGGTGCCAATCTCGACGGCATGGCGTCGATCGGATTGCCGGTGCCTCCCGGCTTCACCATCAGCACCGAAATGTGCACGCGCTATTACCAGGATGGCGAGGTTTTCCCCGACAGCCTGAAGGCCGAGGTCGCAGAAGGGCTCAGGCATATCGAGGCGATCACGGGCAAGAATTTCGGCGATGCCGCCGATCCGCTTCTGGTCTCGGTTCGCTCGGGCGCGCGCGTGTCGATGCCTGGCATGATGGACACCGTGCTCAACCTGGGCCTCAACGATGCCACCGTCGAGGGGCTGGCGCAGGTCTCGGGCGACGAGCGCTTCGCATGGGACAGCTATCGTCGCTTCGTCCAGATGTATTCGGACGTGGTGCTGGGTCTGGATCATGATGCGTTCGAGGAAGCGCTCGAGATCATGAAGGAAGACAACGGCTTCTTCAGCGATACCGAGATGGAGGCGAAGCACTGGAAGGCGCTGGTGGCCGAATATATGGCGCTGGTGCAGGACCAGTGGGGCAAGCCTTTCCCGCAGGACGTGCACGACCAGCTCTGGGGCGCGGTCTCGGCGGTGTTCGGATCGTGGCAGTCGGAACGCGCCAAGGTTTATCGCCGCCTCAACGACATTCCGGCCGAATGGGGCACCGCGGTCAACGTGCAGGCGATGGTGTTCGGCAACATGGGCGACACCTCGGCGACGGGCGTGGCGTTCACCCGCAACCCCTCGACCGGCGAGAACCTCTATTACGGCGAGTTCCTGATCAACGCGCAGGGCGAGGACGTGGTCGCAGGCATCCGCACGCCGCAGTACCTCACCCGCCAGGCGCGCGAGGAAGCCAATGCCAAGCCGCAGAGCATGGAAGAGGCGATGCCCGAAACCTATGCCGAGCTGGCGCGGGTGTTCGACATCCTCGAAAAGCATTATCGTGACATGCAGGACATCGAGTTTACGGTCGAGCGCGGCAAACTGTGGATGCTGCAGACCCGCTCGGGCAAGCGCACCGCCAAGGCGGCGCTGCGGATCGCGGTCGACATGGCCAATGAAGGCCTGATCACCGAGGAAGAGGCGATCGCGCGCGTCGATCCGATGGCGCTCGACCAGTTGCTCCACCCCTCGCTTGACCCCGATGCAGTGCGTGACGTTCTGACCAAGGGCCTGCCTGCGTCTCCGGGCGCGGCGAGCGGGCTGATCGTGTTCGATGCCGACACCGCCGAGCGTCGCAACGAGATGGGCGATTCGGTGATCCTGGTCCGCATCGAGACCAGCCCAGAGGACATCCACGGCATGCACGCTGCGCGCGGCATCCTGACCGCACGCGGCGGGATGACCAGCCACGCCGCCGTGGTCGCACGCGGCATGGGGCGCCCCTGCGTCTCGGGCGCGGGCAGCCTCTCGATCGACAACAAGGAGCGCGTGCTGCGCATCGGCAAGCGCGAACTGCGCGAGGGCGACACCATCACCATCGACGGCACCACCGGGGAGGTGATGATGGGCTCGGTTCCCACCGTGCAGCCCGAACTGGTCGGCGATTTCGGCGTGCTGATGGGCTGGGCCGACAAGGTTCGCCGGCTCAAGGTGCGCACCAATGCCGAGACGCCCGAGGATTGCCGTGTCGCGCGCGATTTCGGTGCCGAGGGTATCGGCCTGTGTCGCACCGAGCACATGTTCTTCGAGGCGAGCCGCATCACCAATGTCCGCCAGATGATCCTCGCCGAGGACGAGGCGGGCCGGCGGGCCGCGCTGGAGAAGCTGCTGCCCGAACAGCGCGCCGACTTCCACAGCATCTTCGAGGTGATGGCAGGGCTTCCCGTTACCATCCGCCTGCTCGATCCGCCGCTGCACGAGTTCCTGCCGCACAGCGAGAGCGAGTTTGCCGAAGTGGCGCAGGCCGCAGGCGTCGGCGTCGAGGTGCTCAAGCGCCGTGCCAACGAGCTGCACGAGTTCAACCCCATGCTCGGCCATCGCGGCTGCCGCCTGGGCGTGACGTACCCTGAAATCTACGAGATGCAGGCGCGCGCCATCTTCGAGGCGGCGTGCGATGTCGCGGCGGAGAGTGGTGCGGCACCGATTCCCGAGGTGATGATTCCGCTGGTCGCCACAAGGCGCGAGCTCGAGCTGATGAAGAAGGTGGTCGATGTCGCCGCCGAGATGGTGTTCGCCGAAAAGGGCCGCCGGATCGAATATCTGGTCGGCACGATGATCGAGCTGCCGCGCGCGGCGCTGATGGCCGACGAGATCGCCGAGGTCGGCGAATTCTTCAGCTTCGGCACCAATGACCTCACGCAGACGACGCTGGGCGTCAGCCGCGACGATGCGGGACGGTTCCTGACGCAATATGTCGACAAGGGCATTTTCGCGCGCGATCCGTTCGTCAGCCTCGATATCGAGGGGGTCGGCCAGTTGATCGAGATCGCGGTGGCCAAGGGCCGCAAGACGCGCCCCGACATCAAACTGGGCATCTGCGGCGAGCATGGCGGCGATCCTGCCAGCATCGCGTTCTGCGAAACCACTGGCTTGGATTACGTCAGCGCCTCGCCCTACCGCGTGCCGATCGCGCGGCTGGCCGCGGCGCAGGCGGCGCTGAAAAAGGGCTGATTCTCTCTCCCCTCCCGCTTGCGGGAGGGGTGGCCGCAGGCCGGGGTGGGCTTGGAGTTCACAACGGTTCAGGCCCACCCCGGCCTCGGCTTCGCCTCAGCCACCCCTCCCGCAAGCGGGAGGGGAAATGGGGGTGCCGCCGCGTCTCCTCTAATCCTCTTGCGTTATGCCTCGATCTTCCGGCATAGGCTGTGCCAAAACAGGAGGGGGCATGCACTTTGGGGTTCGCTATGGATTGCTGCTGGTTGCCGGGCTGGCGCTCGGGACGGGCGCAGCGGTGGTGCAGTTGCGCCAGAGCTTTGCCGCGTTGGGCATCGAGAACGGACCCTGGCGCACGGCGGCTAAGGTCGGCACCAAGGACGCCAGCGTCGCCACTCGCGCCACGGTGGCCTTGCGCGGCCTGCTGGCGCTGCCCGAGCGCGAGGCGATCTATTTCAATGCTTCCAGCGACAGCCAGGGCCGCAAGCTCACCGGCAAGTGCAGCTATCTAGTGTCCGGCGGCGCGCTGGATGCGCGCTGGTGGAGCCTGACGCTGTATGACGCCAAGGGCTATCTCATCCCCAACCGGGCGAGCGTCTATTCGCTGGGCAGCGCCGCGCTGGCGCCCGAGGAAGCGTCGAACTGGCAGGTCGATATCGCCCGCACTCGCCGGGGCACGCACTGGATCGCGATGCCCGACGACCAGCCGTTCGAGCTGACGCTGCGCGCCTATCACCCTTCGCCAAAGCTGCTTGCGGCGCGGGGCAGCGTGACGCTGCCGCGAATCGAGCGCAGGGAGTGCCGGACATGAGCCGCTGGATCGGACCGCTGATCGTCGCCGTGCTGGCCGCGCTGGCAGCCTGGTACACCACATTGGCCGCAGCCCCGATGGTGATCATGGACCGTGCCTGGGAGCAGCTTGCGGCGCAATCGGGCTTCAACCGCATGGCGCACGGCCCGCTGGTCACCGCCGAAAGCCAGTTCGTCGTGCGGCCCAGCCCGGATCTTGCCTATTCGGTCTGCGCGTTCGATCTGACCCAGGGGCCGCTCCGCGTGCATGCGCACCCCGTGCCCGGCCATTACTGGTCGCTCACCGTTTTCGACAGCGAGACCAACGTCGCCTTCGTCGAAAGCGATCGCGACAGCAAGGGCGCGCCGGTGGAGGTCATCCTGGCGACCGCCGACCAGACGGTTCCAGCAGGGGTGCGCAAGGTGACGATGCCCGGCGCCAAGGGGGTGGCGCTGTTGCGGGTGCTGCTCAACGACCGCGCGGAGTTCGACGCGGTGACGAAGGATCGCAAGCGGTCCTATTGCCGGCCATTACGGCAGCCCTGAGGAACGTCATTCCCGCGAACGCGGGAATCCCGCTTCGGCGTGACGGCAGCGCAAAAGCGCGACCCCTGCGTGCGCGGGGGTGACGTTGGAAGGAAATTCATCGCTCCGCCTAGACAAGCGTCGCGCGCGCTTGCATACCTGTTTTAACCGGACGATTAAACGAGCGCGAATCCAGCCGCGCCGCATCGTCCGCCCATGCAGGAGAGAGAAGATGTCATCCCGCCCGACGCCAGCCGAACTGGCCGATTACGAAGCCCAGGCCGACGCCTGGTTCCGCGAGAACACCCCCAAGGACCCCGGCTTCATGCTGCCTTTGACCTTCATGGAGGTCAGCACCGACCAGCAGTTCGATTTCCTCTGCGCCTGGCAGCGCAAGGTGTACGAGGCGGGCTATCTCGGCGCGAGCTGGCCCAAGGAATATGGCGGCGGCGGACTCCACCCCGATTTCCAGCGCATCGCCACCAAGGTGATGAAGAAATACGATGGCCCGATCATGCTCAATGCGATCGGAATCGGCTGGGCCGGACCGCTGATCATGGACATCGGCAGCGAGGAAGAGAAAAAGAAATACATCAAGGGGATGCTCAACGCAGAGGATATCTGGTGTCAGGGTTTCTCCGAGCCCGAAAACGGCTCGGACCTTGGCAATGCACAGCTCAAGGCCGTTCGGGATGGCGACGAATACGTCCTCAACGGTTCGAAAATCTGGACCTCTCTGGGTGACCGCGCCAAGTACATGATCCTGCTCGCGCGCACCTCGAACGAGGGGCCGAACAAATATGCGGGGCTCAGCTTCTTCCTCTCTCCGATGCACGCACCGGGGATCGAGACGCGGCGGATCAAGAAGCTCACCGGCGAGTACGGCTTCGTCCAGTGCTTCTTCACCGACGCCCGCATCCCCGCCGAATGCCTGATGGGCAACGAGGGCGACGGCTGGCAGATCGCGATGAAGACGCTGGAATATGAGCGCGGCGCCAAGGTGAACCTGGCGGGCGGATACTTCCTGAAAGAGCTCGACGCGATGGGCGTGGTCGAGCTTGCGCGGCAGTCGCAGCGCGGCGGCAAGCCCCTGCTCGACGATCCGGTGATGAAGGACCGGATGGTCGATTTCATGATGGATATCCAGGCGCTCAATCTCAACAACCAGCGCCGCCGCATGGGGCCATTGGTGCAGGACCGCCCGATGGGGCTTGCGCTGATGAACAAGCTCGCGCGCACCGAGATGATCCGCGAGCTCACCGAGTTCTCGCTGAGCTTCCAGGGCACGCGCGGCGGCTATTATGTCGATGATCCGTGCGCGGTCGACAACGGCTATTGGCACCGCAGCTATCTCAACAGCTTCTCCGCCACCATCGGCGGCGGCACTTCCGAGATCCAGCGCAACATCATCGCCGAGCATGTGCTCGGCCTGCCGAAGGGGCGCTAAACCATGGCTTTCAGCGAAGGAAACCTCGCCGACCATCTCGGCGGCCTCAGCTACAGCGAAGAGCAGATCGAGCTGATGGATGTCGCGACCAATTTCTGTCGCGACAGGTCGCCGATCGACAAGGTGCGCAAGCTGATCGAGGATGAGGGCGGCTATGACCCCGCCGTCTGGCAGGAAATCGTCGATCTGGGCTGGCTGGGCATCGCGGTGCCCGAGGCGCAGGGCGGGGTCGGACTGTCGATGGCCGAGGTCGCTCCCATCGCCGAGCAGATGGGGCGGCGGCTGCTCGCCACGCCCTTTGCGACCTGCACCATCGCCGCGCAGGCGCTGCTGGCAGCAGGCGACGAGGCGCAGTGCGGCGAATGGCTGCCGCGCATCGTGGCGGGCGAAGTCGCGACGCTGGCGCTCACCGAACCGCATGGCGACTGGAACCTCGGCCATGTCGAGGCGACCGCGAAGGCGGGAGGCGACGGCTATGTCCTCTCTGGCACCAAGCAGTTCGTGGTGTATGCAAAGCATGCCGCCTTGGTGATCGCATCGGTGACGATCGATGGCGCGGTGCGGCTGGCGCTGATCGAGCGTTCGGCGATCCCCGACAGTGCCTTGCGCCGCGAGATCATCATCGATGAGACCAAGCGCAGCTTTGAGCTCACCCTCGACGGGATCAATATTCCTGCGTCCGCGCTGCTTGATGCCGGACGCTCGGGTGCGGCGCTGACCCAGATCGAGCTGGCGAGCGCTTTGCTGCAGGCCGCCGAAATGTGCGGCGGGACGCAGAGCGCGATCGACTACACGATCGAGTATCTGAAAACCCGCAAGCAGTTCGGCAAATTGATCGGCGAATATCAGGCGCTCAAGCACCCGATCACCAACGCCTATGTCGGCTATGAAAAGGCGCGCTCGCACATGCTCAGCGCGGCGCACAATTTCGGCCAGCAGGGCGTCGGCGAGATCGCAGTGCGTATGGCCAAGGCGTCCGCCGACAAGGCCTACAGCTTCGCCGCCGACCGCGCGGTGCAGTTCCACGGCGGCTTCGGCTTCACGCACGATTGCGACGCAGGGCTCTACCGCCGCAGCGCAATCTGGCACGCCAGCCAGTATGGCGACGCCGCCTGGCACCGGGCCAAGCTGGCCGATCTTCTGTTCTGACCCTTCACAAGGAATTCGATATGTCTGAAGTGCAAACCCTCGCGGACGATGGCGTCCTCATCATCACGATCAACCGGCCCGAAGCTAAGAATGCGGTCAACCGCGCGGTGGCCGAAGGCATGGCGGCGGCGCTGGAAGAGCTCGACAGCAACGACGCCCTGCGGGTCGGCATCATCAAGGGAGCAGGCGGTACCTTCTGTTCGGGGATGGACCTCAAGGCCTTCCTCACCGGTGAGCTTCCGATGGTCAAGGGCAAGGGCTTTTGCGGTTTCGTCGAAGCGCCGCCCAGGAAGCCGCTGATCGCCGCAGTCGATGGCTATGCGCTCGCGGGCGGGATGGAGGTCGCGCTGACCTGCGACCTGATCGTGGCCAACAGCAAGGCGCAGTTCGGCATCCCCGAGACCAAGCGCGGGCTTGCAGCGGCGGCTGGCGGGCTGATGCGCCTGCCGCGCCAGGTGCCGCCGCGGATCGCGATGGAATTGGCGCTCACCGGCGATTTTATCTCGGCGCAGCGCGCGTATGAGATCGGCTTCGTCAACCGCGTGGTCGAAGGCCCCGCGATCGATGGCGCGCTCGAACTCGCGCACAAGATCAGCGCCAACGGCCCGCTGGCGGTGCGCGTGTCCAAGCAGGTGATCGTCGAATCGCGCGGCTGGAGCGACGGGGAAATGTGGGGCAAGCAGCAGGAGCTCGTCGGCCAGGTCATGGTCTCGCAGGATGCCCGCGAGGGCGCGGCAGCGTTCGCGCAGAAGCGTGCGCCCAACTGGACCGGCAAGTAACGCCGCACAATCGCTGCATATTGCATTTAGCGGTGATTGGCGCACAAGGCGGGCAGGGTCGCGCCTGACTGGAGTCGTGCATCGATGATGCTCCTGCCCGCCCTGCTGCTTACCACCGTAACCCCGCCGGCTTGCCCGGACCGCACGATCAATGCCGCCGACCTGTGCCAGAACCGCGAGATTGCGGCGCGCTGGGCGGATGTCGGGACGGCGATGCGCGCCTGGCAAAAGGTCGATCCGCGCAAGGCGACGATCGCCGAGCGCCGCGACGAGGCGCTGGCCGATCTGCGCCGGGGGTTCGAATATTCGCCCGACGATAGCCCGCAACAGGCCAATGCGGATGTGATCATCGAGAGCCTGGGCTATGTGAAGGCCGAGATCGACGGGCTGACCCAGATCGCCTCGTCGATCCGCACTCCGGCAAGCTTCGGGCCCGGGCTGGCCAGGGACTGCCTGGTCGGCGCGGTGGTCAACTGCGTGGTCGAATCCGCCGGGTTCCTCAACGCGGGCGATGAAGGCAAGGCGCGCGCGATCGCGTGGCAATATGTCAGCGGACTCGAGCCCAATGGCGGCATCCCGCTGCGCATGGCCATCGCCTGGGATGTGAGCGGCGCGAAACCGGCACTGATCGGCTACACCAGCACCGAGGGCGAGGCCGAGCCGCCGCGGCTGGTCGACAATGGCGAGGACATCATCCTGCATCTGCCTGCGCGCACCGCAGGCACCGGCGAGGGCAATGCCGACAGCCTGTTCCTCTATCGCACCGGCGCGTGGGTCAATATCGGCATGAACAGCTGGAAGGACGAACTGCGCACCCGCCTGCCCGAGGGCATGGGGCTGTGGAAGGGCGTCGATTACGACTATTACGGCCTCAGCAGCTATTTCCCGATCTGGCGCGACAGCGACGCCAATTGCTGCGCCACCGGCGGCAACGCCTATGCGGTGTTCAAGATCGTCGATGACCGGCTGAAGATCGACACGCTCGATTTTACCCCCGATGCCGCGGTGCAGGTCAAGCCCTTGTCCTGCCCGATCCTCAAGGCCAGCTACCGCTCGCCCTGGCCGACGCGGTTCACGCTGCACTTCGAAAAGCCCGCTTTGCCCCCCAGCGCGCAGTCGGACATGGTCGCGGTGATCGAGCAGACCGACGAGGATGACAAGCTGATCTTCCGCAGGTATTTCAGCTTTGCAGGCTCCAACGGCTTCGGATCGACGACCTTGATCCCGGTCGATGGCCTGGGCGATGCGCAGAACCCGCCGCAGATGCTGCCCGAGGAAGAGGGCGAGGAGAGCCTCTATTTCCACGCCTTCATCGGCGAGCCGAACGGGATGAAATACGTCTCCACCCCGCCGATGCTGGACAGCCCCGCGCCGCTGGGCGTGTTCATGCCCGACCTCGCGCGCTCGCTCTGGTACGACGGCATCCCCGACCCCAAGGGCGGCCCGCCGATCCGCGTCGAAATGCCGCGCGACATGTGGATGGGGGATTGTGCGGAGTAGGGGGGAGCGACGTCGGCTAATGGGTGAGGAGTGCGGCGGCGCTGACGGCGGGAACTGGGTGGAAAGCCGAACCGCGGCTTGCGTGCTCGGCACGGTGTTCGCACCTTTGCGATTGGCTTTACCCGTGCTGTAATTGAGGTTGCAGGTGCGGAAATAATGAGGCGGTCAAACCTTGTCGCGTTTAATGGAGTCGAGCCGTTCCGCTCTGAGTATGATCATGAAGTATGACAATGATCCGACAGATAAGAGCGATAGAGTCATAATCAAAACAAAACAAAATCCATCTGATAACTCAATTAGAAAAAAAATATCTTGGTTTAGCCGGATAAGCAATGCTGAAATCATCGAGCCAACCGCTACCAACAAAGATTTCTGACTACGCTTCATAAGATTATCAACTCCTGCGGCTATACTGCTGTTGCTAAAAATCAATTTGCGCCCGCCCGAGCTTCCGCATCGAAAGGCCGACGGTCAGCCCCGCAGAAATCGCCATAATACACTCTGATGGCTAAGCCTTCATCTGGTTGTGTGACGAACCTGCGCTCATGATTGTAAATTCTTGGTTCTGTGGCAGCAACGGGGTCGTTTGCAGACCGGCAGATTTTTTCCTGAACAGTTCAAAAGCCGCCACCACCTCCGCTCAGCCTGAGCTTGTCGAAGGCCCCGCTAGACGGCCAGCGTGGGCGCGGGTCCTTCGACTTCGCGGGCTGAAGCCCGCGGCTCAGGATGAGCGGAGGTGGGGGCAGGCGCGCTTCTCTCTCCCCTCCCGCTTGCGGGAGGGGCAGGTCCGGCTTGCCGGACCGGGGTGGGCCTGAAACAGCACCCGGCTCGCCGGACCGGGGTGGGCGGGAGCACGGAAGGTTGCAGGCCTACCCCGGCCTTCGGCCACGCCTCCCGCCTGCGGGAGGGGAGAGGGGTTGCGCTGTTTCTCCCGGCTCATCCCCCCACGCATTCACTGCGGCTGCTCGTCATCATAGGCCAGCAGATCACCGGGCTGGCACTCCAGCTCGCGGCAGATCGCGGCGAGGGTGGAGAAGCGGATCGCCTTGGCCTTTCCGGTCTTGAGGATCGAGAGGTTGGCAAGGGTGAGACCCACCCGCTCGGCGAGCTCGGTCAGGGTCATGCGGCGGGCATAAAGCAGGTCGTCGAGCTTCACCATGATCCGGGTCCCTTCGGTGTCATCGGTAATGGGCGGCATCACACGGTCCCTTCGAGATCGTTGCGCATCGCTGCGCCCTGGCGGAACACGCGGGCGAGGATGAACAGGGTGATGGCCAGAATGATGCCTCCCAGATCGAACGCGCCTTTCATCGATCCGCCATTTTCCCCCACGAGCCGCGCGATGTGCAGCCCCAGCGCGGCGAGCGGGATCGCAGCGATATTGATGGCCAGAACCGTCCAGGCCATCTGGGTCAATCGGTCCGCGTTGACGGGGACGAACGGGTCGCCTTCGCCCACGCTGCGCACGATGCCCTGCATCGCCCGAAAGAAGCGCCAGAAAAGATAGAGCAAGGCTGCGACCCCTGCGAGAAGTCCGCAGATCAGAGCCTTCGTCTCTGTCGACAGCGGATTGAGCTGCGGGGCCTCGACAAACTCGGCGCCGAACAGGATGACGCCGGGAATACAGATGGTGACGATGATCCCGGCAAAGGCGGTGATCCCGAGGATGAGCCAGATGAGCACTGTCGCAACCGCAAGCAGCGGGTCCTTGGTGCGGGTGTCAGAGATGGTCATGATAGCGTCCGTTCACACACAGAGGGTCAGGCGAGAATGATCATGGCGAGCGTCGCCGGTGCCGCGGCCTGGGCGCCGGGCACGGTCACGATCGCGCCGATCGAGCCGAAGGTAAGAGCCAGGGCGGCAAAGGCGGCGAGCGTGGTGCTGAAGGTGTGGGTCATATCGTTCTCCTTGAAGCGGCACATTGGTAATCGATAAGAAAGCTCTATATGCGATTCAATTTATCGTCAATCAATAATATCGAAAAACGATATTCGAGATGATGCCACTGTCTCGGCAGGCGCGATTGCGGCCCACATGCTGATGCCTCTTCGGAAGAGTTCCGCAGCGCTGTTCTCTCCCCTCCCGCATGCGGGAGGGGCAGGTTCGGCCTGCCGGACCGGGGTGGGCCTGTAACAGCACCCAGCTTGCTGAGCCGGGGTGGGCCTGTATCAGCTAGCGACTGTTCAGGCCCACCCCGGCTTTCGGCCACCCCTCCCGCCTGCGGGAGGGGAGAGCGGTCGCGCTGTCTCTCGCCGCTCCACCCCCCACGCGCAAGTTGTTGCGCCGCAGCAAGGCATCAGCTATGGGCGCGGCGAGAGTGGCGTGCCGGACGGCGTGCCCCGGCAATCCCCTGACACAGGCTTTCTTTCATGTCCCTTCGCAATATCGCCATCATCGCGCACGTCGATCATGGCAAGACCACCCTTGTTGACCAGCTTTTCCGCCAGTCCGGCACCTTCCGCGACAACCAGCGCGTCGAAGAACGCGCGATGGATTCGAACGATCTCGAAAAAGAGCGCGGCATCACCATTCTGGCCAAGTGCACCTCGATCGAATGGGACGACCAGCAGGGCAACCTGACCCGCGTCAACATCGTCGACACCCCGGGCCACGCCGACTTCGGCGGCGAAGTGGAACGCATCCTCTCGATGGTCGATGGTGTGATCCTGCTCGTCGACGCTGCCGAAGGCGCGATGCCGCAGACCAAGTTCGTCACCGGCAAGGCGCTCGCTCTGGGCCTCAAGCCGATCGTCGTCGTCAACAAGATCGACCGTCCCGATGGCCGCCCGCAGGAAGTGCTCGACGAGGTGTTCGACCTGTTCGTCAGCCTCGAAGCCAATGACGAGCAGCTCGATTTCCCCGTGCTGTTCGCCTCGGGCCGCAACGGCTATTGCGGCGATACGCCCGAAGTGCGCGAAGGCACGCTCGAGCCCCTGTTCAAGAAGATCGTCGAGCATGTCCCCGCACCGTCGGCGGATCCCGATGGTCCGTTCAAGTTCCTCGTCACCTTGCTCGATCGCGACAACTTCCTTGGCCGCATCCTCACCGGTCTGGTGTTCTCGGGCTCGGTCAAGACCAACCAGCAGATTCACGCGCTCGATCCCGATGGCAACATCGTCGAAACCGGTCGTGCATCCAAGATCATGGCGTTCCGCGGTCTTGAGCGCGTTCCGGTCGACGTCGCCAATGCCGGCGACATCATCTCGATCGCGGGCCTGACCACCGCGACCGTCGCCAACACCATCTGCGAGCCGACCGTGACCGAGCCGCTGCACGCGCAGCCGATCGATCCGCCGACCCTGTCGATGCGCTTTGCGGTGAACGACAGCCCGTTTGCGGGCCGCGAGGGCACCAAGGTGACCAGCCGCATGATCCGCGACCGCCTGATGCGCGAAGCCGAATCGAACGTCGCGATCAAGATCACCGAATCGGCGGACAAGGACAGCTTCGAAGTTGCAGGGCGCGGCGAATTGCAGCTGGGCGTGCTCATCGAAACGATGCGCCGCGAAGGCTTCGAGCTCGGCATCTCGCGTCCGCGCGTGCTGTTCGGCGAAGACGAAAGCGGTTCGCGCACCGAGCCTTACGAAACCGTCGTCATCGACGTGGATGACGAGCATTCGGGCACGGTCGTCGAGAAGATGGCGCAGCGCAAGGCCGAGATGACCGACATGCGTCCCTCGGGCGGCGGCAAGACCCGCATCACCTTCAGCGCACCGTCGCGTGGCCTGATCGGCTATCACGGCGAGTTCCTGTCGGACACCCGCGGCACCGGCATCATGAACCGGTTGTTCGAGAAGTACGGTCCCTACAAGGGCCAGATCACCGGGCGTCAGCTCGGCGTGCTGATCTCGAACGGCACCGGCGACACCGTGGGCTATGCGCTCAACGCACTCGAAGAGCGCGGCGTGCTGTTCCTCGGATCGGGCGTGCCGGTCTATGAAGGCATGATCATCGGCGAGAACGCCAAGCCCGATGACCTTGAAGTCAACCCGATGAAGTCGAAGCAGCTGACGAACTTCCGTTCGACCGGCAAGGACGACGCCATCCGCCTCACCCCGCCGCGCATGATGAGCCTGGAACAGGCCATCGCGTACATCGACGACGATGAAATGGTGGAAGTGACCCCCAAGAACATCCGTCTGCGCAAGCGCTTTCTCGATCCGAACGAGCGCAAGAAGCAGAGCCGGAAGAAGGAAGCCGCATAAGCGCGCTTCTTTATCGGACACAAAAAGGGCCGGTGCAGCGATGCACCGGCCCTTTTTTATGGCTGCATGAGCCTCGCCCCTACCGCGCCAGCAGGATCCGCGCCTGGCTGGCGATCTGCGCCAGCATGGCGACGCTGGGAGCGGCGTCCATGCGGGCGCGATCGACCAGGGTGCGGAACTGCTTGATGCGGGGGAGGTTGGCCTCGGTCCAGCCTGCGACATAATCCTGCGGATCGCTGCCCTTGGCGCGCTGGAGGAAATCGAGCCGCATCTGCTGGAAATCGCGCGCGAGGCCCGAGACCAGCAGCCGCTCCCACGGATCGCTGGGCGACATGCGCGCGGCGGTCATCTGCGTCCAGTCGAGCCCCAACGTCGCGCCCAGATCGGCAAAGGCCTGGGTCAGCAGCATCGGGTCGGTGGCGCTGGTGCTGGCCAGATTGGCAAGCCCCGCCGCGCCGTCCAGCCCGGTCAGCCGCACGATGTGCGCGGCGTGGACGGAGGATGCGCCCTGGCCGACCAGATCCTGCGCCTGACGCGCCGCCTGCAGCCGCGCCTCGGCATTGAGCAGATTGTCCATCTGCGCGATCAGCGCATCGACCCCGGGCTTGAGCGCGGCGACGATCGCGCCGGGCATCAGGCCGTCGGCGCTGGCGCGCAGCACATCGGCGATGTGCACCCGCACGATGTTGGCGGTGGCATCGAACAGCATCAGGCGGACCTGCTCGTCCATCTCGGCATGGTCGAACTCGGCCCAGATCGCAGGGAGCGCGAACAGCCGTTCCGCCGCGATGAAGGCGCAGGCGACATCGCCCAGCGTGCAGCCTTCTTCCTCGGCCAGCTCGAACGGGTGGATCAGCCCCAGCCGGTTGATCATGCGGTTGGCCAGCTTGGTGGCGATGATCTCGCCGCGCAGCTGGTGCTGCATCAGCACATCGCCATAGGCCTCGCGCATCTGCGGCGGGAAGGCGGCGAGCAATTCGGGCCGCATCGTGGGGTCATCGGCGAGCGGAATGCGCTCGATCGCGTCCTGCAGCGTCAGCTTGGCAGTGGAGAGCACGACGGCGAGCTCGGGCCGGGTGAGGCCATGGCCCTCCTGCGCGCGGCGCTTGAGCGTGGCATTGTCGGCCAGCCCCTCGACCTTGCGGTCGAGCCGGCCCTGTTCCTCGAAATGCTCGATCAGCCGGATGTACGAAGGCAGGGCCTTGACCCCAGCGCGCTCGGCGATGGAGAGACCCAGCGCCTGCAGCCGGTTGTCCTCGAGCACCAGCATCGAGACATCGTCGGTCATCGAGGCGAGCAGCGCGTTGCGCGAGGGCTCGTCGAGCAGCCCGGCGCGCATGACAGCAGCGAGGCCGATCTTGATGTTGACCTCGTTGTCCGAGCAATCCACGCCCGCGGAATTGTCGATGAAATCGGTGTTGATCCGTCCGCCCAGCATCGAGAAGGCGATGCGCGCGGCCTGGGTGACGCCAAGGTTGGCGCCTTCGCCGACAACCTTGCAGCGCAACTGCTCGGCGTTGATGCGAAGCTGGTCGTTGGAGGGATCGCCGACGTCGATGTTGTTCTCGGACGCGGCCTTGATGTAGGTGCCGATGCCGCCGAACCACAGCAGATCGACCTCGGCGCGCAGGATCGCGGAGATCAGCGCGGCCGGTTCGATCTCGTCGCCCTCGAGCCCCAGCATCGCCTTGACCTCGGCGGTCAGCGGGATCGATTTCATCGCACGCGGGAAGACGCCGCCGCCCTTGGAGATCAGCGCCTTTTCGTAATCGTCCCAGCTCGACCGGGGCAGGGCGAACATCCGCTGGCGCTCGGCCCAGCTTGCGGCTGCGTCGGGGTCGGGATCGAGGAAGATGTGGCGATGGTCGAACGCTGCGACCAGCTTGATCGATTTCGACAGCAGCATGCCGTTGCCGAACACGTCGCCCGACATGTCGCCGCAGCCTGCGACGCGCACCGGATCAGACTGCACGTCGACGCCCATTTCGGCAAAGTGGCGCTGGACCGAGACCCAGCCACCCTTGGCGGTGATGCCCATCGCCTTGTGGTCATAGCCCTGGCTTCCGCCCGAGGCGAACGCATCGCCCAGCCAGAAGTCGAACTCGGCGGCGATGGCATTGGCGGTGTCCGAGAAGGTCGCGGTGCCCTTGTCGGCGGCGACAACGAAATACGGGTCCTCGCCATCATGCACCACGACGTTGGCAGGGTGCACCACCTTGCCATCGACGATGTTGTCGGTGATCGACAGCAATGTGCGGATGAAGGTCTTGTACGCGTCCTTGCCCCCGTTGAGCCAGCCTTCGCGGTCGGTCGCGGGATCGGGGAGCTGTTTGGGGAAGAAGCCGCCCTTGGCGCCGGTCGGCACGATCACCGCGTTCTTGACGCGCTGTGCCTTCATCAGGCCAAGCACCTCGGTGCGGAAGTCGTCGCGCCGGTCGGACCAGCGCAGCCCGCCACGCGCCACGGGTCCGGCGCGCAGATGGATGCCCTCGACCTGCGGCGAATAGACGAACATCTCGCGCCAGGGGAGCGGTGCGGGCAGGCCCGGGACCTTGGCGCTATCGATCTTCATCACCATGGCAAGGCTTGCTGCGGGCGCAAAGGCGTTGGTGCGCAGGATCGCCATCACCAGCGCGCGCACCATGCGCAGCAGCCGGTCATCGTCGATCGCGGAGACCTGGGTCAACCCGCTGGTGATCGCGGCAAGGTTCGCCTGGGTTGCCGCCTCGCGGTCGCCGGTGAACGCCGGATCGTGCCGCGCGATGAACAGCGCGATCAGCGCATGCGCGATGTCGGGCGCATCATGCAGCGCATCGACCACGGTGCCGATGCCATAAGGCAGCCCCGCCTGGCGCAGATAGCGATACCAGGCGCGCAGCCAGATCACCGCGCGCTGCTCAAGCCCGGTGGCGGCGATCAGCCGGTTGAACGGATCGTTCTCCGCCTTGCCTTCGAGCGTTCCCGAAATCGCCGCCTCGATCGCGCCCGCGCGCAGCATCAGCGATTCGGCATCGCCGGTTCCGCGCAGATGCAGCAGGAAATCGTGGATATGGCCGCTATCGTCCGCGCCCAGCGCGGTGGGCACCTCTTCGAGCACGTCAAAGCCGAAATTCTCCAGCGCGGGTACGGTCTGCGACAGCGGAATCGCGCCGGTGAGGCTGTAGAGCTTGAGCCGCAGATGCTGCGCAGCATCGTCGGCGCGGCGGTACAGGCGCGCGCCGTGGCGCTCCGGGCTGTCCAGATCGCGCAGCCGGACGATATCGAGCGCGGCCTCCTTGGGCCCGCAATCGCTGCGATAGGCCATCGGGAACTGCGGCGCATAGCGGCTGGCGAGCGCTGCAGCGCGGCTGTCCTCGCCCAGCGCGATCAGCGCTTCCTCGACCGAAGGTTCCCAGCCGCGCACCATCGCGCGCAGCGCCGAATCGAGCGCGGCGTCATCGACCGCGGCGGCCCCATCGCGCATGTCGATGACATAGCGGATCAGCGCGATCTCGCCGTCCTCGAGCGAGATCGACCAGCTCAGCGTCTTGCCGCCCGAAGCCTCGATCACCATCCGCTCGATCGCCTCGCGGCGGCCGGTGGAGACCTCGTCGCGCGGCAGCCAGGCGAACACGAACAGGTGGCGCTTGAGCGAGGACTGCACCGTCACCAGCTTGGAACGGGGACGGTCGGCGAGCGACATCGCGGTGAGCGCGACGCGCTCCAGATTTTCGAGGCTGAACGCGATCAGCAGGTCGTGCGGCAGCGCGGTGAGCGCATGCGACAGCGCCTTGCCGGCATGGCCGTTGGGCGAAAAGCCGAACTTGTCCATCAGCAGCTTGAGATGCGCGCGTAGCACAGGGACGCGCTCGGGCGCGGCGGCAAGCGCGGCGCTGGTCCAGATGCCACCATGGACGGACAAAGCGGCGACGCGGCCATCTTCCCAGATCGGCAGGATCACGAGGTCCAGCGGCGCGCGGCGGTGCACGGTGGAGATGAAGTTGGACTTGATGATCAGCGGCGCGGCCTTGCCGCTTTCGAACCACGCAAAGGCCTGATCGAACGAATGCGCCGCGAGCAGCGGCTGGTCGTTGATCCGGGCGATGCCGAGCGGGGCCTCGGCGCTGCCATCGCGGCGATAGCGCAGATGCGCCAGCTGGGTCATGTTGCGATCGAGGAACCAGCGCAGCAGCGCCGCGCCCTCGCCATCGGCCATTGCTGCGGCATCGGCGGCCATCGCCGCCTGCAGCATCGGCCAGTCGGTCACCGCCGCGCGGACATCCGCCATCGCGCCGATCAGCGCGGCTTCCAGCGCCTTGCGCTGCCGGGCATCGGCGCGCTCGACTTCGAGATAGACCACCGATTCGCGGCGTTCGCCGGGGGCCTCGTCGGTGTAGATTTCGCTCAGCAGCCCGTCGGCATCGCGGCGCAGCGCGACCACGGGGTGGATCACCCGGTCGATCGCCAGGCCGAAGCGCGAGATCGCCGCGGCAATCGAATCGACCAGAAACGGCATGTCATCGTTGATGATCGCCAGCCGCATGTGGCGGTGGCCGGTCTGGCCGGGGATCGATTCGATCGTCAGCACGGTGTCGGAAGACGGGCGACGGGCCATCGCGCGCAGCGCGAAATCCGCTGCCTCGCTGCACGCCGCGTCGTCAAATCCCTCATTCTCTCCGGGCAGCGCGCCCTTGAGGAAGGCGTCGGCCAGCACCGCGCGCAATCTGGCGTGCTGCTGGGGATCGATCAGGGGGGTGGCATTGGAAGATACGCTGGAGCCCGCGTCCGCACCGGACGCTGCAATCGGGGTTTCGGCCATGTGTTCCTCGTGCCCGCGTGCGCGCTGTATTGCCGCATCTCTGCCGGGTCTGCTGCCTGCGGCTTATGCGCCAATCAACGCTGGTTCTCAAGCGTACAGCACGGGGGGACGGGCAAATACGCGTAATTTTCTTTCGGTCAGTCGATTAAATGTTGCGGCGTCCGTATGGCGAGCCCGCGCGCTTATCGGGCGACGCGGCGCATCACCTTGTCGGCCAGCGGGTCGTCCTCGCCCACCATCCCGACGATGCCCAGCGCACCGGCCTCGTCGCGCCGAGCCACCAGCACCACGAACTCCGCATCGCCGATATCCAGTGCAGCAAGCGGCGTCGGCGCACTGGAGCGCAGCCGCTGGCGGGTTTCCAGCTTGCGCCCTGCATCGCCTGTGCCGTCGTCCTTGGCGCGGCGCGCCTTGCGTTCCTGCTGCACGATCGCCTTGAGACCGCCGGGCTGCTGCGCCAGCATCTCGGCAAGTCCGCCGCGCGGAATATCGCGGCGCATCGCATGGCTGAGCACGCAGGCATATTCGGCCAGCCGCGTCTTGTCGTACTGCGCACCGAAGACCAGCTTGACCAGCGGCGTCATTGGCGCGCGCGCCTGCGCGGAAAGTCCGCTTTCGCTGAGCAGTTCGGCATAATCGTCCGGACGGCCGCGCGCGGCGATGGCAAAGTCATAGGCACGGCCGATCGCGGCATAAAGCGAGCTGCGCGAGCGTTCCTCGGTGGCCAGCGCCGCCTCGACATGCGCGCGGGCATAGTCCAGCAGATCGGCAAGCGCCGCATCGCCGCCGGGCATCTCGACTGCGGGGAAGGCATTGGCGATCTGCGCATCTGCCGAGCCGCCAAAGCCGACCTCGGCCAGGCCATCGTCCAGATCGGCAAACAGCGTGTAGCCATCGAGCGGCAGCGGCTCTTCGAACGCGCCCAGGTCGAGTTCGCCCGGGGCGAGGCTCTGCGCGGGATCGTCCTCCCACACCGGCAGCGCGGGCTTGCGCGGCGCCTGCTTGACCGCTTCGTCGATCTGCAGGATCAGCTCTTCGGTCAGCGTCTTGTCTGCCAGTTCCTTCCAGTTGATCACGCCATAGACAAAGTCGATGCTGTCATCGTCGGTGGAAAAGGGCAGCAGGATGCCGCGGTACATGATCGTCGAGCCGCGATCGTTGATGTATTCCGCCTCGAATCCGATCGGCGCCTGGTTGGCCAGGATCTGCATGTAATGATCGGTGATTCGCGACAGCAGCGAGCGGCCTGGGACCTCGTCGAGATAGGCGACGGCATCGTCGAGATTGCACTCGTCGCGGAGCGCCTTGCCGATGAACGGGATGGCGGGATTCTCGATTCCGGAAGTGAAATCGAGCAGCACGCTGTTGGGGCCGAAGTCCTCGATATTCTCCGGATCAAGATCCTCGATCGACGGAAATACGCGGTTTCCCAGCAGCTTGGCCCAATAGTTGTAGGCGCGCACATGCATGCGCCGCTCATCGCTGCCAAAGGACTGCGGCGGGTCCATCAGCGCTTCGTCATCGGTTTCGGCGGCTGCCGACGCAGACAGTGCGTCGTCTGCGTCGTCATGGCTGTTCATGCCATCGCGATATCCGCGCAGAGTATCCATTGATCGGTCCCAACCAGTTTTTCAGACCTGCAATGTGCCGCAAGGGAGTAAAGCTAGGGTTAACCGCGCGGTCACATTTCGCGCAACCTGCCGCCAGACCGCGCTCAGCCCGCAGCAGCACCGGCGCTGCCCGGCAGCCGCCATCCAAGACGGCCGGGAATGCAGCTGCGAACGCGGCTTGCATCCGGCCCAAGCTGCTGTTAACGGCACACCCGCACACCGGCCGGCACCCGCCGAGCCCAGCGCCGCTTTAGCTCAGTTGGTAGAGCACATCATTCGTAATGATGGGGTCACGTGTTCGAGTCACGTAAGCGGCACCACCTCTTCAATAGGCAATCTCCGCGCTCTGTCTGCCGTGCGCAGCCGCCGGCTTGATTCAGCATTGTGACAGTTTGTTTACGTCAGCCTCGATTTTTCTGGCGATTGCCCTATAGCCCCGTTCCGGTGCGTGGGGGTGATGCACAGATTTGCCGAGGATTTTTCCGATGACCGTGACAGTATCCCCCATCAATCTGGCCTGTGCTGCGCGGTTGCGGACATGAGCGGCGTCAACCGGATACAGGGCAACATGCTTGCGGCGGCTGAACGCAGGCTGCTCAACTGGTTGTGCGCGCGTCTGCCTTCATGGGTGTCGCCCGATGGCCTGACGCTCACGGGTTTTTGCGGCGCGCTGACCATCTTTGCGGGCTATGCGCTCAGCCTGTTCCAGATCGGATGGCTGTGGCTGGCGATCGCCGGATTTGTCATCAACTGGTTCGGTGACTCTCTGGATGGCAGCCTGGCACGCTACCGCAAGATCGAACGGCCGAATTACGGCTATTTCATCGATCACAGCATGGATGCGCTGTCCAACCTCATCATCGTCGTAGGGCTGGGCCTGACTGCGTTCATTCGCATGGATGTCGCGATGTTCGCGCTGGGCAGCTATCTGCTCCTTTCGATCCACACTTTTCTGGCGGCCCGCGTGACGGGCGAGTTCAGGCTGTCCTATCTTGCCGCCGGACCCACCGAATTGCGGCTGATCCTGATTGCCATGAGCCTGGCGATGTTCACCACGCGGCCGGGTGCGGTGATGGGCACGGGCCTGTCGCCCTTTGACCTGTTCATCACTGCAATCGGTGCGGGCATGATGATCCTGTTCGTCGTGCAGACCGCCGTCACAGGGCGCAAGCTGCACGCGCTCAGCAAGTAGATCCGATCCGACAACGCGCAGATCGCCTGTTCCCGAAGCGTCGCAGAGGTTCGGGGCTTGACCGTCTGCGCCAGCCTGGTGACATCGCGGTTGGTTTGTCGGATGCAGCCACGGATGCCGATGCGCCGAAAATCGGTCACCAGCGCCTGGCCGGGCAAGCCAGCCGAAGTGCCGACGTAAAATCTCGGCCTGGTGACAAGACTCGCCTGCCTATCGCTGTTACGCTTTCACAAGGAGGCGCGAGTCGATGGCGGCTGGTGAGTTCGACAAGAGAGGATTTCTGCGGGCCCTGGGGACGGCTGCTGTCGGCCTCACGATAGGTCAGCGGGCATGGGCGCAGGACAGCAGGATCCTCGGTCTTGATGTACCGAAAGAACTTGCCGACATGATCCCGCGCAAGCCGATGAGCTTTCTGCGTATCGCCGATGCCGTGATCGCGCTGGAACGCGAGGCCGACCGCAAGGGGTTGCCGCAATCGCCGCTGGAACTCGGCAGGGCTTTGTCGCTGCGCGACCTCACAGACTCCCTCTATCAGCTTGCCATGCCGCGCCTCGTCGCGCTGGTCGACCGCTCTGAATCCATCGACAGCGGCTTTGCCGACAAGGCTGGCGGATTGCTCGCCGAACTGCACCAAAGCCAGCATGAGCTTCCCGAATTGCTGCAGTTGCTGCCAATTCCGATACCGACCGATCGGCCCCCGGCGCCGGGTTTGCGATTTCTCGTGCAGCCGGATACGGCATTGCAAGGCATTTTGGCGGGTCAGAATGTCGCACCCCAGGCGACCACATCGGCGCCTACGGCAACCGAGCCTGCGCCATTCACCGAACTGCTGACCGGCGAACCGACCGAGCCGCCTGCGCAATCGGAAGAGCCGGATCAGCCGCTCAGCACGGCCCGCGATTATGCATCGCTCAAGGCCGAATATGGCCGAATGTTCCGCAGACTTGAAATCCGCCCGCAATATCGGGAAAGCGCCGATTGGCATCTTGCGATGATGCGGCGGTCGCGCGGCCAGTATCAGCGGGTCGAGGCTGCGACCGGAGTGCCCTGGCATTTCATCGCCGCGACCCATGCGCTCGAGGCCAGTTTCAATTTTCGCGCGCATCTGCACAACGGCGATTTCCCGCTTTCGGCCCGCACGCGGCAGGTGCCCGCTGGCCGCCCCTCGGTATGGCTGCCTCCATCCGACTGGGAGTCGAGTGCAAAGGATGCTCTGGGTCTGCTGGGCTATGCCGGGCAGACCGACTGGAGCCTTGAGCGCACGTTATACCGGCTCGAGGCCTATAACGGCCTGGGCTATCGCAGGCGCGGCGTGCCGACGCCCTATCTGTGGAGTTTCTCCAACCATTACGACCGCGGCAAATTCATCGCCGATGGCCGGTTCAGCGCCACCGCCAGGTCCCAGCAATGCGGCGCAGCGGTGATGCTGAAGCTTCTGCAGGAAGCAGGAGAAATCACGCTGGAAGCGGCAACCTGAAGGTTTCGGCGAAATTTGCCTGGCATGCTGATGGGCGGAGTGGCGATAGTCGCCCCGTAACGTACCTGAGCACCCTTGACCGGCCCGACCACCGCCGGGGTACCCGGCGCGACCACAAGCATGCCCTTAACGCCGCGCGGCCCTCGCCTTGAGAACGGAGACCATGTCTTCGTTGCGGATGCGCCGCCATCTTGCATCGACGAAGCTGTGAACACCGAACATGAACAGTCCTATCGCGACCAGCGAATAGAGTTCCGGGTGATCGGTGAGCGAGTAGAGCGCATCGCCGAGGCCCTTGACCTCGCCGGCAGCACCGAACCATCCCGCGCTGAGCAGCGACACCCCGATGGTCGCGAACACCACCGCGCGTGCGACCAGTCCCGCCCGGCCCACCGGCACCACCCAGCGCGGTGCACCGGCGGCCATGTCTTTCATGAACTCGGTCGTCCACGCCTTGATCAACTGATGCGCGGCAGCGGCAAGGAAGGCCACGCCCAACGCGCCGAGGATGGTCTGACCCAGGGGGATGTCCAGCATCATGCCCGCCGCGCGCTGTTCGGTTTCGCCGTCGCCGCCGGAAGGTTGACCCGCCGCCAGCCGGATCGCGGCATAGGCCAGGAAGAAATGCGCAAACCCGCTGGCAGCATAGCCGATGCGGACCGCTATGCCCTTGGCGTCGTCGCCCTTGCCCTCGCTGTCGAGCGCTGCACTGTACACCCTGTAGGCACCGTAAAGCGCCAGCCCGAGCGCCAGCAAGCCGAGCAGCCATTTGCCCGCAGGCATATCTTGCACCGACCGGAACACCCCTTGCGGACTGGCGTCGGATGCGCCTGCACCGGTGAGCGCGAGATAGGCCAGCAGGCAATACACCACGCCTCTGGCAAACCACCCGGCACGCGCGAAGGTCTCGAGTTGTCGCATCTTGTCGATCATGTTGGTTCCTGCTCGTCGCTGGCAGCCTTACGCCTGCGCAACCGCGCAGTTCCTGCATTGTGGCCGGTACCCGATATGGGCCGTAGGGCGGGGGGAACGTCCCGCCGGATCCAGGCCCGTGTCATCAGGCGAAACGCCTATTCCTGAAGCGTCGCGGGGGTTCCGGGCTTGACCATCTGCGCGAGCCTGGCGGCATCCCAGTTGGTCAGCCGGATGCAGCCATGGCTTTCGGCGCGCCCGATCGTATGCGGCTCGCTGGTGCCATGGATGCCGTAATGCGGCTTGTTGAGATCGATCCAGACCACGCCGACCGGGCTGTTGGGCCCCGGTTTGAGCTGTTGCGCAGCCTTGTCGTTGCTCACGTCCCAGAACAGCTTGGGATTGTAGTGGAAATCCGGGTTGCGGCTGACACCCTGGATCTTCCAGTCCCCGATCGGCAGCGGGTCCTTGCTGCTGCCCATTGTTGCTGGAAACTGCGCGATCAATTTGTCTTCGGCGTCAAAGACCCTGAGCACGCCGTCGGACTTGTCGACCACCACCCTGTCGGCCAGCGGCTGATCCGCCGCGACGCCAAGGCTTGCAAGCGTATCGCCCCAACCACGCGGGTCTTCGCCCGAAAACGCACTCTTGGCGTTTGGAATGTTCGGCACCCGGATCGCGGTCCCCGCCGCCATGGACGTCATATTGGGGTTCATCGCCGTGATCACGTCAGGCGTGGTGTGGAACCGCTCGGCAAGGGCCTCGATCAGATTCTTGTATCCAAGTCGGTCCAGCTTCGCCTGGTCTGCAGCGCTGGCCGGAAAATCGGGAATGAAAGGCCCTGATGCGAACCGCTCGGGGATCACCACAACGCGGGTGGCACGGACATCACGCCACTGGTCCAGCCTGGCAAGGGTCGCTTCGTCCAGCTTCCCGGTCTCGGCGATGTCATTGGCCGCCTGAAATCCGCGCAAGGCTGCGAAATAGGACTGACCCTCTTCGCCATCGATCACGCCCGGCGAGAACCCCAGATGATCAAGGATGACCTGGGCGCGAAGCACCGGTGTCTCCGAATAGGCAGGCACCTGCTTTTGGGCGTCAACGAAATCCAAAGGCGCCGCTTTCGGCGCTGGCTGCGCCCTGGTCTCACGCGCGGGCGCCGCCTCGGGCGCGGAATCGCAACCACCCAGAACGAGCAGGCTGGCGAAAATATATGCAGCTTTCAAATGATATCCCCTCATGATCACTGCATCCAACGTTGCCGCTGGGGAAAGGATGCAGAGGCCCGGCAAACACATTTGCCCGGGGGTGCAGAGACGCACCGCATGTCGAGCGCCGCGATCCTGATCCGACAGCCCTGCGCCACGGCGCGGGGTGCGCTTTGCCTCGCGCACGCGCGGGCCTGTTGCCAAAGGGCAATCGCATTGGCGATTGATCGCCTGCCACCCGTGCATGACGCCATCGACCCGGCCTAATACGCAATTCGGGCACGAGCGCGGAATTCCGTTGGCTCGTGGCCCTGTTGCCTTGGTTTCCAGCCTCGAGGGGTCGCCCATCCGTGTACGAATATTGCACCGCGCTGAAGCCTGAGCTGCGCCCCAATGGCGTGCTGGTCCTGACGCTCGACAACCCACCCACCAACGCCTTCAAGGGCGCGATGCACGACGATCTGCGCCGGGTGCTGGAGGATGTGAACCACGATCACGAGACCCGGGTGGTGGTCATCACCGGTGCCGGCGAGCGCGCGTTTTCCGCCGGGGGGGATATTCGCGAGATGCAGCGGATGCTCGACGCGCCGATGGCGACGATCCAGAGCTTCGTCGAGGCCCGGCGGCTGCTCCAGGCTTTCCTGCGCGCGGAAAAACCGGTGATCGCCCGGATCAACGGCCATGCCGTGGGGCTGGGCGCGACGATCGCGTTGTTCAGCGATCTGGCCTATGCGGTCGAGGGCGCCAGGATCGCCGATCCGCATGTCGCGATGGGCTATGCCGCAGGCGATGGCGGCGCGCTGATCTGGCCGCAGCTGATCGGCTATATGCGCGCGCGAGAATATCTGTTCACCGGCGATCCGGTGCTGACGCAGGATGCGGCCGCGATGGGGCTGATCAACCGTGCGGTGCCGCGCGAGCAGCTCGACGAGGTCGCGTTCGGCATGGCGGACCGGCTGGCGGCGGGCGCGAGCATCGCGATCAACATGACTAAGCAGGCGGTCAACCTGCCGCTGCGCCGCCAGCTCGAGGGCATGCTCGACGCATCGGTATGGTTCGAGGCGATTTCGGCGTTCAGCGAGGATCACCGCGAGGCGGTTGCCGCGTTTCTCGACAAGCGCAGCCCCAATTTCGCGGGCAACTAGCCGATGACCGAGCGTGCCATCAATCATCCGGCGCAAGGCTTGCCCGGGATGGCTTCGATCCCGGCGCGCATGATCCTTTCACCGTTTATGCAAACAGGACATCACAGACATGGCAACTGAAATTCTGCTCCCCAAGATCGGCTTCTCGATGGACGAGGGGGTGCTGGCCGAATGGCTGTTCGGCGATGGCGAACAGGTCAACGAGGGCGATACGCTGTACCTTCTGGAAAGCGACAAGTCGGCCAATGAGGTCGAGGCACCCGCCACCGGCATCTTGCGCGTGCTGAAGGAAGAAGGGCAGACTTATCCGGTGGGCACGGTGCTCGGCTATATCGAATAGCGTGTGCGCCGCCGCGTTCCCGCAAGCACCGCCTGCCGCCCTCACGGACCTGATGCCGCGCCACGTCACCGCGTCGGCGATGGCTGGATGGGCCGCTTGACCGCCCGGCACCCGCTTCCTAGCCCGTTGCCTCTTGTTGCGGGTGACGGATGATGATGAAGGCCGAACCGAGCCTGGAATGGCAATGCGACTGCGAATTGGGCATGGCGCCGGTATGGCTGCCCGAGGCACAGGCGCTGCTGCTGGTCGATGCGGCCAGGGGACGCTTGCTGAGCTACGATCCGGTTGCCGGAACGGGCAGCTTTATGACCATCGGCGGGCGGCCGAGCTTCGTCTTCCCGACGGCAGACGGACAGTTGCTGGTCGGGTCGGAGCGCGAATTGCTGCTGGTCGATCGCGATGGCGCTCTGGTGCGCGAACGCCGGATCGACAGCCCCGAACACACCCGCACCGGTGCTGCCACGGTGGACGTCCATGGTCGCTTGTGGTTCGGTATGACCGGCGAGGGCAAGGGCGGCCCTATGGGCGGTCTGTTGCGGTATCATGACGATCGGCTGGTACCACAGCTGTTCGATCTTGCCCGCCCCGGCGGTCCGGCGGTGACCGCCGACGGCCGCACGCTGTACCATGTCGATATGCCGGGCCGGACCATCTACCGCTTTGCCGTGGCCAGCGCCGGGAGCCTGTCCAACCCCGAGCGGTTCCTGGGCTTTTCGGATATCGAGGGCCATCCGTGCAGTGTCACGCTGGATGCCGAGCAATGCCTTTGGGTCACGATGTGGGAGGGAGGCTGCGTGCAGCGTTACTCGCCCTCGGGCGCATTGCTGGCAACCGTTGCCATTCCCAGTGCGTGCGTGACCGGGCTCGCCTTTGGCGGTGCCGATTTGACCCGCGCCTTCGTCACCACCGCGCGTGCGGGCGAGCGGGAAGACGAACCGCCGGCGGGCGGGCTGTTCGGCTTCGACGTGGAGGTGCCGGGGTGGGTGATCCCTGCCGTGGTTCTCGGCCATGGCGATCTTGGGCTGATCGACGATGACGATCATCATGGCTGAAATCGCGGCCCGCCAGCGCTGCTGTCTGGGCCCGGCGCGACGCGGGGCGCGAGCGGCGTGAACGCGCTTGCAGAGCTGTGCCGCCAGACGCTGGCGCGCGAAGGGGCTGCAATCCGCTTCGAGGGGCAGTGGATCGGCTCCGCGCAGGTGCGTCGGATCGCTGCAAGCCTGGAGGCTGCGCTCGACGCGGCGGGGATCGCGCCGGGCGCGCCGATCGCGTTTGCGCCGCGCAACAGTCCGGCATCGCTCGCCGGCTTCCTGCCATTGCTTGCGCGCGGGCATGTCGTCCGGATGGTCTATCCGTTCCAGTCGCAAGAGGCTCTGGCCGCTGCTCTGGTGAGCCTTGAAAGCGCCGCGGTGATCGCCGAACGCGCCGATTGCACGCCGCTGCTGCGCGCGCGTCTCCAAAAAGCCGGGCAGGGTCTGATCGTGCTGGATGCCGAGGGCGCAGAGCTGATCGAACGTGGCGTGCCGCCATCTGCCGCATCGGCGCCGGTGCCGCGGATCGAGATCCTGACAAGCGGCACGACCGGACCGCCGCGGCATTTCCCGATCGGCCATGACGTGGTGCTTGGTTACGCCCGCGCCGCAGAAGCGCAGGCGCAGACGGGAACACCGCCGCCGCCGACGCTGCTGTGCTTTCCACTGAGCAACATATCCGGCCTCTATGCGCTCGCCGCCTCGTTCCTGCGCGGCGCGCCGTGCGTGCTGATCGATCGGTTCAGCGTCGAGGCATGGCGCGACTATTTGGTCGAGTATCGCCCGGTGTCGGGCGGCGCGCCTCCCGCGGCGGTGGCGATGATCCTCGCGGCCGACATCCCCGCGCAGGATCTGGCGTCGCTGCTTTGGTTCAGCACCGGCGCAGCCCCGCTTGATCCCGACGTGCGGCAGGCGTTCGAGGCGCGCTATGGCATCCCGGTGGTGCAGTCCTATGGCGCGACCGAATTCGGCGGCCCTGTCGCTGCCAACAGCCCGGCGCTGCTGACACAGTTCGGCCCCGGAAAGGCGAACAGCGTGGGACGCCCGCTTCCCGGCGCGCGGATCCAGGTGCGTGATCCCGAAACCGGCGAGCTGGCGCCGCCGGGGATGGTGGGCATCATCGAGGTGGTCTCGCCGCGGATGGGTCCCGACTGGATCGTGACCTCGGATCTCGGGCTGATCGATGCGGACGGGTTCGTGTTCTTGCACGGACGCGACGACGGCGCGATCATGCGTGGCGGGTTCAAGATCCTTCCCGAAACGGTCGAGCAGGCGCTGCTGCGCCACCCCGCCATCGCCGCGGCCAGCGTGGTCGGCATCGCCGATCAGCGCCTGCACGAGGTGCCGGCGGCTGCGGTCGAGCTGACTTCGGACTGCGACCCGCCGACGCCGCGCGCGCTCGAGGTGCATCTGCGCCGCAACCTGCCGGCCACGCATATCCCGGTCGCCTGGCGGTTCGTTGCCGAGCTTCCCAAGACGGTGAGCTTCAAGATCGACCGGGGGGCGGTGCGCGCGCTGTTTGCCGAGGAAGAGCCGGACATGCCGCCGCCCCAGAGCTCATCGCCATGCCGATGATGGGTCCGCCGCCCTTGTCTCGCCGCGGCAATCGCTAGAGCTATCGGTCGCAACGGTAACGGCAATGGCATTGCCGCAAACGCCCTGCCGGGCAAGGCGAGTAACGGAGGGACGCGTGGCCCAGGGGTTCGACGAACAATTCGACTGGGTGGTGGTCGGCAGCGGCGCAGGCTCGTTTGCCTCGGCGCTGGTGATGCGCGAGGCCGGTCATTCTGTGCTGATCCTCGAAAAGGCCAATGTCGCTGGGGGCACCACCGCCAAGTCGGGCGGGGTGATGTGGATTCCCGCCAACAGCTTCATGCTTGCCGATGGCGAGGATGACAGCATCGACAAGGCGATGGCATATCTCGATGCGCTGCAGGAGCTCGATGGCGGCGATGCGCCGGGGACCTCGCGCGAAAAGCGGCTCGCCTATGTGACGCAGGCGCGGCGCGCGGTCGATTTCCTCGTTCGCCAGGGGGTCAGGCTGCGCCGCGGCGCGACATTCTGGCCCGATTATTACGACGAGCTTCCAGGCGGCTGCAAGACCAGCCGCACCGTGGTGGCCGAACCGTTCAACCTCAAGGAGCTTGGCCACTGGTCCGGTCGGCTGCGCAAGGGCTTTGCCGAATTCAACGTGCTGCTCGCCGATGCAATGGAGGCTGGCCATGCGCGCACCAGCCCGCGCGCCAAGCGGATCGTGGCGACCATCGTGCTGCGCACCATCCGTGACCGGCTGCTCGGGCGCAAATTCACGACCGCAGGCGCTGCGCTGCAAGGGCGCATGCTCAAGGCGGCGCTCGCCGCAGGGGCCGAACTGCGGCTGCAGAGCCCGGTGCTTGGCCTGCTGGTGGAAGACGATGCGGTTGTCGGCGTCGAGGCCCGGATCGCTGGCGCTCCGCGGCGGATCGCGGCGCGGCTGGGCGTGCTGGTCAATGCGGGCGGGTTTGCCAGGAACCAGGCGATGCGGGATCGCTACATGCCGGGCACGCGGTCCGAATGGAGCCTGGTCGCCGAGGGGGACACCGGCGATCTGCACCGCGAGATCGAGGCGATCGGCGGACAGCTGGCGCAGATGGACCAGATGGTCGGCTATCAGACCACCTTGCCGCCGGGGATCGAGGGGGCCTATGTCACCCCCGGCGCGCAGAGCCTGACCGGGCGGCCCCATGCGATCCTCGTCGACCAGTCGGGTACCCGCTACATGAACGAGGGCGGATCTTACGAGCTGTATTGCGAGACGATGCTCAAGCGCAACCGCGAGGTCCCGGCGATCCCGAGCTGGGCCATTCTCGATGTGCAATATGTCGCCCGCTACAAGGTGGCCAATGTGTTCATCGACAAATCCATTCCCAAAGGCTGGCAGGAAGCGGGTTATCTGCACACCGCGCAGACGCTGCGCGGGCTGGCGCAGAGCATCGGAGTCAACCCGATGCAGCTGGAAGAAACCGTCAGGCGCTGGAACGGGTTTGTCGCTGATGGACGCGATGCCGATTTCCACCGTGGCGAGCGCGCCTATGACAATTGCGGCTTCGTCGGCGATCCGTTCTCGGCCAACACCTCGCTCGGCACGATCGCGCAGGCCCCGTTCTATGCGGTTCCGGTGGTTCCGGGCGACGTCAGCACCTATGGCGGCGCGGTGACCGACGCCTATGCTCGCGTGCTGCGCGGCGACGGATCGGTGATCGAGGGGCTGTATGCCACCGGGGTCTCGACCGCATCGGTGATGGGCAATGTCTATGCCGGGGCCGGGGCGAGCATCGGACCGTCGATGACCTTCGGCTATATCGCCGCGCGTCACGCCGCCGGGCTGGGCAACACCGACTAGGCCTGGCGCGGCTTTCGCCAGCCTCCACCTGAGCCTCAACCTGACCTCGGCCCAAGCCCTTCCGCCTTCGGCATCGCACCGGCGATACCGCGCACCCTTGCGCGCCCTGGCTGCCTAACGGCTGGCCGTTGCGGCGATAGTCTGTAGAGGAATCGGATTGACTGGTGCGGCAATGTCCCGCACCTTCCCGTCCGAAAGGTGTCGACCCATGATGTACTCCCCGGATTGCGCCCCGGCGCGCCCGGTCGTTGCGAACTGCTTTCCGACCAGATGACCATGACTGCGACTCCCAAGAAAAGGACCCGCGACCCCGTCGCGACCCGCGAAGGCATACTGGAAGCCTCGAGCATCCTGCTGGCTCAAAAGGGCGCCGATGCGATCGCGGTCAGTGCGGTGGCGCATCTCGCGGGTGTCAATCGCGGCACCGCCTATCAGCATTTCGCCGACCGCGAGATGCTTGTCCAATCGACGCTCGAATGGGTGTCCGAGCGGATGTTCCGCGCGGTCTTCGGCGATCCTGAACGCGCTGGCGCGCGCAGTCTCGACGATGTCGATGTGCCCGCGATGATGACCCGTCTGGTCGATTTCGCGATGGACAACGCCGATCTGGGCCGCATCTGGCTGCAGCAGATCCTGGCCTCTCCCGAGCCGACATCCGACCCGTTCTGGCGCGAATTCGAAAGCTCGATCAAGCGCTTTGCCGAGACCGATCTGGCCGCCGAGGGGCTCGATACCGAGGCGCTGGCGGTGCTGATGCTGTCGGGCGTTTTCATGTGGCCGGTCTGGGCGAGGGCCCATGCCAAGACCGACGAGGAGCGCCGCAATCTGGCGCGGCGCTTCAGCCGCGAGGTGATGCGGCTGTCGATGTTCGGATCGATGGCTTCGGACAAGTTTCCCCAGATCGCAGAGCGCTTGCGTGCGTCGCAGCAGGACCCCGCGAGATAGCGGACAGGCGATGAATTGGCGCAGGGGCTGCAAGCCCGTGCGCAATTTGTCAAACCGGCGCCCACGAATCGCGCCGCGCCCGGCGCCTCAGACGATGAGGGGAAATCATGTTCAAAGCCATCCAGATCGCCAAGACCGATGAGGGGCAGCGGGTCGAACTGACCGAGATCGACGAAGCTGCGCTGCCCGAGGGCGACGTGCTCGTCGATGTCGCCTTCTCCACGCTCAACTTCAAGGATGGCTTGGCGATCACCGGCAGCAGTCCGGTAGTGCGCACCTGGCCGATGGTGCCGGGCATCGATCTTGCCGGCACGGTGCGGCACAGCGATCATGCCGATTTCAAGCGGGGCGACAAGGTCGTGCTCAACGGCTGGGGTGTGGGCGAAACGCACTGGGGCGGGCTGTCGCAGGTGGCTCGGCTCAAGGGCGACTGGCTGATCAAGCTGCCCGAGGCGTTCAACGAACAGCAGGCCATGGCGATCGGCACCGCAGGCTATACCGCTACGCTGTGCGTCGATGCGCTGGTCGATTTCGGCATAACGCCCGACCAGGGTCCGGTGCTGGTGACGGGCGCGACCGGCGGCGTCGGCTCTGTCGCGATCTCGCTGCTCAAAAAGGCAGGGTTCAGCGTCACCGCGCTGACCGGCAAGCCCGATGCGGCGGACTATCTCAAGGCACTGGGCGCCGATGCGGTGCTCGATCGCGCGACCATGTCCGAAAAGGGCAAGCCGCTGCAGAAGGAAGTGTGGGCGGGCGTGGTCGACACCGCGGGCAGCTACACGCTGGCCAATGCCTGCGCCCAGACCAAATACGGCGGTGCGGTTGCCGCCTGCGGGCTGGCGCAGGGTTTCGACCTTCCGGCCACGGTGATGCCGTTCATCCTGCGCGGGGTCGCCTTGCTCGGCGTCGACAGCGTGATGGCGCCCAAGGCACCCCGCCTCAAGGCGTGGGCGCGGCTGGCGCGCGATCTTGATCCCGCGGCGATCGAGACGATCGGCCAGGTCATCGGGCTGGGCGAGGCGATTGCGGCTGCTTCCCGGCTGATGTCGGGCGAGATCAAGGGCCGCTATATCGTCGACGTCAACGCCTGACCCGGCCTCCGCCGCTGGTGCGGGGTTTCATGCAGAAGAGGCATATGGCGATGGACGATCATGCCGCGATCCAGAATGTGAAGGCGCGCTACTGCGCGTTTGCCGATTCATCGTGCGAGGACCGGCAGGCCGCGCGCGCAGCGCTGTTGCCGCTGTTTACGCCCGATGTCACGGCGGACTACGGCATGGAGCCGATCGCGGGCGCCGAGGCGGTCGCGGATTTTCTCAGCGTGGCGATCTCGGGCGGCAGCGAATGGATGATCCACAACCTGCATTCGCCGCTGATCGAGATCGATGGTGATCGCGCGACCGGACAATGGACGGTTAATGTCCGCATGAAGCGTCCAGGAAGCGCCGAGCCCGGATTCGTCTTCGGGCGCTACCGCGACTCGTTCCGGCGAGTCGATGGCACGTGGATGATCGACGCCATATGCTTTCGACGCTGCGACTAGCCAATCCGCTCGGGCGATAAAACGCGCGGTGCCTTGCCCTCAATCGGCGGGAACCTAGACCTTACAGGCGAGGTAAGAGAATGGCGCACTACGTTACGATCCATCTGCACAACGTTCCCGAAGCGCGCGAGGCCGATTATGCCGGCTGGTTCGAAGGCGCGCATGCTGCCGCGCTCAAGGACCTTGAGGGCTTTCGTTCGGCCGACCGCTTCGCGATTGCCGAGCGGCAGATCATGCCCGATATTGCCCAGCCGTGGCGGTTCATGTCGCTGTACGAGTTCGATTATGCAGTGCCCGACCGCGACATACCCCGGCTGGGTCTGCTGATCGACGCCGCCCGCCGCGAGGGGCTGATCGACGATGCCGACCAGAGCGAGCGGATCTACAGCTACAACATGTATTCCGACTGGTATGTCGGCGCCAACTGGCAGACCGGCAAGCCGCTATCGGGGGTCTCGATCATCCTCGCCAATTTCGTCGCGGGTCGCGAGGAGGAATACCATATTTGGTATGACGACGTGCACATGCCCGAGGTCAGCGCGGTGCCCGGCCATGTCGGGATGAAGCGCGGGCGGCTGGCGGGCACGCAGTGCGAGCCGCGCCGCTATTGCCCGGGCAGCGATCTGGTGCTGGGCGCGCAGCAAACCGACGACCTGCTGTTCACGCTCAGGGATTTTTCGGCCCGTGCGCGCGGGGTCAGCCCGTCGGGCATCGCGATGGACGCGCGCTCGACCGCAGGATCGTTCGCGCGGACCGTCCACTATTTCAACAAGATCAGCGGCGACAAATGGCCCGGCGGGATCGCCTATGACGGCGATCTGGCGGTGTACGCCACGGACAAGGAAGCCTGACGGATGACCAAGACGATCGTAATCACGGGTGCGGGCGAAGGGCTGGGCAAGGCGCTTGCCCGGCGGTTCGCGGCCGATGGCCATGCGGTTGTGCTGCTGGGGCGCACGCTCGCCAAGCTGGAAGCGGCTGCGGCCGAATTCGGCGGCAACGCCATGGCGGTGCAATGCGACGTCGGCGACCCCGGCTCGGTGCGCGCTGCGTTCGCGACGATCGCGCAGGCGCATCCTGCGATCGACGTGCTGATCAACAACGCTGCGGTCTATGCACCGTTCACGCTGGCCGAGGCGAGCGACGAACAGGTGATGGCGCAGATCACCACCAACATCGCCGGCCCCATCTTCGTCACGCGCGAGGCGGCCAGCATGATGGGGCCAGGCGGGCACATCATCAACGTCACCAGCGAAGGCGTCGATGTCAGAATGCCGATGCTGTGGTGCTATGCCGGGACCAAGGCCGCGCTTGAGCGGATCGGGCAGGGCTGGGCCGACGAGCTGCGCGGCGCGGGCATCCGCGTCACCACGATCCGCGCGGGCAAGATGTTCGGCGAGGGCAAGACCAGCAGCGGCTGGGACATGGAACTGACCATGCGCTTTGCCACGGCCTGTGCCGAGGCCGGCATGCCGTTGTTCGAGCAGCCGCTGTCCAACTATGATTCCGTGCTCGATATCTTCTGCACGGTGATCGCCTCCGCCCCCGACATCAACCTCGATCTCGTCACGCTCGGCGGTCGCCGCGCGGGCTGATCTGCCCTTCAAGCCAGGATGCGAACATGACCACACTCCCCGATGCCAAGCTGTATATCGATGGCGAACTGCGCGATGCGCAGAGCGGCGCAACCTTTGATGTAATCAACCCGTGGGACGGCAAGGTGGTCGGCAAGGCCGCCGATGCCGGGCAGGCAGATGTCGATGCGGCGATCGCCGCCGCGCGCCGCGCGTTCGACGAGACCGAATGGGGCGCGCCTGCCAATCGCGACACCCGTCTCGCGCTGCTCAAGGAACTGCGCCGCGAATTCGGCGAACACCGCGATCGTCTCGTCGAGCTGGCGCGGTTCGAGGCGGGTGCTGCGCTTGCCGCGGTCGGCATGGCGCATGTCGACAACGCCAATGACGGCTGGGACGATTATCTGCGCGTGTTCGATCAGGTCACCTGGGAAGAGGACCACGGGATGCGCGATTTCCGCGGTCGTCCCTCGCACCGCAAGGTGGTGTACGAGCCTGTCGGTGTCGTCGCCGCGATCACGCCGTGGAACGTCCCGCACTATGTCAACGTGGGCAAGGTGGTTGCCGCGCTGCTCGCCGGCTGCACGGTGATCCTGAAACCCGCGCCCGATACGCCCGGAATGGGCGCGATCTGGGGCGAGCTGGCGGCCAAGGTCGGCTTCCCCGCCGGCGTGCTCAACGTGGTGCTGAGCGAGGATCCGGCGGCTGCGGGTGAACAGCTCGTCGCCGACCCGCGCGTCGATCTGGTCACGTTCACCGGCTCGACCGGCGTCGGCAAGCGGATCATGGAGGCGGGCGCCAAGACGCTGAAGCGCGTGTTCCTTGAGCTGGGCGGCAAGAGCGCCAAGATCGTGCTCGACGACGCGCCCGATTTCGCCCGGGAATGCGCGCAGTCGCTGCTGGTCTTCCATGCCGGCCAGGGGTGCGCGGTGCAGTCGCGGCTGCTGGTACCCCGCAGCCGCTATGCCGAGGCGAAGGCGGGCCTGACCATGGCGTATCAGGGCTTTGGCGAGAACTGGGGTGTCGTCGACAGCCCGACCCAGGTGATGGGCCCGGTTGTGTCGAAAAAGCAGATGGACCGCGTGATGCGCTATATCGAGCTCGGCAAGGAGGAGGGCGCTACGCTGCTCGCCGGGGGCAATGCGCGGCCCGACAAGGGCGACGGCTTCTTCATCGAACCCACCTGTTTCGTCGATGTCGACAACACGATGCGCATTGCGCAGGAAGAGATTTTCGGTCCCGTGCTCGTCGTGATACCTTATGAGGACGACGATGACGCGGTGCGGATCGCCAATGCCAGCGAATACGGGCTTTCGGGCGGCGTCGTCTCGGCAGATCCGGAACGCGCCGAGCGTGTCGCGCGTCGTGTCCGTACCGGATCGGTTTCCGTGAACGGTGGCATGTGCATTGCCGGAGATCTGCCGTTCGGTGGGTTCAAGGGCAGCGGCATGGGCCGCGAATGGGGTCTGGCGGGAATCGAGGAATTTCTCGATAGCAAGGTGATCGCGGTCGGGCAGGCCGCCTGAACATGACGGGGTAGCAGTTGCGATGAGCGCGGTTCGGATGGCCGATACCAACCTGCAGGGGCAGAAGCTCGGCAAGAAGGGCCGCATCACGCGCGAGCGCATCATCGCTGCGACGCGCCAGATGATCGAGGAACCCCGATCCGAGCCGCTGTCGCTCAGCGCGGTGGCGCGGCGCGCGGGGCTGCGCACGTCCTCGATCTACAACTACTTTGCCGATTTCACCGAGCTGTTCCTCGCCGTGATCGAACCGGTCGTCGAGCGATCGGAAGAGGCGTATATCTGTCTGGTTCGCGATTATTGGCCGGATGACGAGATGGACATGCGCTGCTGGCAGTTCGTGCAAGCCTTCCACCAATATTGGAAGGAGAACACCCGGTTGCTCCACCTGCGCAACACCATCGCCGATCAGTACGAGACCCGCGTGCTGCTGCTGCGGATCGCCATGGCGCGCAAGGTGATCCTGCTGCTGGGGCGCCAGCTGGGCGCGCCCGCGAGCCGCACCACCGGCCCCGAATACGATCTTGCCAGCGTGCTGTTCACTGGGCTCGAGCGCGTGGTGACCATCGCCACCGACGAGGAGCTCAAGGCGCACCATCCGCCCAGCGTCAAGCCGCGCTTCGACGGGGCGACGCTCAAGCAGCAATCGCGGCTGCTGGCGCTGGCGATCATGGATGAACGCGCCCGCACGGCGCAGTTGCGCACCGGCACAAAGTAAACCCGGCCAGCGGCCCTCAGCTCTTGGTGCTTCCCAGCTTGGCGATGTATTTCTCTATCGCGGCGAGATATTCGGGATTGAGCATCAGCGATGCGTTGGCCATCCGTTCGACATGCCGTCCGGTATCACGGCTGACCTCGGCCGCGATGTCGATCGCGACCTTGGCCGCCCCCATCTGCTCGGCACTGTTGCGGGTCAGCGCGCGGCAGAAATCGAGTGCTGCGGCGTGGAAATCCTGCTCGGGCAGGATGTCGTGCACCAGCCCCATCGTCAGCGCGCGCGTCGCATCGACCTTTCGCCCCGCCATGATCAGCCAGCGTGCCCAATGCGGGCCGCAGATGCGCGTCAGCCGGCTGACCCCGTTGGAAGCGGGCAGCACGCCGAACAGCCCTTCCGGGAAGGAGAATTCGGCGTCCGGCGAGGCAAGGCGGAAATCGCACGACAAGGCCAGTTCGAGCCCGCCGCCGACACAGGGCGCATGGATCGCGCAGACGATCGGCTTTTCGATATGCTCCATCTCGTCATAGATGCGGTGCATGCCGTGCAGGCCGGTGCGATGGTTCTCGCGAATGCCCGAAGCGGTGCGCTGCTGGGTCGAGGGCGAACCGCTGCGCAGATCGGCACCCGCGCTGAAATAGCGCCCCACGGCGCGGATCAGCAGCACCCGCAACTGCGGATCGCTGCGGAAATCGAGCAGCGCCTGATCGAGCAGCGCCAGCGCTTCACCCGACAGCGCGTTGAGCTTGTCCGGGCGGTTGAGCGTCGCGACGAGAACCCCGTCGATGACCTCCGTCAGCAGGTGGGGCGCGTCTTCGGTCATGGTCGTCTCCAGGAGTGATTTCGAGTGAAACGAACCATTTCACGTCTTGAAAATCACGGTGAATCAAAACTCTAGGCGCGGGTGCGCGGCATGCCCAGGCCACGCTCGGCGATCATCGAACGGTGCACCTGGCTGGTGCCGCCATAGATGCGCGTCCCGTGCGCGTGGCGATAGCACTGGTTGACCATCGCCGCAGCGCCCTCGCGCTTGGTCAGCGAAAGCGGCGCGGTCAGATCGAGCAGATCGCGCGCGACCTCCATGAACCGTTCGGAGCTGAACATCTTGGCCATCGGACCATAAGCGAGGTTCGGCTTCTTCTCGACCGCAGCCCAGGCGGCGCGGTGCTCGAACAGTTCGGACACCGCGATGTCGGCATGGACGCGGGCCAGCCGCGCGCGCGCCTGGGGCTCGTCGATCAGCCTGCCGCCATCCGGCGCGTCGATCTCGCGGCACAATTGCTCGGCCGCCGCCAGATTGGCGTGGATGGCATTGGCAAAGCCGCCGCCGTGCTCGAGCTCGAGCGCCAGGCTCATCGTGCGCACGCCCTGGTCAACCTCGCCAAGCCGGTAGCTGTCGGGAATACGCACGCGATCGTAGAAGGTGATGTTGGTGCGTTCGTCCTGGAAGGTGTGCACCGGCTGGATCGTGACGCCTTCGGCCTTGAGCGGGACGATGAACATCGTCAGCCCCTTGTGCTTGGCCACGTCGGTGTTGGTGCGTGTCAGCATCAGCACGTAATCGGCCAGATTGGCACCGCTGGTGAACATCTTGGTGCCCTCGATCAGCCAGCCGTTGCCATCGGGGATCGCGCGGGTCTGTGCAGCGAACACGTCCGATCCAGAGCCCGGCTCGGAATAGCCGAGGCTTGCGATCGATTCGCCCGAGATGATCTTCGACAGCACCTCGGCCTTGAGCTCGTCGCTGCCGGCGCGCGCGATCATCAGCCCGACCATCTCGGCGACGCCCGCAGCCGGGTTGCTGTAGCCATGCTTCTCCAGCGTGCGGCGAACAGCGGCGCGGGCATAGGGGCCGATGCCGCGCCCGCCAAGGTCGGGGCTCGACTGGAACAGCAGCCCCGCATCGGCCATCTTGCGGTGCAGTTCGGGAACCCAGCCTTCCCAGCTGTAATGAAACTTCTCGCGCATTTCGGGGGTGACGTTGGCGTCCATGAAGCCGTCGATCTCGGCCATGATCGCGCGCGCCTCTTCGCCGATGTCGAACTCGATCGGAAGATCGCCGACTTCGGGGAGCGACACCATCGCTTCGCCATAAAGCCGTTCGCCTGCCTCCACCAGCAGCCGCGCGGGATCGCCTGCGACCAGCGGCCAGGCCTTGGCGCGCAGGGTGTAGAGATAGATGTCGTATTCGGTTGTCAGGCCATAGCCGCCGAATGTCTGCAGCGCCTGGCTGACCGCGCGACCGGCAGCGCCTGCGCACCACCACAAGGCGAGCGACGGCCCGGCGGCCGCGCCTTGGGCTGCGTCCGCGATATCGCGGATTGCCTTCCACACCAGCAGCCTGCCGCCGTCGACTTCGCACAGATTGTCTGCCAGCGGATGGCTGATCGCCTGGAACGCGCCGATCGGCTGGCCGAACTGCTGGCGCTCGCTGGCATAGCCCGCTGCCATCTGCACCGCCTGCCGCCCCAGCCCGGCAAGGGCTGCGGCAGTGAGCAGCTTCCATTCCTCGCGCGCCGCGCCAAAGGCCGCTACGGCAGCATCGCCGCTTGCGCACACGCTCGTGTCGCCCAGGGTGAAATCGACCTCCGCAAGTCCGTTCGACGCGAGGTTTGCTTCGGCAAGGCGCGCGGCTGGCGGAAGCGTGACAAGTACGAGGTCCTCGCCGCGCAGGCCGATCACGACATCGGCATGCTCGGCGCCCGATACGAATTGCCGCGGATGCTGCGCGATGTCGTGCAATGCGAGCGACGCGATCATGCTGCCGTCCAGAATGGCAGCCAGCGTCTCGTGCTGGGCTTCGCCTCCAGCCATCGCGATCAGCCGTGCAGCAAGGATCGTCTCGGCGATCGGCCCGCTGGGCAGCTTGCGCCCGACCTCTTCCATCAGCAGCGCGGCATCGAACGTGCCGAGCCCGAGCCCGTCCTGTTCCTGCGGCACGCGCAGCATGAACGCGCCAAGCTCGGCCAGCCCCTGCCAGGCTTCGCGATCAAGCCCGGTGCGCTCGGCTTCGCGCAGCCGTTCGGGCTTGCACATGGCTTCGAGCAGGCGCGCATAGCTGTCGCGCATCATGGCCTGCTCTTCGGTCAGGTCGAAATTCATCGGCGTCTCCTGCGATCGGCAGACTTACTGCGACCGTCCACCCATCAGCCGGGCCATGTCGATCTGGCCGGTGGCAAGCGCCCCCATGAAGCCGCCATCGACCGGAAGCACCACGCCGTTGATGACGCTGGCGAGGCTCGAGCACAGCAGCACCAGCCCGCCGGCCTGTTCCTCGGGTGTGGAATAGCGCCCCATCGGCTCGGCCGCGGCATCGACGACATCCTTGCCCGATGTCTCGTGAAAGGCCTTCATCATCGGTGTCTCGGTGGGGGAGGGCAGGGTGCAATTGATGCGGATGCCCTTCTTGATCAGCTGCGCCCCCATGAACTGGGTCCAGACGATGACGTTCTCCTTGGAGAAGGCATAGCCTTCCCGGATCGTCTCGGCATTCGCCTCGCACCATGCGACCGCCGCGTCCCAGCCTGGCGTGAGCACGAACTCCATGTTCACCGGAATCCGCCGGCTCCAGCCGAGCCCGCCGGTCGAGGCGATGTTGGCGATGGCGCTGCCTGCGCCCATCTTGGGCAGAAGCTGCTGGGTGAGGTGCCTCAGGCCGATGAAATTGACCTTCATCACATCCATCGGTGGAAACGAATTGGGCAGGCCAGCGCAGTTGAACAGCGCGTCGATCTGCCCGTCGATCGAAGCTGCGGCGCTGTCGATCGATCCGGGATCGCGCAGGTCCACCTCAGTGAACGAGGCGAGCGGCAGATCGCAAGGCTTGAAATCGAGTCCGTGCACCTCTGCGCCGAGATCGAGCAGCATGCTGGCGGTGGCGCGGCCCATGCCCGAATAGCAGCCGGTGACGACCACGCGCTTGCCATTATAGCCCAGTATATCGCTCATGTGCTGCTGCCTTCCTGTTGTATCGTCATGTCTTGTATTGATTTTTTCGCAGGCGTGCCGGCCCGGCCTGCGGCTATGCCTTGACCGGCGGCCAGAGCTGACGCTCCTCGCCATCCTTGTCCTCGAGGACGAAAATGATGCGTTCGGGGCATGACTTGGCGCCGTTGAGCGCCGCTTTCTCGGCATCCGCAGAAACGTCGAATCCGCTTGTGTCGATGTAACCCTCGTCGTCGAGCGGATAGAGCTGCGGCGCGATGGTCTGGCAGCGGGCGTTGCCCACGCATTGCTTCTTGTCGATGCGAACCTTCATGCTCACCTTCATGGATCTCCGGGATGCGCGAGATAGACACAAGCGCGCTGGGCCGATCAACTGAAGCGGCGGCAAATCGCGGCCGCGATGCCTGATGGAAAGCGACAATCGCTGCAGCGGTTTCCGCGCCCCGGAAATGGATTCACCCCGCCGCTTGGCGCAAGAGGCAGGCAAGTCTTTGCCGACGGAGTAAATGATGCCTGTGACCGATCTGTCCCCCGCCGTCCCCAAGCCGGACCATGTCCCTGACGCGCTGGTCTATGATTATGATTTTCACGCCGACCCGGGCCTGATCGCGCGCGGGCATGACCGTCTTGCCGAGGTGGCGCGCGAGGCACCGCCGGTGTTCTGGACGCCCCGCCAGGGCGGGCACTGGATCGTGCGCAGCCACAGCGCGGTCCACCGCGCCCAGCGCGCGCCGGAGATCCTCAGCAACTCGCCGGTGCCCTATGATGCGATCAAGGCCTATAACGACACCCAGCCTGACGAGAAGAAGGCGCTGATCCCGCTGCCGATCACGGTCGATCCGCCGCATCTCGAGGTTTATCGCAAGCCGCTCAACAAGGCGTTCAGTCCCAAGAACATGATGGCGCTGAAGGACCGCATCCGCGAACTCGCCGCCGAACTGGTCGAGGGCGTGCGCGCCGATGGGCACTGCGAATTCATGTCGGCCATCGCCGAGCCGCTGCCGACCACGGTGTTTCTCGAGCTGTTCGGCCTGCCGCAGGACCAGCAGCGCGCCTATCGCGATCTGGTGTTCGAGCACCTGCACTCGCAGGACCGCGACCAGCGCGCGGTGCAGGGTCGCTTGCGGGTGGTCGCGGATATCATGAAGGACACCATCCTCGAACGCCGCGACAATCCGGGCGATGATCTGCTGTCGACCTTGTGGCAGTCCGAGTTCGAGGGGCGGCCCGCCACGCTGCACGATATCGAGAATTTCGCGGTGATGCTGTTCCTCGCCGGGCTCGATACGGTGATGAACGGCATGGGCCTGGGTGCGCGCCATCTGGCGATGAACCCCGGTCTGCAGCGCCAGCTGCGCGCGGACCCCTCGCTGGTGCCCGAGGCTGCCGAGGAGATCCTGCGCCGCTACACCTTCACCGTGCCGCCACGCTTCGTCGTGCAGGACACCGAGTTCGAGGGCGCGCCGATGAAGCAGGGCGAGATGGTGCTGATGATGCTGCCGACGGCCGATCTCGACCCCGAAGAATTCAAGGACCCGGTCGAATACAACCTGGCGCGCGAGAACAAGGCGCATATCGCATTCGGCACCGGGCCGCACCGCTGCCTCGGTTCGCATCTTGCCCGGATCGAGCTGCAGGTGCTGTACGAGGAAATGCTCACCCGCCTGCCCGAATTCCGCCTCGATCCCGGCAAGCCGCTGACGTTCCATGGTGGCAATGTCATCGGGCCGGACCAGGTGCACCTGATCTGGGACGTATGAGCTTCGGTGTTCCCCGTCCCCGCCCACGCCTCGACGCGGACAACCGGGCCTTCTGGACCGGGGGTGGCGAGGGGCGTCTATTGATCTGCCGCTGCGGCGACTGCGGCACCTGGCTGCACCCGCCGCAGCCGGTGTGTCGCGATTGCTGGAGCGAGAACGTCGCGCCGCAACCGGTATCGGGGCGAGCGGTGATCGACAGCTACACCGTCAACCACCAGCCCTGGATGCCCGGGCTGGAAGTCCCTTTCGTCATCGCCCGGGTGGCGCTGGACGATGCCCAGGGCGTGTATCTGACGACCAATATCGTCAACTGCCCTGCCGACGAGGTCGCGGTCGGCGATGCCGTGCGCGTGATTTTCGAGGAGGATGACGGCATCTTCTTTCCCCTGTTCGAAAAGGCGGTCTGATGGCAGCCGAGGCGTATATCACCGGCATCGGCATGTCCGAGGTCGGGGTGCGGTTGCAGCGCCGCCCGTTGCTGCTGACGCTCGATGCGGTGCGCGAGGCGCTCGACGATGCCGGGCTCACCCCCGCGCAGATCGATGGCGTCGCCAGCTATCCGGGCAAGATGCACAATTTCCTGGGCTTTTCGCCGGTGTCGTCGGACGATGTGATCGAGGCGCTCGGGTTGACCACGCGCTGGCATCTCGGCGCGGCGGAAATGGACGCCCAGCTTGGCGCCATTACGGCGGCAGCGATGGCGGTCAGGACGGGGCGCGCGCGGCATGTCCTGTGCTTCCGCACGGTTTACGAGGCGGCAGCTCTGGCCAATCCGGCGGACTATCCACCCCCGCGACGCACCGAGCTGACCGGCGCCGGCCAGTGGACCGCGCCTTTCTATGCGATCTCGGCGGCGAACTGGGTGGCGCAATATGCCACGCGGCACATGGCGCGTTATGGCATGACCCGCGAGCAGCTCGCGCAGATCGCGCTCAACGCGCATCGCAACGCGGCCAGGAACCCGCGCGCGATCGTCAGCGAGCCGCTGAGCGAGGAGGCGTATTTCGCGGCGCGGATGATTACCTCGCCCTTCTGCCTTTACGACTGCGACCGGTTTACCGATGCAGCGACGGTGGTGATCGTATCGGCGGGCGACGCGCTCGACGAGATTACGGCGCGCCCCGTGCGCATCGCCGCGACGGCGGGTTCGGTCGAACGCTACAGCTGGGACCAGGCCGAATGGCCCGGCTCTTATCCGACCGGACGCGATCTGTGGGCGCATTGCGATTATGGCCCCGGCGATCTCGATATCGCGCAGCTCTATGACGGCTTTGCCTTTCACCCGATTACCTGGCTCGAAGGGCTGGGGATCTGCGAAATCGGCGAGGGCCATCTGTTCATCGAGGGCGGACACAGGATCGCGCTCGACGGCGAATTGCCGCTCAACACCGGCGGTGGCCAGCTGGGTGCAGGCCGCCTGCACGGCTTCGGCTTTGCCCACGAAAGCGTGGTGCAGCTGCGTGGGCAGGGTGGCCCGCGCCAGGTTCCCGGTGAGCCCAGGCTTGCGGTCGCGACATCGGGCGGTGGACCGATGGCCGCAGCGCTGCTGCTCGCGGCAGACTGAGGCGATGACGCGCCCGGGCTTTCACCGCGCGGTTCTGATCGAGCCGGGCGTGGGCATGGTGCGCGCGTCGGTCGAGGACGATTATCACCACATGCGCGTGGTATTGCATCACGACGGCGCGCGGGTCGCAACGGTGGATGCGGTAATGATCCGTGCGCCATGGTCGACCTGTCCAGGTGCCCAGGCGGCGCTGCGCGAGGCCTTCACCGGAATAATGCTGGCCGATATCGCAGCCTTGAGCACAAAGCGCGCGCACTGCACCCATCTGTTCGATCTGGCACAGTGGGCAGCGGCACATGCCGGCGACTCACGGCCCACACGGTACGATGCCGAGGTCACCGACCCGGTCGATGGCGAGCGGCGCCTGCGGCTTTTGTGCGATACCGCCCCGGCGATGGCGTGGATCGAACTCGACGGCAAGCTTGCCGAACCGCACGCGCTTGCCGGCAGATCGCTGTTCGAACTGCGCGACTGGATTGCTGCGCAGACAGAGCAAACAGCTGAAAAAGCGAGGATTTTGCAGTGGGCAGGGATCCTGGCCCATGGCCGTCAGATCCCGCTTTCGCGGCAATCGGACGCCAGCCGGATGCCACCCAATTGCTACACATTTCAGCCCGATCGGGCGGCACAAGCGCTGAGGACAGGTGAGATCCGCGATTTCACCAGCCTTTCGCGCCGTCCGCTCGATCTGGTAAATTGAATTTTCCGCCGATCCTCGTATATAGTAAGCACGCTTAGTTTTTGGCTTAGGAGAGTAACCATGCAGATGAACGACATGGTGTTGATCAGCGTCGATGATCACATCAGCGAACCGCCCGACATGTTCAAGAACCACCTTTCGGCCAAGGACCTTGAGGATGCACCCCGGTTCATCACCGACGCCCAAGGCAAGGCGGCGTGGGAATATCAGGGCATGTATCTCCCCTCGGTCGGGCTGAACGCAGTGGTCGGTCGGCCGATGAACGAATACGGCATGGAGCCGACCGCGCTCGATCAGCTGCGCAAGGGCGTCTATGATGTGCATGCGCGCATCGGCGACATGGACGTCAACGGCATCGCCGCCTCGCTCAATTTCGGCAGCGTGTTCGACTTTGCCGGGGGACGCCTGCACCGCACAGCCGACAAGGGCCGGGCGCTGGTGCATCTGCGCGCCTACAACGACTGGCACAGCGACGAGTGGTGCGCTGCTTACCCCGAGCGGTTCATTCCCTGTGCGATCCTGCCGACCTGGGACATGGACGCCTGTGTCGAGGAAATCCACCGCGTGGCCCGAAAGGGCTTCAAGGCGGTATCGGTCAGCGACAATCCCACCGTGCAGGGCCTGCCCAGCATCCACAACGAATATTGGGAGCCGTTCTTCAAGGCGATCGTCGATACCGACCTGACGATCTGCTGCCATATCGGCGCCGGATCGCCCGCGCCGCATGCCTCGCCCGAGACCCCGATCGAGGCGTGGATCACCACCATGCCGATGTCGATCGCCTTTGGCGCGGCAGACTGGCTGCAGCTCAAGGCCCTGCACGATTATCCGCAGCTGCGGATCGCGCTGTCTGAGGGCGGAATCGGCTGGGTGCCCTATTTCCTCGAGCGGTCGGACTTTTCCAACTGGCGGCACAAGGCCTGGACCAACTCGGTGTTCCAGGACGTGAAGCCGAGCGAAATCTTCCGGCGGCACTTCCTCAACTGCTTCATCGACGACGCCTTCGGGCTGGCGAATGTCGACTGGATCGGCGAGGACAACATCGCCTACGAGACCGACTATCCGCACTCCGATACGCTGTGGCCGGAAGTGCCCGAGCATCTGTGGAAGGCGATCAAGCATCTGGGCGAGGAGCGGATCGACAAGATCACGCACAAGAACGCGATGCGCTGGTTCAATTTCGACCCGTTCGAAAAGGTCAGCCGCGAGGACCTGACCGTGGGCGCGCTGCGCCAGCGCGCCGAGGCGGCGGGGGTCGATACATCCCCCAAGAGCTCGGGCGGGGATCGGCCGGTTGCAGAGGGCATCACGCGGCCGATCACATCGGGCGACCTGATGCGGATGTTCAAGCATCATTCGGACAAGCAGAAGAAGGAAACCGCCTGAACCAGGCCGATCGAGAACAGAAAAGGGGCCGGATCTCAGGATCCGGCCCCTTTTCTGTTCAAGCAACCAGAGCGCCGCGGCGCGCCGATGACAGTGTTCAGGCGACGGCGGCGAAGGGCGTGCCGTTGACGCGGCCGTGCTGTCCGTCGAACATCTGGCGGATGGCGCTGCTGAGCGATGCGACCAGCGCGTCGCGGTCGACTTTTTCGGGCGATTCGACGAGCAGCCCGACCGCGAGCGGGCGATCGGTCTCATAAGCCGGCAGCATCTCGACGCACAGTTCGGCATGGGTGCCAAAGCCCGCCGGGCCGAAGGCACGGCCGTGGCGCTCATGCCGGTCGATCAGATCGATCATCTCGCCAAAGGGCATGAAATCGCCTTTCGCCTCGGCATTGAGCCGCCGGACGATGCCTGCGCGCTGCGGGCGCGAGAGCGCGGCCATCAGCAGCTGGCCGGCAACGCTCTTGGTAAGCTTCTCGCTCTGACCGCCGGCGATCTTCTCCTCGCCTGGCTTCGCCCCAGGACGACCGGCAGAGAACCGCGCGAAAACCTGAACTTCGACCCCGACCAGACCGAACAGCGCGACAGGCAGGCCGGTCTGCGCCCGCAGCCGCTCCATCAGCCCGACGAGACGTCCGTCGCGCATGGCCGGGCACTGGGTCTGCGTTCCCAGCAGGGCGGCGCGCGGGGTCGGGCGATAGGTGCGGTCGACGGGATCCTTGTAGAGAATTCCGAGCTCGACCAGGCTCGAGAGCAATTCCGACGTGCTCGATTGCGGGCGCTCATAGCGTCGCACGAGGTCCATGACCGTCGCTTCGCGATGGTGCTCGTCGAAGAATTCGAGGACCTCGACCACCCGCCGCGCGATCTTTGCCTTGTTCGCCGTAACCGTTGCCATATCACTCTCCCGGTCTTTTTGTTAATGAACAACATTGTTGGATAAAAGCGAAGGCTTGTCAACAAAAACGACATGGTGTCAGTTTTCGGCCCGGAACGGTTTCCGGCGACGGGGTGGTGGGCAATGAATCGGAGGCATCAGGCGGATCTGCGCACCGGGCGCCCGCGGCAGCTTGCCGGCGATTCGCCATGCGGGCTGCTGGTGCAGGCAACCGACCGTTTTGCGCCCGGCGCGCCGGGACAGCCGGTGATCACGGCGACTGCCGATGCCGCACTGGCCGATGTGGTCGCGGCAGGGGCGATCAGCTCGTCCAGCCTTGTCGCCGCAATCGAGTCGCAGCCGCATGCCGCGACGGTGCTGCTGCAACTGCTGCGGCTGATCGAGCATCTTCCGCCCGACCAGGCGCTGGTCGCCGAATCGCTCGCTTATGGCGCGCTGCAGGGCGGGAGGGAGCACGAACGCTGGCTCGAAGCACGGCGGCAAGAGGCGAGCGAGGTGACCGCCGCCCGTCCTGTACCCGGACAGGTGGAGATCGTCCGCAGCGGCGGCGAACTGGCGATCGTGATGCGGCGGGCTGCTGCCTTCAACGCGGTCGATGTCGCTTTGCGCGATGGCCTGCGCGAAGCCTTCGAACTCGCTCTGGCGGATGACACCATCGAACGGATCGTGCTGAGCGGCGAGGGGCGCGCGTTCAGCACCGGGGCCGACTTGGCGGAGTTCGGCACGACTCGCGACCCGGCTCTCGCGCACGCGATCCGGATGCGCACGCTGCCTGCGCACCTGATGGTGCGTTGCGGTCCCAGGCTGGTCGCGCGAATCCAGGGCGCGTGCATCGGGTCGGGGCTCGAGATGGCGGCCTTTGCCGGACGCATCGAGGCACGGCGCGACGCGTTCTTCCAGCTCCCCGAACTGCGCATGGGGCTGATCCCGGGGGCAGGCGGATGCGTGTCGGTGTCGCGGCGGATCGGACGGCAGAAGACCGCGCTGATGGTGCTGTCAGGCCGCCGGTTCAGCGCGCAGACCGCGCTCGAATGGGGCCTGATCGACGCGATCGTTGACTAGCCGTCCGGCTATCCAGGTGGCACGGACATCGCGCGCGTGCAGCCTGGTTCGCGCGCTCGCCCATGGCCGGTCGAGCAGGCACAGATCCGCCGGTTGGCCCACTGCAATGGTGCGGGTTCGCGCAAGGTCGGCCGGATCGGCAAGATAGAGCTGCAGTGCCGCTTCTGCACTCAGTGCTTCGCCCGCGCCGATCGGCTTGCCAAGCCGGGTCAGGCGCGTGGTCGCGGCGCGGATGCCGAGCCAGGGATCGACGCCGCCATAAGGCGCATCGCTCCCCGCGGCGAGGATTACTCCAGTGTCGAGGAAGCTGCGCAGCCGGTACAGCCACGGCCATTCCGACCGCGCGATGGTCTCCCGATAGCGGTCGCCGCGCTCCTCGATGAAGTGCGGCTGGCTGACCACGTGGAGGCCGAGTTCGACGATCTGTGCGATCAGTTCGTCGGTCGCTATGCCGGCATGCTCGATCCGGTCGCCATGACTGACCCCTGCTGCGCGCAGCACCGCAAGCGCAAAGACAAGTTCGGTCTCGCTGGTACAGTGGATCGCGGTTACGCGCTGCTGGCGGTGGGCCAGCGCGACCCTGGCGACCACGTCGTCGATATCGGGCAACGCGCTTTCGTGCAGATGCAGCTTGTACGGTCCGCAGGCAAGACCGGGCGCATAGGTGGCTTCGGCCAGCCCATGGGTGCCGCCGACCAGGCAATTCTGGGGCAGGCGGCCGCTGGACCGCTCCTGAGCCAGCCAGTCGAGCGTCGCTGAGTCATTGGCCGGCGACAGATCCGTCACGCCCGTCACCCCGGCCTGCGCCAGATCGCTGCCCAGTTGCGCAAGATCGGGCGGGCTTGCCGACAGCGTGCTGCGCAGCCAGCTGTCCTCATCGAACAGCCGCCCCGTCCAGACCCCGCCTATCCGCTCCAGCCCGGGCGGGGGCGCTGCAAGATCGAGCAACACCTCGATCGCGCGGCTGTTGAGGAACCACATTCGCCCGGTGCGATCCTGGATGCGGACCGGGCGGTGGCGGCATAGCGTATCGAGCTGCCCCCTATCCAGCATCCCGGCGATGCGCTCGTCATAGCCGATGCCGCGCAGCCAGCCATGGCCCGGCCTGGCGAGCGCTGCGGCCAGTCCGGCTTCGTCGCAGACTTCGGGCGGCCCGCAGCGCACCGACTGGCGTGCCACCGCGGTTGCGGCGAGGTGGATATGGTGGTCGTGCAGCCCGGGCAGCAGCGCACCTCCGCCCGCCTCGACCACCCTTTCGCCGGCGCGCGGGGAGAGGCAGCCGATCGCGGCGATGCGGCCGTCGGCGAGGCGCAGGTCGGCGCGCGGGCCGTCCCAGATTTCGGCATCGCGGATCAGCATGCGACGGGCTCTGCAGAGGCAGGCGCCTGCCGGGCGCGGAACGGCGTGCCCTGCGCGGCGGCCCAAGCGGCGAGTTGGCGGGCCAGCAGCGGACCCTGGCGGACGTGTTCGTCTTCCAGCGCCGCGCGCACCACACCGCTCATCGAAAGCACGATCCTTTGCCCGCCGCCGTCGCGATGGGCGGCCAAAGCTGCCCGCGCCGCAGCGATCCCGGTGAGCGGGTCGCCGATCGCATCGCCGACAAAGCCGACCTTGCCACTGGCGTCGAACAGGGCGCGCGACAGGCCGCCTGCAACGCCGGCATCGTCGCCGAATGCGATCCAGTCTGCGGCGTCACCGCAAATCCCGTGGCCGGTGATCGTGACCCAGCTCAGCCCCGGACGCGACCGCACCAGCGCGTCGGCATCGATCCCCAGCTGACGCAGCGCCCGCGGGCGCGCCGCCTCGAGCACGATGTCGGCACCCTCGATCAGTGCGAGCAGCCGGGCGCGACCCTCGGCCGAGCGGAAAGCGAGGCGAGCGTGGCGCTTGTTTTGGTTGAGCGCGGCGAAATGCACAGGGTCGCTGTGCCGCATCGGGTCGGGGCGATCGGTGCTCTCGATCTTGAGGATATCTGCCCCCGCGAGCCCCAGCAGCCTGCCCGCCAGCGGTCCGGCCCACAATGCGGTCAGGTCAAGCACCCTCGGCCGGGCAGCGGGCAGGGCAGATCGCGGCCCGCGCATGCTGATCTGCCTTGCCGGGCTGGCCGCAACCTCGGACAGCCCGGCTATCGCCAGCCCGAGCAGCCGTCCGCGGGCTACGGCTTGCGCCTCGGCCATGCCGGCAAACCGGCGGTCGATCTGCCCGGGCTGCGCGCAGTCGTCCAGGTCGCACGCGAACAGCGCCGGAAGCAGGGTGCGGTCGTCCGGCCGGGCGAGATTGAGCGCGATCCAGCCATCGCGCGCGCGGTAGAAGCGGCAGCCACCTCCGGCGGAGACCTTGCCGGGAACCGCGGAACCGTTGGCGTGCGCGCGCTCGCGCATCAGGTCCTGCGCCAAAGGCAGCACCGGACGGCGCGGAGGGCAAAGGGCGGCGATGTCCTCGAGCTGTGCCTGCGCCCAGCCGGCAAGAGGAATGACCGCAGCCATGCTCAGCCCGCGAACAGCTTCTTGACCTCGCGGCGGAGCAGTTTTCCCATTTCGTTATAGGGAAGCTCCTCGCAGAAGATCACCTGTTCGGGCATGCGGCTCGACCGCAGCCTGTCGCGCACCAGCGTGCACAGCTCGTCCGGATCAGGATGATCCTGGCGCTCGGCGACCACAACGGCCACCGCGACCGCCTCGCCCCATTCGAGCGAGGGAATTCCCACCGCACACGCATCGGCGACCGCCGGATGGCTGACCAGCACATCCTCGATCTCGCCGGGCGAGATGTTCTCGCCGCCGCGCACGATGACATCGTCGGCGCGGCCCGCGAGGAACAGATAGCCTTCGGAATCGAGATAGCCGGCATCGCGCGTGGGGAACCAGCCATCCGCGGTCAGCGCGCTGCGTTCCTTGTATTCGCCCGAAACCTGCGCACCGCGGACGTAGATTTCGCCCGCTTCGTTCGCGCCCAGCCGGTTGCCGTCGTCGTCGCGTATCTCGAGCTCGATCCCCGGCAGCGGACGCCCGACCGAGCCGAGCCTTGCGCGCACGGCGGGGTCGGCCGAGGAGCGCGCCGCGCGATGATCATCGGGGCCAAGCAGCGCAATCGTCGAGCTGGTCTCGGTCAGGCCATAGGCGTTGGTAAAGCTTGCGCCGGGAAACAGGTCGAGTGCGCGGACGATGAGCTCGAGCGGCATCTTGCCGCCGCCATAGGAGATGTCGCGCAGCGAGCTCAGGTCCGCCCTATGGGCGTCGCCCAGCGTCTGGACGATCCGCGCCAGCATGGTAGGGACCACGAACGCGGTGGTGACGCGCTCCTTCTCCAACAGATCGAGCCAGCTCTCGGGCGTGAAGGCGGGCAGCAGCACGATGCGTCGCAGCGAATAGGTCGAGCTGAGCAGCGCCATGATTCCGGCGATGTGATAGGGGGGCACAGTCACCAGCCCCGCGGCATCGTCAGGCGCCGAGCCGAATTCCAGCGCACCGAAGACGTAGGAGGCGAGGTTGCCGTGGCGCAGGATCGCCGCCTTGGGCGTGCCGGTGGTGCCGCTGGTGAACAGCTGCACCGCCACGCCTTCACCGGCGTCGCTGGTCCCGTCCCATTGCGCCGCGATGGCCTGCTCGACGAAAGCCTCGCGCGATAGCATTGTGTTGCCGGCATGGCTGTGCAGCCTGGCTGCGCGCGCGACGTCGCCCACGATCAGCGCGGGCGCAATCCGTTCGAGCAGTCCGGCAAGATCGGCATCGGCGAGCCGGTAGTTCAGCGGCACATAGGGCACGCCGGCAATCGCCGCGCCGAACAGGGCGATCACCGATGCCGCGCTGCTTTCATCGAGCAGCGCAACGTGTTCGGCGCCGGACTCGCGGATCATTTGGGCTGCCCCGCGCGCTGCGGCAAGCAACTCGCCATAGGTCCAGCGTCTGCCCTGGCAGACCAGACCCACACGCTGCGGGGCTGCCTCACCCGCCATTTCCAGGATAACGCCGATATTCATGGTCCGCAGATGCTCCGTTCAGTCGGACGCGGGCAGCGGTTTGGCGTCCTTGGTGGACATCGGCACGCCATCGACTGCGAGCGAACCCTTGCCCGGCTTGACGCACAGCAGTTCGAAGGTTTCGGCGGCATCGATATAGCGCTTGCCGATCAGCGTGCCGCCGGCATGCGCTGCATCGGGTTCGCCCTCGGGCTGCGCGGCCTCGGCCATCGGTTTGCCGCCGCATTCGATCGTGCCTTGGCCTGCGCGGATGACCATCACCTCGGTGGTGCAAACCGTGCTCTTCAATCGCGTTCCTGGCTTCATGCGTATCGTCCTGTGGTGTGTGAGCGAAGGGTCAGGCAATCGCGCCATCGCTCTTGAGTTGTTCGATGCGGTCCCATTCGATGCCCATTTCCATGAGCACCAGTTCGGTGTGTTCGGCGGCCTGCGGGGCGCGGGTGGTCTCGAGCGGTTCGTGGTCCCACTGCACCGGTCCGCGCACCAGCTTGAGCGGTTTGCCGCCATCGGCTGCCTCGACCTCGATGACATGATCGTTGGCCTTGACCTGCTCTTCCTCGACCAGTTCGAGCAGGGTCAGGATCGGGGCCCATTGGCCCTTCATCGTGCGCAGATGCTCGCGCCAATAGGCAAAGGGCTTCTGCGCGAAAGCCTCGACCAGAATGTCGCTTGCAGCCCTGGCGTTTTCGACCAGGCTCAGCACATCGGCAAAGCGCGGATCATTTGCCGCCTCTGGGCGCCCGACATGGGCGAACGTATCCGCGATCAGCCCGGTCGGGCTGACGAGGCACAGGTTGATCGTGCGTCCGTCGCTGGTGCGGAAGTTGCCCATGAACGGGTTTTTGCTGGCCGAGCCAGATTGCGGCATCGTGTTGCGCGTGATCACTCCGGTCTCCATCGCCTGCGCCAGATTGGCGCCCGATGCCCAGTTGGCGGTGGAAAGCAGCGAGACGTCGAGCTCCTTGGCCTCGCCGGTCTTTTCGCGATGATAGAGCGCAGCCGAGATGCCGCCGGCGATGAACATGCCGCCGATGGAATCGCCAAACGCCTGCATGCCCTGGCTCAGCGGTCCGTCGAGCTCGGGCGGGCTGAAGCAGTCGGCGATGCCGCTGCGGCTCCAGAAGGCGGTGCCGTCGAAGCCGCCGACGTCACGCTCGGGGCCCTTGTCGCCCCAGGCGCTGCCGCGGGCGTAGATGATGTCGGGATTGGCGGCGCGGATATGTTCAAGGTCGAACTTGTACTTCTGCCGCTGGTGGGGGAGATAGTTGGTCAGGAACACGTCGCACTGGCGCGCCAACTCGTAGAGCAGTTCCTGCCCCTGCGCGCTGGTGAAGTCGAGCCCGACGCTGCGCTTGCCGCGATTGGGGTGCTCCATCAGCGTGTGGCGCAGCGGATCAAGCTGCACACCGCCCATGTTGAGAAAGCCGCGCTGGGTGTCGCCGCGCTTGGGATGTTCGATCTTGATCACGTCCGCGCCCCAGTCGGCGAGGATGGCTCCGGCGGCGGGAACGAAGGTAAACTGCGCGACCTCTAGTACGCGCACACCTTCCATGACCTTGCCCATATCCCACCCCTTTCACCGTGTCTGATCGTTGCGAGCGATAGACCCCGCATCGTGCGGCGTCACCCCGCTAGGGCGGTCGGGAGGCCTGTAATCGCTGGCGCGATTTACGCCTTCACGTTCAACGCCAATGCGATATCGGCGCGCGCGGCATGAATTCGCCCCGGCGCACCGATACAAGCCCAGGCTGAAAACTGTGGATGAAAGGGCAGGAACATGGAACTTACGGCATCACTTGCGGCGGTCGTGACCGGAGGCGCCTCGGGGCTGGGCAGGGCGAGTGCCCGCGCGCTGGCTGCCGCCGGGCTCAAGGTCGCGGTGTTCGATCTCGACGCGCAGGGCGGCCAGGCCGTCGCCGACGAGATCGGCGGCACGTTCCATGCGGTCGACATTCTCGACGAGGACAGCGTGGTGAACGGGCTTGCCGCGGCGCGCGCCAGCCACGGCCAGGAGCGGGTGCTGGTGCATTGCGCGATGGCGGCGCGCGCGGGCAAGACCGTGGGGCGCGACAAGCAGACCGGCGGCTTCAAGCGCTTCTCGACCGAGGATTACGCCTTCGCCGCGCAGGGCATCCTGGTCGCCTCCTACCGCATCGCCTCGCTGTGCGCGCTCGGGATGGCAGGCGCCGATCCGCTGAACGGCGATGGCGAGCGCGGCTCGATCATCCTGACCTCAAGCGCGGCCGCGCAGGACGGGCAGATGGGGCAGGTCGCCTATGGCTCGCTCAAGGCCGGGGTCAATGGCCTGGTGCTGCCGATGGCGCGCGATCTGATGGACCTGGGGATCAGGGTCAACGCCATCATGCCCGGCATCTTTGCGACCCCGCCAATGCTGCGCTTCAAGGACATGAACGAGACGATGTGGGATGCGCTCAACGCCTCGGTCCCGTTTCCCAAGCGGCTCGGCCAGCCAGAGGAGTTTGCCTCGCTGGTGCTGGAGGTAGCACGCAACAGCTATCTCAACGGCCAGACATTCCGCATCGACGGCGCGATTCGCATGCCGCCCCGCTGACGCTGGCAGCGCCAAATGTTGGAAATCCTTAGGAAATTCCACCATGTGAAAAATACTAAGCTAGCTTGACATTATCGGAAGCGGAAATATACTAAGCACAGTTAGTATATTGCCGCCCGCGAGGGCTCAATCGGAAAGGGCTTCCCGCCATGTCACGCAAGCTGTTCATCTGTTCGATCATTTCGCTCGCGCTCACCGCGACCGTTCCGTTCTCTGCGCGCGCCCAGTCTGCCGACCAGCCGCCGGTGGCTGCCACCGAGATGGCGACGGCTCCCAGCGAGGGCGAGATCATCTCGACCGCCGACGGCCAGCGGCTGGGCCGGGTCTACAAGACCTTTGCCGATGGCGCTGCGGCCGTCATCGTGCGCCACAAGGTGGTGGTGATCCCCGCCGACACGCTCAGCCGTGCGGAGGGCAAGCTCACCACGTCGCTCAGCTATCGCGATGCGCTCAAGCGCGACTGATCAGCTCGCTTGAAGGGGGCAGATTCAGTCCTCTTCGGGGCGGACAAGATTGTCGCGCAGCCGGTCGAGATATCCGTTGAGCTGGACCATCGCCTCTTCGTCGAAGCCCTGCCAGGCGATCGTTTCGGCGCGCTTGGCAAGTTCGTCCAGCGAATCCGTCAGCTTCGCCCCCTTAGCGGTGAGGAAGATCGCCAGCGTCCGCTTGTCGGCGCCGTGCTTGCGGCGTTCCACCAGGCCGTCGGCGGCGAGCCTCTCGACCAGCCTGCCGGCCGAGACCTCGGTGATTTCCAGATGCTCGGCAATGGCGCGCTGGCTGGCGCCGGGAAATCGGCTGATCACGGCGATCGCGCGCCATTGCGACCGGGTCACACCGATATCCACCGCCATCTCGTCGAACCGCGCGCGCAATTGCCGCGCGATGATCGTCAGCTTGATCGATGCGTCGCGGCGGGTATCGCCGACACCTTCTGCAGAAATGATAGACAAATGACGCCTCCAGGGCCGGGTCTAGCACCGGGCCGAACAAAGGGCCATATGCTCGTCCGACGGGTGTCTAGACGCGCTCTATGATGATCGCAGGCGCCATGCCACCGGCGGCGCACATGGTGATCAGCGCATAGCGCCCGGCGCTGCGTTCTAGCTCGTCGAGCGCTGTGCCGATCAGCACCGCCCCGGTCGCGCCGATCGGGTGGCCGAGCGCGATCGCGCCGCCATTGGGGTTGACCTTCTCGCGGGGCAGGTCGAGGTCGCGGATGAATTTCTCGACCACCACCGCAAACGCCTCGTTGACCTCCCACACGTCGATATCGTCCTTGGTCAGCCCCGCCTTTTCAAGCGCCTTGCGCGCGGCGGGGACGGGACCGTTGAGCATCAGCGTGGGATCGTCGCCGACATTGACCGCAGCAACGATGCGCGCGCGCGGGTTCAGCCCGTGCGCCCTGGCATAATCGCCCGATGCCAGCAGCAGTGCGGCCGCACCGTCGACCACGCCCGAGGACGTGCCGGCATGATGCACGGGCGCGAATTCCAGATCGGGATACCTGCGCTTTATCTGGCCGGCAAAGCTGGTGCCGTCGCGGGTGGCGGGCATGTCGTAGAACATTGCAAACGCCGGTTTCATCTCGGCGAGCTTTTCGGCGCTGGTGTCTGGGCGCGGGTATTCCTCGTGGTCGAGCACGACGTTGCCTGCACCGTCCTTCACCGGGACCAGGGATCGGTCGAAACGGCCTTCGGCGATTGCCCGCGCAGCCCGGCGCTGGCTCTCCAGCCCGAACGCATCGAGCGCCTCGCGGCCGATCCCCTCCATCGCGGCGATCGCGTCCGCGGCGACGCCCTGGTTGGTCTGCGGATGCAGTGCTTCGAGCGTGGGGTTGCCGCTGCCCAGCCCGCCGCCAAGCTGCAGCTTGGCCTCGCGCAGCTTCATGCCGTAATCGACGACATGGCTCATCATCTCGGTGCCGCCGGCGATGACCAGATCCTCGAGCCCGCTCATGATCTGCCCCGCAGCCAGGCTGGTGGCGGTCAGCCCCGAGCCGCAGAAGCGGTCGAGCGTGACGCCGCTGACCTTGATGTCATAGCCCGCGTCGAGCGCCGCCATGCGTGCAAGGTCACCTCCCTGCAGGCCGAACTGGGCGCTGGTGCCCCAGATCACATCATCGACATCACTGGTGTCGAAGCCGTTGCGCTCCTTGAGCGCGACAAGCACGGCCTTGGCCAGGTGTTGCGGATGCATCCCCGAATAGGCGCCCTTGCCCGTCTTGCCGACCGCGCGCGGGGTGCGCACCGCATCGATGATATAGGCCTCGGCCATCCATATTCTCCGCTTGTCGCCAGTTCGCCCCCGGTCTTTGCACAGCGGTTCCGGGCCGCCAAGCGCGCAGCCGGTCGGCCATCGATTATCCGCTGGAGCGATGAGACAATCGGGCGGCAACCGCTAGACTGGCCTTGGCGCAGCATCCCCGACCGCCCCTCGAGCGCCATTGGAACCCGTCTGCAATGACCACTGACCGCGCGCCGCCAGCACATGTATCGACCGGGCCGCTCGCGCCGCTGCGCGTGTCTGCGTTCAGGCGTATCTGGTCGGCCAGCCTGGTGTCGAACTGCGGGCATCTGATCCTCGGCGTCGCGGCCGCATGGGAGATGACGCGGCTGACCGATTCCCCGGAGATGATCGCGCTGGTCCAGACCGCGCTGATGATCCCGCTGATGCTGGTCGCGCTCCCGGCGGGCGCGCTGGCCGACATGTTCGACCGACGCAAGATCGCCCTCATCGGCTTGTGCGTGGCCGCGCTGATGGGGGCCGGGCTGACGGTCATCAGCGTTGCCGATCTGGTAACGCCCTGGCTGATGCTCGGCTTTCTGGTTCTGATCGGCGGGGGTGTCGCGTTTTACGGGCCGGCCTGGCAGGCTTCGATCGGCGAGCTCGTTCTTCAGGCACAATTGCCCTCGGCGGTGGCGCTGGGGTCGGTCAGCTACAATCTGGCACGCAGTGTCGGCCCCGCGCTGGGCGGCCTGATGGTCACCGTGCTCGGCACGCAATATGCCTTTGGTGCGAGCGCCGGAGGGTATCTGGTGCTGGCGGCGGCATTCCTTCTGTGGCGGCGCCAGACCGTCCCCGCGCGCCTGCCGCCCGAAAGCTTTCGCCGCGCGATGGTGTCTGGCTTTCGCTATGCCCGCCATGCCTCGGGCGTGCGCAATGTCGTGATCCGCGCCTTTGCCTTCGGCCTGTCGGGCGCCACCGCAATCGCCCTTGCGCCGCTGATCGCCAGGGACCTGCTGGGCGGCGGCGCCACGACTTATGGTCTGCTGCTCGGCGCATCGGGAGTGGGTGCAGTGGCCGGTTCGCTGATGACCGCGTGGATCCGCGGCTGGCTTGGCCCCGAATGGGCCGTGCGCGTGCTGATCATCGTCTCGGGGGCGGCGCTGGCCGCCATCGCCTACAGCCGCAGCCTGCCGCTGAGCTGCGCGTGCTTCGCGCTGATCGGCTTTGGCAATATGACCGTGATCTCGATGCTCAATGTCGGGGTGCAGCTCTCAAGCCCCCGCTGGGTAACGGCGCGTGCGCTGTCGCTGTTCACCTCCGCGCTGACCGGCGGCGTTGCCATCGGATCGTGGGTGTGGGGCGAGGCGGTCTCGTCGCTCGGGCTCGCGCCGGTGATCGCCCTGTCCGGCGGCGCGCTCGCCGCCACGGCGCTGCTCGGCTATGTGCTGCCACTGCGGCGCGAGAGCGAAGCCGACCGCCAGCCGGTCGAGCTCACCGGCGAGCCCGATGTCGCGCTGGCGATCACCTTGCGCTCGGGTCCGATCGCCATCTGCATCGACTATCGCGTCAACCCGGAGGATGCGCGCGATTTCTATCTGGCGATGCAGGCGGTGCGGACCAGCCGGATGCGCAACGGCGCGTTCGGTTGGTCGATCACGCGCGACATCGGCGATCCGTGGACATGGACCGAGCGCTACGAATGCCCCACCTGGGGTGACTATTTGCGGCTGCGCGACCGCTTCACCGCGGCCGATCGCGAGGCGCAGCTGCGCGCCGACGCCTATAGCACGCTGACCGGCCAGGGGCGGGTGCGGCGGGGTCTCGAGCGGCCTTTCGGCTCGGTCCGATGGCGGGATGACACGCCGGACCCGGGGCATCCGGAAGTCGGCATCTACAGCCCCTAGGGTATCGCGCGGGCGATAGTGCGACGGCCAGGGTGCTGTGCCGGGCGGGCAGGCTGCTAGGCCAGCCGTCTGGCGCGGGCAGGGGCCCGATGGTGGAGAGCGATATGCGGGAAACAGCGGATATGGCGCAGCGGGGTTTCGCGATGCCATCGATGGCCTATCGCATCTATGTTCTGGTGCTGCTGACGGTCATCTCGGCGATCAGCTCGATCGACCGGCAGATTCTCGACATTCTGGTCGAGCCGATCCGACTTGAATTCAAGCTGTCGGACGGCGAGGTCGGGGCGCTCAACGGGCTGGCCTATGCGGGGGTTTATGCGCTGGCGGTGATCCCGCTCGCCAGGCTGGCCGATCGCTGGCCGCGCAAGCTGGTGATCTCGGTCTGCGTGCTGTTCTGGAGCCTGGCCACGACGCTGTCGAGCCTTGCGCGCAGCTATGTCCAGCTGTTCGCCGCGCGGGTCGGGGTGGGGTTGGGTGAGGCGGGGCTGAGCTCGCCGGGCCCTGCCATGCTGAGCGATCTGTTTCCGCGCAGCCAGCGCGGCACCGTAACCTCGATCTACATGACCGGCCCTGCGATCGGCATCGGCATCGCTTATGGCCTGGGCGGCTGGATTGCCACCGAATATGGCTGGCGCGCGGCCTTTCTGGTGGCGGGCATTCCAGGGCTGATCATGGCGCCGATCTTTTATCTGACGGTGCGCAACGTGCCCAAAGGCATGTCTGACGGGGCCACGAAGGATGTCCGCCCGCCGGGGCTGTGGCAGACGCTGAAGACCGTGCTGGCGATCCGGACGCTCGCCTATATGGTGGCGGCGCTGATCATGCAGGGCTTCATCACCCAGGGTGTCCAGCGCTGGATCCCCGCCTATCTCACCCGCTCGCAGGGGCTCGAGGCGGTCGATTACGGCGCGCAGCTGGGCACCGCGATCGCGGTGGGCAATTTTGCCGGGCATCTGATCGGTGGCCCGCTCGCCGATCTGCTCGGAAGGCGCGATATGCGCTGGCAGTTTGGCATCGCGGTGTTCGCGGTGGTCGGCGTGGCGGCGACCAATTTCGCGCTGTTCACCACCGCCTCGCTCGGTGCCTTCTACCTGCTCGCCGGGCTGCTGGCGATGCTGGGCGGATTGTTTGCGGCGCCGTTGATCATGATCTGCACCTCACTGCCGCCGGTGTGGGCGCGCGCGACCACCACCGCAATTGCGCTGATGGGGGTCTATCTGTTCGGCTATGGCCTGGGCCCGGCGGTGATCGGCGCGATCAGCGATCTGCTGGAGCCGGTCTATGGGGCACTGTCGCTGCGCTATGCGGTGCTGTGGATGCTGCTGCTGGCGATCCCGGCGATCATGTTGTTCCTGATGGCGGCCAAGCACTATCGCGCCGATCTCGAACGCAGCGCTGCAGCCGCCGCTGCCGCCGCCGCCGCACAGCAGGACTAGGCCGAGATCAGCGCAGCCATGCGCCTGCAACCATAGACAACAAGGATATGCGGCAATGACGATCAGGGTAGGAATCGTGGGCGCTGCCTGGGGCGGGATGGCGCATCTGCCCGCGTGGCGTTCGCTGCCCGGCGTCGAGGTCACCGCGATCTGCACCTCGCGCGAGGAGACCGCGCGCGCGGCCGCCGAACAGTTCGGCATTGCCAGGCCGTTCTGGGATGCCGAAGCGCTGTGCGCCGATCCCGAGATCAATATCGTCGACCTCGGCACCCGGCCGAACTGGCGGCTGCCCTGGGTGCTCACCGCGCTGGAGAGCGGCAAGCATGTCTACAATTCGTCGCCGCATGCGCCGCACTGGGAAGGCGCCAAGGCGATCGACGTGGCATGGCGCGCCTCGGGCAGCGTTGCGGTGATCGATGCGTTCATCGAATGGGTGCCCGCAGTCCGGCGCCAGATCGAACTGGTGGCGCAAGGCTATCTCGGTCGTCCGATTGGCGGCACCTGCCATTTCAACCTGTCGCTGTTCAACACGCCCTTCAAGCAGTTTCCCTATAATTGGATCGCAGACGCCGAAGCTGGGGTTTCAGGGATGCGCAACAACGGCAGCCATGCGCTTTATCCGCTGATCGAGATGCTCGGCCCGGTCGAGGAGCTGGTTGCCGACGACCGGCAGGCGCTGGGTGAATGGGGGTTCGGCGATGGCGACACCATCACCCCGCAGACCACCGATCTCGGTAATGCGATCCTGCGTTTTGCCAGCGGCGCGGTGGTGCAGTTGCAGGCGGGCTGGAGCATGGTGCAGCACGATGGCTGGCTGCTCGACCTCTGGGGTACCGAAGGCCGGCTGGTGACCAGATCGCCGACATTTCCCACGGCGACCGATTGCAAACTGTTCGGCGGCCAGCGGCGCGACAAGCCCAATCCGCACGCGCCGACCGATCTGCCGCCGATTGAAATTCCCGAGAGCTTCTTTGCAGCCGACGGTGTGGGCATCGGGTCAGACACGCCGGTTGCCGCGAGCTTCCCGATGGCGCTGAGCATGCAGCGGATGGTCGCGGCGATCCAGGGCGGCAGCAAGGCCAGCCCCGATTTCGCGAGGGCCTTCGAGGTCGAGCGCATCCAGGAGGCGATCCGGCTGTCGCAGGCCGAACGGCGCTGGGTTGTTCCTGCCGAGATCACCTGATCCCCGCCCCGCGACAAGCGGGGCGGGGAAGGGTGCTTGTCTTCAGAATTCGATGCTCAGCTCAACGCCGTAAGTGCGCGGCATTCCGACCACCGCGGCATTGTGTCCCAGCGCCACCGCAAGCTGCATGCCGCCGACGAAATATTGCTCGTCGAGCAGGTTCTGCGCAAATAAAGCGGCGTTGAAGCCAGAACCCATCACCCGGTTCCACGACAGCCGCGCGTTGACCAGCTCATAGCCCGGAAGCTGGGTGCGCGGGGCGACGCTGTTGGCGGCGTTGGAGAAGAACTGGCCGCTTTGCGCATAGACCTCGCCGCGCAGCATGATCTCGCCCAATGCCGGGTCGAGCGGCGCGCGCACTTCGGCCCAGACGGTGCCCGAGGTCTCGGGCGTATCGCCCACCGGCCCATAGGCAAAATTGTTGCCGAACAGGTTCACCGCGTTGTCGGTATATTTGGCATCGGTCAGTGCGAACTGACCGCCGATCCGCAGCCAGTCGGTCGGCGCGAACGCGGCTTCGGCCTCGATCCCCTGCACGCGCTGTTCGGGCACGTTGGTGGTGATCGCGATCGAGGCGACCGGGCCGAGGCCGTCGGGATCGGGGAATTCAACCCGCTGCACGTCGTGGATCCACTGGATGAACCCGGCAAAGTTCAGCGTCGCAGGTCGCCCGAACAGCGTGCCGCCATATTTGGCGCCGACCTCGATGTCCTCGGTGGTTTCGGAGCCGAAGAAGTTGCTCGCCCCGACCGATGCGACGAACCTGGGGTTGAGCGTGCCGTTATACCCGCCGCTGCGGAACGATCCGCGGGTCTTGGCATACAGGAACACATCGGGGGTCGCGAGGAACTCCAGGCCAACCTCCCAGCTCGGATCGCTGTAGTTGCGGGTTTGGGCCGGAGGTCCGAAATTGTCCGATCCCGGCAGCTGCAGCCCGCGCACCTTCTCCCAGGTGTAGCGAAGGCCTGCGGTGAAGGTCAGTGCATCGGTGACGGCATAGCTTGCCTGGCCGTAGACCGCGTCGGTATCGTTATCGATCCTGAAGCGGTTGGTGGCGAACGCGGGCAGGTTGAACATCGGCAGGCCCAGATCGAAATAGGTCTGCGGAAACTGCGTGACCGTTCGCTGGCGCTGGAGATAAACGCCCAGGATGAACTCGAGCCGCCCGTCGAGCGCCTCGCCCTGCAGCTGGAGCTCTTCGGACCAGGATCGCAGATCCTCCTCGTTGCCGATCGCGCCGGTTGCCAGGTTCTGCGTCAGGATGGTGACGAAGGGCGCGCCAAGCTGCGGCTGCTGCGAATCGACGAAGCTGTCGACATAGCCGAACACGTTGCGCAGCTTGAGATCGGAATTGAGCTCGATCTCGGTGATGTTGGTCACGGTCCAGCTTTCGCCGAAATGGTCCGCGCCACTGGGATGGTTGGTGCGATAGGGGCCGAGCCGCCGCTGCTCGTCGACATAGGCGATCAGCCCCGGCGCGAACGCCTTGGGATTGCGCGCGAGATACGCCTGCCAGGCACCCGGACCAAAAGCGAGGTCCAGCGTCGGGCCGAACAGAAAGCCCGCGCCCGATGACAGCGCGAAACCGTTGTTGGTCTCGCCCGGCGCATAGACGCTGTAGGTATAGGACGCGCCGGTGTTGGTGCCGCGGCTGTTGACATATTGCACGACCGTGTTGTTCTCGATCGTGTCGCTGGGCGTCAGCCGCAGCGACAGCCGTGCGTTCTCGCGGTTGATGTTGCCCAGCCGGTCGCCGTTGAACAGGTTGGTGATATAGCCGTCCTGATAGGTCAGGTTGAACGCGCCGCGGATCGCCGCCTTGTCTCCAAGCGGAACGTTGATCGCGCCTTCCAGTTCGGTGCGGTCGTAATTGCCCAGCCGGGTTCGGGCATATCCTTCGAACACGTCGCTGGGCGCGGTCGAGGTGAACAGCACCGCGCCGCCGGTCGCGTTGCGGCCGAACAGCGTGCCCTGCGGTCCCTTGAGCACCTGCACCGAGGACAGGTCGAAGAAGCTCGACGCCTGGCCCACCGGGACCGGCACCTCGTTGAAATAGGTGATCACCGCAGAGGGGGAGCCGCTGAAGATATCGGCGCTCTGGCCGCGCAGCGAATAGGTGAGCGAGTTGTTGCCCTGGGTCTGGCGGATGGTGAGGCCGGGCACCGTACGCTGCAGGTCGGCATCGGATATCACCGCGCGCTCGACCAGCGCCTGGCTGCCGAGTGCGGTGACCGCGATCGGCACCTGCGATACGTCCTCTTCGCGGCGGCGCGCGGTGACGACGATGGCATCGTCGTCGCGAAACTGGGATTGGGCGGATGCATCGTCCGGGCGGCTTTGCTCTGCCGTCTGCCCCTCCGCCTGCACCTGCGCCTGTGCGCTCGATGCGATCATGGCGATGGCCAGTGCCGATGCGGCCGCGGATGCGCGGCCAGTGACGTGCTTGCGCATGCCTGTCTCTCCCTCAAGGTTTTTGGTTGCCCATCGCGGCTATGCTCTGTCCGCCCGGGGTTCAATCCATGCAGCGGCAATGCAAATGCACTGGACGGGAAGGGCGGTTTGCCGGCTCTCGGGGTGCGGCGCGTTCGGTCTATTTCTGTGCGCGCGTTGTTCAGATGAAGGCCTTGGCGCAGGCTAGGTTCGGCCTCGCCAAGCGCCCGGTAACGGGGCGCAATCCGCGTTGAGGATCGAACGTCCATGTCTTACGAACTGCGCCGCAAGCTCGCCGAGCGCCCCGACCCGCTGCCCACCGATGTGCATATCGATCCGGTCACGGCGGACATCATCCGCGGTGCGATGGAGACGGTCTGCTTCGAGGTTGCGACGCATCTCGGCCGCGCCGCTTCGTCGCCGATCATCAACCAGTCGAACGAGCGCAACGCCGCGATCGTCGACGCGCACGGGCGGCTTGCGGTCGGATCGATCGGCACCCCGCACCTCACCTTCGTCTCGCAGCTGACAGTGCGCTATGGCCTGATGCAGCGCGAGAAATATGACTGGGGTCCGGGCGACGTGTTCCTTGGCAACGATCCCGATGCGGGCGGCGGGCATCTGCCCGACTACAACGTCTACGGTCCGGTCTATGACGAGAACGGCGAGATGCTGACCTGCATCGCGCTGCAGGCGCATCAGGGCGACACCGGCGGCAAGGACCCCGGCGGCTTCACGCTGGAGGCGACCGACATCTTCACCGAAGGACTGGCGATCCCTTGCGTCAAGCTGGTCCATCGCGGCGAGCCGCGGCGCGACGTGATCGACATGATCGCGCGCAACAACCGTTTCGCCACGTTCGCGGGCGATCTGGCGGCGATGATCAGCGCGGTGCAGAAGGGGGTCAAGCGGATCGAGGGGCTGGTCGCGCGCTATGGCGCCGATGCCATCCGCGCCGCGATCAACCACGCCATCGACCAGACCGAACGGCAGTTCCGCGCCGAGATCGCCAGCTGGCCCGATGGAGAATATGGTGCGGTTGTGCTGATCGATCACGACACGACCGGCACCAAGGACGTCAGGGTGCAGGTGACGATCACGATCGACGGCGACCGGCTGAAGGTCGATCTGACCGGCACCGATGATCGCCAGAACCTGACTGGCGTGTGGAACACCTTCGCCAATTCGCGTGGCTATGTGATGGTGCAGCTTGCCGCGATGATCGACCCGGCGATCGTCAAGAACGAAGGGCTGTTCAACGCGGTCGAGATCGTCATTCCCGAAGGCTGTATCGCCAACCCGCCGCGCAACAAGCCCGCAGCATTGGGCAGCTTCCACCCCGCCTGCGAGATTACCGAAGCGGTGTGCGTCGCGCTGTCGGGCGTGGTGCCAGATCGCGCGCAACCGCAGGTCTACAAGATCGGGATGCCCAATGCGGTGATCGGCTTCGACGAGGCCGGGCAGATGTACATGGACCAGGGCGTCGACAGCCGATCGATGGATGTATCGGCGGTGCGCGGAATGGATGGCTGGGGATCGTGCCCGGTCAGCCTTGGCAACCTGCTGCTCAGCCAGGCCGAAGATGCCGAAAGCCGCTTTCCTGTGCTCAACATCAGCCGGGAGATGACGATCGACGCGGGCGGCGCGGGGCGCTGGCGCGGCATGCCGGGCAGCCTCAACGTCAAGCAGGTGCTCAAGCCGATGATGGCGACCGCGTGGATGGTCAGCCATGACCACCCGATCAGCGGTATGTGCGGCGGCGAGACCGGCACGCCCTATGTCAACCATTTCGAGGTCGGATCGGCCAATGAAAGGCGCATCGAACTGTCCGAACAGGCGATGCTGCCCGCGCTGGCAAAGATCGCCTATCAGCATGGCGGCGGCGGTGGCTTCGGCCCCGCGATCGAGCGCGACCCGCAAGCGGTGAAGGACGACGTGCTCGACGAACTGGTCAGCCTCGAGGCTGCGCGCGCGGTCTATGGCGTGGTGCTGACCGGCTCGCTCGACGATTACGACCTCGCGGTCGACGCGGCGGCGACCGCGAAGCTGCGCGCCCAGATGGTGGCGCAAGCGGCCGAGCTCGAACCGGCCGAATAGACAATCGACGTCCCGAGCGCAGTCATCCCGTGCCCTGCGCGGACGATGAGGCGACAGCCAGCCCTGCACCAGGCGGGGGCTGCGGGCAGAATTTTTGGGGAGAAACTCGCATGGGCTACCGCATCGGCATCGATATTGGCGGCACTTTCACCGACTTCGCGCTCGATCATCCCGGCTCGGGCCGCGAGATCGCGCTGTTCAAGAACCTGACCACGCCCGAAGACCGTTCGGTTGGCGTGATGACGGGACTCGAACGGCTGGCGCAGATGGAAGGGCTCGATCTGCGCAGCTTCCTCGGCCAGTGCGACACCATTGTCCACGGCACGACCATCGCCGACAACGCGCTGATCGAAATGGAGGGCGCGGTCACCGGGCTTTTGTGCACCGAAGGTTTTCGCGACGAGATGGAATATCGCCGGGGCTTCAAGGAAAGCATCTGGGACGCGACGCTGCGCCCGCCCGCGCAGATCGTGCCGCGCCGCCGCCGCCTGACCGTGCCCGAGCGGATCACCGCGACAGGCGAGGTGCACGTTCCCCTCGACGAGCAGGCGGTGCGGGCGCAATGCGCGAAGCTGGCCAAACAGGGTGTGGAATCGGTTGCGGTTTCGCTGTTGTTCAGCTTCCTCAACCCCGCGCACGAAAACCGCGTGGCCGAGATCGTGCGCGAGGAGATGCCCGGCGTGCGGCTGTCATTGAGTCACCGGATCCTGCCGCGCGCGCCCGAATACGACCGCACCAGCACCACCGTGGTCAACGCCTTCGTCGCGCCGGTCGTCGCCCATTATCTCGAAAGCCTGGTCACGCGGCTGCGCGAGGCGGGGTTCGGACGCCAGTTGATGATCATGCAGGCATCGGGCGGAGTGATGACGGTCGATTACATCGAAGGCGCTCCGATCCGGGTACTGGCCTCGGGTCCGGCCGGCGGGGTGATCGGATCGGCGCATGTCGGCGCGGCCAAGGGCTATCGCGACCTGCTGTGCGTCGACATGGGCGGCACGTCGTATGACATGAGCCTGGTCCAGGACGGAGCCGCACCGCCCGAGGCGGGCTGGAACATGCACCACCGCTATCTGATCGGCGTTCCGATGGTGAAGGTCGAGACGCTTGGCGCCGGGGGCGGCTCGATCGCGCATATCGTCGGCGGCGCGCTGCAGGTCGGCCCGGAAAGCGCAGGGTCTGTACCTGGCCCGATCTGCTATGGCCGCGGCGGCACGCGCCCCACCGTCACCGACGCGCTGCTGATGCTGGGCATCCTGTCGGAAGAGGCTTCGTTCGCCGGTGGCGATCTCGCGCTCAGCCGTGCAGGGGTGGAAGAAGCGTTTGCCGAGCTTGGCGCACCGCTGGGAAAGAGCGCGCAGGAAACCGCGTTCGACGTGTTCCGCATCGTCAACGCCAACATGGTCGAAGGCATTCGGCGGACAACTGCCGGGCGGGGCATCAACCCTGCCGATCTCACCATGCTCGCTTATGGCGGCAACGGCCCGGCGTTCGCAGCGGCGCAGGCGGAAGAGCTCAACATCGCGCGCGTGCTCGTGCCCCGCACCAGCCCTGCGTTTTCCGCGCTCGGCACACTGGTGGCCGATCCGACGATCGACGAGGAGCGCTCGGTGATCGCCGGGGTCAACGCGCTGCCGATCGAGACGATGCGCGGCCTTTGGGCCGACCTTGCCGAACGCGCCGAGCGTTTCTTCGCCGCCGATACCAGCCTGGATGCCGACCAGATCATCGCGAGCTACCAGCTCTCGATGCGCTATCCGGGCCAGAATTTCGCGTTCAGCTTCGATGTCGCGCAGGCAGGGCTGCGCGACCTGGCCTGGCTCGACGAGCGGCTCGGTGCAACCGCGCTCGATCTGTTCAACCAGCGCCACCGCGAGGAATACGGCCATATTCGCGAGGACGAATTGCCCGAGGTCACCGGCGTGCGGCTGGTCAGCCGGGTGGCGACGCCCAAGCCGCCTTCGGGAGCGGGCTTTGCCGCCACCCGCAGGCGCGCCGAGCCCGTCGCCACGCGCATGGTCAATCTGGGCGGCGCGTTCGTCGAGACGCCGGTGTTCGACGGCACCGCACTGGCCGCCGGGCACGAGATCGTCGGCCCGGCGGTGATCGCCGAACGCTTTACCACCATCGTGGTCTATCCCGGCTGGACCGCAGTCCTCGACGATGCGGGCGATTACGAGATGCGCCGATCGGAAGGGTGAGGCGGCGAGCGGCGCGCGGCCTCAGTCGCGCCGCTCGACCTCGACATTGCCGAACATCCTGCGTTGCATCGGCGAGGCGAGCATCTCGTGCGGGAAACCCATCGGGATCGCGCTTGCGCGGTCGAGCCGTTCCAGCTGCACCGTGTCGAATTCGATCGCCAGCGCGCCCATATTGTCGTGCAATTGCGCCATCGTGCGCACCCCCAGCACCGGTGCGGTGACCGCGCGGTTGGTCAGCGTCCAGGCAAGGGCGACCTGCGCCGGAGTTGCGCCCAGTTCATCCGCCACCGCGCGAACCTCGGCGGCGATGGCGAGCGATCGGTCGCTCAGCCGCCCGGTCGCGCGGTTGATCGCGGCGCGCGATCCCAGCGTTCCGTCTTTCGGGGTTGCCAGATCGCCTGCTGCATATTTGCCCGTCAGCACCCCGCCTCCAAGCGGCGACCAGGGCAGCACTCCCATCCCCATGGCGCGCGCCATCGGAATGATGTCGCGCTCGGCGCTGCGCTCGATCAGGCTATAGCTCGCCTGATATCCGATGAACTGCGACCAGCCGCGCAGATCGGCGATCGCCTGCATCCGGCTGGCCTGCCAGGCAGGGGTGTCCGACAAGGCGATGTAGAGCACCTTGCCTGCGGTCACCAGATCGTCGAAGGCGCGCAGGATCTCGTCCTCCGGTGTGCGGAAATCCCACATGTGCAGGAACAAGAGGTCGAGATAGTCGGTCTCCAGCGCGGCAAGACTCAGTTCGACCGACCGCACCATGCTCTTGCGATGATTGCCCCCCGAGTTGGGATCGCCCTGTTGCCGGGCAAGCGCATATTTAGTCCCTACCACCATCGCATGGCGGCGGCCCTGCAGCCACGCGCCGAGCACCGCCTCGCTGCGGCCCTCGCCATAGATGTTGGCGCTGTCGAGGAAGTTGCCCCCGGCATCGGCATAAGCAGACAGCATCCGGTGCGCTTCCTCGTCAGAGGAGCCCCAGGCGCCGGGCTGGCCGAACGTCATCGTGCCCAGGCACAGGGGCGAAACGCGCAGGCCCGAGCGGCCGAGCAGGCGGTAATGGTCGAGCTGTGTGGTCATCGCGCCATCATTGCCCGGGCCGGGTCTTGCGGCAATGCTCAGGTCGGCAATCGCCTTGTCTGCAGCGCGGCGCGGTATTTCTGCGGTGTCGTTCCGGTCCACCGCTTGAAAGCCCGCCCGAAGCTGGTCTGCTCGCCATAGCCGAGCCATTCGGCGACCTCGTCCAGCGTGGATTCGGGGCGCCGCAGATAGGCCTTGGACAGAATGATCCGCGCCTCCTCGAGCAGCCCCGAAAAGGTTTCGCCCTCTTCCGCCAGCCGTGCCTGCAATGTGCGCGCGGGCATGCCGAGCTTCTTGCCGCAGCGCTCGATCGAACAGGTGCCGCGCGGCAGGTCGCCGCGGATATAGTCGCGCACCCGCTGGGCGAGCGATATCCGGTTGGCGCTGCGCACCCGGTCGAGATATCCGCCGAGCAGGCGATAGATCAGCCGGTTTGCGCTCGCCAGCGGCAGGTCGAGATGCTCGCTGGCAAAGCCGATCGCGTTGGTCTCGCGCCGGGTCTGCACCCGGCAGGCCAGCACGTCTTCAAGTTCGGCCAGGTCGCGCGGTCTGAGGTCGACGGCAAGCTCGACATACCGCGGTTCGAACTGCCGCCCGCCCAATTGGCGCAGCAGCTTCATCTGCAGCAGCACCGCCTGGAGGTTGGCCTGGTCGTTGCACCCCAGGTCGTTCATCGTGCTCCAGCGCAGCTCGGCGACATTCTGCCCCTCGAGCAGCAGCGGCGTCGCTTCGGGCGAGTGCACCACCGGCATGTAGCGAACCAGCGCCTCAAGCGCGGTGCCAAGATCGGGCGCGGCGCGTGCCAGCGCGTTGAGGCAGCCGAAAACGTCGGCGTCCTGCACCTGCGCAAGATGCAGACCGAACAGGCTGTCGTCAAACAGCTCGCTGCAATATTCGAAGGTATCGACCAGCGCCTTGGCCTGCACATGCGCATCCGGATCGGTCAGCGCACGGGTGTCGATGCCGTAGCGGCCCAAGATGCGTTGCGGATCGGCATGGCGGCGGCGGACATATTCGCCGAAACCCTGCAGGTTGGCGGCACGCAGCTGCCCCTCGCCAGGCGGCGCATCGAGAGGCCCATCAATGGTGTAGAACATCGGGCTGTCGACCATAAGGGGAACATAGGCCGCATTGCCGTCAGCGTCCAGTATCCATGGCTGTGCGCCCAAAATCTATACAGCACCGGACCCGGCTGTATTCCTCGGCTGCAACAACAAGCAGGAGAGAGATCATGCCGACGATGAAGAGCCCCGCCGAACATCGCGAGGATGCGCGCCAGTACATCCGTTATGAAAAGGACACCGTCCGCAAGATCGCCACGCTGACCTTCGATCGGCAGGACCGCGGCAACTCGACCACGATCGGCATGCGCATGCTCTATGCCGATTACGTGCATCAGGCGAACATCGACGACGACGTGAAAGTGCTGGTCATCCGCGGAGAGGGCCTGGATCTGGGCACCGGCGGCGATATCGACGAGCATGGCGACATGTATCTCAACCCCAAGGAGGGAGAGAATTTCCTGCCCGATCTGGAGATCGATGCCGATGCAGGCGTGCGCTATCCGCCTGCCGGATCGTACCGCTATCTGCACGGACTCACCGATCATTACACCAAGAGCCGCGCCGGGCAGCGCCCGCTGCAGGAGTTCAAGAAGATCTCGATCATCGAGGCCAAGGGCTATTGCTATGGCTGGCATTTCTATCAGTGCGGCGATGCCGATCTGATCGTCAGCTCGGACGATGCGCTGTTCGGCCATCCCGCGTTTCGCTACGCCGGCTGGGGACCGCGGATGTGGACCTGGCTGGAGACTTTGGGCTATCGCAAGTTTGCCGAGATGCTGTTCACCGGGCGGCCGTTTACCGCGAAGGACGCCTATGACGCGAACTTCGTCAATTCGGTGGTGCCGCGCGCGGATCTGGAAGCCGAGGTCGAGAAATATGCCGATGCCTGTTCGCGCACCCGCCCGCTCGACGTGGTGGTCGCGCAGAAGACGCTGCTGGAGGCGTACAAGCAGTATCGCGGCGAATATCTCGGCAGCCTGCTGACGGGCTGGCTCGAAGGCATGCTGCCTGCGATGAAGCCCGATCTCGACACCAAGGTCGATCTGGGCGGGGACGCCTTTGCCGGCGGCATCGCCCAGACGGTAAAGAACAACGACCTGTCCTATCCGCCCGAATGGCGGCTCAGCCGCAAGGGGCGCGAGCAGACCGACTGATCCGCCCTGCGCGGATTGCAGATTGCGCGGCGCGCCCGGTCATGGGCGGCCGCGCAGGATGCTCTAGCATGCATTGCATTGACCCTGCGGGAAGCAGGGCAAAGCTGGAGAGAAGCATGCCCGAAACACTGTTCGCGCTTGACCAGCGCAATTACCGCGAATGCCAGCAGCTCTTCCGCGGCAACCGCGAGCAGGAATATTATCGCGGAGATTACTGGCTCGATGATGCGCAGAAGGTCAGCGTGACCGCGCGCAAGCGTGCCGCCGGGCCTTATGCGATCATCGTGACCCGCGGGGAAACCGGTCAGAATTTCCGCCGCAACCAGCGGCATATCCGCGAGGACGCCACCGATCTGTCGATCCTGTGGTTCGTGCGCCGCGGATCGATGCGTTTGTCCAACCAGTTCGGCAGCCTTGATGTCGGCCCCGGCGATGCCCTCGTGACACGCTCTACCTCGCCGTTTCTGATCGAGTTGCAGCCCGATGCGCCGATTGGCGGGGTCAGCGAGGTGCTGCACGTTACCGTGCCGACCCATCTGCTGCGTGCACAGATCCCGCGCGAGATCGCCTCGAGCCTGCTGGTGCCCGCCGAGCGCCGCGAAATCGCGATTGCGCGCAACATCCTGACCGACGTGTTCGACGATGAAAGCGGGCTTGCCCAGGACACCGCGCGGATGCTGGTCGAGTTCGCGCTCGCCACCGTCGGCCATGCGGTGCGCGCCAGCGAGACGCTATCGCCGATGCGCCGGACAGTCGCCGAGCGCCGGCTCGACGAAGTGCTGCGCTTCATCGAGGTGCATCTGTGCGATCCGGGGCTCAGCACAAACATGGTCAGCGAAGGCTGCGGACTGAGCCTGCGCTATCTGTCTTTGCTGTTGCGCTCGCGCGGCACGACGTTTTCCGAACTGGTCTGGTCGCAACGGCTCGAGCGCGCGCGCGACTGGCTGATGCGCAGCGACCCGCGCGAGATCGCGATCAGCGAGATCGCTTATGGCATCGGCTTCAAGAGCCCTGCGCATTTCAGCCGCATGTTCAAGCGGGTCTATGGCGAGAATCCGAGCGATTGCCGCGCGATCGCACCGTCGCTTCGCGCGGGCGATGTCAGCGCCTTTGGCGATCTGGAACCGGGCACGCTGCAATAGGTGCCCGCAGGGACAAGCCCGTCCGCCCGGCGGGTTATCGGCACGCTGCGCCGAACCGCTAGGGCGGGGGTGGAGATTGCATGACCAAGACCGTCGTTACCCTCGCGGACAAATACACCCAGCCCGAAGGACAGGTGCTGATCGGCGCGCTGCAGGCCGTCGTGCGGCTGTTGATGGATCAGGCACGGCGTGACCGGGCTGCGGGTCTCAACACCGCTGGCTATGTCACTGGCTATCGTGGCTCGCCCGTCACCACGCTCGATGCGCAATTGTGGGCGGCGGGCAAGGTGCTTGGCGAGCACGACATCCGGTTCGAGCCCGGGCTGAACGAGGAACTGGCGGCGACGAGCCTGCGCGGCACCCAGCAGATCGCCTCGTTCGGCAACCCGCGCGTCGAGGGCGTGTTCGCGCTGTGGTACGCCAAGGGCATCGGCGTCGACCGGGCGCACGAAGCGATCAAGCTGGGCAATCTCGAGGGCACTTCGGCCAAGGGGGGCGTGCTGCTGCTGGCAGGCGACGACCACGGTGCCAAGAGCTCGGCGAGCGCGCACCAGTCCGAGCAGAATCTGGCGGCCGCGTTCGTGCCGACGCTCTATCCCGCGACCACCGATGAGATACTGAGCTATGGCCAGATGGGCTGGGCGCTGTCGCGCCACAGCGGGTTGTATTGCGGCTTCAAGACGATCACCGACACGCTCGATCTGACCTCCACCGTCCTGCTGCCCCCGGCAGGCTTCCAGATCATCACCCCCGCTTATGCAGGACCGCTGCTTCATTTGCGCGAAGGCATGCCCGCGCTCGAGCAGGAGGCGCTGACCGTCGATCACCGGCTGCCCGCCGCGCAGGAATTCGTCCGCGCCAACGCGCTCGACCGGATCACGCACGGTGCTGGCGATAACGCGTTGACCATCGTCACCGCAGGCAAGGCCTGGCTCGATACCGCTCAGGCGCTGCGCGATCTCGGCCTCACCCAGGACCGGTGCAGCAGGCTGGGCATCCGCGTCGCCAAGCTGGCGCTGACCTGGCCGGTCGAACCCCATTTTCTGCGCGAGGTGACCGCCGGCGCGCGCGAGGTGCTGGTGGTCGAGGAGAAGCGCGGCTTCATCGAGGATCAGATCGCGCGGCTGCTCTATGGCCGGGCTGATGCGCCGCGGCTTTCGGGCAAGACCGACCCGCAAGGCGCCCCGCTGCTCAGCGCGGCCAACGTGCTCGATCCCGGGCAAGTGCGCCGCGCGCTGCTGCGCCGTCTCGCAGAACTCGGCCTGGCCGACGCAGAACTCACCGCGCGCGGCGAGGCTCTGGCGCAGCAGGACCGCGCGGCCGAGGGCCTCGCCCCCGAGGCGATCCGCCCCGCGTACTTCTGCTCGGGTTGCCCGCACAATCTGTCCACCACCCTGCCCGAGGGCAGCGCTGCGATGGGGGCGACGGGGTGCCATGGCCTGGCGCATTACATGCCGGGCAGGAACACCACGCAGACCGTCGGCATGGGCAGCGAGGGCATGCCCTGGGTCGCGGCGCAGAGCTTCGTCGATACGCAGCATTATTTCCAGAATCTGGGCGACGGGACCTATACCCATTCGGGCCTGCTCGCCATCCGCGCCTCGGCCGCGGCGAACAGCAACGTCACCTACAAGATCCTTTACAACGATGCCGTGGCGATGACCGGTGGCCAACCGATGGAAGGCGGGCTTACCCCCGTCCAGATCGTGCGCGAACTGGTGGTCGAGGGGGTGTCCCCGGTGGTGCTGATCAGCGAGGATCCCACGCGCTTCTCCGAGTCCGACCTGCCGACGGATGTGCGCCTGCTGCACCGCGACGAACTGGATGCCGTGCAGCGCGAGTTGCGCGAACTGAAGGGCACCTCGGCGATCGTCTATGATTCGACCTGCGCCAACGAGAAGCGCCGCCGCCGCAAGCGTGGCGACTATCCCGATCCCGACGAGCGGCTGTTCATCAACCCGGCGGTGTGCGAGGGCTGCGGCGATTGCTCGGTTCAGTCCAACTGCCTGAGCGTCGAGCCGATCGACACCGAGTTCGGCCGCAAGCGCCGGATCAACCAGTCGAGCTGCAACAAGGATTTCAGCTGCGTCAAGGGCTTCTGCCCCAGCTTCGTTACCGTGTCGGGCGGCAAGCCGGCGAAGCGCGTCGCCGACATGGCCGCGCTCGAACGCCAGATCGCGGCTTTGCCCGAGCCAGAGGCGGTTGCATCGGCAGCCGGGTTCGACATGCTCGTCACCGGCATCGGCGGCACCGGCGTGCTCACCGTCGGCGCGGTGTTGGCAATGGCCGCGCATCTCGAGGGCAAGTCGGCCAAGCTGCTCGACATGACCGGGATGGCGCAAAAGGGCGGCGCGGTGGTCAGCCATCTGCGCATCGCCGATGACATTGCACAAATGCCGAGCGCAAGGCTTGGCGTCGGCCAGGCCGATGTCATCCTGGCCTGCGACCTGATCGTCGCCACCGCGACCGACGTGCTGCGCAGCGCCGGCGATGCCACGCGGCTGATCGCCAATTCGGATGTCGCCCCGACCGGCGAGTTCCAGTCCAACCAGGCGATCGACCTGTCGGCGTTCCGTTTCCTGACGGCTTTGGCCAGGCGCATCCCGCGCGAGCAGACCGACCGCTTCCGGGCTGGCGAACTCGCCACCCGGCTGCTCGGCGATGCGATCTTCACCAACTTCATGATGGTCGGCTTTGCGGCGCAAAAGGGGCTGCTGCCGGTCGGGCTGGCGGCGATCGACGAGGCGCTGGGGCTCAATGGCGTGGCGGTGAAGGCCAATCGGCAGGCGGTGGCGCTGGGACGGCTGGCCGCGGTCGATCTCGACGCGTTGATGCAGTTCGCAGATCTCGACGAAAAGCGCGAGGGCGAACCCGAGACGCTCGAGGCGATGCTCGACAGCCGCGGCAAGCGGCTCGAAGCCTATCAGGACGCCGCCTGGGCGCAGCGCTATCGCGACCGGATCGCCGCGCTTCAGACGGTGGTCGAACAGCGCGGCGTGCGCGGGGCGGAGGGCTTCCTGCGCGCCTGTGCCAACCAGCTCGCGCGGTTGATGGCCTACAAGGACGAATACGAGGTCGCCCGAATGTACGCCGACCCCGCCTTCACCCAGGCGATCGCCGAGGCGTTCGATGGCGACCCCAAGCTCAGTTTCAACCTCGCTCCGCCTTTCCTGCCGCTGGGCAAGGACCGCAAGACCGGACGCCCGCGCAAGGTGCGGCTGGGCCCGTGGATGCTGCCCGCCTTCCGCCTGCTGCAGCACGGCAAGCGGCTGCGCGGCGGCCCGTTCGACCCGTTCGGCTATAGCGCCGAGCGACGGATGGAGCGCGCGCTGATCGGCGAATACGAAGCGCTCGTCATGCGGATAGCCAACGGGCTCGATGCGGGCAACCTGGCGCTGGCCGAGGAGATCGCAGGCTCTGCCTGGCGGGTGCGCGGCTATGGCCCGGTCAAGGAACAGGGCGTGGCGGACTGGCGGGCGTGGCTGGCGCAAGCGCTGCCCCGCTTCACGCCCTCCGCGCCACGCCCCGCACAGCAACCGGCCATGGCGGGCTCGCAATGATCCATGCTGCCGAGGCGATGCTTTTCGCGCGGGTTTGGGGCGCGCGGCGCGCAACGCTAAACCGCAGGCAAGAGAGGGAGTGACCATGAACGTCGCCACGCAGATCGACCGCAGCCTGATCGACCGCCCCGTGCGGATCGGCAACGAGGCCTATGTTTCCGCAGATTATGCCAGGGCAGAGGCCGACCGGCTGTGGCCGAAAGTCTGGCAGGTCGCCTGCCGGGTAGAGGAAATCGAGCAGCCTGGCGATTTTGTCACCTATGACATCATGGACGATTCGATCATCGTGCTGCGCGGGCAGGATGGGGCCATCCGCGCCTTCCACAACCAGTGCCGCCATCGCGCGCGCCGCCTGACCGAAGGCTGCGGCAACAAGAAGCGGCTGGTTTGCCCGTTCCACGCGTGGAGCTGGAATCTCGAGGGTGACAATGTCGGCATGACCCGAGGCGAGGCCTGGGGCGATGCGCTGGCCAGCGACGACACTGCGCTGCTCCCGGTACGCGCCGAAACCTGGGGTGGCTGGGTGTTCATCAACATGGATGCCGACGCTGAGCCGCTGATCGATTTCCTTGGCGAGGTGGCGGAAAATCTTGCGCCGTTCCGCTTCGAGGACATGCGCTATCGCTGGCGCCAGTATCTGCACTTCCCGTGCAACTGGAAGGTCGCGATCGAGGCGTTCAACGAAGGCTATCACGTTCCCGGCACGCATCCGCAGCTGACCCGCTTTTCGCCCAAGCCGACCTGGAGCGATGCCTGGGGCATCCATGGCGCGTTCGGATCGGCCGCGCGCGAAGGATCGGGTGGCGGTTCGGCAGGGGCCGCAGGCGCTGCCGACATGCGCACTGGGCTTGCCGCCACGCTCAATCAATTGTGGGAGGAGGTCAACGCCACCACCACCCAGACCATGGTCGATGTCGCCAACCGGCTGGTCGACGAACTTCCCGAAGGCACGCCGGCGCACGAGGTGCAGATGCACCTGATGAAGCGTTCGATCGAGGAAGACGCCAAGCGCGGCGTGATGTGGCCGCAGATCGATCCGGCGCATTTCGCCAAGGTGGGCACGGTGTGCCACATCTTCCCCAACACGGTGATCATCCACGGGCCGGTCTTTGCCTTGTGCTATCGCGCGCGGCCCAACGGGCTCGACCCGGATTCGTGCATCTTCGAGGTCTATACGCTCGAGAAATTCCCCGAAGGCCAGGAGCCGCGCCCTGAGAACCTGCACAAGCCTGAAATGACCGAGGAGAACTGGCGCAAGGTGCTGTGCCAGGATTTCTCGAACATGAAGGCGGTGCAGCAAGGCCTCAAGAGCCGGTCTTTTGCAGGGATCCACCCCAGCCCGGTCGAGGAGCGGACCATCGTCAACTTCCACCGCGTGCTCGCCGAATATGTCGGGCAGGGCGCGCCAGTGGCGCTCGATTGACCATGTCACCAATCGCGCATCGCCTGCCGGACCGAATTCGGGGCCCTTTTGCGGTGCGCAAACTGCCAAGACAAAGCCAAGAGGAAAGCTGATGAGCGACATCGTATCCCCCGAAGCCCCCACGCTCGATACCAGCGACGTCGACAAATATGTCGGCAAGCGCGTGGTCTTTGCCGAGCTTTGGGACCCGGCCACCAGCACCGAAATTCGCCGCTGGGTGCAGGCGCTCGATTACGCCAACCCGATCCATTACGATCAGGAAGCAGCTGCTGCCTCGCGCTTCGGTGGTATCGTCGCGCCGCAGAGCTTCACCGTGGCGATGGACTATGGCCATGGCTGCCACCCCTCGTGCATCGGCAAGGTGCCGGGTACGCACCTGATCTTCGGCGGCGAAGAGTGGTGGTTCTATGGCGGCCGCATCCGCCCTGGCGACCATCTGCGGCAGGAGCGCTTCTTTGCCGGCTACAAGGTTGCCGACACCAAGTTCGCCGGGCCGACGATGTTTTCCGATGGCGATACCTATCACTATCGCGAAGACGGCACCCTGTTCGCCAAGGAACGCGCCACCTCGATCCGCTATTTGCGCGAAGAGGCCAAGAAACTGGGCGTCTACGGCAAGGAAAGCCGCGGCGTGAAGCAGTGGTCGCGCGAGGAGATGGAAGAGATCGACCGCATCCGGCTCGACTGGATGCTGTCGAACCGCGAGGGTAAATCGCCAAACTGGCACGACGTGCAGATCGGCGACATTTTGCCGCGCCGCGTGATCGGTCCGCACACGCCGCTGACCTTCGGCTTCGAATATCGCGCGCATCGCCAGAACATCTGGGGCACCTGGCGCTGGAACCCGCCCGAAGGGTATGAAGATCCGGCCAAGAAGGACGCAGGCTTCGCCGAGGACATGACCTACGACTTCGAGGCACAGAAGATTGATCCGCGCCAGAAGGACGGGCTCTATCACGGTCCGTCGAGCGGCCATCTCAACCCCGCCAAGGCGGAGAAGATCGGCATGGGCGGTACGTATGGCTATGGTGCGTCGATGAACGCCTGGCATGTCGATTACGCCGCCTATTGGGCAGGGCATGAAGGCTATGTCTGGCATTCGAAGACCCAGTTCCGCAAGCCGGCGTTCGAAGGCGACGTGACCTTCGTGGTGGGCGAGGTGGTCGACAAGCAGGAGAACAGCGCGTTCGGGCTGCCGATCGTCACGGTCGAGACCAAGATGACCACGCAGGACGGCGATACGATCCTCAAGGGAACCGCCGACATCTCGCTGCCGTTCGCGCGATGATCAGGCTCGACACGCTTGTCTCCGATCCGCCCGGCGAGGGCGGACTTTCGCTGGTGCGCGCGGTGCCGATCGAGCAGGAGCCGGGGCTCGGCTGCTTGACGATCGGCGGGTATCTGCGCGAAGTCACCATGCGCTTTGGCAGCGCCGAGGCGGTGGTGCTGAACGAGGATGGTATCCGCACGAGCTGGAGCTACGACCAGCTATGGGCGCAGTCGCTGGCGGTGGCGCGTGCGCTGATCGCAGGCGGGCTTGGTCGCGGCGAACCGGTGGGCATCCTGATGACCAACCGGCCCGAATTCCTCTCCGCCTTTTTCGGCATCGCAATCGCCGGCGGGACCGCTGTGGCGCTGTCGACCTTTTCCACTCCGGACGAGCTGGCGCATATGCTCAAGGCGGCCGACGTCTCGGTGCTGCTGCTCGAAGGCCGCGTATTGAAGAAGGATTTCGGTGCGATGCTCGCCGGGATCGAGCCGAATATCGCCGCAGCCGGGCCCGGTGCGCTGACCAGCGAGGCGTTTCCGTTTCTCCGTCGCCTGGCGGTGACACAGGGCGAGGCGTTCGGAGCGATCGAGGACTGGGATGGATTTCTCGCCACCGGCCAGGGCGTCACCGAGGCGCAGGCGCTGGCGCGGCTCGATCGGGTCGCGCCCGCGGAGCCGGGCGGGGTTTTCTTTTCGTCCGGCACCACCAGCCTGCCCAAGGGCATCGTCCACGACCAGCGAAGCTTCACGATCCAGTGGTGGCGCTGGCCCCGCCTGTTCGGCATGCGCGATCCGGTGCGGGCGTGGACCGGCAACGGCTTCTTCTGGTCGGGCAACATCTCGATGGTCGTCGGCACAGCCTTGAGCACTGGCGGGGCGGTGATCCTGCAGCGCTTCTTCGACGCCGCCGATGCGCTCAGGGTCATCGAGGCCGAGCGCGTGACCTTTGCCAACGGCCGTCCGCACCAATGGGCGCGGCTGCAGGCGGACAAGGGCTGGGCCGGGGCGAACCTTTCCTCGCTCAGGTTCGCCCCACGCGGGGAACTGTTGCGTGCGCATCCCACCGTCGAAACCGACTGGGAGGTGCCGCAGGCCTTTGGCACCACCGAGACGATGTCGATCTGCACCAGCATCGGCAGCGAGGCGACGCTGGACGACTATGCCGGCAGCTATGGCGTGCCGCTTCCGGGCAACACGCTGAAGATCGTCGATCCGGTCACCGGCGCGACCGTTCCGGTGGGCGAGCATGGCGAAATGTGCATCAAGGGTCCCACACTGATGCGTGGCTATCTGGGCAAGAGCCCCGAGCAATGCTTCGATGCCGAGGGTTTCTACCGCACCGGCGATGGCGGCCGGGTCGATGCGGCGGGGCGCTTCTTCTGGGAAGGGCGGCTGACCGTGATGATCAAGACCGGCGGGGCCAATGTCGCGCCCGAGGAAGTCGACGAGATCATCGGCAACTGGCCCGGGGTCAAGCGCTGCCAGACGGTGGGGGTCGCCGATGCGCTGCTCGGCGAACGCGTGGTCACCTGCATCCTTCCGATCGAAGGCGCGCGCATCGACGAGCCTGCGCTGCTCGCCCATCTCGGTGAACGGCTGGCGAGCTTCAAGCTGCCCAAGCAGATCCTGATCTGCACTGACGAGGATTTTGCAGTGACGGGCAACGAGAAGGTCAAGCCTGCGGAGATCCGCAGCATGGCCGAGCGGCGGCTGGCGGTGCCCGCCGCCTGATCGGCCCGTTGGCTATCGGTGGTCAGATCGCGACCTCGATCCAGCCATCGACGATCCGCACCGCAAAGGTCTCGATCGGTTCGGTCGCGGGTGGGTTCATCGGGGCGCCGGTATCCAGCCTGAACCGCGCGCCATGCGCCGGGCAGGAAATCCACCCGCGCCGCATCCGTCCGCAGGCGAGCGGCTCGTCGGCATGGCTGCATTTGTTGCGCACCGCAAAGACCTCGCCGCCGCTGTGGCACAGCAGGACCTCGCGCCCGCCAAGCTCGACAAGCTTGAGTTCGCCATCGGGAATGTCAGCAAGCTGCGCCGCCCGCACATAGGGTCTATCGGTGGTTTTGTCGGTCATGGACGCTGCTTTGCCAACGCCTCTGCGCGCTGGCAAACCGCGCGGGCGATATCGCTCGGCCCACAGCGGAGAACACCTGCCCTGCCGATCCGATTTGCCTATACCCGCATCTGACAGCCGGAATTGCACATAAACGCAGGCGGGAGAGATTGCGCGATGGCTACCCTGGACTATTATCAATTCGCCTATGTCACCACCGACTGGCGGCGCGCGATGGACGAACTCGCGGCGCAGCACGACATCGGCGGGTGGATGGAAATGCCCGATGCCCAGTTCGATACCGGCCCGGGCAAGACGGCTGTCTGCCATTTTGCGCTCGCCAACAAGAATGGCCTGCAATTCGAGGTGATCGAGCCGATCTCGGGCGATTGCTCGGTCTATCGCTCCGGCCTGCCCGAAGCCGGCTATGCCAAGCGCTTTCACCATCTGGGCCGCCATTTCGGCAATCGCGCCGATTTCGACCGGCAGATGGAGGCGGCCAGGGCGCGCTATAGCCTGCCGGTGGCAGCCGAGACGATGGGCGGCGAGTACGCCTATTTCGATGCGCGCGCAGAAACCGGGCATTTCCTTGAATATTTCATCTTCCCGGCAGATTCGCATCTGTCGCAGGTGCCGAGCTGGTGAGCGCGATGGAAAAAAGCGAAACCTATGACGTCGTCGTGGTCGGCTCGGGCGCGGCAGGGGCGATGGCGGCGCTGCGCGCGGCTGATCGCGGGCTGTCGGTGCTGATCGTCGAGAAGGAACGCAAGTTCGGCGGCACCAGCGCCACCTCTGGCGGGGTGCTGTGGGTGCCTAACCACCAGCTGCCGGGGTCCGAGGACGATAGCCGCGAGTCCGCGCTGACCTATCTGCAATCGATCATCGGCGTGCCGGTCAGCCGCGAACGGCTCGAGGCCTATGTCGACAAGGCACCCGAGATGCTCGCGTTCATGCGCTCCACCGGGGTCGAGGTGAACGCCGGTGTGTGGCCCGACTATTTTCCCGACAAGCCCGGCGCGCGATCGGACCGCTCGCTGATGGTGCCGACCTTCGACGGGCGCAAGCTGGGCGATGAGCGCTATCCGTTGATGCGCGAGCAGTACAACCGGTTCAAGCTGTTCGGCAAATACGCGATGGACCTGACCGAGACCTTCACCCTGATGATGCAGGCGAAGGGCTGGAAGCGGACCGTCGCCAACATCTATCGCCGCTATCATCTCGATCGCGAGACGCGCAAGGTGAGCCACCGTGACCGGCGTTTCACCATGGGTGCTGCGCTGATGGGCGCGCTTTACGAGCGCGCCTTTGCGCGCGGGGTGGAATTGCGCACCGACACCAAGCTCGAACGGCTTACGACCGGCCGCGATGGTGCGGTGACGGGCGTGGAAGTCAGCAATTTCGGGCGCGTCTATGCGATTGCCGCGCGCCACGGCGTGGTGCTGGCCGCAGGCGGTTTCGAATGGAACCAGGAACTGCGCGAGCGCTTCTATCCGGTCCCCGGCTCGATCCGGCATTCCTCGACGCCGGAAAATGCTAATCGCGGCGAAGGGCTGCTCGCTGGTGAGGCGATCGGCGCGGCCACCGAGCATACCGAAGACGGCTGGTGGATTCCGACGATGGAACTGCCGATGCCAGGAGCCTCGAACTTCCACGAGATTCACCAGGCCGCGTTCGATGTCGGCCGTCCGCATTCGGTCTGCGTCAACCGTCTCGGCAAGCGCTTCGTCAACGAGACGATGGGCTATGACAGTTTTGGCCGCGCGATGGTCCGCGATCAGCTCGAGACCGGCGCAAACTGTCCGTGCTGGCTGATCTTCGATGCCACGTTCCGCGACAAGTTCAGCGCGGGCGGGCTGTTGCCGACCATCATTATGCCCGACAAGAAGGTGCCCGGCGACTGGTGGGATCATTATGTCTTCCGCGCCGACAGCATCGCCGCACTGGCCGACAAGATCCGGGTGCCGCGCGACGCGCTGACCGGTGTGGTTACCAACATGAACGAATATGCCCGCACCGGCACCGACCCCGAATTCGGCCGCGGCGGCAACGCCTATGACCAGATGTTCGGCGATCCCAGCGTTGCGCCCAATCCCTGTCTCGGCCCGATCGCGAAAGCGCCGTTCTACGCGGTGCCGATCAACAATGGCGATCTGGGCAGCAAGGGCGGGCTCAAATGCGACGAGCGCGCGCGGGTGCTCGACCAGCAGGGGCAGCCGATCGGCAAGCTCTATGCTGCGGGCAACCAGTCGAACAGCCCGTTCGGCGACATCTATCCCGGCGCGGGCGCGACCATCGGCCCGGCACTGACCTTCGGGTTCGTCGCCGCCAACGATATCGCCGAACGCGCGGGCAACCAGCTAGGTCGCGGCGAAGCCGCCGAGGAGGAGATTTCCGCATGAGCAAACAGGTCGCCATCGTCACCGGAGCCGCCGGCGGCATCGGAGCAGCAATCTGCCGCCATCTCGGACGGGCCGGCATGGCGGTGCTGGGCACGGGCCGCAACGCCGACAAGCTCGCAGCGCTCAAGGCCGTTCTGGTCGAAGAGGGGCTGAACTTCGACTATGTCGCAACCGATCTTTCGGGGACCGAAGGGCCTGCAGAGATCGTCGCGGGCGCGATCGCAAAATTCGGGCGTGTCGATCACGTCGTCAACAATGCCGGGTCGTTCAATTTCGGATCGGTCCATGAGACCACCGACGATATGCTCGACGAGGTGCTCGGGGTTTCGCTGCGCGCGCCGTTTCGCCTCAGCCGCGAAGCGCTGAAGCAGATGGGGGAGGGGGGCACCTTCACCTTTATCGGATCGACCTGGGGGCTTTACGGCACGCCGGGCGGCGGCGCCTACAGCACGGTCAAATCCGGGCAGATCGGTCTGATGCAGACCATGGCGGCGGATTATGGCCCGCGCGGCATCCGCTCGAACTACGTCGCGCCTACCGTTGTGCGCACCGAAATGACCGATGCGTTCTGGAACCTCGATTATTTCCGCCGCAACAACCACGAGCTCACCCCGCTCAAGCGCGATTGCACCGCCGATGATATCGCCGCGATGGTGGCGTTCCTGTGCTCGGATGCGGCAGGCTTCGTCAACGGCCAGACGATCGCGGTCGATGGCGGCATCTCGACCACACGCTATGTCGCGCCAGAGGCCCTCGCGCGCTGACGCACCGTTGCATCAGCAGATCGCGCCGCTCTCCTTGAGCCGCGCGATCTCTGCCTCTTCGAGGCCCAGCACCGCACCATAGACATAGTCGTCGTGCTGCCCGAGCGTGGGCGCACCGTTCTCGATGCGCGGCGCATCGGGCGTGATCCGCCAGGGCGGGCCCACAACCGGACGCACATCGCCGTTGCCGCTGGTGACCATGCGATAGGCTTCATGCGCCCAGAAATGCCCGTCGGTCGCCAGATCGAGACTGCTGGCACTGGGATAGGCGGCGACCCCGGCTTCGCGCAGAGCGAGCCCGAGCGTTTCGCCGTCCTGTTCGGACGTGCGCTCCGCGATCACGGCATCGAGCGCCGCGCGGTTGGCGATGCGGCTGGCGTGGTCGGCAAAGCGCGGATCGTCCGCCAGTTCGGGCGCGCCAAGGCCCTGCGAAAGCGCGCGCCATTCATCATCCGACCCGCAGGCGATGCTCAGCCAGCCGCCGTCGGCCACCGGATAGACGCCGTGCGGGCTGAGTTCGGGGTCGAAATTGCCCTCGTGCCGCGCAGGCTCGCCGGTCACCTCCTGAGCGAAGAGGCTGTCGCCGATCAGGCTCGAGATCGCCTCGACGGCGGAAAGATCGACGAACTGCCCCTCGCCGGTGCGCTCGCGATGGTGTAGCGCGGCGATCGCGGCGTAGGCAGCCGCGGCACCTGCCGAGGTATCGCCATAGCGGATGTTCATGCCGCGCGGTTCGGCGCCTTCGTGCCCGACCAGATAGTTGAGCCCGCCGATCGCAGCGAAACTTGGCGCATAGCCGGTATGCTGCCCCAGCGGTCCTTCGCTGCCGTACATCTTGATTGCGACATGAATGATGTCGGGCTTGATCTGCTGCATCGCCGCATAGGACAGCCCGAGCTTGTCGAGCGCGCCGGGGCGCAGATTGTCGATGACGATATCGGCCTTCGTGATCAGCCGCTTGAGCAGCGCGATGCCTTCGGCGCTCTTGAGATTGGCGCGCGCGCTCAGCACCTCGGTGTTCTGGCTGAGGAAATAGGGGGCGTGCTCGATATCGACGCCGCCATAAGCGCGCATCTCGTCGAGCGCATCGATGCTCTCGATCTTTATCACCTGCGCACCCAGCATGCTGAGCATCTTGGTCGCATAGGGCCCGGCCCAGACCTTGACGAGGCCGAGCACGCGAACGCCGGCAAGCGGGCCGGTGGGCGATGAGGGGTTCGCTGCAAAAGCCGGAGCGGTGCTCATGCCAGCACCTCGTCGCGGTCGGCGTCGGGCGCGGGGGCAGGGCGGGTCAGTTCGACCGGCGAGGCGCTCATCCTGTAGGGTACCGAGGGATAGGTCTGCGCGCCGAGCAGCGGATGGTCGAGCGTACGGAAGAAGCCGCGATGGCGATATTGCGCATTGGCGTGCAGGTCGGCTGCATCGTTGACCGGTGCCAGCGGAATGCCCAGCGCCTGCCCGGCATCGGTCACCGCAAGCTTGGCCTGCTGCGCGATCCAGGGCGCGAAATTTGCGCGAAACAGCGCGACGCGGTCGGGCGTGCAGTGGAATTCCAGCCAGTTTTCGGGGAATTCCGCCATCCATCCGGGCTGACCCATCAGCTCGCGCAACCCCTTCCAGTGCTTGCTGGTGGTCATGTAGAGATGCACGAAGCCGTCGGCGCAGGCGAACGAGGCTCCGGGCCCGCCCATGTCGTAGCGGGTGCGCGCATGGCTGGGTTCGTCGTCTCCGGCCAGGCAGCGCCCGATGATGATGTCGGCGCGGCTGAGCTGCGTCTCGACCTCGGCAAGATCGATGGTCTGGCCCAGTCCGGTGCGCCGCTGCCGCCACAGCGATGCGGCGGTCGCCATCGCCGCGTCCATTCCGGCATCGTAGCTGGGCATGAAGCGGCCCGCGCCCTTGAGCGGCGGATCGGAAGGCTTCGCCTCGCTGGGGGTATGCCACGCCCAGCCGCCGGCGTTGATGATGTTGATCGGATAGGCAAGCTGGCGGTCGGCGGGCGCATTCTGTCCGAAGGGCGTGATCAGGCAGTGCACCAGTCGGGGGAACGCTGCGCGCACCGCATCCGGGCCAAGCCCGCGCGCCGCGCACCAGTTCTCGGCATGATCGTCGATCAGCGCGTCGGCGCGGGCGAGCAGCCGGTTCAGCGTCGCGCGTCCCTGCTCGGTCTCGAGATCGAGCACCACCGATTTCTTGTTGGTGTTGCAATAGGCGAACAGCGCGCTGGCGCCATTGACATGCGGGCCGTGCGCGCGGGTGGGCGATCCGCCGGGGCGTTCCACCTTGATCACCTCGGCCCCGAAATCGGCGAGCAATTTGCCCGCCCATTCGCCGACGACGCGCTCGGCGGTCTCGATGATCGTCAGGCCGGTCAGCGCGGTCATAGCAAAATCCCGTCATCCACGGTCAGCAACGTGCCGGTAACATGGCGCGATGCGTCCGAACAAAAGAACAGCAGCGGATCGCGCAGGCTCTCGATCGGCACCATCCGGCGGCGGTTGAGCCCGGCGATCTCGTCCCGCGCGGCGTCGCTGGCCACCCAGTCGGCGTTGATCGCGGTGGCCATCCAGCCGGGCTGGAGGGTGTTGACGTTGATCCCCTGGCGGACCCATTCCCTGGCGAAATTGCGCGACAGATGCGCGATTGCCGCCTTGGTCGCGGCGTACATCGCATCGCCGGTGTGGTGCTGCTCGGCGGTGATCGAACCGATAAACACGATCCTTCCGCGCTCGCTGTCACGAAAGCCGGCCGCGATCATGCGCCGGGCGGCTTCGCGCGCGGTGAGATAGACGCCGAGCAGGTTGGTCTCCATCGTCTCGCGCAGATGCTCCGCGCTCGCGTCGGTCGAGCGTCCGCCATGGCCGACCCCGGCGTTGCAGATCACCGTATCCACCGTCCCGAACTGCGCCTCGGCCGCATCGAACGCGGCGATGATCGAAGCCTCATTGCGCACGTCCATCTGCACCGCCATGGCTGCGCCGCCACGCGCATTCGCCGCCTCTGCCGCATCGCGCACCTTGTCGAGGCTGCGCGCGCAGAAAACGACCCTTGCGCCGGCATCGGCCAGCCAGTGTCCGAATTCGAAGCCAAGCCCGGACGAGGCGCCGGTGACCAGCGCAACCCGCCCCGACAGATCGTGGCGCGGCGCTTGTACGGGGACTTGGCTCATCCCTTTTGCAGATCTTCCATCCTGGTCGAGAGCGGAGGCATCGCCATGTATTTGTCGACCGTCTGTTCGAAGTGGCGCACGCGGATTTCCTGATAGTCTGCCAAGGTCAGCCCCAGCTTGGCGCTTGCCTCGAGCCCTTCCTGCTGGGCGTAGAGGTTGTCGGTATCCTGATCGAGGATCTTGCCAAAGCCGGGATCCATTCCCATCGCCTCGGCGAAGCTCTGGTGATCTTCGAGGATCTGCACCTCGGCGGTCTCGAACTTGCCGTTGCGGGGTTTGGGCCGCATGAACATCACCTCGTAGATCGTGCGGCGATGATCGCGCGCATCGGGCCGGAAGCGATAGATCATCGGCAGCGAGATTCCCGGGAACAGGAACAGGTTGGGGAAGAAGGTGTACGAATAGGTGTCGAGCAGTTCGGTGTCCGAGATGTGGCTGAGGTCGGTGTCGGCCGCGGTCTCGAACATCTGGCGGAACATGTCGGCCATCACCTGGCGCGCGCGTTCGCCTTCCTTGAGCTGCGGCTTGTGTCCGCCCAGCGCAGAGCTGTCGCCCAGCGTGAAATTCTCGATGATGTCGGCTTCGGAATATTTGTCGCGCAGCTTGGGGCTGACCACGCCCAAAGTCGAGATGAAGCGGTCGACGTGATCGCCGTAGACGTCATACTGCGAATTGACGTCGCCATTGGCGGGCGCGACCTGTGGATGCGTATCGCCGACGTGATAGGCTTCCATGAACGCTTCCATGGTGAGCTTCCAGTTGGCGGGGTAGCTCTTCTGCACGTGCAGATAGATATAGCGGTTGTCGAGATTCCACGCCTCGAGATGCGCCATCGCCTGCGGCCCCAGATAGCTGCGCAGATCGGGCGCGGCGGGGTCCATGTTGACCCAGACGAACCCGCCCAGCCTTTCGACCCGCGCCTGTGGCAGGCACATCTTGCGGCCCTCGAGGTGCGGGAAATCCCATTTCTCGGGAATGTCCTTGAGCGATCCGTCGAGGTTCCATGACCAGCCGTGAAACGGACACTTGATGTCATGGGCAAAGCCCTCGGTCGCTGAAGGCTTCAGCTTGGTGCCGCGGTGCAGGCAGGCGTTGTAGTGTGCCTTGATCTCGTCGTCGTCGCTGCGCACCACGATGAAGCTGAACGTGCCGAGGTCATAGACATAATAGTCGCCGACCTCGGGGATGTGATCCTCGCGGCAGGCCATCTGCCAGGTGCGCGGCCACATGCGCTTGAATTCCTCTGCGGCGAAGCCAGGGTCGATATAGCGATCCTTGCTGACATCCTCGCTGCCGAGATACTGGTAGCTGACATCGCGCGCCCAGCCGGGCGCGGCGTTGCGATCGCGCGCGATGATGTCGCTGGTCGACTCGTCGGGGTGACGCGCTTCTCCGGGGTTGAACTTGCCGGGGGTCTGGACGTTCATGGTGTCGGCTCCAATGGTATCAGGCGGTGACGGATTCGCGCGCCGGGGTCGGCGCGGCGTCGGTTCCGGCGGGAAGGGTGTTCTTGCAGACCTGCCCGTCCTTGATGACCAGCCGGATATTGGTTGGCCCGACCAGCACGCGCGGGTCCTCAAGCGGATTGCCATCGACCATGATCAGGTCGGCAAGCTTGCCCGGCTCGAGCGTGCCGAGCGAACCATCGCCCATCATCGCCTGGCCGCCATAGGCAGTCGCGCAGATCAGCGCCTGCGCGGGCGAATAGCTGTAATAATCGATGAAGAACTCGATATCGCGCGCCTGGTTGCCCTGCGGGCTCCAGCCAAAGCCGTAGTCGCCGCCGATCAGATGGCGCACGCCGCGCTTGCGCAATTCGGTATGGGTCCGGCACGAATTGTCGAGCAGTTCGGGGATGTTCATATAGCCGCCGACTTCGGCCGACAGACCGTGCCCTGCCGCTTCCCCGGCCATGATCTGGTGGAACAGGCCGACCGTGGGGACCACGAAGATCCGGTCCCTGGCTGCCTCGATCATGTCGAGCAGTTCCTCATCGGCATATTCGACATGGAAGATCGCATCGATCCCGGCGCGTACGCAGATCTTGGAACCCGCGATCGAGCGGGTATGGGCGTTGACCTTCTTGCCATAGGCATGCGCGGTATCGACCGCCATCTTGACCTCTTCGAAGGTCATCGGCGTCGTGTGTCCGGGGGTGTTGGGGTAGAATGGGTCGCCCGAGACATCGAGCTTGATGTTGTCGACGCCTTCGCGGCAATGCCGCCGCACCGTCTTGCGCATCTCCTCGGGGCCATCGATCACGTCCGAGGGGCCCTTGCGCGGGTCATGGTCGCGCGCCTCGTCGCCCATCGCACCGGTCACCGTGATCTCGAGCCCCCCGGCGCGGATCCGCGGCCCGGGAAGGCGTCCTGCGTTGACCTCGTCGCGCACCGCTACAGCAAGGCGCAATTTGGCTTCCGAAGCGCCATAAGCACTGGTGAAGCCCGCCTCGATCAGCGCCCTGGCGCCGCGCGCGGCGGTGAACACCTGCGCCTCTGGCGTGGGGTTGATCAGATCCTCGGTGGCGGTGACGTTCTCGAACGACAGATGCGTATGGCCCTCGACCATCCCGGGCATCACGAACCGCCCCCCCGCATCGAAAACCGTGTCGGCGCTGGCGCCGTCTGCCGCGACGATCCTGTTGCCATCGATCAGCAGATCGCCCTTGCGGGTGGTGGTTGTCGTGCCGTCGAAGATGACGGCGTTCCTGATCAGGGTCCTGCCCATGGGGCCCGCTCCTCTCTTTGTTGATCCGCTAGGGATACGAGCGAAAGCGGGCGCTCCCAATGACTGCAGCCGCACTCCCGGGTGTCTGCACATGTGCGCCGCGCAACGCTGTCGCGATACCATGGGCCATTGCCGCGACGGGCAAGCAGGACCGCTTTAAGGCCGTGGAGCGATAGGGCATGAAAGGCGCAAATACATGAGGAGCAGCACGGATATGGCCGCCATTACCATCACCATCATCGATGTCGAAGGGGCCGAACGGGTCATCGATGATGCCGAGACCGGAACCTCGCTGATGGAGGTCGCACGGCTGGCGCATGTCTCGGGAATCATTGCCGAATGCGGCGGCGCATGCTCGTGCGCCACCTGCCATGTCTATATCGACGAGGCCTGGGTGGATACCGTGGGCGGCCCCAATGACGTCGAGGACGACATGCTCGCGATGGTCGAGGATATCCGTCGGCCCAACAGCCGGCTGTCGTGCCAGATCGCGCTCACCGCCGAACTCGCCGGACTGCGCGTGACGGTGGCACCCGAACTGTGAATCGGGCGGCGCGCAGTTCCCGTCGGGACAAGCGCGCGCCGGATCGAGGCATGGCCGTGCGGGGAATTCCTTGGCACAGTCCGGGCATTGGAAACAGGAGTCTGCCGGCAAGGCGGGCATGAAACGGGAATGAAGACCATGGCAACCGCCGACACACAGGCAAGCACGCAAGCGGCAACCGACGAGGATCGCCGCCTGATCGAGCAGGGGTCGCTGCTCGACCCGGTGGTGCACAAGCATCCGCGCCGCTTCTACACCGCGATGCGCAAGCTCGATCCGGTGCACTATGATGCGACGATCGACATGTACCTCGTCTCGCGCTGGGAAGACATCCAGACGATACAGCGCGATCCGCTGACCTTTTCGGTCAACAAGGGCTATCACGAGCAGCAGGCCAAGGGCTTCCACGAGGAGTTCCGCGCGATCCTCGAGCGCGACGGGGGCGGCTATTTCCCCGACGCGATCATGTCCGATCCGCCCTATCACACCCGCATCCGCAAGCTCATGGAGCAGGCCTTTACCGGCCACCGGGTCAAGGAACTCGAGCCCCGGATCGAAAGCGTCGTCGATGACCTGCTCGACGAGATCGACAAGCGCGCGACCAGCGAGGGCCGCAAGAGCATGGATGCGGTGAGCGATTTCGCTCAGCCACTGACGATCCGCATCATTTGCGAGCAGCTGGGCCTCGACTGGTCAATCAAGGACAAGATCGCCGACTGGTCGACCGCGGTCACCGCGCAGATCGGGCGGATGCAGAACCGCGAGGACATGCTGGCCAACGCCGCGCGGATTTGCGAACTGCAGCAGTTTCTGATCGCCGAGGTCAAGGCCCGCGAGAATGAACCACGCGAGGACATGATCTCCGATCTGGTCCATGCGCGGATCGGTGATGGCGACAAGCTCGATTTCAGCGAGGTGATATCCTCGATCCGCGCGCTGCTGGTGGCAGGCAACGAGACCACCGCGACCGCGCTGGCCAATCTGGTGCTGATCCTCGCCACCGAACCGGAAATCGCGCAGAAGCTTTATGAGATCGCCGATGACGACCGTCAGATGAACCGCTTCGTCGAGGAGCTGCTGCGCATCGAGCCGCCCGTGCGCGCGCTCAGCCGGATGACCACCGCAGAGGTCGAACTTGGCGGCAAGACGCTGCCCAAGGGCGCGCATCTGCTGCTGATGTATGCCTCGGCCAATGACGAGCCCGAAATCTTCCCCAGTCCGCGCGACTTCGACATGGACCGCAAGAACATCATGAAGCATGTCAGCTTTGGCGGCGGGGTGCACAAATGCGTCGGGCTGGCGCTGGCGCGGATGGAGATCAAGGTCGCCGCACGCCGGATCATCAAGCGTTTCGTCGATTTCCGGCTGGCGATCGACGAGGACGACATCAGCTTCCTGCCGACGGTCGCCACCCGATCGATGGCAAGCCTTCCCGTTACCTTCGCAGCCCGCACCTGACATGGCCGAACTGGAGGGCAAGGTCGCCATCGTCACTGGCGGTGCCAGCGGCATCGGCAGGGCCAGCATCGAACTGTTTGCCGCTGAGGGCGCAAAAGTCGTCATCGCCGATATCGCCGACGAGGCAGGCGAGGCGCTGGCGCGCGATATCGGCGCGAACGCCTGGTACAGGCGCAGCGACGTGTCGCAGCGCGCGGATGTCGAGGCTCTGGTGGCGCAGACGGTCGAACGCTTCGGGCGGCTCGACATCATGTTCAACAATGCCGGGATTCCCTGCGGCGCGTTCCCCGATTTCCTCGACGACACACTCGAGGATTTCGAGAAGGTGATCGCGGTCAACCTCTACGGCCCGATGGTCGGCACCCAGGCCGCAGCGCGGGTCATGCGCGATCAGGGCGAAGGCGGCGCGATCATCAACAACGCCTCGATCGCCGGACTGCTGGCGGGGCAGGCGATGATGACCTACCGTGCCAGCAAGGCGGCACTGATCCAGTTCTCCAAGAGCGTCGCGATCGATCTTGCGAAGCACGCGATCAGGGTGAACTGCCTTGTGCCCGGGCATATCCGCACCGCGATGAGCAGCTTCGAGCAGGGGTCGCAGCCGGAAAACGTGCAGGCGCTGGCGCGCGATGTCGATGCGATCTACCTGTCCAACCAGCCGCTCAAGCGTCGCGGCGAACCGCGCGACGTGGCGGAGGCTGCAATGTTCCTCGCCAGCGACCGCGCACGGCAGATCACCGGCGTCACCTTGCCGGTCGAGGGCGGGGTGGTTGCGGGCGATCCCGTGAACCACCTCAGCGACATCCTCGAAGCCCGAAAGTGGCATCTCGGCGGCTGAGGCCGCGCTCGCCCCAACCCTGGTTGCACGCGACCGTTCGCGGCAGGCTGGGCAGATATCGCCGTGGCGCGGCGGGCTTCAATTGACCAGGCCCGCCGTCATCGCGACAGTCGGCGGCAAGCAGGACGCCAACCGAGGCCCGCCAAGGCCAACCGAGGAATCTCATGAACACAGCGAATAACGCGCCGCAGCCCGATCCAGAGGCCCTTGTCGACATCTATCGCCGCATGCTGCGCATCGAGCGCAACGACGATGCGATCCTGACGACGATCCGCAAGGGACGGCTGCGGATGCCCTATTATTCGGCGCGCGGGCAGGAGGTCATTGCAGCGACTGTCTCACACCTGCTGCGCAAGGAAGACCAGATCTGCACGATCTATCGCGGCATCCAGGACATGGTCGCCAAGGACATGCCCCTCAAGCCTTTGTGGGCGGAGATCGCCGGCGGCGTCGACGGCACCTGCAAGGGCAAGGGTGGACCGATGCACCTTACCCATCCCGAAACCGGGGTGATGGTGACGACGGGCGTGGTCGGCTCGTCGATGCCGATCGCCAACGGCCTGGCCTGGGCGTCGCTGCTCGACGGATCGGACCGCGTGGTGGTCGCCTATTTCGGCGATGGAGCGTCCAATATCGGCGCCTTCCATGAATCGCTCAATCTGGCGTCGGTGTGGAAGCTTCCGGTGCTCTTCGTGTGCTCCAACAACGGCTATGCCGAGCATACGAGCTTCTCCAACGGCACATCGGTCGACCAGATTTCGAAGCGCGCAATCGGCTATGGCATGCCGGGCTACACCGTGGACGGCAACGATCCGTGGGACATGTATGCGCATGCCGCCACCGCGGTGGAGCGCGCGCGCGCGGGCGAGGGACCGACATTGCTCGAATGCATGACGTTCCGTTTCCACGGTCATGTCTTTGGCGATGACAGCAAATACATGGCGCCGGGCGAGCTCGATGCCGCCAAGGCGCGCGATCCCTTGCCGATCTTCCGCCAGAGACTGCTCGACGAGGGGCATGCCAGCGAAGACCAGCTCGACCAGATGCGCGAGGAGATCGAGGCCGAGGTTGCCGAAGCGCGCGAATTCGGCCTGGCGAGCGCGCCGCCCTCGGTCGAGGAACTGCGCCGCGATGTCTTTGCCGGGGAGATGGCGGCATGAGCACCACCAAGATGAACTCGCTGCAGGCGGTCAATTCCGCGCTGCATCAGGCGCTGGGCGAGGACGAAAAGGTCATCGTGCTCGGCGAGGATGTCGGCGACCGCGAGGGCGGTGGCGTCACCGGCGCGACCAAGGGCCTGTCGGACAAGTACGGCGACCTGCGCGTGCGCTCGACGCCGATTTCCGAACAGGCGATCATCGGTGCCGGCATCGGCGCGGCGATGGCCGGCTACAAGCCGGTGGCCGAGATCATGCTGATGAACTTCACCACCGTGGCGATGGACATGATCTTCAACCACGCCGCCAAATTGCGCTTCATGTCGGGCGGGCAGACCAGCGTTCCGCTGACCATCCGCACGCTGACCGGCGCCGGCTGGCAGACCGCGGGCCAGCATGCCGATCATCTCGAAGGCTGGTTCGCGCATGCGGCGGGGATGAAGGTGGTCTGCCCGTCCAACCCGGCGGACTACAAGGGCCTGCTGCTGTCGTGCATCCAGGACCCCGATCCGTGCCTGTTCATCGAATCGGCAGGCTCGCTGTTCGTCCCCATGGATGTGCCCGACGATCAGGGACCGATCCCGCTGGGCAAGGCCAATGTCGCGATTCAGGGCAAGGATGTCACGATCGTCACCTGGTCGGCGCAGACCGTGCGCGCCAAGGCGGCGATTGCCGAGCTCGACAAACTGGGCATTTCGGCCGAACTGGTCGATCTGCGTACCGTCTCGCCCTGGGACCGCGACACGGTGCTCGCCTCGGCGGAAAAGACCGGCCGCGTGCTGGTCGCGCACGAAGCGGTGCGCGACTTCGGCCCGGGCGCTGAAATCTCCGCGACGATCCAGGAAGAGCTGTTCGGCAAGCTCAAGAAGCCGGTCCGCCGTCTGGGCGCACCCAAATGCCCGGTGCCTTTCGCCAAGGTGCTCGAGGACGCCTTTATCGTCCAGCCCGACGCGATGGTCGCAGCGGTCGTGGACCTGATGAGCTGAGTTGAGTGCTCAGGCGGGCGCCAGCGCCTGGCGGCCCGCCTGCTCTTCCCAATAATCCGCATCGCCGCCTAGCGCAGCATCTAGCAGCGCGCGCTTCAAGAACAGGTGCACCGGATATTCGGCGGTCAGCCCGACGCCGCCGTGCAGCTGCACCGCATCCTCGGCGATCTGACGAAAGGCGGTGCAGGCATGCGCTTTCATCGCTCCAAGCGCGACTGCATCGGTCGAAGCTCCGGCGCGGCCGTAATAGAGCGATTCGGCGGTGACCAGCGCCGCCTTGAGATTGGCGACGCGGTGCTTGAGCGCCTGGAACATCGCCAGCGGACGCTCGAACTGCCGACGGTCCTTGAGATAGTCGATCGTCATCGTCAGCAGCGCTTGGCCGCCGCCGAGCGCATCGCCGGCAAGCGCCAGCGACAAGAGCCCGTCGAGCCGTGCGCCCAACTCTTCTGCCGCATCTCCGCTGGCGAGGATTGTGCGCCGAGCGTCGGCAGCCAGCGTCACATCGAACAGCCGGCGCGAAAGGTCCCAGGTTGGCGTCTGTGAAATCTCAGCGCCATCGAGCGCGACCAAGGCGATCTCTCCCGCTTGGCGCACCAGCACATGGCGCGCGCGGTCCGCGTCAGGAACGCAGCGCAGCGCCGCGTCCGAACCAGCATGCTCGAGCGAGGTCGTGATGAGCTCGCCCGCCATCGCAGCTTCGAGAAGGCTCTCGCGCCCGGCGAAATCCTGAGCCCCGGCTAGCGCCTCGACGCCAAGAAACTGCGCAATCACCGCACCGGGCAGCAATACGCGTCCGCATTCAGCAAAGATCACCGCGAGCTCGCCGCGTCCCGCACCCAGCCCGCCCTGATCCTCGGGAACGCCAAGCATGAACCAGCCGAGTTCGGAGATCGTCTGCCAGCTGTGCGCGGGATCGCGCGCGGCTTCCCAGTCGGGAAAGACCTTCTGCGCCGAATCGCGCAGTTCCTCGCAGGTGACGGTCATGGCTTGCTCTCCGCCAACGTCCAGTGTTTGGGTTCGCGCGGCATTCCCAGCATGCGCTCGGCTATGATGTTGCGCTGGATCTCGTCACTGCCGCCAGCGATGGTCCAGGCATAGGAGTTCATGAAGTCCGCCATCCAGTTGCCGCTGTTGAGATCGCCGAAGGTGATCGGCGCGTGAAGCTGGCCGGCCAGCCCGCTCACCCGCACGCCCAGATCGGCATAGGCGCGCAGGCACCGCGCATAGGCGAGCTTGACGATCGATGCGTCGCCGACCTGCTCGTCGTCGTCCATCCGCTTTTGCAGGAACCGGTCGGCGAGCGCGCAGACCGCGTCGATCCGCGTCGCCAGCCGACCGAAATCGCGCACGATGCCCTGGTCGTTCTCGCGTCCCGCCGCGCGGATCGCCTCGGCGAGCCGCGACAGCGCGCCGCGCATCCGGTAGGACAGTTCCATCAGCGTCAACCCGCGCTCGCTGGCCAAGGTCGCCTGCGCCACCGCCCAGCCGTGTCCTTCCTCGCCCACGCGCGCGGAGACAGGGATTTCGACCTCGTCGATGAAGATCTCGGCGAACTCCTCGTCGCCCTGGATCTGGTGGATCGGGCGCACGGTGACGCCCGGCGCCTTCATGTCCATCACCAGATAGGTCAGCCCCGCCTGCCGCGCGCCCTCGTCCGAGGTGCGGGCGAGCAGCAGCGAATAATCGGCATATTGCGCCATGGTCGACCAGACCTTCTGTCCGGTCACGACATAGACGTCGCCGCCCTCGCGCGCGACCCGCACCGCCCGGGTGCGGATCGCTGCCATATCCGATCCCGCGCCAGGTTCGGAAAAGCCTTGGCACCATGTCTCGCCGGCCAGGATCCCCGGCAGATAGCGCGCGCGCTGCTCCTCGGTGCCGCATTCGGCAAAGGTCGCAAAAGCGTGATAGGTCGAGACGAACGACAGCAGCAGCCGCGGCGCATCGGCGCGCGCGAGTTCCTCGTAGATCACCTTCTGCTCGGCGAGCGATCGACCGCCGCCGGGCCAGGGTTCGGGCCAGTGCGGGATCGCATAGCCTGCCGCCACCAGCCGCGCGAACCAGTCGCGCTGGCCGGCGGCGAATTGATCGTGGGTGCTGGCCGCGCGCCAGTCCTTGGGCGCGTTGTCAGCCAGCCAGGCGCGGAGTTCGGTCCGCAGCGCATCGAGGGTGCTCGTCATGGGCCTAGGCTAGGCCCCAAACGCGCTGCGAGGCGCAAGGGTCTGCGGGCGATATCGGCAAGGCGATACGGCTTTGCCTGTTCGCCCGCGGCTCCATTGTCTAGAACGCGCGGGCTGTCGGCGAGCGTCGACGGGCGACGGAAAGGAAGCGGATTTGCATTTCGAGTGGACCCAGGAGCAGGCCGCGTTCCGGCAGAATATCCGTGACCTGCTGGACGAGACGCTGCCCGCGGACTGGGAGCGCTTCGCACAGCATGGCCCTGCCTCACCCGATCTCACCGCTTATGCCGAGACCTTTTGCGGACTGCTCGCGGGCAAGGGCCTGCTGGTGCCGCACTGGCCCGAGGACGTCGGCGGACGCGGCCTCGGCCCGTGGTTTCAGACCATCCTGGCCGAGGAAATGTGGGCGGCGGGCGAACCGCGCGGCGGGCAGTACATGAACGTCAACTGGATCGGCCCCACGCTGATCCGCTATGGCAGCCAGCAGCAGCAGGATGCCTATCTTCCGCCGATTGCCGAAGGCCGCGCCTTGTGGTGCCAGGGCTTTTCGGAGCCCGGCGCCGGATCCGACCTCGCCTCGCTGCGCACCCGCGCCGAGCGCGAAGGCGACGACTATGTCATCAACGGCCAGAAGATCTGGACCAGCTATGCCACGCTCGCGCAGAC